>Ga0066709_100000321_pt1 | contig 23885 bp, 22 predicted proteins | sample GraSoiAngelo_158_FD_79665 | JGI IMG/M metagenome (GOLD analysis project Ga0066709, IMG submission 79665) | Grasslands soil microbial communities from the Angelo Coastal Reserve, California, USA - 14_1009_16_30cm | ecosystem: Environmental > Terrestrial > Soil > Grasslands | place: USA...
CCCAGAGACCCGGGCAGCCCCACCGGGCCCCCCACGCCAGGGTCGCGACCACCGCCGGGGGGAGGATCAGCCCGCCGCCGAGGGCCGCCGAGCGCGTGATCGGCTCGGAGAGGAACGCGGCGGCGAGCATGGCCCCGCTGAGAGGTTCGAGCACACCGTTGCTCGCGTTGCGCACCGCGCCGATGAGCTGCAGGCTGGCGATGATGCAGACGAACGCTCCCGCCGTGAACGCGCCCATGCCGAAGACCCGGAGTCCCGCGAAGGAACCGGTCGGTGTGCTCCATCCGCGGAACGCGAGGGCGTAGGTCAGGTTCGCCACCGAGGCTCCCGCCGCGAGCCATGCCGCCGTGGTGAGCGGGTTCGTACGACGGATGACCCGATCGGCGGCGGTCAGGTATCCCGTGTAGGTCAGGGAACAGAAGATCGCCAGCGCGATCCCGATGGGTGCGATCTCCACGCCCGACCCGCCGACCACTACGATCGCGCTGCCCCCGATCGCCATCGCCAGCGCGGTCACCAGACGTCCGGCAGGGATCCGGCGATCGAGCGCGATGGCCGTCAGCATCACCCACACCGGATACAGGTAGAAGAGCAGCGTCACCGTCGCTGCGCTCCCGTGGTTCAGGGCTGCGAAGTACAACGCCGATTCCGACCCGTACCCGAGCGTAGCCGCGACGGCGAGGCCCAGCCGTTCGCCGGGCTGCGGCGTGAGCGGGCGGCTCGTCGCGATCGTCACCACGGCGAGGATCGCGGCGGCGACGCCGAACCGGAAGAACAGCAGGGCGAACGGGGGCTGACCCCGAAGGAGACCCTTCCCGAGGATCACGACGAACGAGAACTGGATGCCCATCGCGACGGCCAGCCCGGCGCCCGCCAGATCGTCCTTCGGCCGACCGGAGCGCGACGCCGTTCGATCCGTCATCCGAGGAACCGAGCAACCCGCTCGGCCAGCTGAGGGATGGATGCGTACAGCTCCTCCTCCGAGCCCAGCATGATGAGCTCCGCGTTCGGGATCAGCCCTCCGAGGACACGTCCGAGCTCCGCCGGGTGGATCGGATCGCCCTCTCGCGCGATCACGAGCGTGGGCGCGCTCACCCGCCGGAGCAGCTCACGATCTGCGATCGCGACGTCCAGCGTCACCTCGCGGAGGGCACGGGCGACGCCGAGCGGTTGCAGGTCCTGCCATAACAGCATGTCGACGTCTCGGAGCCACGGTCGATCCGTGTACTCGCTCGCGCGGCCCGACCCACGCAGGATCTCGTCGATGGCCTCGTCGGCCGGGAGCGTCTCCAGCAGATCCGCGGTGCGCTCGAACCCGGCGATCTCGGTGCCGGAGAGCGGAAGGTCCAACGCCGCGGGCAGGATGAACACGAGCCGTTCGAACCGATCCGGCTCCTCGGCCAGGAGCCGCGTGATGGCTCCCTGGCCCAACGAGGTCCCGACCGCGCGCGTCGCGCCGTAGGTGCGGGCGACCGCCTCCACATCTGCGGCGAAGTCCGCGAAACGGTAGTGGCCGGGCTCGGGCGTGCCGGAGTGTCCATGGCCCCGGAAGCAGAAGCGAACCTTGGTACCCGGCACCACGGGGGTGAACGCGGACAACTCCTTGCATGAGTTGGTGAGCCCGTGCGCCAGCACCGTCACGGGCGCGCCGACACCGTCGACCTCGACATGGAGCCGCGTCCCGTCTGACGCGAGGACCTCGGCCACGGATCAGGATTCGGTCGACGCGGCCAGCTCCGCCGCCTCGCCCACCACGAGGTCGTCCCGTGGCGCGAAGTCCGAACGGATCCGTCGCGACCACGCGGCGACCAACGCGGTGAGGATGAGGAAGATCCCCCCCGACGCCAGGAGGATCACGCGGGTCCGCGCGGCGTCGCCCTCGATCCACACGACCGACAGGATCGCCGCCGGAACGATGAACCCAAGGTTGTACGCGATGTCATAGAGCGCGAACGCGCGCCCACGGAAATCATCCGGCATCGCTTGCTGCGTGATCGTATCCGTCGAGATCTTGCCGAGGAAGAACGAGAAGAACCCGACGAACAGCAGCGCCGCGAACGCGGCGACGGTGAGGATCCCGCCGGAGATCAGGGTCGCCGCGCCGAGCAGGACCATCGAACCGAGCAGCAGCCTGATCGGAGGCACACGGTCCTTCAGCCGTTGCGCGACGATCAGACCGAGAGCCCCGCCCACCAATCCCCCGACCCCTGAGAGGATCTGCGAGAGGGAGTCGGCGTTGCCGCCCTGCACCAGGTTCTTCGCGTAGAGCGCGAACGTCATCAGCACGAAGCCCCAGAACTGGTAGCGGAGCATCTGGAACGACGAGAGGCCGAGCGCGGCTGCCGGCCGTGCGGCCACCTCCTCGATACCCGCGACCACCGTGCGAAGGATGCGACGCACCTCCCTGCCGAGGCTCGCCTCGTGCGGGCGGGACTCGACCGAGCGCATCTGCCGCGAGACCACGGCGCCGACGACGAGGATCGCGGCACCGAGCAGGACACCGATCCACGGAGCGACCTGCCCCGCGACGATCGTGCCGACGCCGATCCCGAAGACCTGCGCAAGCCCGCCTCCCGCTTGCGAGAGCCCGTTGCCCTGGAGGAGGTCCTTCCCCGAGAGCACGTCCGGGAGCGCCGCGGCCTTGGTCGCGAGCGCGATGCGCGCGACCGATTGCGCGACGACCAGCCCGAGGATCAACCCGACGGTCGACCAGGTCTTTCCCTCGGGCGAGCTCGATCCCAAGGGGAGGATCACGAGGATCACGATCACGGTGACCAGCGCAGCGCTCAGGGTGGTGGCCCACCACGCAACCCGCCGTCGTTCGAACCGGTCGATGAACACACCGACGAACGGCGACAGGAACGTGTACGGGATGTACAGGGCCAGGACGACCTTGAGCAGGTAGTCCGCCGACGGCGCGACCGAGATGTCGAACCCCTTCTCGCCGCCGAACACCAGCGCCTTGAAGATGGCCCCCTGCACCACCCCCTGGCCCGCTTGCGCCATGAACTGATAGCCGATCAGGACCGAGTAGTCGCGGTTCGAGAAGACCGCGAACAGGACGTTGACGAACCCGCCGAACGCGTCGAGCTGCCTTCGGAGCCAGGCGGCGCCGAACCGGAGCGCCATCCCGGCACCCACCGCGACGGCGACCACGGCCCACCCTTTGGTCGTCGTGAGCGGTCCGCGCCAGATCGCGAGGGTTCCGATCCCCGCGAGCATGATCAGCACGACGGAGAGACCCGGGATCAGCGCGAACCGATCGATCGTGGAGTCGAGCCCGAACCAGCGCGCCGCGAGCCCGCCGGGCACGACCAGAAGCAGGGCGAGGATCGCGATGACGAGCAGCGTGTGGGGAAGGTTGGCGAGCGGCCCCGGGTGCTGCTCGAGCGCCTGGACGGTGGCGTTGGCGACGATGTTCGCCTGCTCGACCACGTCGGGCGGCGGCGACCAGAGATCCGGTCCTTGAACGACGACCACATCGGGGCCGATCGCGACCCCGTGCGCGAGCGCGGCATCGAGGCGTTGCCGTCGGGATGCGTCGGTGCAGTCCGGGACGCCGTTGCAGAGCCCGCCGTAGTACTCGCGAACCAGGAACACCGCCGGCGGTCCCGGGTAGGTGTGTTCCCGGAGCTGGAGCTCTCCGAAGTGGCTCTCGGCGGCTCGGTCGTAGCCGATGCTTCCGGTCGTGCTGGTGGTCACCCGGTCGGCCAGGAAGTTCTCCAACGAGCCGAGGTAGGTCGCCTGATACTTGGCCGACGTGCCGGGGAGCCCCGTGCGGAAGACGTTGGTGTAGGTCTTGGCCCACCCGTAGGCGGTGTTGGCGTGGGTCGCCGGATCGTCCGTGTCGCCGTCGTTCACGATCAGGACGAGCGGTCTCGCGCCCGCGGCTCGTGCGACGACGTCGACGGCTGCCAGCGAGCCGCGCACCGACTCGTTCGGATACTGGTTGGCCGCGCTGACCCACCGGTGCTCCACCCCGTCGATCAGCAGGAACCCCAGCGAACCGAGGACCAGCGCGGACGCCGCGGCGACCGCGATGGCGCGTCGCGTCCGCTCGTCCCGAGCGGACGCGACGCCGGCGAGGCCCACGACCGCCGCGATCGCCAAGACGCCGAACCCCACCGGCGAGATGTGCGGGTGCGTCAGCGATGTCGCGTCGACGACCCACGCGACCGCCACGACGCCGAGGATCAGGGCGAACCCGCGCAGGAGCGACCTTCGGTCACCCTGCGTTCGGCCCCACCAGATCAACGCGAAGGCGCCGAGCCCCACGAGCGCCATCGGCGCGGCGGTCGCGTTCATGAACCGGTAGTAGGGGACGACCGGCGAGTTCGGATCCCCAGACACCTGGGCGCTGGCGCCGAGGACGACCGACCCGATCCCCATCAGCGGGAACAGCCACCAGCCGGCCGTGACGTCGAAGGTGTCCGCGGGCATCCGGCGGCGTCGAGCGAGCAGGATCGTGGAACCGATCGCGAGCGCGATGAACGGCACCACGATCACGGGCTGCATCGAGCCGATCCACTCGAGCAATCGGTCGACGAAGAACGCCTTCGTGTACGGGGGCGGGAGCGCCGCCTCTTTGAGGCTGGCGCTGGGCCCCCAGATCCCGACGACCCAGCTCCCGAGCCCGACGAGCATGCCGAGCCCGACCGAGATCAGCATCGGCCCGTCGGACCGCAGGGCCTCGCCGATGCGGAACCGACTCGTGACGAGGTGGAACCCGAACACGGCCAGGAGCGTGACGCCGAAGAGCACGCAGGTCGTGGGATGGGTGAACGCGGCGGTGATCCCGATCAAGAAGAGCGCGGTTCGAGCACCCCAGGAGGTTCTCGCCGCCCCGAGGAACGCCAGCATCAGGCTCAGGAGGAAGAGCACGGTGATGTTGTCGAGATATCCGACGTAAGGCGTCGTCAGGAACAGCGCCACGGTCGCCAGCAGCATCGTGAGGAACGCGACGGGGTCCTTCCTGCTCCGGACCGCGGCGGCCCCCAGCGCGAGCCCCGTCAGGATGGGCACGCCCACCATCAGGAACTTCGCCATCGAGTAGGTGTCGATGCCCACGACGCGCTGCAGGAGCGCGCCCTCGACCGGGACGGTCACCCGATAGCCACCCGAGAACAGGCCGTTCGGCCCCCAGTCCCCGACGACGGAACCGGGATCGTCCTCCATCACCACGTTCGCCCGCCACGTGTACCAGGCGGGGTCACGGGTCGGCGCGGCCAGGGACGGGTCGGCCACGAACCGCCACCCCAACACGCTCAGCATCAGCAAGGTGGCGCCGGCGAGGATCCACCAGGATCCGAGGCGGGCCACGGCGACCGGCGGGCGGGGCCCGCTGGTCGCCGAGGCCGGACTCACCTGTTGGTCGGTCGATGTCATGGGATCTCCGGTCGGGACCGGGAGTACGCCCGCGGGCGGCAGGCCGCCGACCACGGCTGCCGGCCGCGGACCGCCGACCGCGGCTGCCGGCCGCGGGCCGCCGAACCGCGGGCGAGTGTACAGCCCGTTCCTCGCCACATGGGTTCGCTCAGTCCTCCCAGGGGTCGACGGTGCGCCTGGGGGACCGAGGAGGAGGAGGAGGCGATCGCCGTCGGAGGAACCAGACCGCCCCGAGCAGCGCGATCGCGGCGAGGACGGCGACGACGATCGAGCCGCTGCGCGTGGCCGACGGAGACGGAGGCGCGGTCGGACCGACCGGCGATTGCCCCACCGCGAAGAGGCTCAGGCGGCCGACCGCCGCGTGCACGGACTGCTGGGCGATCGCGTCGTCGCTCGGGATCGCGGCCCACGATCGCTCGTCGGTCGAACGGAGCATCGTGTCCTCGAACCCGACCCCTTGGAACAGCAGGGGGTACACGAGGCCGAGCTCGCCTCGCGTGCGCAGATCGCCGACGGACGCTCCGCTCGGCTCATACGTCGCCGTCACCTCGACGACGTTGCCGGCGATCTGTATCCCCGCGGGAACGATCGCGTCGGCTTTCGGAGCGAGCGGGGTCATGGTGAGCTGCACCTTGGTGTCCTGCCCGTGGGGCGCGATCGCGCCTTGGCCCAGGGCGAGGCTCGCCTGGAAGTCCCGGGTCGAGAACACGGTCGCGGCGGATCCCTTGGCGGGATCGAGCTGGATCGTCGATCGACCGGTCGACGGGTGCTGGTTCGTCGAGGCGAGCGCCGGTGGAGGCGCGACCCAGCGGTACATCGGCGGCGGCACCAGGCCGTCGAGGATGGGACGACGCCACGTGGGGCCGAGCGAGCCGCTCACCAGCGCCCCCGCGAGATAGGCCAGACACAACGCGGCCCCGACGGCGGCGGCCCGCCGACGCGGACTCACGGCTCGATCCGGATCGGGGCGATCGGCGCGGTCGCGAACCGCTGCGGCCACACCACCGCCCGCACCCCCGGGCGCACCCACTCCCATATCACGCTCATCGCACGGAGGTTCGCGCCAGGATCGGCGGTCCCCGGCCGCGCGAACGCGAGACCGCTCCCGTTCGGGAGCTCCCCGATCGGCACCCGCATCTGGAGCGCGGCCGCGGCGGCCGCGGCGGGCGTCAGCGCATCGGCGGTCGGAAGCACCATGCGGAACAGGGCCCACGCTGCCGAGAACCCCGCGAGGGCCGCCGCGCTCATCTCCTCGTCGTACCGGCCTTCGTACGCCGTTCGAGCCCGGTCGAGCAGCGCCCGTCCCGAGGGTGTCAGACCGGCCGGATCGACGTATTCGCTGTCGAGCTTGTCGGAGGAGAAGAGCCCGACGGCCTCGTGGCCGAGCGCGGCACCGAACGCGGGCATGCAGTAGCTCGACGACGTCCCGATGTTGGTGACCAGCCGCAACCCCTGCCGCACCATCTCGCGCCGTAATGCGATCCCGTCCCGCACGTACGCCGAGACGAACAGGACGTCGGGGCGGACCGCCGCGATCCGCCGGATCACCGCGCGGGCGTCCAGATGCGTCGCGTCGTAGACGAAGCGACCGACGAAGGGGAGCCCCAGCGCCCTGATCCGGGCGATCGCGCCGTCCGCGACGGCGCTGCCGTACACGTCGTTCACGTTCGCCACGGCGAACCGGAGCGAGCGTGGGGACCGCCGGAGCATGGGGAGCAGCTGTCGATCCACGAACGAGATCGCGTCGCTGCCGAGCAGCTCCCCGCTGGGGGCGACCCGGAAGAACAGCCGACCGCCGCTCGAGGGAGACGAGGAGCCAACCGCGCCCGTCTCCCAGAACAGGACGTTTCGCCGCGCGGCCTCCTCGGCAGCCGGTTGCGAGATCGTGCTGCCGTAGCTCCCCAGGATGAAGCGGATCCCCTGGTCGGCGAGGTGGTCGACGGCGCCGGGGGCCGCATCGCCGCCGGCGGCATCGAGCGGAACGAGCTCGATCGGCCGGCCGTCGACCCCTCCGTCGGCGTTCACCAGATCGGTCGCGAGCGAGACACCGCGGAACTCGTCTCGCCCACCGGGACCCTGGGACCCGCTCAGCGGGTAGATCGCACCGACCCGGATCGACTGCGGATCGTTCGAGCACGAGACGCCGAGCATCAGCAACGAGGAACCCAGCACCACGAAGAGGAGCCGTTTCATCCCAGGACGGCGACGAGGTTCGCGACGACGTGCGTCGCGGCGGGAGCGCCCCACCCCCCCGACGCCCATCGCTGCCAGGACAGGAGGAGGCCGGCACCCAGGTCGACCCAGAACACCGCGGGACCGTAGATCGGAACGTGGAGCGTCGCGAACAGCAGCGCGGATCCGCCGATCGCGATCGCCGCACCGAACCGCACGAGCCCACCGTAGACGAGCCGCCGGAAGAAGAGCTCTTCGGAGATCGCGCCGAGCGAGTTGAGCAGGAGGACCTCCGGCCCGTGCGGGACGGGGAAGCTCGGGCCGACGAGCCATGCGGCAAGGACGATCGCGGCAACCCCCGTGGTTCCGACCACGACGGGCCCGAGCGATCGCGCATCATCGCCCGGGACCGGAACGGCGAGGGAGGCCGACCCCAGCACGACGTACAGCGTCGCGAGCACGGTGCCGATCGCGGGGAAACCGGTGAACGCGGTGCGGACGAGCAGCAACGCGGAGCCCGCGACGACCGCGAGGAACAACGCCAGATCGACCTCGGCTCCTCGCGAGCGACGACCGAGGACCGATCCCGCGGTCATGGCTTCACCTCGAACGCGACCTGCGTGATGACGCGTGGGTCGAAGGGGAGATGGTCCGAGGCGACGAACTCTACGCGCAGCACGTGGAGGCCCGGCTGGACGGCGCCGAGCGTCGCGCTCGTGGAGAAGTTCATCGACTCGATCTGATCGTCGAGGTAGAGATGGAGGTGCCCCTCGTCGGGCTTGATGTTGGTCGTCGTCGCCGCGACGATCCTGGCGTTCTGCAGCCGGACCCGCACCTTCACGACGGGACCCCGGATCACCTCGCCGTTGGTCGGCGTGACGATCTGCACCTTCGCGGGGCTGCTCGGCCGTGCCGCCGGAGGGGATCCCGACGTGCTCGCGGATGAGCACGCCACCATGAGCACGCCGAGCACCAGCCAGCGCACGATCGATCGCCGATCAGGCCCTCGTCGTATCGGTCCCCACCTCCGCCGCGCAGTCGGCGCAGAGCCCGAGCAGATCCAACCGGTGGGAGACGCGGGCGAACCCAGCCCGCTTCGCGATCCGGTCGAGCGCTCGCTCAAGCGTTCGCTCGAGATCTTGGGGAACGTCCACATCGCGCATCTTGCCGCATCGCGAACAGACGAGGTGATGGTGGTGTCCGATCAGGTCCTCCGCCAACTCGTAGCGGCCGAACTCCTCATCCGTCACCAGGCGCCGCACCACGCCGGCCTGTTCGAGCGCCGCGAGGTTCCGATAGACCGAGCTCTGTTTGAGACCGGAGCCGCCGGCGAGGATGTCCGGGATCGACACGGGGCTCCCCGCGTCGGCCAGCAGCTCGATCAGCTGCCGCCGTTGGGTCGTGTACCGCTGTCCGGCCGATCGCAGCCTCGCCGTCGCCGTGGCATCGAGGTCGAAGCTCATCCGTCAGGCTCCGGACGGAGCTCGAACAACGCCTCGGCGTAGCGAACGCCGAGGCCGCGGGCTGCGTGCTGCGGGCCGAGGCCCGCGGCACGCAGCCCGCGCGCCCATCGTGCGATCGCGTTCCGAACGGGATCGGCTCGCAGGGAGACGAGGCCGTCGATCGCCTCGACGTACACCGCGGCGGTCGTCGACGGCGACAGTGCGTCATGCGCGAACGCTCGGGCACGATCGCCGATCGCGGTCCGACCCGCCGGGTCGCCGGCGAGCCGGTCGATGACGGTTGCAAGCTCCTCGGGATCCGGTCGCCCCCGGCCGATGCGAACCGCGACGTCGTCGGGCACCTCGAGATACGTCCCGACGGCGCTCACGATCGTCGGCGTTCCCACCTGGAGGGCCCGGACGAGGGATCCGCTGGACTCACCGCGATGCGGGTACCGCAGGTTGACGAGGATGTCGAAGGCGCTCAACCACGCGAGGAACTCGGCGTCGGCGACATCACGGTAAACGCTCACGCGCTCCCCGACGCCGGCGTCACGGATCGCTGCATCGACGTCCCACCCACCACGCCGTCCGACGAGGACGAGCCGGATCGTCGAACGAACGTGCGCGAGGGCCTGGAGCAGCTGTGGGATCCCTTTCGTGGCGTTGAGATCTCCGGCGACCCCCACGACGACCTCGTCGGGCCGCGCGACGCCGGCACGAAGCTCGCGACCTCGGACCCGCGCACGTTCGATATCGCCTTCCCGCTCGACGGTGGGGTGCGGCGCGACGAGGACGGGCGTCAGGCATCCGATCCCCTCGAGGTAGCTCTTCGCGAACCGCGAGTGGACGATGACGGCGCGCGCGCGTCGAACGAGCTGCGCGCACCATGGGACCCCGAGAGGATCGTCGTGGTCTGCACCGCGCGGGGTCGCGGCGATCGCTTCCTGTCGCGCCGGTGCGGCGAGCGGACTCCTCACCTCCCCCAGCCCCCAGATCAGGCCGTCGACGGCGAGGTCGTGGAGCACCACCACCCCCGGATGCCATACCGACAGGGCGTAGATGTCGCCGTGGAACTCCACGTTGTTGCCGATCTGATAGATCCCGACCTCGGCCGCCCGCACGCGCGCGCCGGCGTCCGGCTCGAACGGCGATACCGGATCGATCGAGTGGTCGGAAGGCGCGCTCATCTGGTCGAGCCCCTCGAGCACGGCCGCGGCGTACGTCGCGATCCCGGTGTTCGCCGGCGGGAGCGGAGAGACGAACGCGACGGTCGCCATCAGCCGAGGAGACGGCGGACGACGCCGGGCCAGTCGGGCATCTTCTCGGCGACGAACGTCCGGCCGGCGGCGCCCAGACGCTCGCCCCGAGCACGATCGCGGTAGAGCTCGTCGAACGCCGCCGCGATCTGCTCGGGCTCGGGATCCACGATGACACCTGTCTCTTCGTTGCGAGCGAACTCGAGTGGTCCGCCGGAGTCCGTGGTCACGATCACCGGCCGGCCCGCGGCCATCGCCTCGATCGTCACGTACCCGTAATCCTCCTCGTAGGGGCCGAAGTAGACGCCGAGCGCGTCGCGATAGAGCTCGAGCAGCTCGTCGTCCGACACGCCAACGCGGATCTCGACGCGATCGGTCAGCCCAGCCTCCGCGACGCGTGTACGGATCTTCTCGAGCTCGGCGCCCGACCCGACGAGCACCAACCGGACGTCGGACCGGACGTGCCGCATCGCGTCGACGGCGAGGGCTTGCCGTTTGAGGGGGTCGAAGCGGCTGGGGAACAGGATGTGATCACTCCCACCCTCGCCCGGCTCACGACCGAGCAGGCGCTCGGTGAGGTCGGAGCGATGGTAGAGGACCTCGCCCCGTATCCCGAGGGATCGCTCGAGGCGACCCTTCACGTTCTCGGAGTTGGTGAAGATCCGCTCGGCCTCGCCGAACGCCAGACGGTCGGATGCGATCACGAGGTCGCGGATCGCCCGTCCATCGGAAGCCTTCGACAGATCGCCGAACCCGGGATGACCCCACAGCTCATACGCGGTTCGTTGCTGGTGGATGAGCCAGATGATCTTGCGTGGATGGTTGATCAGGTATGCGGGGAACTTCATCGCGACCACCACGTCGATCGACACACCGTTGGCTTCGCGAAGATCGAGGCTGCGCCACAAGCCCATCTGATGGACGAGCTCCGACGGGGGAGCCCACTGGAACGGGATCGTCGTGATCTCGGCCTCGTGCCCGGCCTCACGCAGGGCGCGGACGAGCCCGCTCGCGTGCGTCTCGGCGCCCCCCGACATGAACGGCGGCTGGGGATGGCACACGAGGATCCGCATCAGGACCTCCTCGCGATCAGCGCGTAGTCCTGCGGTCGTTCGTCCTCGTCGGGATTCATCAATCGAACGTCGACCGAATCGAACCCGGCGAAGCCGGCCATCACACGGAGCGTCTCGGGGTTCGCGGGCCAGGTGTGGGTGATGTCACCGAAGAACCAATTGGCGAGCGCATCCACGTTCAAAGGGTAGATGGTCTCCACCACGAGAGCGCCACCCGGAGCGAGCGCTCGCTGCGAATACTGCAAGAGCGGCAGCCACGACGCGGGCGGAAGGTGTTCGACGACTTGGATCGCGCTCATGGCCGCCGGGGGCTCTCCGTCGTACGTCAGCAGGAAATCGGGCAACGTCCCCTGGACGGCATCGATACCGCGTTCCTCGCAGGTCGCAACGGCTTGCGATGAGATGTCCATGCCGAGCACCCGCCATCCCCATCCCTGGAGCAACGCGAGGAATTGGCCCTCCCCGCACCCCAGGTCGAGCCACAGCGGTGAACCTCCGTGTTGGGCCCGCAGCTGATCGGCGAGATCCCGATACTGCTGAAGCTTCTGCTCGATCGATCCCTGCGAGCCGCGGAGCGCCGCCTCGAAGCGCCAGTAGAACGCGTCGGGGAGCGCGGCTCCGGGCGAAGGTGCCGGCGCCGGCGCGGACGCGGGAGCCACGCCGGTCACGCCGCCCGCCGAGGCGAGCCGTCGGGACAACGCTTCGAGCTCGGACGCGGCCGATCCGATCCGAACGTCATGTTCGTGAGCGACCGTCTGCGATGCCTGAAGCGCGGCTTGGACCTCCTCCCACGCCGCCTCCGACCGGCGAAGATCGGAGCGGAGCTCTTGGAGCTCCGCGGTCAGACCGGCGTTGTCGTGGCGCGCCGCCTCGAGCTCGCGCGACGTCTCAAGGCCGAGCAGCGCCAGGTCGGCGCCGATCCGGTCGTACCGGCGCATCAGCGGGCGCAGGAGCCGGAAGATGAGTCGCTTGATGCTCCGTTTCAACGGACGGCCCATCTGAAGGACCTGATCGTCGGGAAGCGGGCCGGACGCATGGTCGTGACGGAGCGTCGCTTCGATCTCGCCCCAGCGGATCGCGAGGTCCGACGTCCCGTCGACCGACCGCGTCCCCGACGCGGAGCCCGATACCGGCGGAGCCGCCCAATACAGCTCGCGAGCGAGCGAATCGGCGGCGGTTTCCTCCGTCGTCGACGTGCGCGTCTCGTCGCTGCCCACGAACTATCCCTTCGGTCGGGTGGCGGCCGAAAGGCTAATCGAATCGGAAGATCGCTCGGGTTCGCGCTCCGAGCGAACGACGGATCGCTCCGCCGGGAGCCGGAACGAGCGGCCCCGTCGCTCGACGATCCCGTCCCGGATGAGGCCGTCGACCGCCGACTCGATCCGACCGACCGCGAACCCCGTCGCCGCGGCCAGTCCCGAGAGGCCCGCGGAGGGCCGTTCGCGCAGGGCGGCCACGATCCGCCCCCGGACCTGGCGGTTGGATCCCTCGAAGGGTTGCTGCTTCTGCGCGGCGGTGGACCTCCGATTGCGGCCGGCGCCGCGATATCGGCACCACCGCCGGAACGGACACACCTCGCATCGCGGCGTCGGCCGGCAGACCTCACGACCGAGATCCATCATCGCCTGGTTCCACGCCCCGGGGTCGCGCCGATCGAGGAGGAGCCGGGCGGCCGCCCCGATCTGAGGATCGTGGCCGTCCTCCGGCTCGTCGCCGAGCACCACACGCGACGTCACGCGCCGAACGTTGACGTCCATCGCGACCAGCGGTCGCCCGAACGCGATCGCCGCGACCGCCGACGCGGTGTACGGCCCGACCCCTGGGAGTCGCCGGAGCGCTGCCGGATCGCGCGGCACCGTGCCGCCGTGCGTGCGGACGATGATCCGAGCAGCTTCGTGCAGCGCCACCGCTCGCCGGTGATAACCCAGATCCGCCCATTCGCGGAGCACCTCCCCTCGCGAGGCTGCCGCGAGGCTCGACGCGTCCGGGAATCGATAGAGGAACCCGTCGAACGCGGAGGCGACCCGGGCGGCCTGCGTCTGCTGCAGCATCACCTCGCTGACCAAGACCGCGTAGGGATCGACCGCATCCCGGCGCCACGGGTACCGGTCGCGGCGCGGTCGGTACCAGGCGCGCAGCGCGAGGCGAAGCCGACTAGGCTCCAGAGCGGTCATGCCGGCCCTTCGCGAGCTCATGAGCATCGATCTCATCTCGGTCCCGCCCACGGCGACCGTCGCGGAGGCCGCCCAGGTGATGAGCCTGCAGCACGTCGGGGCAGCCCTGGTGGTCGAGGGAGAGGACCTGATCGGCATCTTCACCGAACGGGACATCGTGCGTGCGTTGGCCGCGGAGCACGATGCGGCGACGCACGACGTTCGAGAGTGGATGACCAAGGACCCGTTCACCCTGGAGGCCGACGCGTCCGCTCAGGAGACGCTCGCGCTGATGCTGGCCAAGGGGTTCCGTCACGTGCCCGTGACCGAGGCCGGCCGACTCGTCGGGATCGTCTCGATGCGCGATCTCACGATCCGATAGGTCGCCACGATGCGCTCGGCTGTGACGCCGAGCTTCCTAGAAGCCGGCCCGTGAGTCGGAGCTGTTCATGGCGGTGACGACCTCTTGGAGCGCCGCGTGGACGGCGCGGAAGATGTCCGCCACCTGGGCCGGTGTCGCGGTCGCCGCCGAGCCCTTGGCCGCCATCGCCGTGATGTCGCATGCCTTGTCGAACACGTGCCAGTCGCTGTCGCGGGACATCGGGTGTTCCTCCTCGTGGTTCGGCTCGTCGGCCTGATCGATCCTCGCCACTCAGGCTAGCCGAACTCGATCCACATCGATGTGGATGTCGGGGGCGTGGCTGTCGGGATCGCGCCCGGGCGTTCGTCGATTAGGGTGGAAGGGCGGCACGCGGCCGCCCCCGGGAACGGGAGGGTGCGCATGAAGTACGCGTTGTTGATCTACGCGGACGAGAAGGCGTGGGATGCGGTCCCGCACGACCAACAACACGCGATCTACGAGGAGTACGAGAAGTTCGCGAACGAGCTCGTCGAGCGCGGCGTGATGCGGGGCGGTGATCAGCTGGCCGACAGCCCCGCGGCGACCACCGTCCGCGTTCGCGACGGCCAGCAGCTCGTCACCGACGGCCCCTTCGCGGAGACGAAGGAGCAGCTCGGCGGCTACTTCTTGGTGGAGGTCGACGACCTCGACACCGCGATCGAGCTCGCGAGCAAGATCCCGGGTGCGCGGCACGGCTCCGTGGAGGTGCGCCCCATCATCGAGGGATGACCGACGCGTTCGGAGCCCTCGAGCGATCGTTCCGGCAGGGGTCCGGGCGGGCGGTGGCGGCCCTGATCCGCGTCACGGGTGACTTCGACCTGGCGGAGGAAGCGGTCCAGGACGCGTTCGAGGTCGCCCTCCGCACCTGGCCCAGCCGCGGCGTGCCGGACAACCCCGAGGCCTGGATCGTGACGACGGCGCGCAACCGCGCGATCGACAAGCTCCGGCGTGAGCGCGTCGGCCGGGCGAAGACCGAAGTCGCCGCACAGATCGCCGAGCTGGAGTCGATCGGAGTCGACGTGCACGAGATCCCGGACGACCGTCTCCGGCTCCTGTTCACCTGTTGCCACCCGGCGCTCGCGATGGACGCGCGGGTCGCGCTCACGCTCCGCACGGTCGCCGGATTGTCGACCCGCGAGATCGCTCGCGCCTTCCTGGTCCCGGAACCGACCCTTGGGCAACGCCTCACCCGCGCGAAACGCAAGATCCGCGACGCTGCGATCCCCTACCGTGTGCCGCCGCGCGAGCTCCTCCCGGAGCGTCTCGACGGCGTGCTCGCGGTCCTGTATCTGGTGTTCAACGAGGGGTACGCGGCGACGCAGGGCGAGTTGCTGCGGGCAGAGATGGGTGACGAGGCGATCAGGCTGGCGCGACTCGTGGATCGGCTGCTCCCCGGGGATGACGACGTCCGCGCCTTGCTGTCGCTCATGCTGCTCCAGCACGCTCGCCGCGCCGCCCGGACGGACGAGACGGGTGACCTCGTGCTCCTCGAGGACCAGGACCGCTCCCGTTGGGATCACGCGATGATCGACGAGGGGCTGTCGGTGCTCTCCGAGGGGGCGCGGCGCCCGGGCGCGTACCGCCTCCAGGCAGAGATCGCCGCGTGTCACGCCCGGGCGCCGCGCCCAGAAGACACCGACTGGCCCGAGATCGCCTCCCTCTACGGTCGATTGGCGGCCCTGCAGCCATCGCCGGTCGTCGAGCTCAACCGCGCGGCCGCCGTCGCGATGGCCGACGGTCCCGAGAGCGGGCTGCGGATGCTCGAGCCGCTCCAGCCGGACCTAGATCGCTACCACCTGTTCCATTCCGCCAAGGCCGACCTGCTGCGGCGTGCCGGGAGAACCGACGACGCGGTCCAGGCCTATCGGCGAGCGCTGGACCTGACGACGAACGATGCCGAACGTCGCTTCTTGGAGCGACGGCTGACTGCGCTGCAGCGAGCCTGAGCTTCGCCCGCGCTCCGGCCGCGTCCGACCCGTGGCGTAGCATCCGGGGCGGCGATGCTCTTCCCCACGACGGACTTCGCGATCTTCTTCTGCCTGGTCTTCCTGGGCCACTGGTGGTTGAACCACAACCCCCGGGTGTGGAAGCCGTTCATGATCGCCGCGAGCTACGTCTTCTACGGATGGTGGAACTGGCGGTACGTCTTCCTCCTGGCGGCCGTGTCGCTCATCACCCAAGCCTCGGCGATCGCCGTGGACCACCAGCGGCAGCCGAAACGCCGGACAGCGGCCCTTGCGCTCGGCGTCGCCGCGACGATCGCGCCGCTCCTGTACTTCAAGTACTACGGCTTCTTCACCGTCAACGTGACGAACGCCGCCACCACGTTCGGGCTGCACGTCGCACCGCCGCTGATCCAAGTGGTGTTGCCGGTGGGCGTCTCGTTCTACACGTTCATGGCGATCGCCTACCTCGTGGACATCTACCGCGGCGACTTCGAGATCGCGAGCTGGGTCGACCTGTTCCTGTACCTCTCCTTCTTCCCCCACCTCGTCGCCGGGCCGATCGTGCGTCCGAACGAGCTCATCCCCCAGCTCGTCGTGCGACGCGACCCGAGACACATCGATGTCGCGGACGCGATGTGGCTGATCCTCGGTGGGTTGTTCAAGAAGGTGGTGATCGCTAACTACCTCGCGGGAGCGGTCGTCGATCCCGTCTTCGGCGACCCCGCCCGGCATAGCTCACCGGAGGCCATCGTCGGGATCGTGGCCTACGCGGTCCAGATCTACTGCGACTTCAGCGGGTACACGGACATCGCGATCGGCGTCGCGAAGCTGCTCGGGTTCCGGTTCCCCCAGAATTTCGACCGTCCCTACAGCGCGCGCTCCGTACAGGAGTTCTGGCGGCGCTGGCACATGACGCTGTCCCGATGGCTGCGCGACTACCTGTACATCCCACTCGGCGGCAACCGGAAGGGGACGGCCCGCATCTACCGGAACCTGATGATCACGATGCTCCTTGGCGGTCTCTGGCACGGTGCGGCGTGGCACTTCGTCGTGTGGGGCGGTCTGCACGGGGCCTACCTGACGGTCGGGCATTGGAAGGACGGCAAACGCGAGGCGGGACAGCTGGCCGAACCGCCGGAGACGGCGCTCGTCCATTGGATGCAACGGCTCGCCACCTTCACGCTCGTCTGCATCGCATGGACGCTCTTCCGAGCGGACTCGGTCGCCACCGCCCTGGCCCTGCTCGCGCGCACGGTGACCGCCTGGGGACTTCCCTCACCCCTGCTCACACGCCCCGTCCTGCTGGCGATCTCCGCCGGGCTCGTGACGCAGTTCCTCCCCCACCGGCCGGCGGAACGTCTCAGGGCGGCTCTCTCCCGGCTCCGCCCGGTCCCGCTGGGGGTCACGGTCGCGGTCGTACTCTTCCTCATAACGACGCTGGGGCCCCGCGGCGTCGCCCCGTTCATCTACTTCCAGTTCTGAGATGACCACCGACACGAAGGAACGCGCGACGAAGGAGCCTCGGCGGCCGGACGAGCAGGCCGACGCGCCCCCCGCGGGCCGACGGGGCATGCCCGCCGGGCGGGTCCTCGTGGTGCTCCTGCTCGGCATCCTCCTTTGGGGAGCGCTGTACGCGCCCGAGCTGAAGCGGTCGTCGGAGGCTCAGCCGGAGGGTCTGCGGCGGACGGTCTCGCTCGCCATCTTGGACCCGGTCGTCTGGGTGGAAGATCGCCTGGGGCTCACCCGACTGATCGACAACGCGACCCAGGCACTCGGTCGCCACCCGAACGAGCCGGTCGGTGGAGGCGTCGGCGGCCTCCAGGATGTCGACCCCTTACCGAGCGTCCCCGAACCGGGGAATACGCCGAAGCATCCGCAGCGGGACACGACGATCCGCATACCGACCAGCGCCAAGCCGCTGCGAGTGGTCATCGTCGGCGACTCGTTGGCCCAAGGCATCGGGTCTTTCGCCGAACGCGTGTTCAAGCCGTCGCTCGTCGACGTCATCAAGCAAGGTCGGATCTCGACCGGGCTCGCTCGTCCCGACTACTTCAACTGGCCCGCACAGATGCGGCTCATCGTGGATCGCTCGCATCCCGACCTGACGATCGTGATGTTGGGCGAGAACGACGCCCAGTCCTTGGTGACGCCGGGGGGCCAGTTGGAGGCCCAGATCGGTACGGGGGATTTCCCTCCCGCCTACGAACAGCGGGTACGCTCGTTCGCCAGGCTCGCGACGTCGGAGGGTGGACACGTGATCTGGGTCGGGCTCCCGAACCCTCGCGACACCAAGCGTTGGCCCTTCATCGAGCACCAGAACGTCGCTTTCCGCGAGGTCGCCGACCAGCTCCCGAACGTGGCTTTCTTCGACACGTGGACCACGTTCTCGGCGGCCGGCGGTGGTTACACCGCCTACTACCACGACGGCAAGCGTCTCACCCTCGTGCGGGCGGATGACGGTGTGCATTTCAACGCGGATGGATACACGATCTTGATGCGCCTGGTCGCGCGGTTCGTCACGCAACAGTTCAAGCTGGACCCGAGGTCCTACGAGGGCTGAGAGGTGGACCCCTCGTCGGTGAGCGCTTTCACCAGGTAGGTGCAGACGCCCGCGACGGGAAGCGGCGCGCCATCGTCCGCCTCGAGCAGGGCAGCCTGCACGAAGGGTCCATGGGCGAACACGTATCCGAGCCGCTCGTACAGCGAACGCGCCGCGGCGGCCGCGTCCTCGACGCCCACGCCCAACCCCAGACGGGCGAAGCCCGCCGAGCGCGTCTCGCGCTCGGCGGCAACGACGAGCGCCGTCGCGATCCCGCGACGGCGCCACCCGGGCGCGACCCCGAGGTCCCGGATCTCCGGGCATCCCTCGCGATAGGCCGACGGCGACCACTCGGGGTGACCGGGGAACACCACCATCGCACGGCCGGTCGGCCGCTCACCCACCCACGCGACGAGCTGAACGGCGAGCCCGCGCTCCTGGAACCCGATCCGGTTCGTGTACTCGGTGGCGTTCCAGGCCGGCATACCGGCCTGGAACGCGGCGAGGTCCGCCGGCGCGAGCCGGCGGACCTCCACCGGGTCCATCACCCGCCGAGCGAGGGCGCGTCGGGCAGGTCGGCGATCGCCGCGTCCTCAGCGGCCGGATCGAACTCGAAGTCCGGCAGTCGGCCGTTGAGGTAGTCGTCGTACGCCTGCATGTCGAAGTAGCCGTGTCCCGACAGGTTCACCAGGATCACGCGCTCCTCGTCGGCTTCGCGCGCGGCGTCTGCCTCCTCGATCACTGCCTTCAGCCCGTGGGCGGACTCGGGGGCGGGGATGATGCCCTCGGCATGTGCGAACCGCACCGCGGCGTCGAACACCTCGCTCTGGGTGTAGGCCCGCGCCTCCATGTGGCCGTGCTTCACCAGCAACGACAGGGAGGGCGAATCGCCGTGGTAGCGAAGACCCCCGGCATGTACCGGAGCCGGGACGAACGAGTGCCCGAGCGTGTACATCGGCAGCAGCGGCGTCATCCCCGCCGCGTCGGCGAGGTCGTACGCGAACCGACCCTTCGTCAGGGTCGGACAGGCCGCGGGCTCGGTCGCGATGAACCTCGTCTGGGTACGCCCGGCGAGCCGGTCGGCGATGAAGGGGTAGGCGAGCCCCGCGTAGCTGGAGCCGCCGCCGACGCACCCGATCACGATGTGCGGATCGCTCTCGCCGGCGAGCTTCATCTGCTCCTTCGCCTCCAGCCCGATCACGGTCTGGTGCAACAGGACGTGGTTCAGCACCGAGCCGAGGGAGTACTTCACGGCGCCGTTCGAGGTGGCCGCTACCTCGACCGCCTCGCTGATCGCGATGCCGAGCGACCCGGTCGAGTCCGGATGCGCCTCGAGGATCGCCTTGCCGGCCTGCGTGGTGGGGGACGGCGACGGGATCACCTCGGCCCCGAACGTCTCCATGAAGATCCGGCGATACGGCTTCTGCTCGTACGAGGCTTTCACCATGAGGACCTGGCACCCGATCCCGAAGAACGAGCACGCCATCGCCAGGGCGGAGCCCCACTGCCCGGCTCCCGTCTCGGTCGCGATGCGCTTCGTGCCGGCCTCCTTGTTGTAGAAGGCCTGGGCCACCGCGGTGTTCGGCTTGTGCGACCCGGCCGGCGAGACCCCTTCGTACTTGTAGTAGATCCGCGCCGGCGTCCGCAGCGCCTGCTCCAGACGGACCGCCCGATGCAGCGGCGAGGGTCTCCAGAGCCGGTAGACGTCGAGGATGCCGCCGGGGATGTCGATCCACTCGTCGGTCGCGACCTCCTGCATGATCAGCGCCTCGGGGAACAACGGCGCCAGCAGGTCCGGCGTCACGGGCTCCTTCGTCCCGGGGTGCAGCGGCGGCAGCGGTTGGATCCCGGCCTGGACGAGCGACGGCATGATGTTGAACCACGCGGTCGGCAGGCGATCCTGCGACAGGTCGAACCGGGTGGGCTCCATCATGGGGCGACCTCCTGTGGGGGCGAGCGCCGAGCCTACCGCCCCGCCGGTCGGCGAGGGAAGTCGAGCTAGCGGACCGGTTCGGCCGAGACCTCGACCCAACCATCGATCTCGCGCGCCGTGAACACCACCAGCGGATCGCGGGCCGGGCCCTCGAGGGGCTCGCCGGTCTCGGCGTCGAACACGCTCTCGCACGCGCCACACAGGAGCCGGTCCGATCGATCGTCGAACGTCCCGTCGGAGAGCGCACACCCGTTGCCGGTGCACGTCTCGCCGACCGCGAACAATCGTCGCTCGTCGTGCGTCACCACGACGCGGCCCGAGGGAACGTCGTACGCGCGCAGCTCGCCCTCCGGGATCTCCGCGAGCGCGCCGACCCGGATGAACTCAGCCATCAGGCGCCCCGCAGCGCAGCGAAGACGCGCTGCGCGACCGTCACCGTCCCGAGGACGGCAAGGAGCACGAGGACCGGCAGCATCGCGCCGGGGATCAACAACCCGACGATCAGCGCCAGCACGCGCTCGAGCCGCTGGAACAACCCGTCGCTCAACAGGACCCCGGCGGCTTCGGCCTCGGCACGGATGTGGCTGACCACCAGGCTCACGACCAACGTGACCAACGCGAGCGCCGCCTCGAACCCCCTCCCATCGACCGCAAGACGCCAGAACAGGCACGAGAACAGGATCATGTCGGACACCCGGTCGAGCACGGAGTCCATGAACGCGCCGGCGCGCTTGGCCTCGCCGCGATGCCGGGCGACGGAACCGTCGAAGACGTCGCAGGCGCCCGCGAGGATGAGGACGCCTCCGGCGGCGAACCACGCTCCGGTCACGATCAGCGCACCCGTGACGACGTTCAACGCGAGCGACAGCAACGTGAGCTGCCACGGCCGGACACCGGTCCAGATCAGGAACGCGAGGATCCCCCGGTACGGCCATGCGAAGACGCGCTGCATCGCGCCTCCGGCCGCGCTCTCGTTCTTCCTCGGCGCGGGCATGTCGCGGACGCGAGGCGCCTCCCGGACCTGTTGCCCGCGATCCCGCCCGTGCACCGTCATGACCGGCTCAGCCGGAGATCGGCTCGAACGAGACGACCCGGTAGCGGAACGTTCCTCCCGGAGCCTCGTAGGCGACCTCGTCGCCTTCGGAAGCGCCCATGAGCGCCGAACCGAACGGGGACGAGGTCGTGACGGTTCGAGCACCCGGCGCCTTCTCCTCAGCGTGCTCCGCCAGCAGGTAGGTCTCGTCCTCGTCCTCGAGGTCGAGCGGCTTCACCGTGACGAGCATCCCGGGTCCGACCTCGTCGGCGGACGAAGGCGCCTCGACGATCTCGGGGTCCCGCAGCATCGCCTGGACGCTACGGATCCGGGCCTCCATCAGCCCCTGCTCGTTCTTCGCGGCGTCGTACTCGGCGTTCTCACGGATGTCGCCGTGCTCCCGCGCGGCCTTGATGCGTTCCGCGATCGCCTCCCGGCCCGAGGTCGTGAGCTCCTGGAGCTCCGAACGGAGCCGGGTGTACGCATCCAAGGTGAGCGTCGCCGTCGGCTCCTGGCCGGCGGGGCGGGGCGGGCGGTTGCGCAGCTCCTCCGGGAGTTCGGCCATCCGCCAAAGTCTAGCCAGGAGCGTCTAGCCCGGTGCGAAGAGTGCCTCCTGCGGAGGCACGTCGCTCCCGGACGGTAGCCAGACGAGGAACGACGCCCCTCCGCCCTCCCGCTCCTCGGCCCAGGCCCTGCCCCCGTGCAACTCCGCGAACCGCGCCACGAGCGTGAGCCCGATCCCGGACCCGGGCGCGTGCGTTGCGGCGTTCACCCCGCGCTCGAAGGCGCCGAAGACCCGCTCGCGGTCCTCGGGGAGGAGTCCCGGTCCGTCGTCCTCGACCGCGACGATCGCACCCCCGTTCCCGGGCTGGACCCGGATCCAGATATGGGCGTGCCGCGGCGTGTGTCGGGCCGCGTTCACCAGCAGGTTCTCGACGATCCGCTCGACCTTCGGGACGTCGATCGCGACGGTGGTCACGGTCGCATCCACGGTCACCTCTCGGTCCGCCACCGCCTCGGATTCGGCCACAACGTTGCGCACCACCTCGGCAAGGTCCACCGTCGCCCGCTGCGGTTCGAGGAGCCCTTGGGAGAGCCTGTCCAGATCCAACAGGTCCGTCACGAGGCGCAGCAGCTTGCGTGCGTTGCCCGCGATCCGGCGCACGAGATCGAGCTGGACCTCCGGCTCGAGCTCCACGTCCTCGCGCTCCAGCGTCAACGCGCTCCCAAGCAGCGTCGTGAGCGGCGTCCGAAGGTCATGGGATACGGCCTGGAGGAAGGTGTTCTTCAGCTCGTCGAGCGAACGGAGCCGAGCGGAGGCCTCGCGCTCGATCTCGAGCGCGCGAGCCAGGTCCTCCTCCGCCCGCTTCAGGCTCGTGATGTCGAACATCACGCCCGACCAGAAGCGAGGTTCCCCGTTCTCGTCGCGCACGACCTCAGCTTGGTCCAGGACCCACACGACCTCGCCGTCCGGGCGGCGCATCCGATACTCGATCGAGAACGGCTCCAGCGTGCGTTCGGTCCGTTCGTCCTCCGCGTTCACGCGATCGCGGTCGTCGGGGTGCACCAGCTCGAACCACATGCGGCGTGTCATGAAGTCCTCGGGCGTGATGCCGAGCAAGGGTTCGATGCCGGGGCTCGTATAGAGCGGGATGTAGTCCTCGCCGATCACGTTCACGTACACCACGGCGGGGATCTGCTCGACGAGCGTCCGATAGAGCTCCTCGGTCTCGCGCAGGCTCCGCTCCGTCTGCTGCCGGCGGATCGCCGCACCGAGCGTGCCCGCAGCGACCCGGAGCACATCGATCTCGGCACTCGTCCACTCGCGCTCGTGTTCGCAATCGTCGAACCCGATCGATCCCCACCACTCCTTTCCGGCGAAGATGGGCATATCGAGTAGCGAGACGATCCCCTGCGCCCCGAACTCATCCCTCGTTGCCGCCGGCAGGTCGGCGACGTTCACGCTCCATGGCTCGCCACGGCTGAGGCTCGCGCGCCATTCGTCCTGCGACGGGTCGAAAGCCTGGTCGATCGTGGCGGGGTTGCCGATCTGCGGCTCCACGCCCGGCGCACACCACTCGAATCGATTGGTCGATCCGCGCTCACCGCCGGGGAGGGCCACGTTCTCGAACACATGCGCACGCGACACGGCGGCTCCCTGCCCAAGCATCCGGAGGACCTCGTCGATCGCGTCCTCCCAGCGGTCGGCTTGGAGGAACAGCTGCGCCGCCGCGCCGATGGTCTGGAGGATCGCGTCGCGTCGACCGAGTGCCAGCTCCTGCCGGGCCGCCGCGGAAGCGTCCGTGAACGACGCGATGACGTGCCGCTCACCGTTCAGGTCGGTCAGCCCGACGGCCATCCGGGCGAACGCCTCACTGCCGTCGGGAAGCAGGTAGCGGATCCGCGTGATGAAGTCCCGAAGCTGACCCTCGTCGAGCGCGGCGACCTCGCCGAGCAGGGTCGCCGCGTCCGCCGGGTCGATCAGTCCGATCTCGTCGGGCCGTCGCCCGACGAGATCGGACACCGATCGACCGCTCGCACGTTCGAACG
>Ga0066709_100000324_pt1 | contig 23854 bp, 16 predicted proteins | sample GraSoiAngelo_158_FD_79665 | JGI IMG/M metagenome (GOLD analysis project Ga0066709, IMG submission 79665) | Grasslands soil microbial communities from the Angelo Coastal Reserve, California, USA - 14_1009_16_30cm | ecosystem: Environmental > Terrestrial > Soil > Grasslands | place: USA...
CGGATCGACCATGGCCTTCTGCGACGGCGAGATGACGGTCGACGGCGCCCAAGGTCCGGACGGCTCGGCGATGCAGCAAATGAAGATCCATCTCGCAGTGATCATGGAGAAGAAGGGCGGCCGTTGGTTGTTTGCGGAGGCGCGCCCCTACTCCTTCGTCCAGCCGCCGCCGGAGCCGGCGAAGACGAACTGACGTTCGCCCTGGAATTCACTACAGTGGCGCCCCAGGGGTTGGACTCCCTGGGGCGCCGGACCGGCTTAGCTGGTCTGGAGCTCATGGAGCCTTCCGATCCCGCTCGGCCTGAGCGCGATTACAAGCCTTTGGGCTCGTCCGTCATAGGCGATCCTTTCTGCCAGAAGCCCGAGAATTCGTGCCTGCTCTGTTGGGATGATGGCGTCCCATACTGAATCGAACGCCGAGAGCGCGGCGGCCACTTGGCGTCGATGGTCTGCTGCTTAGCAGACCCGACGCCCCTGCGGCGCTGAACCCCGCCGCAACGCCCGGCTCACCGTCTTCGGGTGAACCCCCAGCTCCGCCGCAATATCCTTCTGGTAGACACCCGCCTTCGCCCGTGATTGGATCATCAGGAAGTCCTCCCGTCGAAGCATCGCGTCCCTCCGTGTGGTTGCGAACCAACACGACGGTACAAACTGCCCGGCGTTCGGAGGACTTCTCTATTTGGCGATCAGAGGACTTCTAGTACCGGCGCTGACAAGTGAAATGCTCCTTGAAGATGCAGAGCACGTCTTCGACCTCGTGAGGCCGCAGGTCGCGGAGCGGTTCTGGAAGCTCGCCGAGCTCCAAGGACAGGGCGCGGAAGTTCAATCCCAAGGCGCGAGCACCCTCGCGAACGCCGCGATGGAGAAAGACGCGGCTTGGCTCGAGTCCCAGCTTGGCCCCGATTCGCATGGCGGTGTCGTAGACCGCCAGATCACCTACCCCGGAAATGCTCCCAATCGTGCGGTGGATCTCCTCGTGCAACTCGTCGAAACCGGAGCAACGTCTCAGGCGCTCCTCTGCCGACAACAGACGAGTCTGCATGTCTGCGAGTGGAGACCGGCGAATGCCCTCATAGAGTTCCTCGTCCGTGGGATGGGTATTGATAGTGGTTGTTAGCGGCTGAAGCGCTCGGCGGATTCCTATCCTCCTCCGTATTTCCAGTGAAAGAATCGGGCGAGCAGTCTCTCCAGCTCATTCGAATCCTGCTCCGATCCCATCCAGTATGTTTTCCCTACGAGCCCCGCTCTCTTGCGAATCCCGAATCTGCAGCCGACCAAGACCCCATTCTCGGCAAACCACTCTTCGCCCCACATGCTGAGCCCCTTCGAGTCGTACTCGCGGAATGAGTACTGGTAAATCCTCCCCACACGATCGTAGAGCCACTCTCTCGTCCCGCCCGGTGCCGCGTAGGCCCGCTCGCTGAGCGTGCTGTCGCTCCTCCAGTAATACGAGGGGCCGCGCCCCGAGCTGCGCTTACCGTCCCGCGAGTAGGTGACGTAGTGGGCGTTGTAGTCCCACCCAGAGTCGATGTCGGCCATCGATGGCAGATTGAGCTTCACCACGTCGTAGTGCGAGGCTGAATACTCCAGCCGATAGACAACCCCATCGAATCTGCGAGTCGCAGGCCACCGACGGACGTGCATTAGACTATCGTTGTCTTCGGGGAACTGTGGCAGCTGGCGGACGTTAGCGTGGAGCCGAGCCCGAATCTCGGGCGCGACGTGCGACCAATCGATCCTATCGGGGACCTGAGAAGGTCCAGATGAGGACGTGCCGGTTCCTCCTATAGACGCGATGAGGGTAGTAGCGAGAACGGTTGAGCTCGCGAGGTCGCGGATTTGCCGCGTGAGCGCGGACCGGGGAGTGGGGTTCAACGCGATCATTGGCCAAGTGTAACGGAGGGGGCGATGTCGGGGCTAACGCTTGTGGCCGCTATGCATCTCGGAAGGTTCCAATCTCAACGGCCCCGCTTCAGGGCCGCGTACAGCTCCTCATCGCTGGGGTGTGTGTAAATGGTCGTCGTCAGCGGGCTCGAATGCCGGGCGAAGCGCTGGGTGAGGTAGAGTCGACCGCATGCCCAGCTTGAGATCGCGAGCCGGCGACGTCATAGCGCTCCTTCTGTTCTCTTGTTCTGCTTGTGCGGCGGCGCCCGGTGGATCTGTGCTGCGGAATTTTGGTTTCGAGGAGGGGACTCCGGGTGTCGTACCCACCGGATGGTCTGCCCCCAGTACTTTGGTCGCCGGCTTTAGGGCCGTCTCGAGCAGAGATCACCCCCACGGGGGGACTGCTTGCCTCGAAATCAGTCGCGATGCGGTTACGAAAGTGCAGGTCTGCGCGGTGTACCAGAGCATCGCTGCGGCGTCATATCGAGGGCGTCGGGTACGGCTCTCGGGCTGGCTCCGATTCGAGCCGCACGATGGCAGTGACTCGGCCAGCTCGGCGCGGATCTGGATACGCTCTGGGGGCATCCCTTGGTCCTACGACGACTTGGGTGATCACCCCGTGCGCTCCGCCGCGTGGACGCATGCCCAGGTTATCTGCGAGGTCGCGCGCGATGCAGACTTCATCTCCTTCGGAGGTGCCCTCTATCTCAAAGGCAAAGCATGGGTCGATGACCTGAAGCTTGACGTGATAGGGCCAAGTGGCCAAGGCAACGAGGCCCCGCACCCGTTGAGCGAGCGCGGTGTCGAGAACCTCATCGCCTTTGGACGACTCCTCGGATACGTGCGTTACTTCCACCCGAGCGACGAGGCCGCAGAAACAGATTGGGACTCCTTCGCGATTGCCGGCGTGGACGAGGTGGAAAGTGCAGGCACTCCCGACGAGCTGAAGATACGACTCGATCGGCTCTTTCGACCTCTCGCCCCCACGATTCGACTTTCGACGAGTCCGCTACCATCCCTCACGGTTACCGCTCTGAGCCCACGGGGTGTGACAAACGAGCGCATCACAGGCTGGCGTCATGTCGGCTACGAGGGAGCGTACCCCGGGTTCTACGAGAAGCGACGCGTGATCGCCCCAGCCGGGGCGCCCGGTGACTCCGTACTACCGATCGGGAGTGAGGTGAACACATCCCTCGGCGGCGGTCTTTGGTGCTCCGTCCCACTCACGCTTTACAAGGGCGCTCGCGGTACGATTCCACGCGGCGCTCGTTCAGCTCGCGCTCCACGTCGGCCAAACGGTTGGGTGCCTACCGGAGACGACCGAGCGACGCGGCTTGCCGACGTAATCCTGTTCTGGAATGTCATGCAACATTTCTGGCCCTATTTTGATGTGACAAAAACTGACTGGCCCGCGCAACTGGCTCCGGCACTGCGTGAAGCTGCCGCCGACTCTGGCGGGGCGGGTTTCGAAGTTACGCTCCGCCGACTCTCGGCGAGGCTCCACGATGGGCATGTCTACGCGAACTCTCCGTATACAGGCTATGACTCGAGGCAATGGCCCTTTGATTGGGCCTTCGTGGAAGGCCAGTTAGTTCTGACCCGAGTGGACACTGCCCAAGCGGAATTCGCCAGTGTGGGGGACGAGGTGATTGCGATCGGGGGACGCCCGACTTCGCAATGGGTAGTTGAGCTAGAGCCTCTCGAGAGTGGAGCGACGCCGGAAAGGGTTCGTTTCCGGGTGGCCCGATCCCTTCTGGGAAGAGGGGCCAATGACACCGTGGCCCGATCGCTTCCGGGCGCGGGAGCAACGGACACCCTGGAGCTCGATCTCCGATCTCCGGCCGGAACTAGGCACCATATCCGCAATCGCAAAGCAACGAACCGTCAGGCTCACACCCGCACCGCCCGACAGCATTCAGGAAATTCGGCCCGGTGTGATGTACCTGGATCTAAACCGCATCACCAATGCCGATTTCGACGCAGCCCTTTCGAAGATCTGCGCGGGCAAAGGAGTGATCTTCGATCTGCGCGGGTATCCGAATCGCATCTCATCCTCCATATTGGCACACCTCACCGATTCGACTCTGACTAGCGCACGATGGGGCTTTCCGGTTATCCAGAGGTCTGACCATCAGGACACGACCTATAGATGGGACGACTGGCAAATCGAGCCAAAGGCCCCCCGCATTCATGCCCATGCCGCCTTCTTGATGGACGTGAGTGCGATCAGCGCTGCGGAGACGCTCCTCGGCATTGTCGAGCACTATCGGCTGGCTGATCTCGTGGGTGAGCCCACGGCGGGAACCAACGGTGTCGTCACCTCGATACTCCTGCCGGGCAGGTACTCCATTCCATTCACGGGCATGAGAGTGTTGAAGCAGGATGGAACACGTCACCACGGCGTCGGGATCCTTCCGACTATCCCGGTCCCTCGGACGATTGAGGGCGTCGCAGCGGGGCGGGAAGAACAGCTCGAACGGGCGATCGAGGTGGTAAGTCAGTGAGCCCGATGTCGTCCCGAGCTCTGGTCGAGCTACTCCAGGCGCTCGAAGATGCCGCCATCCCGGTGTGGCTCGACGAGGGCTTGGGTGTCGATGCGCTGCTTGCAACGCAGACCCGACCCCATCATGGCGTCTGTTGCGGACGTCCTGAATCTCCAAGAGGTCCTGGGTACAAGGGGTTTGTTCCTCGTCGATCACTCAGGACTTGAAGTCGACGTTCACTCCGTGGGGGGAGCGCGTTGCCGAAGCAGACGATCTGGTATGAATGCGAGCGGCGGCCGTTTCGAGTGCCCAAGAAGGAGCCCCGCCACCGTGAACGGGTCGGGCCCCTTGAAATCATCGAGTACCGTCGCCGAAGCGGGTCCTTGCCGTACACCGCCAGGCTGGCGCACCAACGAACCTGCCATCAAGAAGACACTTCCGAGCCAAGGGTTCAGCCTGACAATCGGAACAGAGAGCGAATTCATTGTTGATCTACCTTACATGCCACTCGCTCTCGCGATCAAGGTGACGCGGGCGTATCGGGGCGCCTCAACAGCCGCCCGAGCCCTTGTCGACCTGCACGTGGAGGCGCTGGCCAACCCGGGGAGCAATGTTGGATTGTTTCTACTCGCGAATGCGCTCCAGCTCGCTCGGCATATGCTCCCCGGCAAGACTGATTCTCAGCGTCAGCCGACTCAAGGACAAGCTCAAGGCAGGGCTCGTCCAGGCGTTGAGGCCGTGAACTCATGAACCCAGGGTGGGGAATTTTCAGTGACCGCAGGTGGGGAAAATTGGATGACCGTTGACAGCTGCTGTTCACGCCGGAGGCGTCGCGGCACATCAGGTGGATGCTGCCTCGGTGAGTGCGCTCGCAAGCTCGGCCCAGTCGAGCACGCTGATGCGCGGGTCCGCGAGGCGCTCCAACGTGGCAAGACGAAGTAACGCCGCTCGCCTGTAGGTTGCGAGTCGCAGGAAGCTGATGCCCCCTCTCGCGAGATAACCCGAGTGTAGCGCGCCGATCAGCCGGGGCGCGGTACGGATGCTTCCGCGACGCTGCAAATCGTCCAACAATAGATGGGCTTCGAGGTTTCCGAGATCGAGTTCCGATTCTCCCAAGGCGGCATCGTCCCAATCCAGGACTCCGACTTCTCCGATGCCGTCGCCAGGCAGAATGACCTGCCCTGGGTGAAAGTCTCTGTGGAGAAGCGCTTGGCCGCGCTCTTGATCCTCGCAGCGCGCGAGCTCGTCTTCCACAAGCGAACACAGCTCCATGAACCGGCAGACCCATTGCGTCGGAAGAGGCGAGCCGCTCGCACGGCGGCGTGCCTCCTCCAGCACGACGATCTCCTCGCGGGGGCCGTGGGCTTTTAGGTACTCCGCACGCTGGGGGATCTCCGCCCCGTGGACCAAGGCGAGCGCTCGGCCCGCCCTCTCCACACTCGAATCGGCATCTCCAGACCTCCCCAGGGTCTCCGACAGCGACGAACCTTCCAGGGCGCTCATCACGAGCAGTTTCAGCATCGGCGAAAACCCGATGGGCTCGGGAGCCAGGACCTCCGGCGCGAGCGCTCCGAGCGAGCGCAAGAGCCAGAAGACCCGCTTCCCTCTCGAGCCCCGGTAATGCTTCGCGAACCAGGAGACTTCGCGCGCCGCGCATCCATTGCGCTCGGCCACGACACGATACCGAAGTGTCCTTCTGCGGCCGGGCTGCTCCTTGACGATTTCGGCTTCGAGGACCTCGCGCACACGCCAAGAGGAATCCGCGCAGGCGTTCCGCAGCAGGTGGAGTGCGCTCTCGGGAGCGAGAAAGGGCGGGGCATCGATCATGCCGGCACTGCGATCATGTCGGCTCCGGCGTCGGTAGCGACCACTGCGTCCGGTAGAACTCCGCGTACGCGCCGGCGCGCTCGAGGAGCTCTTCGTGCGATCCCTGCTCGACGATTCGCCCGCTCTCGAGGAAGAGGATTCGATCGGCGTGCAGGATGGTCGAAAGGTGGTGGGCGACGACGATGGTCGTCCTCCCACGGCTCAGGTTGGCGAACGCCCGCTGCACGGCCTGCTCCGCGAGCGGATCGAGCCCGGTCATCGGCTCATCGAAAAGTAGAATCCTCGCGTCGCGGATGAAGGCGCGCGCGATGGCGATCCGCTGACGTTGACCTCCGGAAAGCGTCGCGCCTCTCTCACCCAAGACCGTGTCGTATCCTTGGGGGAGCTTGACGATGAACTCGTGCGCATACGCGGCACGGGCGGCACCTTGGATCTCTTCCTCCGTGGGGTCGGAGCCGTTCTTTCCGATCGCCCCGTAGGCGATGTTGTCGAGCACTGTGAGACCCATGACGACCACTTCCTGCGTGAGGTAGCCGATGTGGCCGCGGAGCGATTTCAGGTCCAGGTCCCGGACTTCCATGCCGTCGATGCGGACCTCGCCGCTCAGCGGATCGTAGAAGCGGGGAATCAGGTTGAGGAAGGTGGTCTTGCCCGATCCAGTCGGGCCGACCAGCGCCACGGTCGTGCGGGGTGCGATGTCGAGGTGGACGTCCCGGAGAACCAGCTTGCCCGTGCTGTAGCCGAACGTGACGTGGTGAAGGGAGATCGCGCCTTGGACGTTCTGGAGCACGGGGGCACCTGGGGCGCTTTGAATCTCGGGCTTTTCCTCCAACACCTCGAGAACCCGATCCGCGCACGCCGAGGCCTTGGCAGTCCGCTGCACCGTCTTGGAGACCTGGCGTAACGGTCCGTACAGTCCGCGTACGTACGCGGCGAACACAAGGAGCTGGCCGGGGCTCAGCCTGCCGGCGAGGACGTCGAGCGCGCCCAGCCCGAGTGTCGCGCCGACCCCAGCTGCGATCGTGATCTGTACGGCACGATGGAGCTGGGCCTCGATGCGCGTGGACCGGATCCCCGCGTTCAAGCTGCGCTTGTTCATCTCGCGGAAACGATCCTGCTCGTGCTCCTCCGCAGTATTCGCCTGCACCACATGAATCGCCTGGAGAACTTCGTGTGCGCTCGAGACGAGTTTCCCTTCACGCTTTCGCTGAAGCGCAGCGGCTTCCATGAGGCGGACCCGGAAGGTCGAGAGGATGACGTAGAGCGCCGGGGCCACGGCCGCGGCCACTAGGGTGAGCTTCCAGTTGATCGTGAGCATGACGAACAGGACCCCAGCCACCACGAGCGTATGCGAGAGCGTGTTCAAGAGCGCCGCCACGACCATGTCCCGCAGCATCACGATGTCGCCCGTGAGCCGCATCAAGATGTCCCCGAGGCGCTCCCCGTGGTGGTAGCGCAGCGAGAGGGATTGGAGATGGCGGAACAACTCGCGGCGGAGCGACATGACTACCTCCTGCCCCGCGCCCGCCGTCAACACGTTCTGCGTGTAATAGAGCTGCCCGCGCAGAGCGGCGAGGACGAGAATGGCCGCCACCGAACCGATCAGAAGCGCGATCGGATCGCCGTGAACGCTCTTCAAGGTGTGTCCGAGGAAATGGACCTTCCGCCCCAGAAGGACGCCGTCGAAGAGGAACTGGATCGGCCACGGCTCGAGCAGGGTCACGACCGCGTATCCGACCGCCGCGAGCGAGGCGAGAAGAAGACTATGCACGTGCGGCTTGATGAAGGGGCGGAGCCGTCTCACGGCGACCATGAATCGACGCCCGTCGCGCAGCGCGTTTCCAATCGGGTGCAGCGGGCCCGGCGATGTCCCGCTCATGAGCTCTCCACCAATGCGGGCTCAGGATCGCGATCGGTTAGCTCGCGACCCACGAGTCCAAGCTCGTGCGCGGGGCGCCGCAGGAGCCGGACTAGATGCTGCGCGTTCTCCCGTAGGCTGAATCGCTTCTCGATCATACCCCTCGCTCCCGACGCGAGCCGTGCGGCCAGCGCGTCATCCGCGAGAACCCGCGACAGCGCGTCCGCGAGCGCCCGTGGGTCTCCCGGCTGGGCGATGAGCCCGGTCTCCCCATCCACGACGGCCTCCGGAATGCCGGAAACGGGTGTGGCCACCACCGGCAGACCAACCGACATCGCTTCGAGGATCACGGTCGGAATCCCATCCTGGTCGCCGTCCGAAGCAACGATCGAAGGCTGGGCGAGCACGTGCGCGCGACTGTAGAGGTCGGCGGCGAGCCGGTCCTGCGGCGTAGCCCCCAGGAACTCGACCCAGCCCTCGAGATTCTTCTCGCGGACCAACCCGGCGAGACGTTCCCGTTCCGGGCCTTCCCCGGCAATCCAGCAACGGAACCGGGTCCCGCGCACTACCAGGATAGAGGCCGCCTCCAGAAGGACGTCGAATCCCTTCTTCTCCACGAGCCGCCCGACGGCGAGGATCAACGGAATCTCGCTCCTCACGACGGGACGTCCCCTCGGCCCTCGCAAGGGCCACGCCTTCAAGTCGAGACCATTGTAGATGGTGGCGATCCGGCCTCGCGGCACATGGAATCCAATGCTCTCCATGAAACACCGGTTGTGCTCGCTTATGGCGACGACCAAGGATGCCCTCTGAATCCTGTGCTTGAGCTTGTGGCATTCGCGATGACCATGTCCGGACCAGTAGAGGTCCTTAGCGTGAGCCGTGAAGCTGAAAGGAATGCCGGACAGCATGGAAGCGAACTTGGCCTGTCGCGCGGGACCGCTCGCGAAGTGGGCATGGAGGTGCTCGACGCCGAGACTGGTGGCGGTCCGGGCCAGGATCGCCGCGTGGAGGAACTTCGTCAGTGCGCTCTCGGTGCCGCGCCCCCTGACGAATGCCAGGGTGCGTAGGTAACGGATCGGCGATCGTAGCAAGCACGCAAGGTGGTTACCGGCGAGACGCGCTCGGGAAGCGGCGCGCTCGGGGAGCACGATGACCGGCGCGCGAACCCGGTCGACCCCGGGCTGCCGGATCGATTCGGCAGGTTCCTTCATCGAGAAGACGACAACGCGTGTTCCGGTGCGCTCCAATTCCAGAATTTCATTCAGGATGAAGGTCTCGGAGAAGCGCGGGAACATCTTCACGACGTAGCCGACGGTGAACGGTCGCGCCGTGGGCCAGGCCCAGAGTCGGGCTCTCGATGCTGCCGCCTCGCGGAGCACGGCCCTTGCGACGTCCGACCAGGTCCACACGGAGGAAGCGGCCGCGGCTCCCAGCGATTCGCGGCGTTTCGGATCGCGTGCGAGGCTGACCAGAGCCCGACCGATCGCGTCCTCGTCTCCGGGGCGGGTCAGCACGGCGCCTCGTGATTCATCCAACGTCTCCGCGAGGTGCCCGACGGCGGACGCAATCACCGGGCGTCCGCAAGCGAGGTACTCCGCGATCTTGATGGGAGAGAAGTAGAACCCCTCGATGGGACCGTACGGAGCGCAGAGCACGTCGCATGCCGCGAGGTGGTCCCCCATTTCGGTGTGGGGGACCGCCCCGAGGAACGCCACCCGGTCCGCGACACCGACCTCCCGCGCGAGCGATTCGAGCGCCGCGCGTTCGGGCCCATCGCCCATGATCATGAGCTTCATGTTTGCATGCGTGCTCGCGGCGGATGCGAATCCCCGGATCAGATGCGCGACGCCGTGCCAGGGCCTAAGGGTCCCCGCAAAACCGGCGACGAATGCGCCGTCGAGACCCAGCCTTGCGCGTATCCGCTCGCGGTCGCGTCCGGGGCCGAAGCGCCGCGTGTCGACGCCGTTCGGCAGCACCCGGATCCGCTCCGGGGGCACGCCCTGCCTCCGCGCGTGCTCCTCCAGGGGCGGCGAGACCACGCCGACGAGATCCGCCCGGCGCATCACCCAGCGCTCGAGCAGTCGCGTGAGGCGGGGAAGGCGGAGCCCCCGGAAGCGGTCCTCCTCGTCCGCGAGGGGCGCGTTCACTTCGAGAACATGAGGTATTCCGAGCCAGCGGGCGAGAAGGCTTCCGGCGACGGAGCTCAGAGCGTAGCGCTCGTAGACGATGTCGGGACGCCACGACCGCGCGCACGTCCGGGCGGCCCGGAGCAGCGCGAGATTGTCCGCGATCCGAAGCAGCGCCCGCTCCAGCGCCGCTCCGCTCCCGAGAATGCGCGCGAGGCTCTTGGCCAGGCCCGTGAGCAAGACGCCCGCCCGCGCTTCGCGCACGTCGGCCGCCGGAGCTTCCCCTTGTGAGGGACCGGCGTTTGTCGTCACGACACGGGACTCCACCCCGGACTCCCGCCACGCCTCGATCAGCGAGCGTACGTGAATGGAGGCTCCTTTCTGCCCGCGAACCGGTACCCCGCGATCGCCGGATACATAGAGGACGCGCCCGATCTCGAGGCCGCACGCCAGGTGTCGCACGCGCTCCGGTTCGCAGTGGATGGCCCCGAATCGCTCGACTACAGCCGCGCGCGCTCGACGCCCCAGGCGCCGCCGCTCCACCGGATCCCCGAGGAGCCTCGCAAGGGCCTCCGCCAGAGCGGCCGGGTCCTCCGGCGGCACGAGGAGTCCTGTCTCGCCGTCTTCGACGAGCTCCTGGATCGAGGGCAGGCGTGTGGAAACAACCGCGAGGCCCGATGCCATGGCCTCGCCCAGGGAATTGGGGATCCCGTCCCGGTCTCCGTGCGACGTGACGCGGCAAGGCAGCGCGAAGCAAGTCGCGCGCCGCATGACGTCCCGAATCTCCTCGCGAACAAACAGGCCTCTCAAGAAGACGACGTCTTCGAGGCCCAAGTCGCGAATGTAGCGCTCGAGCGGCGCGCGGAGTGGACCATCCCCGACCATCTCGATCGTGAATGGAAGGCCTCTCTTCCGTAGCAGCGCGGCGGCGTCGACCAGCAGCTCGGGGCCCTTCTTCAGGACGAGGCGTCCGACGAAAAGGATGGCGGGAGTATCTGTGTTCTCTCCGCGCCGGCCAATCCCATCCCCCGCTTCCTCGTCCGCGGGGGCAGGCGAAAAATAGTCCGTATCCACTCCGTGATACGCGAGGTGAACCTGTCCCGGCGGAAACCGGGATGACTGGCGGGCGGCGATCCGCTCGAGCAGATCGCGGTGATGCCTCGTGCACGCGATCGTGAAGCGTGCGGAGGACATTTTTCTGGCCAGCGAGAGCTCATCCGAAGTGTGGATATCCTTCGCATGCGCGGCCATGCTCCACGGGATCCGCGTGAGTCGTGAGGCGATCTCCGCGACGCTGGCCGGCGTGTGCGCCCAGGCCGCGTGGATATGAGAGATCTCGTCGCGGCGCAGCCTCTCCGCGAGGACCACCGCTCGGAATAGGGTCCGGAAGGAACGCGGGGTCGGCCGCAGCAACGCGCGCGCCGCCTCCGCAGCGGTCTCGAGCGGAGCGGCACGAAAGCACCGGCGCGTTGCGGCAAAGAACTCCGGCAGCCCGCGCCACGACGCCTGGGGAAGGATCTCTGTCTCCGCGGCGAGCGATTCCGCCTCGGGATGGATCCTCCGGTCGCGTGAGGGCGGCAGGATCGAGTAGATGCGGAAGGGAACTCCCTCGCAGCGCAGCGCCCGGATCTCGTTCAGGACGAAGGTTTCCGAGATCCGCGGGAACATCTTCGCGACATAGGCGAGGCGCCCGCCTGCGGAAAGGACCCGAGGGGACTCCGGCGACGTCATTGGAAGGACAACCTCCAGCTCGGGGTGCGCGCCTCGCTCGAGTCCGGAAGATCGAACTTCACACGCCAGGTGTATGCCCCCTCGGGCAAGCCGGAGCCCGTGAACGAGCCTTGGTTGCCCACGCCGTCCCACACCGCGGAGGAGTCGGAGGACTTCGCCGAAAACCAGACGGCCTCGCCGCTCGCGTTATAGAGCTGGGCGCGCGCGGATAGGATGGCGTGCCTCGGCGGGCTCCAGCGAAACGTCACCGGATCGGGCCCGGTCGGCAGCCCGAGCGTCGCCGCATCGGAGGGCGCGACGAGCGCGGCCTCATAGGCGAAGATGTCCAACGAATCCATCGAGACTTGCTGGCCGACGTTTGTGACAATGAATCCCCGTGTCACCGAAGCGAAGTCTCCCAGAATCTTGCCCTTGGCCTTGACTTCCCAGACGCCCGCGGGCGCCACGACCACGTAGGAACCGTCGGCATCCGTCTTGGCGTCGGCGATCGTAGAATCGTCCCTGGGGTCGCGCACGGAAACATCAATTCCGGATGCGGCAACCCCATCACGCTCCACGCGTCCGGTGACGTTGGGAACCGGGACGCGCGGCCCGAGGCCGTCCTTTAGGTCAGGCGAACAGCCGACCTGTGCCAGCACGCCGGCGAGGAGCGCGGCAGCGAGGGGCGGCGTCCAAGAGGCGGCGCGCGGAGCCCTAAGGCTGCCAGTGCCAGGCAATGCCGGTCGAAACGAAGGTGTCACGGATCGAGCCTTCCTCATCGAGGTCTGCAGTCATGGCAACCGCCGAGTCGGCGTAACGCCGCGTGTGCGTCGCTCCGACCTTCCAATCGATCGAAGGTGAAAGCGCGTGCTGCAGTACACCTCCGAATTCCCATTCGTCATCATGCCTGCCGAAATGGCTCTGGTCGTCGGGATCGGTCGAGGTGTAGCGCGTCCAATCCCTGTTGACGTAGGCGCGCGCGCGCAGCAACTTCCCCAGGGCGCAGTCGAATGCCGATCGCACCGACCACTCTCGGTACGAGAAATCGCTGCCGAGGTAGGGAACGTTGCGCGACCGGAGCTGCCGGTAGCCTCCGGAGAGGTCGAACTTCGCGCTTCGAGACGGTTGCCACGCGAAGCCGGTTCGCCCGCCCGCGCGCCATCGATCCCGTTCGTCGAACGACCGGGTGTAGTCCCGAATCGATCCTTCCACCACGGAGACGGAGAACCAGCGGGGCCCGAGTGCTCGGGAGATCTGGAGCGCGGCATCCCACTCGTTTCGCGCTTCAGCACGGAAGATGGGATCACCGGGAAGCGCGTCCTTGTCCCTGCGATGGCGGGCATAGACGTTGGGCGCGAAGGCCAGGCTGAAATCGATCAGCGTGTTCGTAGACGCCCGGCTTCGCCACTGCAGCGCGTAATGGTTCTCGCTTCGAATCGTCTCGCGCAGATACTGAAGACGCGTGTACCGGAGCCGCGCGTCGGTCTTGCTGCCGGCCGCAAGGGCCCATCGACCGTCGATGCTCATCTGCAGCGCGGCGTCCTTCATGTGCTCCACGACGAAGAAAGACTCCGGATCGTGCATCTCGAAGGCCCTAATCTCGGCGTCGGAGGCGTCCAGAACGTTCGTGTCGTAGCCCACGAGCATCTCTGCGTTCACAGCCTTCGGCCGGAGCTCCGCCCACGCGAAGCCCGCCGAGCAGGTCAGAAATCCGACGACACCGAGCCCGAGCACGCTGCGCACGAGGCGGCGATGGCGCGCTTCCACCCGCGCGGCCACCTCCGGGCGCCTTCGTTTGGGAGGAGCCGGGTCGCGGAACGAGAGGGCGATCTCCTCCAGCCGCCGTTTGAAGCAGCCGATGCCTTCGAGGCGCGGCGCTCGCGGCGAGGGGAGAAGCGGTCCACGCTCCAACGACTCGGCGAGCGCCGTGCCAAACCGCTCCGGGGTAAGCTCGCCCGGATGGATGAGTGTCAGAATTCCGCGTGCTTCCAGGGCGCGGGCGCGCAGCTCTTGTTCGCGTCTCGGATGGATCCTCGGGATCACCAGGGAGCGCTGCGCCCTCGACATAACCTCGCACAGCGTGTTGTATCCACCCATCGAGACCACGAGGTCGTATTCCGGCATGAAGTCGGCGAGATCCTCCACGAACTCGCATACCGAAACCCCGCCTCTCCTGCTGGCGCTTGTCCGGATGAGCTCGGCTTCTTCCACGCCCATGAGAGGGCCAAGCACGACGTCGAACTTGAGCCGGCGAACCGCCTCGAGCCGGCGCTCGGCCTCCAAGGCGCAGCGGAGAATCTCGGCTCCGTCTTCCCCTCCACCGATCGTGATGAGCACGGAAGGGAGGCCGTTTCTCCTGCGCGTCGGCAGCACCCGCTCGCGGGCTGCCGGCTCCGGCGGCGCGATGTATCCGTGAAAGAGGGTCTTGCCGGCGGGGAGACCGTACTCCGCGGCGGAATCATGGATCGACCGGTCGCCGAAGACGTGGACCTCATCGTAGAGAGAGTTCAGGATGTCGTGAGTACCGTCTTCGGCCCACTGGCTCCGCACTACTCCGGGCTCGTCGAGGATGTCACGGAGATTGAGGTGCAGCGCAGTGCCGTGTCTCTTGAGATCTTCCAGCGATGGAAGAATCTCTCCCCTCATCCCGAGCGGCACGTTGTCCACAAAGAGGATGTGGGGCCGGAAGAGCCGCACAGTGTCGCGGAGGATCCGCACCCGCATCTGCCGGAGACGCCAGAACGGAATGCCCAGCTCGCGCGGAACGTACGTTTCAGGGCCGCACTTGCGGACAGAAGGAAGTTTGATGTATTCAACGCCCTGGGGAAACGTGAGGCGATGTGCGATGGGCGAACCAGTTAGCACGAGCACACTCGCGCTGGGAATCGCCTCGACCGTCGCGCGCGCGAGGCGGAGCGTTCGCGTGATATGCCCGAGCCCGAAGGTATCGTGGGAATACATCGCCACGCGAAGCGAGAAGGTACGCCCGGCCATGACTCCCCCGATGGAAGTTGCAACGTTGTGGTCGACGGCCGTTGGTGACCAGCGAAGTCGCATTAGCCGTGCCAGGGGATGGCACATTTGGAGAGCCGGGCGAAGCTGTTGGACCTGCGGCGCCGTCGAAGCTAGGCAGGACCAAATGGCCGGAGCCGGCCCGGGAGGATTGTTCAGAATCGTACGACCGGATCCGATTTGTTCACGAAGATGCAATCCCCGGTTGACCGCCGCAGTTGGTAAGTTGCAATCCCGATGAACTTGAGACCCGCCGAGAGGATGTGCCGAAACTGGGTTCGAACAGGGTTACGTCCGGGGAGGGTCGCCCACGTCCTGGCTGCGCTGAGAATCATCGAGGATCGACGATTGCGCGCTGATTTAGTGGTACAGCGACGACCCGGCTCCGACGAGAGAGCCCCGGCGGCAGCCCTGCCACCGGGGCCTCGTTCTATCTCTGGCCGCGCTCCGCGCAATCAGTCCGGGCGTGTAGAACAGACGCCGCGTTCTTCCAGCAGCCCTCTCAACTCCCGGATCCAGCGTTTCCGCTTGGCGACCAGGTAGCGGATCGACGTCTTCCTCATCGTGGGCGCCAAATAGGTCAGGGCCTGGTACAAACCCAGGTCGTTCAGATCCCGACAAAACGACTCCCACTCCAGCCGCTTCCCGGTCGCCGCCTGGTATTCCTCGAAGTAGGCATTTCGCAGCGCGGCCTTTTGTCGCTTCGTCCAGCGTCCGCTGCTCAAGCTCACGACGTCAAGGTAGCTCGGCCCGTAGGCGGCCGATTCCCAGTCCACCACCGTGATGCGCTGGGCCGCCGGCCACCGCCGCAGCAGAATGTTGCCGCCGAAAAATTGGCCGTGAATGACGCTCTGAGGCAGCTCCGTCAGGCGGTGTGCCCTCGCGCGGTATTGGTCGAGCGCTTGGCGCATCAGGCGCCGCTCCGCCTGGGTGAGAGCGGAGAAGCGTCGTTCGGCCTCTTCGGCGCAGCCCCGATAGTGGGCGCGGCCCAAGCGCGGGATGAATCGGGTTCTCGCCGGCGGCAGGTGACGCGTCATCGCGTGAAGACGCGCCGCCCAGCGCGCGGCCGCCAGCCAAATTTCGAGCTTGCCGACAAAGTTCAGCTCGAGATTTCCCACGTCCTCCAAAAAGAGCCAGGTGAGCCCCCGCTGGGGCTGCCAGAGCGACGCGTAGAGTCGAGGGGTCCCCAACCGCTCGGACGAGAGGAAGGCGCGGTACATGCGCCATTCGAGGCGGCTGGAGTGGAGCTCCCGGGCTCGGATTCTGCGCGCCACGTGGAGCAGGTTCCGCGGATTCAAGTCCTTGAAGAAGACCGAGAGCCGCCGACCGTCGTCCAGCTGCACGCGCAGCTTCTCCGTCCGGAAGCTGGTGCTGCCGGGGTAGAATTCGGAGTGGAATGCGCGAATCCGGACCGGCCTCCCTGATACCTGCGTGAGCCCGCGCTCCAAGGTCACGCGCATCAGGCGCGTCCGCTCCCCGTCTCCCTCCACGGCTTTCGGCTGCGTGTTGTGCGCCGGCATGATCGCCCGCCTAGCCCAGCTTAGCGTCCAGTTGTGATCCGAGCCGCCCGTGCTCCAACACCAACCTTGTGTCGCACCACTCCAGCAATCGAGGATGATGCGTGATGACGAACGTGGTGCGGCCGCGCATGAGCAGGTCGAGGGCGTTCAGTATCGCCGCCTCCGTCGCCGAATCCACCGAGGTGGTCGGCTCGTCCAGGATGAGGACGGGCGCGTCCTTCAGGAACGCCCGTGCCAGGGCGATCCGCTGGCGCTCGCCGCCGGAGAGCTTCATCCCCCGTTCGCCCACCTGAGTTTCGTAGCCATCGGGCAGGCTGGCGATGAAGTCGTGGATGCTGGCGTGCCTGGCCGCTTCGAGGATTTTCTGCTCTGAGGCGCCGGGCCGGCCGTAGGCGATGTTTTCGGCGATCGTGGTCGCAAAGAGAACCGTCTCCTGTAAGACAATCGCAAACTGATTGCGGAGGTCGGAGAGCTTGTAGTCGCGCAGATCGGTCCCGTCGAGCAGGATCGCTCCGGCGTCCGGGTCGTAGAAGCGGGTCAAGAGGCTGACCAGGGTTGTCTTTCCCGCGCCGGTCCTCCCCAGGATGCCCAACCGCGTCCCCGGCGCGACCTCGAAGGTGACGCACTCTAGGACCGGGTGCGCCTTGTCGTACGAGAACGAGACGTCGCGGAACGTGACGGCGCCTCTGCTCCGCTTCAGCGGCCGGGCGTCCGGCCGCTCCGCCACCTCCGGCGTCTGGTCTAGCAGCAGGAATGCCCGCTCGGCGCCTGCCAGGCCCGATTGGATGTCGGTCAGCTTCTTGCTGAGCGTCCGCAACGAGGGATAGATCTGTCCGAGGTAGGTCATCGCGATCAGCAGCTCGCCGAGCGTCAACCGGCCGGTCCGGACACCGGTCACGCCGACGAACAACACGACGGCCGTGCCGGCCGCGATGGTCAAGCCCACCAGGAGGTCGAACCAGCCTTGCTGAACGGCAATGTCCACCTGACCCTGGAATCGCTCGTTCGAATGCCGGAGGAAGCGGCGCTGCTCATGCTCCTCCCGTCCGAAGACCTTGACCACCCGCACCGCGGAAAGCACTTCCTGCACCACGGACATGGCCGAGCTGTCGAGCTTCTTCAGGTCTCGCCAGCGGCGGCGCACCCGCTGTCCAAAGGTGTGGGAGAGGAGGAAGAGGATGGGGCAAACGGCAAGGGCGACCGCCGCCAGGTGCCGGTCGATACGGTCCAGCACGTAGACCATCCCGGCGAGCGTCACCGCCACGGTGGCCAGCGGAATGATCCCGGTAATGGCGAGGTTCTGCGGGGAGAGGGCGTCGTACTGGATGCGGTAGGTCGAGTCGGTCGTGCCCCTGGTGTCGTGATAAGAAAGCGAAAGGCGCTGCATGTGCGCGAAGAGACGCGCCCGGAAGTCCAATACCAGCCTTTCTCCGATATACGTCTGCAGCCACCAGGTCGCCACGCCGTGCGGCTGAACGACGAGCGCGATGGCGATCAGCATCCCCGCCGCCAGAAGCAGGAGCAGCGCTTTCGAGTGCGCGAGAGATTCGGGGAGGACGCCCGCCAGAAAGTGCGGCAGCGGATGCGATCCGATCACGCTGTCCACCGCGATCTTCAGCGGCAGCGGGTTCAGGAGCTGGAGCGGGGCGGCCAACAAGCTCAGAAGAAAGAGACCGACCAGGTGAGGACAGTAGGGTCGGGCTTGGCGCAGCAGCCGCCGACAGATCGCCCAATCGGTGTATCGAGAGCCGGCCATCAGGTTTCTTCCGCGCGTGCTCGCCCGATCGCCCAGAGCGCCGCCGCGGTCGCGGCCGAGCACTCCAAGAACGTTCTTCCCGCCACCAGCAGCGCGGTCGCGCCCAGCAGCGTGCAGGCGGCCCAGCTCTGGCTCCGGGCGGCGGAGCCCAGCGCCGCGAAAACGGTCGTGAGCGTCCAGGCCAGGGGCGAGACCCGCGGCCAGAGGCGAACGAGCACTCTCTGAATTCCCGCTCCGTGTTCCTCGATCGCCATTAGAATTCGGGCGTCCCCGAGCAATCCCCCGCGCACCTGCAGGTCCCAGCGTTCCGTTTCGGCCCCTGACGCGACCTGCACGGCCCGCGACACGAGGGATGCCCTGAGCGCGGCCAGCCGCTCGCCGTCCGTCTTCCAGCGCCCGCTCCGGAACGAAACGCTTCTGGCCCGGGGGAAGACAAACCCGGAGGTCGCCCGCAGCCGCCACGGAGCAAGCCCATAGCCGAGGCGGCCCCAGAGCCGAGCCGCCGGCTGGAGCAGGTGGAGGAAAGCGACGAGCATGCGCGGCTTCCATCGGCTCGGGCGTGATCCCAGATTGGTTTTGAGCTCCGCGCGCGCCGCGCTGAGGCAGGCCTGGACCAGGACAAGCCCGACCGAGAGTCCGAGCACGGGAAGGGCAAGGAGCAGCGGTCGCCAGAGAAATCCCAGCGCCGCCAGGGCCGCGAGCGCGGCGTTCACCAGGTACCATTCGGGAACCAGCAGCAGGGACTCCAAGAGGCTCGGAGGCGGCCGGTAGACGGATTGAAAGGGCGCGCTGCCCCAGAGGCCGTGATAAACCCTTTCTCGGAGCGAATGCAGCCCGATCGTGTGCCCCTTGCCGTAAATCCGCCCGGCCCAGGTCAAATGCCCCAGGGGCGTGTACTTCTCGGGCCAGCGCCTTTCGAGAAGCGCCTCCGCCCTGCCGTAGTTCCATTGCTGACGCCAATAGGCTTGGACGGAGTTGCGCCGGCGGTGCCAGACCATCGCCGCCGGGCTATAGCCCAGCGTCCACCCTCGCTCCTGGAGGCGCCAGCAGAGGTCGACGTCGTCGCCCGCAATGCGGAACTGCGGATCGAAGCCGCCGACTGCTTCCAGGCATTCCTTGCGAAAGGCCATGTTGCAGCCCGGAATGTGTTCCGCTTCCGTGTCGGAAAGGAGCACCACATTCGGCCCGCCCGGCGCGTCCGTCACGCAGTCCGCCACCATGCCGTCGCCCTCCGGGGCGACGTTGGGACCGCCCATCCCGGCATGCCGCGTCGTGAGAAACCCGTGCGCCAGATAGGTGAGCCAATGTGGGTCGGGGTAGGCGTCGTCGTCGATGTACGCGACGATCTGACCCGTGGCCGCTTCGAGCGCTCGGTTGCGGGCCGCCGCCAGCCCTTGATTCTCCTGGGCGATGACCCGAAAACCGTAGGCCTGGGCCAGGGCCACCGTGCCGTCCGTGGAACCGTCACTGACGACGATCACTTCATAGTTCGGGTATTCCAGTTTCAGCAGCGCCTGAAAACAGTGTTCGATGACGTGACCCCCGTTGTAGGTGCAAACGAGAACCGAGATCGAAGGCCAAGGCAGTGACGCGGGGAAGGGGACTTCGGAAAAGGCTCGGCGCACGGCGTCCAGCGCCGGCTTGGGCCGGCGGTCACGCCGGGTGAGGCCGAAATCCCAGTCCTGGATGTCGTAGCCGCCGCGGCACCATTCGTCGGTCCAGGCGTAGACAAAGATGCCCGCGCACCCCGCGGAAAACGCCGTCCGAACCTGCCAGTTGAGTGTCTCGGCCTGGGCTTCTTCTCCGTGCCGGCGGCTGTCCAGACCGCACTCGGTGAGAAGGAGCGGCCGCTCTCCCGCCAGGTTTTGCAGCCGTGCCAGGTAGGCCGCGAATGGTTTCCGGGACTCCAAGTAGAGGTTGAAACAGACCAGATCCACGAACGGGAGCTGCAGGTACTCCGTGGTCGGGTAATTCACATAGGTCACCAGGCCCTCGGGGTCTTCCTGCTTGACCGTTTCGTGCAGCCGCCGCAAGAAACGTTCGATTCGCCCCCGCCCGTGCCACCGGACGACCGAAGATGGAATCTCGTTGCCCACGGCGTACCCCAGTACGGCGGGATGGCCGGCGCAGGCGCGAACGCCGGCGCGCACGCGCGCGGTAATGCCGCCCGGCAGCTTCCTGTCGTCGAGGAAAGCGAGGTGCTCTTCCCACGGCAGGCCCACCAGTACGGAGAGGCCGTGCTCCTGCCCAAGGTCGAGCAGCCACCCGGGAGGGACCGTGTAGGTGCGGATCGCGTTGATGCCCTGAGCGGCCATCTGCGCGAAATCGCCCGCGACGACGCTTCGTTCGGGGAATTGGATTTCCTCGTGCTGGGGACGGAAGGTTCCATACGTCACCCCCCGCACGGAGAGCTTCTCGTGCCCTCGGAAGATGAATTTCCCCCTCGCGGCCGGGCGTGGCCCGGCGATCAATGCGCGGGGGGGGAGCGTAGGCTCAACGGCGACACCTGGCCCGTGGTCACCCATGGAAGTCGCACACCTTCCCCCCAGCACTGCGCGCCGAAGCAGGTTCCAGCATCGCCTTGAAATACGGGATGACCCGCCTGATGCCGTTTCGGCGGCTCACGCGCGGCCGCCAGCCCAACACCGAGATGGCCTTGGAGATGTCGGGCTTGCGGCGTTGCGGGTCGTCACCCGGCAGCGCCTCGAACCGCATTTTACTTTTGCTTCCCGTGAGCCGAATCACCTCTTTCGCCATTTCCAGAACCGAAACTTCCTCCGGGTTGCCCAGATTGACCGGCCCGGTCTCGTTCGACAGCAGCATCCGGTGGATCCCCTCCACCAGATCGCTCACGTAACAAAAGCTCCGCGTCTGACCGCCATCCCCATAGACGGTGAGAGGCTCGCCCTGCAGCGCCTGACTCAGAAAGTTAGGAAGCGCGCGCCCGTCATCGACGCGCATCCGCTCTCCGTAGGTGTTGAAGATCCGGATAATTCGAACCCTCAGATTGTACTTGCGGTGAAACGCGATGGTCATCGCCTCGGCGAATCGCTTGGCTTCGTCGTAGACGCTTCGGAGCCCCAGCGGATTGACTTTGCCCCAGTAGGTCTCCGGCTGGGGGCTCACGTCCGGGTCGCCGTAGACTTCGGAGGTCGAGGCTAGAAGGAATACGCTGTCCGTCAGGATGGCGAGATTCAGCGCATTGTAGGTTCCAAAGGAGCCGCACTTCAGGGTTTCGATCGGATGGCGGGCGTAGTCTTTTGGGCTGGCCGGAGAGGCGAAATGAAGGATGTAATCCAGCCGCATGCGGTCGCTGACCGGTTCCGGCATGTGATCTGTCGATGGGTGGTTTGTCGATGCGCGGATCAGGTCCGCGAGGTCGAGAGGCTCGGAGATGTCGTGCCGAATGAACGTGAAGCGCGGGCCCTCGAGCAGATGGCGCACATTCTCCATGCTCCCGGTCAGAAGGTTGTCCACGCAGATGACTTCATGACCTTCGGCAAGGAGCCGATCGCAGAGGTGAGAGCCCAAGAAGCCCGCACCGCCGGTCACCAAGCTTCGCGGCGCTGAGGTGGGGGTCAGCGTGCGGGCGGCTTGTTTGGCGATCCAGTTCATGCGTTCGGCGCGAGCCCCGAGATGTCGGTTGGCAACATCCCTGTCGCACCACAGCCGCTTTTTGGTGACGTTTTATATTACCATGTTACATTGGTCCGATGCGACCACCAATTGGGGAAAACCCGGGCCTAGGCGGGGGAAAACACCTAAGAAAGACTTCAGTTACCTAATAGCCGTTGGGGTGACGCCTGTGCCACTCCCAGGCGCTGGCAAGGATGGCTTCCAATTCCGGGTATTGCGGCCGCCATCCAAGCTCCCGGCGGATCTTTGCCGAGCTGGCTACCAGCGCCGCGGGATCCCCGGGTCGGCGCGGGCACTCCTCGGCCGGGATGGGATGTCCGGTGACGCGGCGCGCGGCCTCGATGAGCTGCCTGACGCTGGCGCCCTCGCCGTTTCCAAGGTTGTAAATCAATCCGGAGCGCTCTTCCAGGGCGCCGAGCGCGAGGAGATGGGCCGTCGCCAGGTCCTGCACGTGGATATAGTCGCGAACGCACGTGCCGTCCGGGGTCGGATAGTCGGTGCCGTAGATCTGAACGCTCGCGCGCTTCCCAAGCGCCACTTGGAGCGCCAGCGGGATCAGGTGGGTCTCGGGCGCGTGGTCCTCGCCTCGCTCGCCGGTGGCTCCGGCGGCATTGAAATAGCGCAGGCTCGCGTACCGCAGGCCGTGGACTTTCTGGAACCATTCCAGCATCCGCTCGACGAGCAGCTTCGATTCCCCATAGACACTGGCCGGACCTAGGGGATGGGTCTCCTCGATGGGAATCCGCTCCTGCTCGCCGTAAAGCGCCGCGGTCGATGAGAAGACCAGCCGGTGGATGCCTTCGGAGTGCATGGCCTCGAGCAGGGTCAAGGTGCTGCAGGTATTGTTGCGGAAGTAGCGCTCGGGAATCTGCATCGACTCACCGACGTTGAGCAATGCGGCAAAGTGCATCACCGCCTCTATGGACTTGGTGCGGAACACTCGATCGAGCGCGCCGCGGTCGTCGATCTCGCCCTCGACGAACCGGGCCCCTTTCGGGACCGCCTGCCGATGGCCCTGGCACAAGTTGTCGTAGACGATGACGTCGTGGCCGGCCTCGAGGAGCGCCGCCGCCGCCACGGAACCGATGTACCCTGCTCCTCCTGTCACCAACACGTTCATGACGGCGCCATGCTAGCACGCCGCTTCGCGCGGACGCCATCCGGGCTTGTCGGGCGAGGGGCCCCAGCCTTCCTTCGACAGCAGTACTTTACGGGCTACCAAGGGGGGTCTACGATGATTTCATGCTGATCAACGAATCCTTCGGCTGGGTCTGGATCCTGATCGGCTCGGAGGTACCCTGTGCGTAAGAAGAACGGTAGCAGTGCCGAGCTCGTTCGCCTCCATGGCGGTCTGGGCCCCGGCGGTCACCAAAGTCTTCCAACACTGCAGGAGATTGCGGGAAATGCCCAGCTCGCGGCTCAACTCGGAAAGCGTCAGCTCACCACGTACAATGCGGTCGATCTGCTCACGCTTGAACTGCGGAGAAAACACACGACGTCTTCCCGGAGCGTCTCTCTATGAGCCCAGAGTGGCACCGAGGGCCCTTGCCCACGTTCCTGCAGGACCCGCCGGGACTCGCACCGTCCCAACGGACGCCCTCACGGTGATCGCTGTTTCAGCGCTGGCGTTCATCGCTTCGAACGTCCTCCACGAAGGTCTCGGGCACGGTGGCGCGTGCCTACTCGTGGGCGGCAAGCCGCTGTCGCTCACGGCGGTCTACTTCGACAACGATTCCGCGGGATTGAGCGACCTCCAGTCACGATTCATCGCCGCGGGCGGGCCCATCGTTAACCTGATCACCGGCCTCGCCGGCCTGATCGCCCTGCGCGGAATGAGGGGCGTGCCTGGCCCGGGCCGGTATCTAATGTGGCTGATCACGACTCTCGGCTTGTTCATGGCCACCGGCTACCTCCTGTTCTCCGGCGTAGGCGGCATCGGCGACCTTGCCATCGTCACCAAGGGGCTTCAGCCCGCGTGGCTGTGGCGCGTGCTGCTCGCGCTGGCGGGTGCTGCGCTCTACCTCCTGTCGGCGATCGTC
>Ga0066709_100000325_pt1 | contig 23835 bp, 23 predicted proteins | sample GraSoiAngelo_158_FD_79665 | JGI IMG/M metagenome (GOLD analysis project Ga0066709, IMG submission 79665) | Grasslands soil microbial communities from the Angelo Coastal Reserve, California, USA - 14_1009_16_30cm | ecosystem: Environmental > Terrestrial > Soil > Grasslands | place: USA...
GCAATTTTTCAGTCATGTTCGCGGATCTGGGTTTCGACGTCGATGCGGTCGATGCCTATCGCACGTATGCACGCACGCTTGAACCGCCGTTGTCGCTCATGCGGAGTCGCGGCATTCGGCTGCTCGACTTCGACGACGCAGGCCGGGCTCTGGCGGGGTTGCCTGATGGCGGCTACGACGTGGTGCTGTGCGCCGGCGTGATCGAGCACGTGCCTCATACGCCTCTTGGATTGCTGACCACGATCAATCGTGTGCTGAAGCCGGGCGGTCATCTGGTGATCGACACCCCGAACCTCGCGCACCTCTACAAGCGTCAGGCACTTGCGCGGGGCGAGAGTGTGTGGCCGCCTCTGGCCGCGCAGTTCTACTCGCCGATTCCGTACGAAGGGCATCACCGTGAATACACCGCGCCTGAAGTCGCGTGGATGCTGAACGAAGTCGGTCACGAGGTGAAGGCGATCGAGTTGTACAGCTATAGCTGTTATGAGCAGCCGGAGCTCAGTGGCCGTGACGTGACCAACTTCTGGAAAATGCTGGCCGACCCGACGCAGCGCGAGTACATCACGACGCTGTCCCGCCGCGGGGAGACGACGACCGCCACCGGCCCCGCCCCCGAGTGGCGCACGCTGTTCGTCGAGACGGAACGCCACTGGGAAGCCATGCGGCACGACAGTCCGGAGTTTCAGGCTGACGATCTCGTCGACCGGGAGCCGTTGCTGGCGCAGCTGCAGCACGAGGTGGTAGTTCGTGATCAGATGCTGGCCGACCTTGAACGGGAGCCGCTGCTGGTCCAGCTGCAGGCCGACGTCGCGACGCGCGATCGCCTGCTGGCGGAGTTCCAGGAAGAGCGGAATCGTGCGGTCGAGGAACGCGATCGCACCATCGCCCGGCTGTATGAGGAGATCGCAACACGCGATCAGACGATCGCGCGGCAGAACGATCAGCTTGGCAGGCTCAACGATCGGCTCGGCGATCTCCAGGCGGCCTTCGATGCCACGCCCAGCGAGGTCGTTAAGCGACTCTTGCGCCGGAATTCAGGAAAAACCCACAGCTGATTCAGGGGCAACGGAACACCATGTGTGGAATCGCCGGTAGCTTCAAACCCCTCGGCGGCGAGTGTCGAGCCGACATCGTGGAGGCGATGCGGGACAGGATGCCCCATCGCGGTCCCGACGGTGTCGGCCTGTGGCTCTCTCCGGACCGTCGCTGCGCGCTCGGCCACCGACGCCTGTCGATCATCGATTTGTCTGACGCCGCCGCGCAGCCGATGCTGAACGCCGCGGGAACCGTGGCTGTCACGTTCAACGGCGAGATCTACAACCACGCCGAGCTCAGGCTGAAACTGGCGGCGATCGGAAAATACGAGTGGAAGACCGATCACTCGGACACCGAAGTGCTGCTGCATGCCTACGAAGAATGGGGCCTGGACTGCTTCCAGCAGTTCTGCGGCATGTTTGCCGCCGGGATCTACGATGCCCGCGATCGCCGGCCATTGCTTCACCTCGTGCGTGACCGCGTGGGCATCAAGCCGCTCTACTTCACGAAGACGGCCGCCGGGGAATGGTTGTTTGCGTCGGAGATCCGCGCGCTGCTCGCGCATCCCCAGGTATCGGCCGAAATGGACCTCACCGCTTTCTGGCACTACCTCACGTTCATCGTGACGCCGGCCCCGATGACACTCTTTCGCAATGTCTTCAAGCTTCCGGCGGGCCACACCGTCACCATCGATCATCACGGACGCGCCACCGCCCGGCAGTTCTGGGATTGCAAACCGGCGGCGGCCAGGACGCTCGGTGAGCAGGACCTGAGCGAAGACGAAGCGGTGCAGGAGCTCACGCGGCTGATGAAGCAGTCCATCGCCCGCCGGATGGTGTCGGACGTGCCGTTCGGTGTGCTGCTGTCAGGCGGCGTGGACTCTTCGCTGAACGTGGCGCTGATGAGCGAGTTGATGACGCGCCCAGTCACGACGTTCACGATCGGGTACGAAGGGAAGGAAGACTACAACGAGTTCCAGTTTGCCCGGCGCGTGAGCGAGCGCTACAGGACGGACCATCACGAGACGCTCATCAGCCGGCAGGAGGCGCAGGACTTTCTGCCGCTGCTGGTGCGGTTGCAGGACGAGCCCATCGCCGACAACGTCTGCATCACGCTCTACTTTCTCGCGCGGCTCGTGAAGCAGTGCGGCACGACGGTCGTCCAGGTGGGAGAGGGCGCCGACGAGAGCTTTCTCGGGTACTGGTGGTGCGAGCACTATCGCCAGAAGTATGAGGACGTGTACCGACCGGCGCGGCAGACGCCGGGCTGGTGGCAGATGTTTCGGACGAGAGCCAGGGCGGCCGTTCCAGGCGTCAGCGGGGAAGATCTCGAGATCATCAATCGCGTCAGAGCCGGCCAGGAATTGTTCTGGGGCGGCGCGGTGTGCTGGTGGGGTCAGATGCGTGGGTCGCTCACGCCATGCACGGCTCCGTTCGAGCAGGCTGTCGAGTGCCCCGTCGAAGGCCTGATGCCGCATGGTCACACGGTGCGCGACAGTCACGCCGTGGTGCGCGAGTATCTCGGCAGCCTCGATGGAAAGCTGGTGGAGCCGGAAGTGCTGCAGAAGATTCCGTACATGGAAATGAAACTGCGGCTACCGGAACACCTGTTGATGCGGGTCGACAAGCTCACCATGGCACATTCCATCGAAGCCAGAGTGCCGTTTCTCGATCACGACGTCGTCGAGTTCGCGACGAAGCTGCCCCCGTCCTACAAGCTGCAGAACGGCGTGGGCAAAGCCCTCCTGAAGAAGGCCGCAGCGCCTTATCTGGACGACGATCTCGTGTACCGCAAGAAACAGGGTTTCGGGGCGCCGATGGAAGAGTGGTTTCGCGAGGGCGATTTCGGACGCCGCTGCCAGGCCGCCTTCGATCGATCGGTGCTCAAGAAGGAAGGCTTCTTCGACAACACCTACTTCAGCGAGTTGCTGCAGCGCCAGATGGACGGCAACGGCGGCTACAGCTTTCACCTCTGGACCGTGCTGAACGCGGTGTTGTGGCACGAGTCCTGGATTGCCGGCAACCCCGACTGCTTCTGACGCATGCTGTTCAACTCCTATTCGTTTCTTTTCGCATTTCTGCCGGCGACCCTGCTGGGCTTCTTTCTGGTGGCTCGTGCGAAACCCCGTCTGGGAACCGTCGTGCTCGTCCTGGCGTCGGTGTTTTTCTACGGTTGTTGGGACATCCGATATGTCCCGCTGCTCCTGGGATCAGCGGCGTTCAACTACGCGATGAGCCGGGCCATCGTACGAAGCCAGGGACGACGCCGGAAGACGATCGCCAAATGGCTCGCGGGCGCCACCGTTGCCGCCGACCTGGTGCTTCTCGGGTACTTCAAGTACTACGGCTTCTTCGTTTCAAGCGTCAATACAGTGACCGGTTGGCACCTCACACGTGTCGACGTGGTGCTGCCACTTGGTATCTCGTTCTTCACCTTCACCCAGATAGCCTTTATCGTCGATACGTACTGCTCGGAGGCGCGCGAGCAGGACCCGCTGCACTACCTGCTGTTTGTGACGTGGTTCCCTCACTTGATTGCGGGTCCGATCATCCATCACAAGGAGACCATGCCCCAGTTTGCGACTGCTGCGGCGTCCAGGTTCAACTGGATGGCGATGGCCTCCGGCTCCGCGATGTTGACCATGGGGCTGTTCAAGAAAGTCGTGCTTGCGGACGGCATCGGGTACTACGTGGCCGCAACCAACGCCATGTCGGTGTTCACGAAGTCCGGCCTGGGAGTTCCCGTCGGCTTCTTCGACGGGTGGGCGGGTGCGCTTGCTTATACGCTGCAACTCTACTTCGACTTTTCCGGCTATTCGGACATGGCGGTCGGCTTGACGCTCATGTTCGGCGTCCGATTCCCCGCGAACTTCAATTCGCCCTACAAGGCGGTCAACATCATCGAGTTCTGGCGTCGCTGGCACATGACGCTCTCGCGATTCCTGCGGGACTACTTGTACCTGCCACTCGGCGGCAATCGGCGGGGTTCATTCCGCCGGTATGTCAACCTGCTCGTGACGATGCTCATTGGTGGACTGTGGCACGGGGCGGGCTGGACATTCGTCATCTGGGGCGGTCTGCACGGGATATTTCTCGTAGTGAATCACGGCTGGCGATCGCTGCGCGCCGCCTTCGGCGCTGATCTGTCCCGGTCGACCCTTTCGGGACGTTTCGCTTCCAGAACGGTGACGTTCGCAGCCGTCGTGGTCGCCTGGGTCTTTTTTCGATCGACCACGCTGGCCGGAGCCTGCGGCGTGTGGTCTGGAATGGCCGGGATGAACGGTTTCAGGTTGTTCGAAGGCGACCGCGCGGCACTGGGATCGATCGGGACGTGGCTTGCGAGCGCCGGCGTTAGATTCGAGCCGGCCATGCAGGCGTCGATCATTCCGGTGGGCCTCTGGATCGCGGCCCTCCTGCCGATCGTGCTGTGGATGCCTAACAGCTTGGAAATCATGGGTCGTTTCGACGTCGTCTTGCAGCGCGCCGGCAGCGATGACCGTGCGGTCGCTTCCAGAATCAGCTGGCGGCCCACGCTGTGGTGGGCCGTTGTGGCAGCGGTGTTGTTCACGATTGCCCTGCTGAATCTGACCAAGCCGAGCGAGTTTCTGTACTACCAGTTTTGAGCACGATCGCTGACGCTCCGGAAGGCCGACGGTACATGTTCGCCATGGGCGTCGCGGTCGCTGCTCTGCTGGGCAGCATTCCCACCGTGAACATCGTGATGGACCCGCTTGGGTACGCCCGCGTCGCCGGATGGCGCCCGGCGAACCCGACGGCGGTGGAGTTGTCGCTGGCGGCCGGCGGCGCCTGGCCGGTGCCACACGGAACGCGCGAGGCGAAGATGCTGAACGTGGCATTCTACGCGCCACAGTCAGTGGTGTTCGGCAGTTCAACAGTCTGGTCGTACGTCGACTCCGGCTACGCGCCGCTGCGGGACGCCGACGGTCGGCCCGCCTACAACTTCGGCTTACCGGGCGTCAGCATCCGCGAGCTCCTGGCCGCGTTCGAACATGTTGTCGCGCTGCACCCGCCGAGGCGGGCCGTGATCGGGCTGGAGTTCTATATGTTCGCCGCCGACAAGCCCACGTCGCCGGGGTTCTTCGATCTTCCGCTGGCGCAGCGCCCTTCCTATCGCCGCGATCTGGCGCGGTTTGTCGGGCAGCGCCTGTTCACCGCCGATTACACGTACGCGTCACAAGCGAAACTCTGGGAGCCGCTCGTTCAGCGTGCGGGGTCGCTCTGGGCAGAGCGAACCTGGTTCAAGGGAACCGGACCCAATTTCGGGATAGGCGTCGGTCCCGGACCGCGTCCGGCCGAGGGCGCGCCCCCGCCACCCGCACCGCCCGACCGCGTCTCTCGGTCCAAGTTCCTGCAAGGGATGATCGATGGCGACCGGGTCATCATTGCCGGCATCTATCCCGTGCCCGGTCAGCCATTCCGGTTCGTGGACAACGAAGGCTGGTCCTCTCTGGAGGCCATGCGCCGGCTGGTGTCGGTTGCCCGCGCGCACGGCGTCGACCTGCGGTTTTATCTCTCGCCTCATCACGCGCGATCGTACGAGGCGATTCGGCTGATGGGATGGTGGCCGCAGTTCGTCGAATGGGAACGTGGGCTGGCGGCCATTCTCGAGCAGGATGCCAACACGCATCCAGGCCAGCGTCGTTACCCGCTGTGGGACTTTGGCGGGTACACGAGCGTGACCACCGATCCCGTCGTCGACTTGCCTACGGGCCGCGCCGGCTTCCGCCTCTATGCCGACAGCATTCACTTCAAGACCGAAGTCGGCTACATGTTCATGGACCGGATCTTCCAGACCGAAGGTGCCCAGAAACTCCCTGTCGATTTCGGCGTGCTTGTCGCCGGTACCACCGTCGAGGAGCACCTCTCGGGGATGGCGCGCGCGCAACAGCGCTATGCCTCGGCGAATGTGGAAGACATTGCCGCCATCGAGCGGATGCTCGAAAGCCTTGGCCGCCGCGAGGCCGCCTCGCGATGATTGAATCCTGGTCGCGCCTTTCGTGGATCCGCCACGCTTTGGAAGCGCTGGTGGTCGGCGCAGCGTGTCTCTCATTGGCCCCGTTGGACACCCGCACGGTCTTTACAGCGGCATCCGACTACGTTCGAACGACTGCGTTTGGAACCTACGACAAGATCGTGTTCTCTCAGGTACATCGCCGGCCCTTTGAGATGTGTCCGGGGGTCGAGGTGCTGCATGCGCAATCGCTGCAGCGGGTCGAAGGCGCGATTGCAGGTATCGAGGCGAGCTCCCGGTTCGAGCCAGTCCGCTTGCTCCGCCTGGTCCGCTTGTTCAATCGCGAGGCCCAGACCTTTTATTCGTCTGAATGCGCGCAGGCCTGGACCTACTACTACTACTACGCGGAGTACCAGAGCTTCTTCATGAAAGTCGTCCCGATCATCTGGGTGATCGATGTACTTCACCGTTCAGAAATCTATCTGGTTGTTCTTGCAATCCTCGGATCATGGTTTGGGATTGTCTGCTTGTTCTGCATCACGAAGAGCCTGTCCAGGTCTTCGGTCATTGGGTTCGCCAGCCTGGCGATACTCTGGTTCAGCGTTTCGCCATCCGGTCCCAGCCTACAGTACACGGACTTCCGTCTGAACCTGTTCAATACCTTTGCGTTGGTCGGGATCGCCCAGTTCCTGTGCGACATGCCGCCGGTCAGGGGGTGGTTCCGCGCGTGGGCACTGGAAGGGTTGGCGGCGTTGGTCTTTGCGCTGTACGCGTTGCTGCTCATTTTTTTTCGTTTGCCTCCCACCAGACTCGACGCAATGGTCGTGATTGCCTCTGTGTTTGCCGTGGCAGCCGTCGGGCGCAATTGGGACATTTTCCGGCGCGCCGTGCTCCTCTTCGCGCTCGTCACCTCGGTGCAATGGCCGTATCAGCAGTTTTCCGCAAGCCTTCTCGGCCCCGTCAGCGCCGTGAACACGGCGGCCAGCGACGAGTTCAAGCTCGTCAACGTCGTGCAGTACGTCAACGAACGTCCGAGCCATTTCGGGAATTTCATTCTCGACTTCAACAACAGCTGGATCCACGACGGCGATTACTACCTGCGTCAACTGTCGCCGACGTACGCGTTTCATCACGGGTATCCGCCCTGGGGCCGTCACTTTCTGATCGAAACACTTTTTCGACATCCGACTGAGCTGCCGAACGCGTGGTGGAAACGTTTCGCCGTTCAGATCGTGTTTCACAAAGATCTGTCGTACGGGATCTATGGCGGACACGCGACGCTCGGGACAGCGGTGGTGTGGTTGGCGTTAGGCGTCGGGTTCATCGTGCTGCTCGGCGGCCAGCGTTCGTCATCCGCGTGGCCATTGATCGGCCTCATCTTCTGGGAGATCTTTGGTCTGCACACGTTGCTCGCCCTGATGCACGTCCACAACATGTATCTGCTCAAGGGCCTTCCGCTGCTCTGGTGCACGCTGCCGTGCCTCGCCGTCGTGGCCGTGCGCGGCGCGCCGGCGTGGCTGCGCCCTTCTTCCCAAACGTGGACGGCCTGGCGATTGCCGCGGGGGCGCCGGCTGGCGCCGCTGGCTGCAGCGGCCGCCGTGCTGCTCGTGGCGGGCGCCTGGGTCGTTCGTGAGTTCCGGAAAGAAGTCCATGTCACGCACATCTGGCGAGCCGTTCATGCCGGTCTGATCGACCGCGCGGCGTTCCGCACGCCGACCGAGCTCGCCCGCGAAATAGAGGCTCTTCGCGCCCTGGGCGGGGAGGCGCCCGGGACGGTGAGCATGTATGGCGCGTGGGCGCTCTTCGGCTATCTCGAGCGCCTCGGCTCCTATACGGCGCTCACCGGCCAGCCGATCAGCGCCTATTCGGTGAAGCAGTTGATGTTTCAGTACTACAAACGCGCACTGGTCGAAGGGCCGGAGAACCCGCACTTCTACAGCTACGCCCGGTACTTCGGGGATCCTGCTTGGCCGATCGTTTTCGAAGAAGCCCTCCGCCGATTTCCCGAACATCCCTACGGGGTGATGATGACATGGGCTCTCTTGTCCGAGGTCCCAACCCTCGACCGCAAGGCGCGAGACCACTACCGGTCTTTCTACGACGAATCGGTCCGCGCGCAACTGCGAGCGTCCGAGTCGTTTCGTCCGGGGCTTCGAGCCGTACCGAGCCTTACCGCGAAGGGCCCGGTCGTCGCGACGGCTGAAGGAATGCTGACAAGTCTGCTTCCCGGTGAAATTCTCTCAGTCGAGCCGTTCAAAACCTTCAGCACGGATCGCTTGAGCATCGGTGTGTTTCTGCGAGTGACCGAGGGGCAGCTGACGGGGCAACTCCTTGATGCGCGCGGAGCGCGGCTGGCCGATCTTCCAGTGATGTCGCCAAGTGATGATGTCGCCTACCGCGCATGGCACTTCGAGAACCTTGGCGGCAATCCTCCCTCACGCGTGAACTCACAGGCCCGACTCGCGTTGGTGGGTGGACCGCAGGGCGCGCGGTTCGTGATTCGGGACCTGTATCCGCTCGTCGAGAATCCACGATGGTTTCGTTGAGTCCGGGCTGAGGAGGAAACGGATGTCGCCGATCGGTGTCGCCGTCGTGGGCTGCGGATACTGGGGGCCGAACCTGTTGCGCAACTTTGCCGCCGAGCCGCGCGCGCAGGTCCGGTGGATCTGCGATCTGGACGAGGGGAAACTGGAGAGCCTGCGGTTGCGCTACCCTTCCGTGCGTACGACCACGCGCTACGAGGACGTTCTGTCGGATCAGGGTGTCCATGCGATCGTTGTTGCGACGCCGGTGCGCACGCATCATCGTCTGGCGCGGTTGGCCCTCCAGTCGGGAAAACACGTGCTGGTCGAGAAACCGCTCGCCGATCAAGTGACGCTGGCCGAGGATCTGGTCGAACAGGCGGAGCGGCACGACCGGATCCTGATGGTCGACCACACGTTCGTGTATACGGGCGCGGTCCGCCACCTCAAGAAGCTGTGCGAAGAGGGCTTGTTTGGCACGCTCTGGTACGTCGACAGCGTGCGCATCAACCTCGGGCTGTTCCAGCGCGACGTCAACGTTGTGTGGGATCTGGCTCCGCACGATCTCTCGATCGTGACCCATCTGCTGGGCAAGGATCCGGTCACGGTGCAGGCGACTGGTGCCTCTCATACCGGCAACGGCACCGAGGACGTGGCGTACCTGCATCTCGACTTCGACAACGAGCTGATTGCGCACTTTCACGTCAACTGGCTCAGCCCGGTCAAGGTGCGCCAGATGTTCCTTGGCGGTAGCGAACGCATGGTCATCTTCAACGACATCGAACCGTCGGAGAAGCTCCGGATTTACGACAAGGGCATCGAGGTCAAGGCGGACAATCGCGAGGGGATCTACAAGCTGCAGGTGGGCTATCGCAGTGGCGATATGTGGGCCCCGGCGCTGGACGGGACAGAAGCCCTGACGGTGGAGGTCAGGCACTTCCTCGATTGCATCGAGCGTGGTGAGAAGCCGATGACCGACGGCAAGGCCGGGCTTCGCGTGGTGAGGATTCTGGAGGCGGCCCAGATGAGCATCAAGGCCGGCGGAAAGCGAGTGGCGCTGTGAATGACGCGACGTTCCAACGCATCGCACTGACGTCAAGCGCGGGCAGAACGTCACCATCTACGACTTTGTCAATCTCTATGGCTGCGAGCTGGGCGACGGCACCAAGATCGGCACCTTCGTCGAAATTCAAAAGGGGGCGCGGATTGGGCGCAACTGCAAGACCTCGAGCCAGTCATTCATTTGCGAGGGGGTTTCCATCGAGGATGATGTCTTTGTCGGGCATCATGTGGTCTTCACCAACGATCGGTATCCACGCGCCACGAGGGACGGGCGACTGCAAACCGAGGACGATTGGCAGGTCGTGGTGACGGCTGTCCGGCGCGGCGCCTCTATCGGGTCCGGCGCGGTCATACTCTGTGGCGTTACCATCGGCGAAGACGCGATCGTCGGAGCGGGAAGCGTCGTAACCCGTGACGTGGCCGCCGGCACGATCGTGGCGGGCAATCCAGCCCGCACCATTCGGAAAGCGGTGGTTCTGAATCATGAGCACGACGTGTGTCGTCGTCCCGTTCTTGGATTTGAAGAGCCAGTACGCGGCGATCTCACACGATGTCCGTCAGGCGATGCAGGACGTGATCGAGCGATGCGCATTTGCTTCCGGCCCCGCGGTCGAGGCGTTCGAGGGTGGGTTTGCCAGATACTGCGGCGTGCAGCACTGTGCCGGGGTGAATTCCGGCACCGGCGCACTGCATCTGGCGCTGCTGGCCTGTGGCGTCGGCCCGGGCGACGAAGTCATCACTGTCCCGATGACATTCATCGCCACGACCTGGGCAATCTCGTACGTCGGCGCGCGTCCTGTGTTCGTCGACATCGAACCGCGGACGTGCACCATCGACCCGAATCAAATCGAACGCGCCATCACGTCCCGGACGCGCGCTCTTGCCCCGAGAGTGCCTGAGTCTGCCAATCTATGCCGAACTGAGTGAAGGACAACTCTCGCACGTTGCGCAGGCCATCTATAGAGCTCTTGATCGGATCTGAGCAAAATTGAACATGGAATTGACAAATCGCCTCGTATTGGTGACGGGCGGGGCTGGATTCATTGGATCGCATCTGGTTGAAGCGTTGCTGAACGCCGGCGCGCGAGTGCGAGTCCTGGATAACTTCATCAATGGAAGGATGGAAAACCTTCCGCCGCTCTTTTACCGTTACCCTTTACAAGTGATTGCCGGAGATGTCCGGGACGGTCCGGCGCTCACCGAAGCGTGTAAAGGTGTGGCGGTGGTCTTTCATTTGGCGTGCCTGGGAGTTCGACACTCCATTCACTCACCAAAAGAAAACCATGAGGTCAATGCCCTTGGTACGTTGCGGACTCTCGCGGCGGCCCGGGCCTCTGGCGTCGCACGGTTCGTCTACGTTTCGAGCTCGGAAGTCTACGGGACGGCCTTGAGGGTCCCGATGGATGAAAGCCACACGACCTTTCCCCGAACTGTCTACGGCGCGTCGAAACTGGCCGGCGAAGCCTATGCCAGAGCCTATTACCATACCTATGATTTTCCTATAGTCATTGTTCGGCCGTTCAACGCCTATGGCCCGCGCTGTCACCACGAAGGAGATTCAGGCGAGGTGATCCCGAAGTTCGTCTTACGCGCGCTGGCTGGACGCCCCCCGATCATTTTCGGGGATGGATCGCAGCGGCGCGATTTCACGTTTGTCAAAGACACTGCGCGCGGCATCTTACTGGCTGCGAACTCGGAAGCGGCCTTAGGCGAAACCGTCAACCTAGCGAGCGGTTGTGAGGTTTCCATCGGCGCTTTAGCCGAACTGGTCCTGCGTCTGACCGGGCGCACTGACCTGCGTCCTCAGTACGCTCCACCACGCCCAGGGGATGTGCAGCGACTCTTCGCGGACGTGGAATATGCCGCAGATCTGCTGCGTTTCCGCCCTTCTACCCCATTCGAAATCGGACTTCAGAACCTGATCGCCTGGTATCAGTCTCTCGGACGCCGCCCTGAAGAACTGCTGGAAGAGGAGCAGGTCTCCAACTGGATCCCTCAGGAGTTCGAAAGATGACTAACCTGCGCGTACCATTCGCCCGTCCCTCGATGGGCGAGGAAGAAGCTGCTGCTGTACGAGACGTCATCCTTTCCGGGTGGATTACTCAGGGGCCAAAAGTCGCCGAGTTCGAGCGGCTCTTCGCCTCGTACGTTGGGGCTCCATACGCCTGTGCTGTATCGAATTGCACGACAGCCTTGCATCTCGCGCTGCTGCTCGTTGGCGTCCAGCCAGGCGATGAAGTGGTCACGGTCAGCCATTCGTTCATTGCGACGGCAAATGCGGTGCGCTATTGCGGCGCCGAGCCGGTCTTCATAGACATTGACCCGGCCACCTACAACATCGACGCGTCTCTCATTGAAGCCGCGATTACACCGCGAACGCGCGCAATCATGCCAGTGCATCAGATGGGGATGCCCTGTGATATGCACGCCATTCTGCACATCGCACGACGTCACCACCTGCCAGTCGTTGAAGACGCGGCCTGCGCACTCGGCAGCGAGATAGACCCGGGGGAAGGTTCCTGCGAGCGCATCGGCAAACCTCATGGCGACATCGCCTGCTTCTCATTTCATCCCCGCAAGCTGATCTCCACGGGGGACGGCGGCATGCTGACGTACCGTAGCACCGAGTGGGATGCGAAGCTGCGCATGCTGCGGCAGCATGGCATGTCCTTGTCGGATGTGGCGCGTCACGGTGCGCGCGAGATCGTCTTCGAAGAGTATCCCGTGGTTGGCTACAACTACAGAATGACCGATTTGCAGGCCGCTGTTGGCTGCGTGCAGATGAATCGAGTCGCCGGTATCCTCCGGAGCCGGCGCGAGCTCGCCGGCCGGTACCTGACGGCGCTGGCAGAGCATCCGTATCTCGTCCTCCCGCAGCAGCCAGCCTACGCCGTCACGAACTGGCAGAGTTTCCCCGTCCGGGTGCGGCCTGACAGTCCCGTGAGTCGCGATCAATGCATGCAACGGCTGCTCGACGCCGGCATTGCGACGCGCCGGGGAATCATGAACGCGCATCGCGAAGCGGGGTACCGCTGCGATCCGCTGTCCCGGCCCATGCTGACGCAGAGCGAGGCTGCTCAGGACGAGTGCATGTTGTTGCCGCTGTGTCCCGACATGAGCATCCAACAGGTCGACCTCGTCGTGTCCGGGCTCTTCGAGATCCTTTTGGGCGTGTCGCACGTGCCAGAGAAGCGGCAGGCAATGTGACTGACCTCTTCGCCGAACAGATCCCCTTCATGAAGCCCTGGCTCGGCGACGAAGAAGCCGACGCGATTCGCGACGTGGTGAAATCGGGCTGGATATGTACCGGGCCGAAGGTGGCTCAGTTCGAGGGTGAGCTGTCCGCGCTTGTCGGGGCGAAGCACGGCGTCGCGACGAACGCGGCGACGAGTGCGCTTCACCTGGCGTTGCAGGTCAACGGTCTGCAGCAGGGTGACGAAGTGATTCTGCCGTCGTTCACATGCATGGCGAATGCGAACGCCGTCATCATCGCCGGTGGCGTCCCGAGGTTTGCCGACATCGAGCGGGACACCTACAACCTCGAGCCGCGATCGGTCGAGGAGCGGATCACGGAGAAAACGCGCGCGATCATGATGGTCGATCAGATTGGTCTGCCGGCCAACCTTGACGCGTTCAAGGCGCTGGCGAAGAAGCACAATCTCATTCTCGTCGAAGATGCGGCCACGGCACTCGGCTCGAAATACAAGGAGACATTCGTCGGCGGGCACGGCGTGACGGCCTGTTACAGCTTTCACCCGCGCAAGCTGATCACGACCGGCGAAGGTGGAATGATGATGACCGGCGATGCCGCGTTCGCCGACCGTGCGCGCGTGCTCCGGTCCGCTGGAGCGTCGATCTCGGACCTGAAGCGCCATCAGGCAAAAGGCGCGCTGTTCCAGGAGTATGCCGAATCCGGGTACAACTACCGGATGACCGACATGCAGGCCGCGATGGGGCTCGTACAGCTCGCGAAGTTTGACGCGATCGTCGGCCAGCGAGCGGAGCAGGCGAGGCTCTACGACGACCTGCTTGCCGCCGTGGACGAGATTGCGCCGCCGTACGTGCCTTCGTACGCGACGCATGCCTACACATCGTATTGCGTGCGTGTTCGCCCGAGCGCGAGGGTTGGCGCTGACGACATCGTGCGGCGCATGGCGGACCGCAACGTGTCGTGCCGGCGCGGCATTCAACCGCTCCATTGTGAACCGTACTTCCAACACACCATGAACGGGCTCGTGCTGCCCGAGACCGAGCTCGCAGCAAAGGAGACGCTGTTCCTCCCGATCTTTCCGGGCCTCACCGACGGACAACAGCGAGCCGTGATCGAGGCGCTCAAGCGCAGTGTCATTCCGTGACGGCTGACCGTTCGCGAAGCGATGTCCGGATCATCGTCGGCGCGGGGGGACAGGGTCGCGTGGTCCTCGATGTGTGGCGCTCGGAGATCCCGGCTGCATTGTTCTGCTTCCTGGACGATGCGGAGACGGTACGGGGCACACAGATCCTTGGCGCCGGCGTCGTGGGACCGACGTCCCGGCTCGCTGATCTGGAGGGAGAGGCGATCCTGGCGATTGGCAACAACGACGTTCGCCTCGCGTTCGCCCGCACGTGGAAGGGGCGAACATGGGGGCGCGTCACGCACCCGTCGGCGGTGATTCTCGCGTCGGCAACGGTCGGAGAAGGGACCGTGGTCTTTGCCGGCGCGATCGTCAACGCTGGTGCACGTGTCGGCCGTCATGTGATCGTGAATACCGGGAGCGTCGTCGAGCACGATTGTCACATTGAAGATGGAGCGTCGCTGGGTCCAGGCGTATGCATGGCCGGCCGCGTGACGGTCGGCCGCGGCGCCTTTCTCTCCGCGGGAGTGACCGTTGCGCCCCGCGTGACGATTGGCGCCGGGACAATCGTTGGCGCTGGCTCGGTGGTGACCAGGGATCTGCCGCCGAGCGTTCTTGCCTACGGCGTTCCGGCGCGCATTGCCAGACCGATCGATTCGACATTCGACTGGGAACGCCTTCTCTAACCAGACCTGATCGAGTCCAAGCCTTCTCTGTGGCCGCGCGCTATCCCGCTCTTCGTCTCTCGGTCGTCTTTCCCGCGTACAACGAAGAAGGGAATATCGAGCGAACGATCCGCCGGTCCGTTGAGTCACTCCGGCGGATGGTCGGGGCGTTCGAGATCCTGCTCATCGACGACTGCAGCAAAGACAGGACGCCGGCGCTCGCGGCGGCGCTCGCGCGCACGTTCCCGGAAGTGGCGCATCTCAAGAACGAGACGAACCTCCGCCAGGGAGGTGTGCTGCGGAAGGGTTTTGCTCTGGCGAAATACGAGTACGTCACGCACAACGCCATGGACTACCCCTTTGATTTCGAGAATCTGCCGCTGCTCCTCGAACACTTTCCACGCGCCGATATCGTCGTCGCAGCTCGCAAGATGTATCCGGGAACGACTGCTCAGCGACGGTTCGTCTCATGGGCGAACCGCACGCTCCTGGATGTTCTGTTTGGGGCGCACCTTCGCGACTACAACTTCATTCAGGTCTACAAGAAGGGAGTCCTTCTCACGCAACCGGCGCTCTCCGACGCGACGCCGTTCGTGACGCCTGAGATCATCATCCGCGCGCACAAGAAGGGCCTCTGTGTCGTCGAAGTCGAAGTCGATTACCACCCTCGCGAAGTCGGGCAGCCATCTTCGGCGAACATAAAAAACATTCGCCGCGCGATTTCCGACATGGCGCACCTCTGGCTGGAGCTTCGCCGCGAGTGAGTTCCGGCCCGGTTCCTGGGATGGTCGCTGACTCTCCACAGGCTCGACGTTACATGTTCACCATGGCGATCATAGTGCTCGCGCTGTTGGGCGCCATCCCGACCTTGAACATCGTGATGGACCCGCTCGGGTACGCGCGCGCGGCCGGCTGGCGGCTGGGTACATTCGGAAGCGCGCGCCTCGCTTTTTTTCTGACGCGCTCCAACCTGCTGTCGGTCCTCGCGCTGGCAGGCGTGGCGAGCATCGACCGGGGAATCGCGCCCTGGTTCCCGCAGGAGATTCTGATTGCGTGGTACGGCTTTTCGACGGCCTGGCTGATCGCTGTTCTGGCGCGGGAGCGGGCCCGCTGCCGCTCGACATGGGCGATCCTGGTTGTCACACTGTCGATCAATCTGCTCGCCTACCTTATCATCGTCCACTCGGCGGCGTTTCTCACGGTGACGGTCCTCCAGCTATTGTGTGGGCTCACCGTCGCTTCACGGCCGAGTCGCGAGAAATCGGTTGGTGTCTTGCCGTGGCGGCGATCGTGTTGTGGGGCTTGTACGACTGCTCGCGGTTTGCGAAGCGGCAACTCGCCGGAGTCAGCGCGCTGAACTTCGCCAGTTCCGTGTCGTTCGGCGATTTCGCGTTGACCTCCGGCTTCTGGACGGAGCGGCCGAATCCATGGTCTACGCGCTGGGCGATTCCGGCGTCTACGCTGCATCGTCTGCCGAGCCGCTGATACGGGACTCGGCGCCACTGACGTATGAGTATCAGGGCTTCTCGCTCGCGGGTCGCCAACTTCTGGGACAGATGCTCGTCCACCATCCCGTTCTCTACCTGGTCATGCACAGAGTGCAGCTCGTTCCTGCGGTCCGTCGTTGCCGGGCGATGAATGGACGTTCGATCGCAATCGCGCTCGTCGCCTCCGTTGTCCTTGGACAGTATTTCATACGTGGTTTCAGGCAGGAATTGGCGGTCTTCGACGTCTGGTATCAGCCGTGGCCCGGCATGTACACGACCCATCCGATCAAGGAATCGCTGCTCCCGCGGATCATTCCCTGGCAATCGGAGCCCGGCGTTGACGTCGTCGTGGCCACGCCGGCCGACGTGGCGCGATGCCTCAGCGAAGGAACGTTCGACCACGCGTTCCACGTCGCCTCGCTGTTCTGTCGGTCCAGACCGGCTACATCAAGCTATGACGCAACGGGACGTTGATATCTGCATCATCGGCGGTGCCGGCCATGTCGGACTGCCGCTGGCGCTCGTGTTCGCGGCTGCCGGACAGCGCGTCATCATCTACGATCTGAACGCCGACGCGCTGAAGCAGATCGCCGGCGGCACGATGCCGTTCATCGAGTACGGCGCCGAGCCGCTCCTGCAGGCGGCGCTGCGCGATCAGCGGCTGCTGTTTTCGTCGGACCCGCGCGACATGGCACGCGCGAAGCACATCATTGTCGCCGTCGGCACGCCGGTCGACGAGTATCTCAATCCAAAGCTTCGGGCGCTGATCGATCTGTTCAAGGCGATCAAGCCGAATCTCGATCCAGACCAGACGATCATCATCAGGAGCACGGTCTTCCCGCGGACGTGCCGCTTCGTGCTGCGTGCGCTGAACGAAGACGGCCACAACTGGCATGTGGCGTATTGCCCGGAACGGATCGCGCAGGGACACGCGATTCGCGAGTTGAAGGACCTCCCTCAGATCGTCTCCGGATGTTCGGAGGAAGCGGTTCGCCGGGCGACGGAACTGTTTTCGCTGATTGCCCCCCAGGTGATCACGCTCGAAGTCGAGGAAGCGGAGCTGGCGAAGTTGTTTTCGAACGCCTGGCGCTATATTCAGTTCGCCGCCGCGAACCAGTTCTATATGGTCGCCGAGAGCATCGGGCTCGATTTCACCCGCGTGCGACAGGCGATGGTGGACGGGTACGGACGAGCGGCCAGCCTGCCCGGCGCCGGGTTCGCTGCCGGACCCTGTCTGCTCAAGGACACGATGCAGCTGGCGGCCTTCAACAACAACAGCTTCACCCTTGGACACGCGGCGATGGCCATCAACGAAGGGCTTCCCAATTACCTCGTGGACAGCCTCAGCCGACGGCACAAGCTGTCGGAGATGCGGGTCGGGATCCTCGGGATGGCGTTCAAGGCCGACATAGACGACATTCGCGATTCGCTGTCGTACAAGCTCGGCAAGGTCCTGCGGTTTCAGGGCGCACAGGTCTTGTACTCCGACGAGTTCGCGAAAGATCCGACCTTCATCACGAAGGAACAGCTCGTCGCCTCGAGCGACGTGGTCATCGTCGGCGTGCCGCACTCGGCCTATAAAACGCTGGTCGTCCCCGACGGCGTCGATGTCGTCGACCTGTGGGGTGTTCTGCCGATCAACTCGCCATGAAATCGGGCGACACATCAGGGCCCCGAATTGCCAGTCGTGAAGCGGTCCTGACCACCGCGTTTTTTCGTGTGATTGGGAAGCGCCTCGACGGGCAGCCGAGCGGCGAGCCGTACTACTCGCTCGATATGCTCGACTACGTCTCGGTGGTCGCGACCACGGGGGACGGATCGTTCGTACTGGTTCGGCAATTCCGTCCCGCGGTCGAGGCCGTTACACTGGAGCTTCCGGCTGGCCACGTGGAACTGGGACAGGATCCCGAGGATGCGGCGCGGGTCGAGCTCGCCGAAGAGACAGGCTACACGGCGGCGCGTCTGCATTCGGTGGGCTGTCTGAAGCCCGACACCGGCCGATTGGCCAACCGGATGTGGGTGTATTTCACGGAGGCGTCCAAGGGCACGGGCACATGGGAACAGGAGCCCGGGGTTGACGTCGTCGTGGCCACCGCCGCCGAACTCGCGCGATGGATGAGCGAAGGAACATTCGATCACGCGCTCCATGTGGCGGCGATCTTCTTGTCGGTCCGGGCCGGGTACATCACGCTGTGACAGGCGCATGACGCCGCTCGTGTCGCCGAACGTGAGGATTCGGCATCCCGACCTGTTCGAGATCGGGGAGCACTCGATCGTCGATGACTTCTGCTATTTCTCCACGCGCGTGCGGATCGGCGTGTGTTCGCACATCGCGTCGGGCTGTTCGATAGCGGGCGGCCGAGCGCGTCAGTTCACGCTCGGTGACTACTGCAGCCTGTCGTCGGGCGTCAAGATCTGGTGCACGAGCGACGACTTCGTCAACGACGTCGTCGCCATTCTCCCGGACGGTGTCGGACCGATCAAGGAACATCTCATCGAGGGCGATGTGAGCCTGGCCGACTGCACGGCGGTCGGCTCCAACAGCGTCGTGATGCCGGGCAATGACATCCCCGAAGGCACTGTGATCGGCGCGCTGAGTTTTGTGCCGGCGCGGTTTCGTTTTGAGCCCTGGTCCGTCTATGCTGGCGTGCCGATTCGGCTCATCGGCCGGCGCAACCATGAAGCTGTCACGGCGCAGGTCAGGCTGATCGAGCGGAGGCTCGAAGCATTGAGGCACAAAGCATGATCACGACCAAGACCACAATCCCCTGGTGGCGGCCGGAGACCGGCGCCGAAGAACGAGAGATGGTGCTCCGCGTCCTCGACAGCAACTACCTCAACGACGGCGACGTCACCACCGAGTTCGAACGGCGGATGGCCGCGAGGCTCGGCGCGAGGCACGCGGTTGCCGTCACCAGCGGCACGACGGCGATATTCCTGGCGCTCGTCGCGGCCGGCGTGGCGGCCGGCGACGAGGTGATCGTGCCCGATCTCACCTTCATCGCCACCGCCAACGCCGCTACTCTTACGGGCGCGACCCCCGTGTTGGTTGACGTCGATCCCGGGACGCTGAACATGGCACCGGACGCATTCGCGGGCGCGATCACCGGGCGAACGAAGGCCGTCGTGCCCGTCCATGTCAGTGGCCGTGCGGCGCCCCTGGAGCATATTCTGCCGCTTGCGCGGGATCGCGGCGTCGTGGTCATTGAGGACGCCGCCGAAGCGCTCTTCTCCAGTCATGCCGGGCGGTACCTCGGGACGTTCGGACGGGCAGGCTGCTTTTCGTTCTCTCCGAACAAGACGATCACCACTGGCCAGGGCGGGCTCGTCGTCACCGACGACGAGTCGCTGGCGGTTCGGTTGCGACAGCTGAAAGATCAGGGGCGTCCGGTCCGCGGCACAGGCGGTAACGACGTGCACGCGAGCATCGGGTTCAATTTCAAGCTGACCAATCTGCAATCGGCGGTGGGCATTGCCCAACTCGATCGACTCGACTCGCGCGCGGATCGTCTGAAGAAGATCTATCGTGGCTATCGCGACGGCCTCGCTGGCGTCGGCCAGATTCGCGTGCTGCCGTTCGCCGTGGACCGCGGGGAATCTCCGCAATGGGTGGACGTGCTCGCGACCGACCGTGACCGGCTCGTCGCGTTCCTGCTCGAACACGACATGCATTGCCGTCCGTTCTGGTACCCGCTTCACACCCAGCGTCCGTATCGCCGGCCGGATGCCGATTTCCCGAACGCCATGAGCGTGGCAGATCGGGCACTCTGGCTGCCCTCCGCGCTGTCGCTGTCCGACGACGACGTGTCGGCCGTGTGCACCCGAATCCGGCAGTACTATCAGCGCTGACGCCTTGTGAGCCGCGACGCCGATACAGTCCTCACCATCCTCATGCCCGTGAGGAACGAGGGCCTCAACCTCAAGATCATGTTGAAGATCCTGAAGGCTGTGGTCGACGTTCCCCACGAGGTGCTCGTGGTCTTCGATCAGGAAGGCGATGAAAGCCTCGTGGTCGTGGGCGGGATGTCGCCGGAGTATCGGCGCGTGCGCGCCGTTCACAACCGCCTCGGCCGCGGCATTCTCAACGCGCTGCGCACCGGCGTCGCCGAGGCGAGAGGCAAGTACGTGTTGATCTTTGCCGCGGATGAAGTCGGCCCCGTGCTCGCCATCGACGACATGATTGAGCTGATGGAACAGGGCTGCGATTTCGTCAGCTGCACCCGGTACGCGCACGGCGGCCGGCGGCTCGGGGGATCGTGGATCGGCGGTATCCTCTCGCGGATTGCGAACCGCATGTTCTGCCGGCTCTCGGGGTGCCAGCTCACGGATGCGACGACCGGCATCAAGATGTTCCGGCCGGAGTTGTTCGATCGGCTCCATCTCGAGGCTCGACCCATCGGTTGGGCGGTGGCGTTCGAGATGGGCATCAAGGCACAGCTCGCCGGGCTCACACTGGGCGAAGTGCCGATCGTGTCGATCGACCGGTTGTACGGCGGGAAATCGACGTTCGTGCTCGGTCCGTGGGTGGCGGAATACCTGCGCTGGTTCATGTGGGGGCTGCGTCAATCGTTCCGATCGCGCTCATCCCGCACCACTACAGTCCGGGTCCGTATCCCGTCGGCGACGGCGATGGGTGGAAAGGTCAGGATGTGAGCGTGCCGTTTCTATTGGTGACAGGCGGTACAGGGTTTCTGGGATCCGCGCTGGTCAGGCGCCTCGTCGGAGAAGGGAAGCGCGTGCGCGTTCTCGACAACAATTCGCGCGGCCGCGCGTCGCGCCTGCAGGATCTCGAGGGGCGATTCGAGTACGTCGAGGGCGACATCCGGGATCCGGCGGCGGTCGACCGCGCCTGTGCGGGCATCGATATCGTATGCCACCTGGCGTTCGTGAACGGCACGGAATTCTTCTATACGAAGCCCGAGCTGGTCCTCGATGTCGCATTGAAGGGGATCACGAACGTGCTCGAATCGAGCATCCGTCATCGCGTTCCCGAGCTGATGGTGATGTCGAGCTCCGAGGTGTACCAGGAGCCGAAGGTCGTGCCGACCGATGAAAGCGTCGCTTTGTCGATTCCCGATCCGCTGAATCCACGGTATTCGTACGCGGCAGGGAAGATCATCAGCGAGATCGTCGCGCTGAACTACGGCCGGGACCACTTCAAGCGCGTGACGATCGTGCGGCCGCACAACGTCTATGGGCCCGACATGGGACAGGAGCATGTCATTCCGCAGTTCGTGGCTCGTCTGAAAGCTCTGCAGCAGCATCCGTCCGATCCGATTCCGTTCACCATTCAAGGCACCGGTCGTCAGACGCGTTCGTTCGTCTTCGTGGACGACTTCATCGACGGCGTGATGATCGTCCTCGAGCGGGGCGAGCACCGCGGCATCTATCACGTGGGGACGTTCGAGGAGGTCGCGATCGAGTCGGTCGCCGCGATCGTGGCGGAACACTTCGGCCGGCCGATCCAGATCGTGCCCGGACCGCCGGCGGACGGCGGGACGAACCGCCGGTGTCCGGATATCACCAAAATGCTGAAGCTCGGTTACCAACCGAGATTCTCACTGCGAGAGGCGTTGCCGGGCGTGGTTCGCTGGTACGATGAGCACTCGCATGTCCCCGCCGACGAGCGGGTCGTCCAACGCTGAGGGGGCTCAGTGTCTCAACAGCTTGCGCGCGCGGCAGGAACCGGCGGCAGTGTCGTCGTCGATCAGTGTCAGGTCTGCGGGAAGAGGGATCTCGAGTCGGTCCTGTTTCTCGGCTATCTGCCCCCAGTCAACCAGATGCGAACGATCGGAGAGCGCCCGCACGAGCAACCCTCCTATCCGGCCGAGGTCCTGCACTGTTCGAAATGCCAGCTCGTGCAAATCGGGCTGATCGTCGATCCCGCGATTCTGTTTCCGCCGGAGTATCCGTACACCAGCGGGACAACCCGCATTCTTCGTGAGAACTTTGCCGAGCTCGAGCGAGAGTCGACGCTGCTGCTGAACCTCACCGGCAAGGAGCTCGTCGTGGACATTGGTTCGAACGACGGCACCCTGCTGCAGAACTTCCATGCGGCCGGGCATCCGGTCTGCGGCGTCGAGCCCACATTGATGGCGAACCTCGCCAACCAGCGTGGCATTCGCTCGATCATGAGTTTCTTCGGCCCGGAAGCGGCCGCACGTGTGGTCGATGAATGCGGAAAGGCCGGTGTCGTCACCGCGACCAATGTATTCGCACACATCGAGGGCATCCACGATATCGTGAAAAGCGTCCTCGCCCTGCTCGCAGACGATGGGGTCTTCATCACCGAGTCGCACTACCTGATAGCGCTGATCGAGACGCTCCAGTACGACACGATTTACCACGAGCATCTCCGCCATTACTCGCTCGAGAGCATGCAGTTCCTCCTGAACATGCATGGCCTCGAGGTGATTCACACGAAGCGGATCCCGACGCACGGCGGCTCCATCAGGGTCTATGCGGCGCGCCGCGGTGCGCGAAAGGTCATGCCGACAGTCCAGCAGGTCTTCGCGGAAGAACGCGCCGGCGGGCCGGTTTCAGACCGGTTGAAGGCATTCAAGCGTCATGTCGCCATGTCGAAAGTGCAACTGCACGCGCTCTTGAAGGATCTGCTCGGGCGCGGCAGCCACATCTACGGAGTGGGCGCGCCATCGCGTGCGAGCACCCTGATCAGTTATGTCGGCCTCGACCGGGAGATTCTCGACTGTGTGGTCGAGGTGAAGGACTCGTACAAGGTTGGCAAGTACATGCCCGGAACCCTCGTGCCGGTCGTGGACGAGGCGCGTCTCTTCGAGGACCAGCCGGAGTTTGCGCTGTTGCTGTCCTGGCACATCGCCGACGAGCTGATCCCCAAACTTCGTCAACGAGGCTTCAAGGGACAGTACCTCGTCCCGCTGCCTGAACCGCACATCGTCAGCGCCATTTGAGCGGCAGTAGCACCACGCCATCGGATTCCCCGAGCCAATGCTCCCCGAGGCGACTCGGTCCCTCATCCTGGAGGGGACACGGACGCCAGGAGCGTCCATCGATCAGGGCGATGCCGCACCGGTTCATGTGCCTGTGATATGCCTGAGATCAGATGTCGTCGACGAATGAGGCGCTGACGAACGCATCCTGAAGCGAACCGGGTGATCGCCGTTTCGGTCGTTGTTCCTGTCTTGAACGAAGCCGGCAACATTCCCGAGTTGGCACACGCGCTGGTACGCGTGCTCGACGACTTGTGTCAGCGAGAGGGTCTTCCCGAGGATGCGTTCGAGATCATTTTCGTGGACGACGGCAGCGTGTATGCGTCGTGGAAGCTGATTGAGGCGCACTTTCTCCGTCCTTTTTCCCGCGATGGCTGCGGTGCGGCTCCTCGCTAAGTGGCGGGGCGGCTCGTACGACAGCGCCGGGGAGTTCAAGATCGGGCCGCTCAACTGGCTGTTCGCCAGGATCATGGATCTGGAACGCTGGACGATTCGTCACGGGATGCGTTGGCCGGTGGGCGGGTCCTTGATGCTGGTCGCCGGAAGTCGCTTGCATGAGTGATGTGAGCCCCTCTGACTCCTTCAAGGCGCTCATCCTCGAAGAACTTGCGCGACAGGGTCCTGGCTTTATCGGAGATGTCGATGTCGATCTGTATTTAGCCAAGCTCGGCGCGAGGGCCGAGATCCTGTCGGATTCGGCCGAGGGCCGATGCCGGGGCTTCGTCGCGTTCTACTGCAACGACCACGCGACGAAGCAGGCATTCATCACGCAGGTGATCGTGGACTCTCGC
>Ga0066709_100000326_pt1 | contig 23829 bp, 23 predicted proteins | sample GraSoiAngelo_158_FD_79665 | JGI IMG/M metagenome (GOLD analysis project Ga0066709, IMG submission 79665) | Grasslands soil microbial communities from the Angelo Coastal Reserve, California, USA - 14_1009_16_30cm | ecosystem: Environmental > Terrestrial > Soil > Grasslands | place: USA...
CGCGCCGGCTCGGGCTTCGCCTCCGCCGCCTTCTGCCGCTCGGCCGCCTCCAGGACGTCCTGCTTGCGGATCCGGCCGCCGACGCCGCTGCCGCGCAGCCTCGACAGGTCGACCCGGTGCTCGCTGGCGAGCTTGCGGACCAGCGGGGTGACGTATCCGGCCTCGCCCGCGCCGTCGTCGCTCGCCGGCGGCTGCTCCTGACGGGGCTGCTCTTGGCGGGGCTTTTCTTGGCGGGGCTGCTCTTGGCGGGCTGCCGGGGCCGGCTCGGGCTTGCGCTCCTGCGCCGCGGGCTCCGGCTCAGCCTTCCGCTCCGGTTGCGGTTCCTGCTCCTGCGTTGGCTGCGGCTTCTCGGGCGCGGGCTTCTCGGGTGCCGGAGCAGGCGCGCTTCCCGCGCCGCCGATCACCGCGAGGTCCGCACCGACGGGCACGGTCTCGTCCTCGTTGACCTTGATCTCGACGAGGGTACCGGCAGCCGGTGCGGGAATCTCCGTGTCCACCTTGTCGGTCGACACCTCCAGCAGCGGCTCGTCCGCTTCGACGGAGTCGCCGACCTGCTTGAGCCAGCGGGTCACGGTACCTTCGGTGACCGACTCGCCCAGTGCCGGCATCCTGACCACGGTGCCCTGGCCGTTGCCGGAGGACGGCGCCGGTGCCTCAGCCTCGGCCTCGGCTTCGGCCGGCTTCTCGGTCGACGGCTCGTCCACCGGCGGCGCCGGCCGCTCCTCCTCGACGGTGGCGCGCTCCTGCGGCTGCCCGGCCGAGGACTGCTCTGCCGCGGACTGCTCGCCCGCCTGTCGCTCTGCCGCATGCTGCCCCGCCGCCTGCTGCTGGCCGCCGCCGTCCTGCCCGCCGCCACCGCCGTCGCCGTCGATCACCGCGAGCTCGCTGCCCACCTCGGCGGTCTCGTCCTCGTGCACGACGATCCGGCTCAGCACACCGGCCGCCGGGGAGGGGATCTCGGTGTCCACCTTGTCGGTGGAGACCTCCAGCAGTGGCTCGTCCGCCTCGACCCGCTCACCCTCCTGCTTGAGCCAGCGGGTGACGGTACCCTCCGTGACGCTTTCGCCGAGCCGGGGCATGGTGACCGATACCGGCATCTCGTACGACTCCTTGCTAGCGGGCAGTGGTGGATCGGGGACGATCGGATCTTAGCCGTCAGCCATGTACGTGCAGCGGCTTGCCGGCCAGGGCGAGATGGGCTTCGCCGATCGCCTCGCTCTGCGTCGGATGCGGGTGGATCAGCTGGGCGACGTCGGTCGGGAACGCCTCCCAGCCGTAGATGAGCATGGCCTCGGCGATCAGCTCGCCGATCCGGTCGCCGACCATGTGTACCCCGACCACCGGCCCGTCCGCGACGCTGACCAGCTTGACGAACCCGGCCGTCTTGAGGATCTGGCTGCGCCCGTTGCCGGCCAGGTCGTAGGTCAGCGTCTTCACCTGGTCGCCGTACTTCTCCTTGGCCTGCGCCTCGGTCAGCCCGACCGAGGCGACCTCGGGGGAGGTGTAGGTGATCCGCGGGATACCCAGCTCGTCGATCACGGCCGGGTTCAGCCCGGCGATGTCCTCGACGACGAAGATGCCCTGCTGGAACCCGCGGTGCGCGAGCTGCAGGCCGGGCACGATGTCACCGACGGCGTACACGTTGGGCAGGTTCGTGCGCAGCCGCTCGTCGGTCGGTACGAAGCCGCGGTCCATCCGCAGCCCCTGCTCCTCGTACCCGAGGTCGGCCGTGGTCGGTCCGCGCCCGACGGCGACCAGCAGCAGTTCGGCCTCCAGTACCTCGCCGCCCTGGATGGTCACCCGGACACCGGCGTCGGTGTTCTCCACCTTCTCGAACGGCTTGCCGGTCTTGAACGGGATGCCGCGCTTGCGGAACGCCCGCTCCAGGGCCTTGGAACTCTGCTCGTCCTCGGGCGGCAGCAGCCGGGGCAGCGCCTCCACGATCGTCACGTCGACACCGAAGGACTTCCAGGCGCTGGCGAACTCGCAGCCGATGACGCCGCCACCGAGGACCACCGCGGAGGCGGGCACGTGGTCGAGGTTCAGCGCGTGCTCGGAGGTGATCACCCGCTCGCCGTCGATCTCCAGGCCCGGCAGCGTCTTCGCGTATGAGCCGGTCGCCAGGATCAGGTGCCGGCCGGTGATCCGCTGGCCGTCGACCTCGACCGTGGTCGGGCCGACCAGCCGGCCGGTGCCCTCGAACAGGGCCACCTTGTGCTGCTTGAACAGACCCTGCAGGCCGCGGTACAGCCGGCTGACCACGCCGTCCTTGTAGGCGTTGACGCCCTTCATGTCGATGCCGTTGAAGGTCGTCTGCACGCCGAACTGCTCGCCCTCGCGCGCCTGGTCGGCCAGCTCCCCGGCGTGCAGCAGCGCCTTGGTCGGGATGCAGCCGCGGTGCAGGCAGGTGCCGCCGACCTTGTCCTTCTCGACCAGCGCGACCGACAGCCCGAGCTCGGTGGCCCGGAACGCCGCCGCGTACCCGCCGCTGCCGCCGCCGAGGATGACGACGTCATAACGATTGTCCGCTGCGCTCACTGCCTAACCCCCTGCGTAGATGCCGTCGTCATCTTGTCACTCCGGCCGGCCCGGCGCGTAGTGAGGTCCCCGACGACACAGGCTTTCGGCGTACCCTTTCCTGCGAAGTCGAGGGGGAGGAGGCCGGGTGGGCCTGTTCAGCCGGCGCGGAGGCTCGTCGAGACCGGGGACGATCCGCGGTGCGAGCCACGCCGATCTGGAGCATCTGGAGCAGTTCGTCCAGTCACGCTACGGGGTGGAGGGCTATGTCGAGCCCCGCACCACGGTCACCGACACCACCCTGATCCTCATCGCGCACGACGGTGAGTGGACGCGCCGGCGGGTACCCGACCCGCGCGCCGCCCGGGAGTTCGGCCAGCGGCTCGGCATTCCGGTCTACAACGTGCAGCTCACCGGGTACCCCCAGCGGATGCGCGACTACAACCAGCGCCGCAAGCGGGCCGACCCGGCCGACTGACCCTATTCGCTGGCGATCCGGTCGATCAGCTCCAGGAAGGTGCGGACCGGTACCCCGGTGCCGCCCTTCGTCCAGTACCCGGTCGGCTCGCCGGAGTGGAAGGCCGGCCCGGCGATGTCCAGGTGGATCCACGGCACGTTGTCCGCGACGAACCGGGACAGGAAGATGCCGCCCTGCAGCATGTGCCCGGCCCGGTCGAACAACGGGTTGACCTGGGAGATGTCGGCGACGTCGGAGTCCATGGCCTTGCGCACGTCGTCGGGCAGCGGCATCGGCCAGGCCGGTTCGCCGACCGCCTCGCCGGCCTCGCGGACCCGCTCGCACAGCTCCGGGGTACCCATCACCCCGGCCACCCGCTTGCCCAGCGCGACCACCTGGCCGCCGGTCAGCGTCGAGGTCTCCAGCAGGTAGTCCGGCTCGTCCTCGCAGGCGCGGGCGATCGCGTCGCCGAGCACCATCCGGCCCTCGGCGTCCGGGTTGAGCACCTCGACCTTGAGGCCGCTGTACATCGTGATGACGTCGCCCGGCCGGTAGGCCGAGCCGGAGATCATGTTCTCCGCGATCGGCAGGTACCCGGTGACCGCCACCTTCGGCTTCAGCGCCGCCAGGGCGACCAGCGTGGCCGCCACCGCCGCGGCACCGGCCATGTCCGACTTCATGTCCGCCATGCCGTGGATCGGCTTGAGGGCGTACCCGCCGGTGTCGAACGTGATCCCCTTGCCGACCAGGGCGACGTGCCGCCGCGCGCCGCGCGGGGCGTAGGCGAGCCGGACCAGCCGCGGCGGTGCCGCCGAGCCCTGCCCGACGGCGAGGATGCCGCCGTACCCGCCACGCTTGAGGGCGCGCTCGTCGAGCACCTCGACGGCCAGCCCCGCCGCCTCACCGGCACCCGCCACCGCGTCGGCGAACCCGGGCGGCCGCAGGTCGTTGGGTGGCGTGTTGACCCAGTCGCGGGTACGGGCGACCGCGCGCGCGACCACCGGTGCGCGCTTGGTCTCCGCGCGGACCGCCTTGTCCGCCGCGTCCGGCACGTGCAGCGTCACCGCGCGCAGCGGATCCTTGCGCTGATCCGCAACTGTCTTGTACCCGGTGAACCGGTACGCCCCGAGCAGCGCGCCCTCGGCGAGCGCCCGCACGGTGTCCACGGCGTCCCCGCCCACGGGCAGCGCGAACAGTGCCGACCCGGTACCGGCCAGCGCCCGCGCGGCCGCACCGGCGGCCCGCCGCAGCGTCTCCGGCGGCGGCAGCGCGCCGGTCGGCTCCGGCCCGAGCCCGACCGCGACGACCAGCGGCGCGGTGATCGTGCCGAGGGTGGCCAGCTTGGTGACCTCGCCGGCCGACCCGGTCGCGCCGAGCAGGGCGAGGGTCTGCGCCAGCCGGCCGTCGAAGGACGCCGCGAGGCTTTCCGCCCCGTCGGCGAGCAGCAGTGGTACCCGGGCGTCAGCCGGTCGGCTGTAGACGCCGATCACCACGGCGTCGACCGCCTGCTCCGCGGGGTCGCCGTCGGCCAGGGTCAACGTGGGCGGGTTCGTCGTCACGCGTTCGTCTCCGGTGTGGGATGGGTGGAAAGATCCTGTCGATGCTAGCGAAATTGCTGATCCTCACGGGAGGAGCGGCATTCCGCCGCACTATTCTCCACGCATGACCGCCGACCTTCGTCGTTCACCACTGCACTCGCGGCATGTCGACCTCGGTGCCAAGTTCGCCGCCTTCGGTGGGTGGGAGATGCCGTTGGAGTACGCCGACGGAGGGGTGCTCAAGGAGCACACCGCCGTGCGTACGGCCGTCGGTGTGTTCGATGTGTCCCACCTGGGCAAGGTCAGCGTATCCGGTCCCGGTGCGGCCGATTTCATCAACGCCTGCCTGAGCAACGACCTGAACCGGATCGGGCCGGGAAAGGCGCAGTACACGCTGTGTCTGGACAATGCGACCGCCGGCGCGGTCGACGACCTGATCGCCTACCTGCACGGCCCCGACGAGGTGTTCCTCATCCCGAACGCGGCCAACACCGCGGAGGTGTGCCGGCGGCTGGCCGCCGCGTCGCCGGGCGGGGTGACCGTGACCGACCGGCACGACGACTACGCGGTGCTGGCGGTGCAGGGGCCGCGGTCCGCGCAGTTGCTCGACGCGCTCGGGCTGCCGTCGGAGCACGAGTACATGAGCTTCGCCACCGCGCGCTTCGGTGACGCGTCGCTGACCGTGTGCCGGACCGGGTACACCGGCGAGCACGGGTACGAGCTGGTCGTACCGTGGGCCGACGCGCCCGGGGTGTGGGACGCGGTGCTCGACGCGGGCGCGCCGCTCGGGGTACTCCCGGCGGGGCTGGGCGCCCGGGACACGCTGCGCACCGAGATGGGGTACCCGCTGCACGGGCAGGACCTCTCGCCGCGGATCACGCCGGTACAGGCGCGGCTGACCTGGGCGGTCGGCTGGAAGAAGCCGGCGTTCTGGGGCCGGGCGGCGCTGCTGGCCGAGCGCGAGGCCGGTCCGCGCCGGCTGCTGTGGGGCCTGGTCGCACTCGATCGCGGGATTCCACGGCCGCACATGGTGGTGCTGCTCGGCGAGGTACCGGTCGGCGAGGTCACCAGCGGCACCTTCTCGCCGACCCGGAAGCTGGGCATCGCGCTCGCGCTCATCGACCACGCCACCGGGCTGCACGAGGACGACGAGGTCACCGTCGACGTGCGCGGCCGGCGCGCCCCGATGCGCATCGTGAAGCCGCCCTTTGTCCAGCCGTCCGTCCGCTAGCGGAGTACGAGGACGACCAGCGTCACGGTCTGGGCCACCTCGACGAGCGCGCCGAGCACGTCGCCGGTGATCCCGCCGAGGCGCCGCCGGGCGTGCCCGAGCACGAGCAGCGCCGCGGCGAGCCCGGCGAGGACGGCGAGTGGCCCGCGCACCGGGCCGGCGGCCGCCGCGATCGCGGCGACCGCGAGCCCGCCGATGACCAGTTCCGGCGTTCGGACGGTACCGGCGACCAGCGCGCCCAGCCCGTCCGGCCGGGCCGCCGGAATGCCGCGCAGGCAGCCGGCCGCGGCCGCGAGCCGGCCGGTCGCGACCGCCGCCACCAGGCCGGCGAACGGTACCGCCGGGATCGCGCCCGCCTGCACCAGCACCACCAGCACCAGCGCCACCACCCCGAACGGTCCCACCTCGGGGCTGCGCATGACGGCCAGCGCCCGCTCCCGGCCGGCGTAGGAACCGAGCCCGTCCACGGTGTCGGCCAGCCCGTCCAGGTGCAACCCGCGGGTCAGCAGCGCACCGACGGCCACCACGACACCACCGAGCACCGGCCCGGGAGCGTGCAGCGCGCGCAGCCCGAGCGCCACCCCGCCGAGTACCACGCCGAGCAGCGCGCCCACGGCCGGCGCGAGCGCCATCGCCACCCGGGCGGTGGACCGGTCGATCCGGCCGCCCCGCAGCGGCACGATCGTGAACGTGGTCAGCGCGAGCCGCAGCCCGTCACGCATCCACGGTGTCCACAGTGGACAGTAGCAGCGCGGACTGGATGAGCGGCAGCACCGCCAGGCTCGCGGCACCCTCGCCGAGACCGAGCCCCAGCGCCGCGACCGGGGTCAGGCCCAGCAGGTCGGCGCCCGCCTCGGCGGCCGGGTGGCCGCCGTGGTCGGCCAGCAGCAGCCAGGGCCGGGCCTCGATGGCCAGTTCCCGCGCCACCAGGCCGGCGGCGATCCCGACCGGGCCGTCGACGAGCACGGGGGTACGGCGGGAGGCGCCGCCGAGCACCACGCCGGCCGCGACGGCGAGGTCGGTGCCGCCGAGCACCGCCAGCAGCTCCTTCGGCTCCCGGCGGCGGGTCCTGGCCCGGTGCAACGCATCCCGTACCGCCGCGCACCGCACCATCCACGCCGGATCGTCGAACCGGCCGCCGGCCAGCCGCACCCGGGGCAGCATCGCGAACGCCTCGGTACTGGTCACCGCCGCGATCATCACCACCGCCGCGGTCTCCTGACCCGGCCCGCCCCCCGCCAGTACCAGCAGGTCGGTGCCGCCGTCCGCGGCCGCCTCGGCCAGCCGCCAGCCGTAGCGCAGCGCCGCGTCGATGTCCGCCGCGCCCGCCGCGTCGCCGGCCTCGACCGGTGCCGCCGTCGCCAGGCCCGCCGCCGCCGTGTCGACGAGCTGCAGGCTCGCGCCGGCCTGACCGGCCAGCAACCCGAGCGGCCCGCCACCGGCGGCCACCTCGGCCAGCCGTCGCGACCACAGGGCTTCGCCGTCGCCGGCCGCCAGGCCGCCCTCGTGGGCGCCGTGCACCAGCAGTACCCGTACCGCCTCGAACGGCCGCGGCGTCTCGGTACCCTGCGCACCGGCCGCGAACGCCACGACCTCCGTCAGCGATCCCATTCCGGCACCCAGGAGGCGGTCCTTCGCCTTGGCCATGGCGTCCTGGTCGGGTACCGGCAGGTCGAGCCCGGGGCCGACGGTGAAGTCGTCGTCGGCGACCTCCGGGGCGGCGAGGACGGTCGGCAGCCGGTTCGCGGCCGCGACCAGCCGGGCGCCGGGCGTGCCGCGCTTGAGCCAGGTCGGCTGGCCGGCCACCACGAGCACCACGGCCTCACAGGCGTCGGCGACGGCCCGGTTGGCGGTACCGAGTGCGTCGGCGAACGCCCGCCCGAGCTCTGTCGCCGGTACCACGGAAAGTCCGACCTCGGGGGACACGACCACCAGGCGGCCGGCCGACTCCCGGACGGCCGCGGCCAGTGCCTCGACCGTCTCCGGCACCGGCCCACCGGCGGTGAGCAGCGTGGTCATCCAGCCACCCAGGTCGTCGACGAGTACCGTCTGGTCCGGCTTCGCCTCGGCGAGCAGCCCCGCGAGCCGGCCCGGATCCGCGCCGATCTCCTCGGTCCGCCAGGTCGCCGGCCGCCGTTCGCGGTGCGCGGCGAGCCGGGCGGCCCACTCCGGATCGCCGTCGTCGGATGCCCCGGTCGCGACATACCGGACATCTGTCGCATGGCTCACCAGAGACTCGGCGTACTCGGACTTGCCCGAGCGAATTCCGCCGAGAACAAGAATGGCGCGGTACCCGTCGTGCGGCATGCCCGTACCCTATTTCCCGCGCACTAGGCTTGCGATGGCGCCCGGCGACGAACGCCGGATGCGAGGGGAGTTGTTGGATGGCCTGGACCTGGCGGTACGAGAACGGCGAGGGGAAACCGGCGGACGGCCCGACGGAGACCTTCACCAGTCAGGCCGACGCGGAGTCCTGGCTCGGGCAGACGTGGCGGCGGCTGGCCGGCACCGGCGTCGTCACCGCGGTGCTGGTCGAGGACGACCGCGTCGAGTACCGCATGAGCCTGCTGCCGGCCAGCGAGTAACCGTGGCGTACCGACCGGCGACCTGGCAGCGCCGCGCCGCGTTCCGCCCGAGCGGGCTGTTCCTCGGCCTCGTTGCGGTGTTCGTGGGCAGCGGCTGGCTGGCCTGGGGCGGATACGGCAGCGCCCGGCTCGACGTGGTGCTGTTCGTGGTCTCCGGCTGGCTGGTCTCGTTGTGCCTGCACGAGTTCGGGCACGCGCTGACCGCGTACCGCTCCGGCGACCTCAGCGTCGCCGCGCGCGGCTACCTCACGCTCAACCCGCTGAAGTACAGCAACGTCGTGCTGTCGCTGGTCCTGCCGCTGGTGTTCCTGCTCATCGGCGGGATCGGGCTGCCCGGCGGCGCGGTGTGGGTGGATCACGGCGCGATCCGCGGCCGGCTGCGGGAGAGCCTGATCAGCCTGGCCGGGCCGCTGATCAACGTGGCCTGCCTGCTCGCCACCGCGGCCCCGTTCGCGCTCGGCGTGGACACCGGCGGGCACCTGGTGTTCTACTCGGCGCTGGCGTTCCTCGCGTTCCTCCAGCTCACCGCGGCGCTGCTGAACCTGCTGCCGATGCCGGGCCTGGACGGCGGCAACGCGCTGCGGCCCTGGGTGTCCCCCGAGTACCAGCGGTTCTTCGACATGATCGCGCCGTGGGGCATGATGCTGATCTTCGTCGCGCTGCTCAGCCCGGTGCTCAACCTGTTCTTCTTCACGGTCGTGTTCGACCTGGGCGACCTGGTCGGGCTGCCCCGTGGGCTGGTCGACCTCGGGCGGGCGTTCTTCCAGTTCTGGCGGTACTGAGCTTCTGGCGGTACTGAGCGCCGAGGCGGCCGGCACCTCAGGCCTTTCGTAGCTCGGCCGCCAGCGCCTCGTGGCCGTGCTGGTCGGCCAGGTCGGCCGGGCGCATCCCGGCGTCGTCGGCCAGCTGCGGGTCGGCGCCCGCATCCAGCAGGGTGTGTACCAGGTCCGCGTCGCCGTTTCCGGCCGCCGCCAGTAACGGGGTGTACCCCGCCTGCTGCCGCGCGTTGACATCCGCTCCGGCGGCGATGAGCCGGGCGGCGATGTCGTGGTGCCGGCCGGCCACGGCGGCGTGCAGCGGCTGGATCCGCATCGGGTTCCCGGCCACCGCACCCGGGTCGGCACCGCGCTCCAGCAGCGGTACCGCCGCCTGTGACCCGCCGAAGAAGGCCGCGAGCTGCAGCGGCGTGTACCCGTCGGGGGTACGCCCGTCGACCGGCTCGCCGCTGTCGAGCAGTTGTCGTACCCGTGGCGCGTCGTCAAGGGCGGCGGCCTCGGCGAGGTCGAGGTGCCCGATGCGCCCGGCGAGGGTACGGGCGAGGTCGCGGTGGCCGTGGTACAGCGCCCAGAGGACCGGGGTGGGCCGTCGCTGTTCCTCCGGCGGCCGTGGCTGCGCGTCGAGCGCCTCCAGCGCCGCTGCCTCGTTCCCCGCCGCGATCGCCTCGTAGAGGTCCATTGCGGGCTCCATACTTCGATGGTCTAACCTTTAGGGCATCGAAACACAGGAGGCGGGGATGTCGCAAGAGCTTGCCGACCGGCTGCACTCCGCGGCGATCCACCTGCTGCGCCGGGTCGCCACCGTGGACGCGGGTTCCGGCCTGTCGCCGGCCCGGCTGTCCGCGCTGTCCGTGATCGTCTACGGCGGCCCGCTGACCATGTCCGCACTCGCCCGCGCCGAGCGGGTCAGCCCCGCCACGATCTCGTCGACGGTATCCGGGCTGGAGAGCGCGGGCCTGGTCGCGCGCCGCCGCGACGGTACCGACGCCCGCAGCGTCACCGTCGAGGCGACCGCCCGGGGCCGGGAGGTGCTGACCGAGGGCCGCCGGCGGCGGGTCGCGGTACTGGCCGCGGCGCTGGACGGTCTGTCGCCCGCGGACCGTGCCGCGCTGGCCGGCGGGCTGGACGCGCTGGAGAAGCTGCTCGGCCATCCGTAGGACCCGCGGCGCGGTGTGATCCCGGCACCGACCGGGCCCGGCTGCGCCCGACTACGGGCGCTCGCTCGGGCTCTCCGTCTTGGCCGGGTCGCGCTCCACGATCGGGTCGACCGCCTCGTCGATCGCCTTCAGCAACTCGGCGTCGAGCTTCACCCCGGCCGCCTTCACGGTGTCCTGCAGCTGCTCGGGCCGGGTGGCACCGACGATCGCCGCCGACACGTTGGGGTTCTGCAGCACCCACGCGACGGCGAGCTGCGCCATGGTCAGGCCGGCCTGGTCGGCCAGCCGCTTCAGCCCCTGTACCCGGGTCAGCACCTCGTCGGTCAACCACCGCTGGATGAACGCCGCGCCGGACTTGTCGTCGGTGGCCCGGGAACCGGCCGGCGGCGGCTGCCCGGGCTGGTACTTGCCGGTCAGCACGCCCTGCGCCATCGGCGACCACACGACCTGACCCATGCCGAGCTCTTCGGACGTCGGTACCACCTCGGCCTCGATCACCCGCCACAGCAGCGAGTACTGCGGCTGGTTGGACACCAGCGGTACCCGCAGCTCCTGAGCGAGCACGTGAGCGCGGCGGATCTCCGAGGCCCGCCATTCCGAGACGCCGATGTACAGCGCCTTCCCGGCCCGTACCACGTCGGCGAACGCCTGCATGGTCTCTTCGAGCGCAGTGAAGTGGTCGAACCGGTGCGCCTGGTACACGTCGACGTAGTCGGTCTGCAACCGGCGCAGCGAGCCGTTGATCGATTCGAGGATGTGCTTGCGGGACAGTCCCCGGTCGTTGCGGCCCGGTCCGGTGGGCCAGTACACCTTGGTCAGGATCTCCAGGCCCTCGCGCCGCTGGCCGGCCAGCGCCCGGCCGAGTACCGCCTCGGCGCGGGTACCGGCGTAGACGTCGGCGGTGTCGAAGGTGGTGATGCCCAGGTCGAGGGCGGCGCGTACGCACGCGGTCGCCTGGTCCTCCTCCACCTGGGAGCCGTGCGTGATCCAGTTGCCGTACGCGATCTCACTGATGACCAGGCCCGACCGGCCGAGATTCCGAAACTCCATGCCTCGACCCTAGCCAAGAACGGATCACAGCATCGGGCGGGCGTCGGTCAGCAGCCGGTCGATCTCCTCGGTGACCGCCATCCGGCTCGGGTGGCTGGGCCGGATGATCAGCCGGCCGTGCCGGTCCAGCGCGCCCCACCGGTGTGCGACGTCGGTGACGAGGAACGCGACCGGGTGGATGACCAGCGCCGGGTGTACCGGTTCCACGATCACCTGCCCGGTCCGGTCCACCACGCCCTTACGCCCGCCCAGTTCGACGACGGCGAGCCCCTCGTCGGAGAACCCGTCGATGTAGCGCCCGTCGGACATCGCCGTGGCGAACGAGTCGTACCGCAACGGCACGACCACCCGTCCCGCACCGTCCACGGCGCCCCAGCGGCCGTCCCGCCGTACCGCCGCCATCCCGCGCCGGAACGGCCGCACATCGTCGAAGCCGGTGGCGATCGTCACCTTGTCGGCCTTGTCCACGGCGATCCACGAGCCGTTCTCGTCGCGCGACACCCACGCCAGCCCGTCGGAGAAGCTGCTCACCCCGGTGTACCCGGACCGCGTGCGGATCAGCGTCTCGCCGGTCTCGTCGATCAGCTCCCAGGACCGGTACCCGGGCCGCTGCACCCAGGCCACCCCGTCGCGGAACGGCTGCACGTCGGCGTACCGCGCCGGAATGCACGTCTCGCCGTCCTCGTCGGTGAAGCCCCACCGGCCGGTCTGCTCGTCCCGCGCCGGGGTCGGCGGCTTGCGGATGCGCAGGATCTCCTCGCGGCTGCGCGGGTACGGACCCCAGCCGCCCGCGGCCACCTTCCGGAACACCGCGTCGAGCGCCAGTTCAGTCTGCGCGATCAGCTCCGGGTCCTCGGTCTTGCGCAGCTCCAGCGCCTTCTCGAAATGGTTGCACGCCTCCATGTACCGGCCCTGGTCGTACGCGGACCGGCCGGCGTGCTGGTGCATCGTGGCGCGCAGCCGGTCGGGCAGCTCGGTGGAGTTGGCCAGCGCGAACAGCCGGTCGGCCTCCTCGTACTCGCCCTGCCACTGCAGCACGTGCGCCAGCCGCGCCTGGGTGATCGCGACGCGGCGCAGCTCCCCGGTGGCCTCCGCGTGCGCCAGCGCGAGCTTGCCGTCGGCCAGCGCCTGCTGCTGGTCGCCGAGGATGCGCGACACCACCGCCCGCAGGCTGAGCAGCCGCGCGCGCACCGCGTCGTTGGTCTGCCCGTCGAGCCTGTCCGCGAGCATCTCCCGTACCTCGCGCAACCGCTCCGGGTCGTCGGCCACCTCGCGCAGCGTGTCCGGGTCGAAGCTCCAGGTCCAGTTGCTGAGGATCTGCTCGGGATCGCTCGGCGGCAGCTCCTGCGCCGGCGCCGGCGGCGCGCCGGCGACCGGCTGCTCGGGCACGCCACCGGGCGGGGTGGGCGCGGTCAACGCGTCGGCGAGGTCCGGCCGCAACACCAGCGGGGGCAGGCCAGGTGGTCCGAGGATCTGCCGCGCCGGCGGTCGAGGGGGTACCGCCGGCGCAGGCCGCTCCGCTTTCCGGGGTACCGGTGGCGCCGGGCCCACTCCGGGGCTGATCGGCACCGTCCGCTCGACGTCTTCCCGCGGCTGCGGTACCACGCGCTCCCATGACGTCGTCGGCACGGTCGCCCACGCCGGGGCGGCGGGCCGTCGCCGCTCGGCGGGGCGGTCGTCGCGCTCGGGCACGCGGGTCACCTCGGGTCGAAAATCGCGTCCACTGGGCCGGTCGGGACGGGTAGAGTCACCCGGCCCGATTGCGGAGGGAGGGTACGGCGTGGCCAATCACTCCGCTGGGGCTCCCGTACGATATCGGACTTTCATCGCATTGGTTAGTGCCGGCTTCCGCCGATACTCCACCTATCGTCAGGCGACCCTAGCAGGACTTTTCACGAACGTCCTCTTCGGCTTCATGCGCACCTACGTGCTGCTCGCGGTCGTCGGCCGGCAGGCGGCGGGGTACGACGCGCGACAGATCGTCACCTATGTCTGGGTGAGCCAGGGGCTGATCGCGACCGTGGGCCTCTGGGGGGAGTTGGGCCTCGCCGACCGGATCCGTACCGGTGACGTGGTGGCCGACCTGCTGCGTCCGGTACCCCCGGTGTTCGCCTACCTGGCCGCCGACCTGGGCCGCGCCGGGTTCGCGGCGCTGGTCCGGTTTGTCGGTCCGGTCCTGGTCGGTGCGCTGGCATTCGACCTGCGCTGGCCACAGCGCCCGGCCACCTATCCGTTGTTCGTGGTGTCCGCGGTGCTGGCCACGGTCATCAGCTTCGGCTGCCGGTACCTCACCGAGGCGGCCGCATACTGGCTGCTCGACGCGCGCGGCCCGCGGATCGTCTGGGCCCTGTGCTCGAACGCCCTGACCGGCCTGGTCTTTCCGCTGTCGTTTCTACCCGGCCGGGTGGCCGCGGTGCTCTGGACGGCGACCCCGTTCCCGTGGCTCCTGCAGGCGCCGGCCGACGTCGTGGTGGAGCGCCACTCCGCGGGCGGCGCCCTGGTACTGGTCGCCGGCCAGGCCGGCTGGGCCGGGCTCATGCTGGCGGTTGCCGGGTACGCCCAACGGCTGGGTACCCGTCGGCTGGTGGTGCAGGGTGGTTGAGACCTACCTGCACCTGTTGCGGGCGACCGTGCGCGCGCAGTCGCAGTACCGGCTGTCGTTCGCGGTCGACGCCGTCGGTACCAGCTTCGGCGTGCTGCTGGACGTCGTGTCGGTGCTGGTGTTCTTCCGGGTGACCCGGTCGCTGGCCGGCTTCCCGTTCCGCGAGGCGTTCCTCATGGCGAGCCTGGCGACGTTCGGGTTCGCGCTGGCCGACCTCGTCGCGGGCAACGTGGACCTGTTGCGCTTCAACGTCCGTACCGGCCGGCTCGACGCTCTGCTGGTGCGGCCGCTGGGCGTGCTGCCGCAGTTGCTCGTGCTGGACTTCGCGCCGCGCCGGCTGGGCCGGGTGGTCGAGTCGCTGGTCGTGTACGCGGTCGGGCTCGGGTACGCCGGCGTCGGGTGGAGCCCGGCCCGCGCGCTGCTCGCCGTCCTCGCCCCGCTGTCCGGCGGCGTCCTGTACGGTGCGTTGTTCGTGGCCTTCGGGTCGGTGGCGTTCTGGTGGATCGAGTCGGCCGAGTTCGCCAACGGATTCACTTACGGCGGAAGGGATTTCGCCGCCTACCCGCTGACTGTCTACAGTGGACTGTTCCGGCGGCTGTTCGGGTACGGGCTCGGTTTCGCGTTCGTCTCCTACTACCCGGCGCTGGCGCTGCTCGGCCGCGCCGATCCGCTGCACGGGCCGGACTGGCTCGGCTGGTGCGCACCGCTGGTCGCCGTCGCGGCCGCGCTCGCCGCCGGGGGCGTCTGGCGGCTGGGCGTCCGCCACTACCGGAGTACGGGGTCATGATCGAGACAGCGGGTTTGCGCAAGGAGTTCGTCGTTTCGGCGAAGGTGGGGAAGTTGCGCCGGGAGCGCCGGGTGGTCGCCGCCGTGGACGGGATCGACCTGCGCGTGGAGCGGGGCGAGACGCTGGGGTACCTCGGCCCGAACGGTGCCGGCAAGTCCACGACCCTGAAGATGCTCACCGGGGTACTGACGCCGACCGCCGGCCGGATCAGCGTATGCGGGCTGACCCCGGTACCGCAGCGCACCCAGCTCGCCCGGCGGATCGGCGTGGTGTTCGGCCAGCGTTCGCAGCTGTGGTGGGACCTGCCGCTGCGCGACTCGTTCGACCTGCTGCGTCACATCTACCGGGTACCGGCGCCGGAGCACGCCGGGCGGCTGGCGGAGTGCGTCGAGCTGCTCGACCTCGGGCCGCTGCTGCCGGTACCGGTGCGCCAGCTCTCGCTCGGCCAGCGGATGCGCGGCGAGCTGACCGCGGCGTTGCTGCACCGGCCGGAGGTGCTGTTTCTCGACGAGCCGACGATCGGCCTCGACGTGGTGAGCAAGCAGGCGGTACGGGAGTTCCTCACGCAACTGGGCCGGCGCGGCGACACCACGCTGATCCTCACCACGCACGACCTCGCCGACATCGAGCGGCTGTGCCGCCGGCTGGTCATCGTCGACCACGGCCGGGTGGTGCACGACGGTACCGCCGAGGAGCTGCACTCCCGGTACGGTTCGCGGCGCCGCGTGGTGGTCGACCTCGACGAGCCGCTGGCGGAGCCGGTGACGCTGCCCGGCGTGGCGCTGGAGAGCGCCGAGGGGCTGCGGCTGACGTACCAGCTCGTCGACGGTACCAACGCTGGTGCGCTCGTCGCCCGGCTGGCGGCGGCGGCGTCGCTGCGCGACCTGGCCGTGGTGGAACCGGCGATCGAGGACGTGATCGCCCGGCTCTACGCCCGCGGCGCCACCGGCTGACCGACGGCCACCTGCGGCTTGGGGATGCGCATCCGGCGGAAGGCGAGCGCTCGCATGATCGCGTACAGGTACAGCGACCCCCAGCGCTCGTTGTTCTTCGGGAACGCGTCCTGGACCCGCTTGCGGACCAGCCGGGCGAGGAACACGCTGTCCCCGATGATGGTCAGCAGCATGGCCGCGAACAGCAGGTTCGAGCCGAGCTGGACGGAGTAGACGGGCACCAGCGACAGCACGAGCACCAGCACGGTGCCGAAGAAGAAGATCGAGCCGACGTTGCGCCGCGCGTCGACGATGTCCCGCACGTACCGGCGGACCGGGCCACGGTCGCGCACGGTCAGGTACCGGTCGTCGCCGCGCGCCATGCCCTCGCGCCGGTCCGCCGCGTCCTGCCGGCGCTTGTCCCGGGACAGCGCCCGCGCTTCCTTGGTGTTGGCCGGTGCCGGTGTGGCCAGCCGGCGATTGGCCACCGGCCGCCTCGGCGTGGCCTCGCCCTTCTTGGGCGTGTACCCCTTCGGCTTCGGCGGCGCAGCCGGCTCCGGCTCGACCTCCTCGATCGATTCGGTGACCGGGTCGGCGGACTTGCGGCGGAACAGCGGCACGGGTGAAGGATAGCCCCCTCAGCCGCGCTCGGCGCGGGCGCCCAGATCGGCGAGCTTGGCGTCGAAGTCCTCGTAGCCGCGGTTGATCAGGCTCACCCCGAAGACGTGCGAGGTACCCTCGGCCGCCAGCGCCGCGATCAGATGGCTGAACCCGCCGCGCAGGTCGGGGATGACCAGATCGGCGGCGTGCAGCTTGCTCGGGCCGGCGATGACCGCGGAGTGCTGGAAGTTGCGCCGGCCGAACCGGCACGGGGTACCGCCGAGGCAGTCGCGGTACACCTGGATGGTCGCGCCCATCGTGTTGAGCGCGTCGGTGTACCCCAGCCGCCGCTCGTACACCGTCTCGTGCACGATCGACAGGCCGCGCGCCTGGGTCAACGCGACCACGAGCGGCTGCTGCCAGTCGGTCATGAACCCGGGGTGCACGTCGGTCTCGATGGCCAGCGCCCGCAGTTCCCCGCCCGGGTGGAAGAACCGGATCCCGCCGTCGACGGGGGAGTCGTGCACCTCGAAGGCGCCGCCGACGGTCGTGAAGACGTTGAGGAACGTCATCATGTCGACCTGCCGGGCGCCGCGCACGGTGATGTCGCCGCCGGTGGCCAACGCCGCGCAGGCCCAGCTCGCCGCCTCCAACCGGTCGGTGATCGGCCGGTGGGAGTACCCGCGCAGGCTCGGTACCCCTTCGATCTCGATGACCCGGTCGGTGTGCACCTTGATGACCGCGCCCATCTTCTGCAGGACGCAGATGAGGTCGACGATCTCCGGTTCCACGGCGGCGTTGCGCAGCTCGGTGACCCCCTCCGCGCGTACCCCGGTGAGCAGTACCTGCTCGGTCGCGCCCACGCTCGGGTACGGCAGCTCGAACTTGGTGCCGTGCAGCCCGCTCGGTGCGGTCAGGTGCAGCCCGCCGGCCGTCTTGTCCACCACCGCACCGAACTGGCGCAGCGCCGCGAGGTGGAAGTCGATCGGCCGGTCGCCGATGTGGCAGCCGCCCAGCTCCGGGATGAACGCGTGGCCGAGCCGGTGCAGCAGCGGGCCGCAGAACAGGATCGGGATCCGGCTGGAGCCGGCGTGCACGTTGATCTCGTCGGCCGTGGCGGTGCCCACGTTCGCCGGGTCGAAGACGAACGCCCCGTTGCCGTCGTCGCTGACCCGTACCCCGTGCAGCTCCAGCAGGCCGCGGACCACCTCGACGTCACGGACCCTCGGCACGTCGTACAGCCGGCTCGGAGTGTCTCCGAGCAGCGTCGCCACCATCGCCTTCGAGACGAGGTTCTTGGCGCCCCGTACCTTGATCTCACCGCGCAGCGGAGCACCGCCGTGCACGGTAAGGACGTCGTTGGGCACGCGTACCTCCAGCCAAGGGGGGAAGTCATGCTGGGTATGGGCGAACTCGCCGGGCGAGCATAACCGGAGTTGTCGAGCAGCGCGCTATAGGACGGATGAGAACTACGTCCCGTTACGGCAGGGCCAACATCTGGTCAAGAGCAACCCGGGCGAAATGCGCGGTAACCGGATCAACCGTGATCCGGTTGGGTACCCGTCCGGCGACCAGTTCCTCCAGCGACCACACCAGATGCGGAAGGTCGATGCGGTTCATCGTCGAGCAGTAGCACACGGTGCGGTCCAGGAAACTGACCTGCTTGTCCGGGTGCGCATCGGCGAGCCGGCGGACGAGGTTCAGCTCGGTGCCGATGGCCCACTTCGAGCCGGCCGGCGCCGCGTCGAGGGTCCGGATGATGAACTCGGTCGAGCCGACCAGGTCGGCCGCGGTCACCACCTCGTGCCGGCACTCCGGGTGGACGAGCACGTTCACGTCGGGAATCCGATTCCGGATCTCGGTCACGCAGTCCAGCGTGAACCGCCCGTGTACCGAGCAGTGCCCGCGCCAGAGGATCATCGTCGCGTCACGCAGCTGCTCGTCGGTCAACCCGCCGTCGCGCTTGTGCGGGTCGTAGAGCACGCAGTCGGACAGCGACATGCCCAGTTCCAGGACCGCGGTGTTGCGCCCGAGGTGTTGGTCCGGAAGGAACAGCACCTTCTCGCCCTTGCCCAGCGCCCACTCCAGCGCCCGCCTGGCGTTGGACGACGTGCAGACCACGCCGCCCCGGCGCCCGACGAAGCCCTTGATGTCGGCCGAGGAGTTCATGTAGGTGACCGGTACCGTCCGGTCGGCCAGGCCGGCCGACGCCAGCCGGTCCCAGGCCGCCTCCACCTGTGCCAGTACCGCCATGTCGGCCATCGAACAGCCGGCGGCGAGGTCCGGCAGCACGACCTGCTGCGCGTCGCCGGTGAGGATGTCGGCGCTCTCGGCCATGAAGTGCACGCCGCAGAACACGATGAACTCCGCCTGCGGCCGGGCCGCCGCCTCCCGGGCCAGCTTGAACGAGTCGCCGGTCACGTCGGCGAACTGGATGACCTCGTCGCGCTGGTAGTGGTGACCGAGCACGAACAGCCGGTCGCCCAGCGCCGCCTTCGCCCGGGTCGCGCGGGCCACCAGGTCCGGGTCGCTGGGCGCGGGCAGTTCGCCGGGGCAGTCCACGCCGCGCTCCGAGCCCGCGTCGGCACCCCGGCCGAGCAGGAGCAGGGCGGTCGCGGTGGGGGAGGGTTCAGCCCAGGAGGTCACGTCGTCATGGTTGCACAGCGCGGTTGCGCCGGGCGGGTCCGCGGACGTGACGTGCGAGACTCCGGGGGTGCGCGTGCTGATCTGCCCGGACAAGTTCGCCGGCACGTTGACCGCGGTGCAGGCCGCCGAGGCGATCGCCGCGGGCTGGTCGGCCGTGGCGCCGGGTGACGAGCTGGTCCAGCGGCCGCTCGCCGACGGGGGTACCGGTTTCCTGGACGTGATCGCGGCCGCGGTCGGCGGCGACGAGATCCCGGTACCGGCGACGGATCCGCTCGGCCGGCCGGTCGCGGCCCGGGTACTGGTCGCCGGCACCACCGGGTACGTGGAGAGCGCGCAGGTCTGCGGCCTGCACCTGCTCGCCGTCGAGGAGCGCGACCCGCGGACCACCACGTCCTACGGTCTCGGCACGCTGCTGGCGGCCGCCGTGGAGTCGGGGGTACGGCAGGTGGTCGTCGGGCTCGGCGGCTCCGCCACCAACGACGCCGGGGCGGGCATGCTGGCGGCGCTGGGCGCACCGGTACTGGACGCGGCCGGGTACGCCCTGCCGTACGGCGGCGCCGCGCTGACCGCGGCCGCCTCCCTCGGCGGCGTGCCGCGGCTGCGCGACGTGCAGCTGGTCGCCGCCTGCGATGTCGACAACCCGCTCACCGGTATCCACGGCGCCTCGGCCGTCTTCGGCCCGCAGAAGGGTGCCGACCGGGCGGACGTGCTGCTGCTCGACGCGGCGCTGGAGCACTTCGCGCAGGTGCTTCAGGCGCTGCCGACCTGCCCGCCGGGCCTCGCCGCGCTGCCCGGGTCGGGCGCGGCCGGCGGGCTCGGTGCCGCCCTGCTCGCCCTGGGCGGCCGGCTGATCTCCGGTATCGGCCTGGTCCGCGAGCTGACCGGACTGGACGCCGCGCTGGACGCGGCCGACCTGGTGATCACCGGCGAGGGCTCGTTCGACGCCCAGTCGCTGCGCGGCAAGGTGGTGTCCGGCGTCGCGGCCGGCGCGCGCGACCGTGGCCTGCCCTGCGTGGTACTGGCTGGTCAGGCGGGCGCCGGCCGCCGGGAGGCAGCAGCGGCCGGCGTCACGGATGTCCATACGCTGGTACACCATTTCGGTAACGTCGACGACGCCCTCGCCCGGCCCGCCGAGGGCCTGTCCGCCCTGGCCCGGCGCCTGGCCGGGCAGTGGTCCCGGACGTGACGTAGGTTATTTCCGGTACCGGAAGGTGGCGCCCGGCCGGTGACGTGCCACCATAGGGAATGTCGCACCGGACGGCTAGCGTTGCCGTTACGTCATTGATCACACGTCCCAGGGAGCAGTTACCGTGTCCGCAACACAGAGCGAGCAGGCTCAGAAGACCGTTGTGCTGACCGACGTGGCCGCGCAGAAGGTGCGCGGGCTGCTTGACCAGGAGGGTCGTGACGACCTGCGGTTGCGGGTCGCCGTCCAGCCGGGGGGTTGCTCCGGCCTGCGGTACCAGCTGTTCTTCGACGAGCGCTCGCTCGACGGCGACGTGGTCAGCGAGTTCCCGACCGACACCGGTGCCGTCGAGGTCGTGGTCGACCGGATGAGCGCGCCCTACCTGACCGGCGCCACGATCGACTTCGCCGACCGGATCGACGCCCAGGGGTTCACCATCGACAACCCCAACGCGCAGGGCTCCTGCGCGTGTGGTGATTCCTTCCACTAGGTCGCGTTTCCGCCCTGATGCCCACGCCGCCGAGGCGGCGTGGGCATCTGCCGTTCCCCGCCCGGTAGGCTGAGCGACGCCCGCGCTCCATCCCCCGCCACCTGCAGAGGCCCACCATGAAGATCGCTGTTACCGGCTCGATCGCCACCGACCACCTGATGCACTTCCCGGGTCGGTTCGCCGAACAGCTCCTGCCCGACCAGCTGCACAAGGTGTCGCTGTCGTTCCTGGTGGACGACCTGGTCGTGCGGCGTGGCGGGATCGCGGCCAACATCGCGTTCGGGATGGGCCAGCTCGGCCTGCGGCCGATCCTGGTCGGCGCGGTCGGCGCCGACTTCGCCGACTACCGGGCCTGGCTGGAGCGTCACGGGGTGGACTGCGAGTCGGTACACGTCAGCGATGTCGCGCACACCGCCCGCTTCGTGTGCACCACCGACAACGACAACTGCCAGGTCGCCTCGTTCTACGCCGGTGCCATGGCCGAGGCGCGCAACATCGAGCTGGTTCCGGTCGCCGACCGGCTCGCCGGCCTCGACCTGGTGATCATCAGCCCGAACGACCCGGTCGCCATGCTGCGGCACACCGAGGAGTCGCGCGACCGGGGGTACCCGTTCGCCGCCGACCCGTCGCAGCAGCTGGCCCGGATGTCCGGCGAGGAGGTGCGGCAGCTCATCGACGGCGCGGCCTACCTGCTCACCAACGACTACGAGAAGGAACTGCTGGAGTCCAAGACCGGCCTGTCCGACGCCGCGGTACTCGACCGGGTCGGCGTCCGGATCACCACGCTGGGCAAGGACGGGGTGTCGATCACCGGCCGGGACATCGAGCCGATCCGGGTACCGGTGGCCCGCGAGGTGCACGCCTACGACCCGACGGGGGTCGGCGACGGGTTCCGGGCCGGGTTCTTCGCCGGCCGCTCGTGGGGCCTGGACCTGGAGCGCAGCGCCCAGGTCGGCACGCTGGTCGCGACGTTGGTACTGGAGACCGTCGGCACCCAGGAGTACGTGATCCGGACCGACGAGTTCCTCAAGCGCCTCGCCGAGTCGTACGACGACGCCGCGGCCGAAGAGGTCGGGCAGCACCTCAGCTGACCCGCCGCACCTCGTAGCTGTCCGGGCCGGCCGGGCCGAGGTACTCCTGACCGCGCAGCCGGCACCACGCGGGGATGTCGTTGGCCGCGGCCGGATCGTCGGCGAGCACCCGCAGCACGGTACCGACCGGTAGCTCGGCCAGCCGCCGGGCCAGCGCGATCACCGGCAGCGGGCAGCGCTGCCCGAGGCAGTCCAGCGTCTCACTCACAGGCCCGCCACCCCGGCCTCCGCGCGCAGGGACGCGACCAGGCCGGGCAGCACCGCGAGGAACCGGTCCACGTCGGCCCCGGTGGTCTCCCGGTGCAGCGAGATCCGGATGTTGCCGTGCGACAGCACGCCCATCGCCTCGAGCACGTGGCTGGGCCGCAGCGTGGCCGCGGTACAGGAGGAGCCGGAGGAGACCGCGAAGCCGGCCCGGTCCAGGCCGTGCAGCAGGGCCTCGCCGTCGAGGTACAGGCAGGAGAAGGTGACCAGGTGGGGGAGCCGGTCCACCGGGTCGCCGAGCACCTCGACATCGGGCATCCTGCCCGCTTCATGGCGGATCCGGTCGACGAGTGGGAAGAGTCGCTCGGCCTGCGACTTCGCCTCCGCGGCCGCGGCCCGCAGCCCGGCGGCGGCCGCCACGATGGCCGGCAGGTTGCGGGTACCGGGCTGGTCCGGCCGGCCCGGTTCGGCACCCGGCCACGGTGGCGTCCACCGGGTGCCCTTGCGCACCACGAGTACCCCGACGCCGGCCGGCCCGCCCCACTTGTGCGCGCTGGCGGACAGCACCGACCACCCGTCGGGTACCGGAACCCGGCCGGCGGACTGGGCGGCGTCGACGAGCAGCGGTACCCCGGCGGCGGCGCAGAGCTGTGCGGCGGCGGCGAGCGGCTGCACGGTACCCACCTCGTGGCTCGCGCTGATCAGCGCCGCGGCGGCGACCCCGGGGGCCGCGACCGCATCGGCGAACGCGCCGAGGTCGACCCGGCCGAGCCGGTCCACCGGTACCGCATGGGCCGGCCGCGCCGCGACAGCGTGCAGTACCGACGAGTGTTCGATCGCGGAGTGGACCACGGTGCCGGCCCGGCAGCCCTGCACCGCGGCCTGCACCGCATCGGTACCGCTGGCGCAGAACAGCACCTCGTCGGCGCGTACCCCCAACTCGTCGGCGACCGCGGCCCGCGCCGCGTCGAGCAGCTGGCGGGCCCGGCGGCCCTGCGTGTACAGCTTGCCCGGGTCGGCCCAGCCGTCGTCCTGCGCGGCCAGCAGCGCCTGCCGCGCCGCGGGGTGCAGCGGCGCGCCCGCCGCCGCGTCGAAATACGCCACCCGGTCACGGTATCCCCGGCTCGGTCAAGTAGTCTGCGCCTGTTGGATGCCGCACCTCGTCAGGAGGCAGAAGCAGGTGGTCGCAACAGGTTCCGGGCTCCGGGGTAAGGCCCGCCGGCTGGTCGGGCTGGGCGCGCTGGCGGTCCTGACGACGGTGCTGCTGTCCGGCTGCTCGTGGGACAAGGTGATGAGTCTCGGCTGGCCGATCGACGGCATCACCGACCGGTCCAGAAAGATGTACGACCTGTGGATCGGGTCGGTGGTCGCCGCGCTGATCATCGGCGCCATCGTGTGGGGCCTGATCTTCTGGTGCGTGATCCGGTACCGCAAGCGCGGTGACGAGCTGCCCGCGCAGACGCGGTACAACCTGCCGCTGGAGCTGCTCTACACGATCGTGCCGTTCCTGATCATCTCGGTGCTCTTCTACTACACGGCGATCGTGCAGACCGCGGTGGACAAGGAGCCGGCGAACCCCGACGTGACCGTGGACGTCATCGCGTTCAAGTGGAACTGGGAGTTCAGCTACCGCGACGCCAAGGGTCCGGACAACAAGCCGGTCACCACGATCGGCACCAGCGACTACATCCCGGTGCTGGTCCTGCCGACGCACAAGACGATCCGGTTCGCCGAGCAGGCCGAGGACGTGATCCACTCGTTCTGGGTACCGGACCTGCTGTTCAAGCGCGACGTGTTCCCGGGCAACGTGAAGAACTCGTTCGCGGTGACGATCGACCAGGAGGGTGCGTACGTCGGCCGGTGCGCCGAGCTGTGTGGCACCTACCACTCGGAGATGAACTTCGAACTGCGCACGGTCAGCTTCGACGAGTACCAGCGGTTCATCGCGGCAAAGCAGAAGGGCCTGAGTACCCCCGACGC
>Ga0066709_100000327_pt1 | contig 23799 bp, 23 predicted proteins | sample GraSoiAngelo_158_FD_79665 | JGI IMG/M metagenome (GOLD analysis project Ga0066709, IMG submission 79665) | Grasslands soil microbial communities from the Angelo Coastal Reserve, California, USA - 14_1009_16_30cm | ecosystem: Environmental > Terrestrial > Soil > Grasslands | place: USA...
AAATCTGAAATTTTTAACGGCGACTACGGATATCGCGGATTTTCCCGGATAGAAGCTCGGACTATTCATGCGGTTCGTAATGGCCGCCAATGGACGGCGCGCATTTCGGTAGCGCGCGCAGTCCTCTGCACGCCGCTTCACGCCCCACGCCGAGGACGGCGCGCACGGAGTGACGCGCCCTACCCAAAGCTTCTGAACGCTTTCCCTGGCTTCCTTCTTGGACGAGAAGCAATGAGGGCTCCGCGGTTGCCCGCAGAGCCTCATGCTTGGTTAAGGCAAGCTGTTATGTATTAGTCAGATCAGAGCCGAAATTTCCTTTTTGTTCCTGGCCGGCGGTGCGGCAAACATGCTCTTCCGCGGTGAGGATTTGGACGACCCATTTGGCGGCGCGCTCGCGCAACTCCTCGCCGGAGCTGAGATGGAGCTTGTGTTTGATGTTTTCCCGGTGGCTCTCGACGGTCTTCACGCTCAGCTTCAACGACTGCGCGATCTGCTTCGTGCTGAGCCCTGAGCCAATCAACTGAAAAATGTGCATCTCGCGATCCGACAAGTCCTCGAGACGATTACCCGAGCGCAGCGGGTAATGATTTTGCGCGCCCGCCCCGGAGCGATTTCCGGAATGCACTGAGGGCCACCTCCCGACTGACATAAAATCCCGCCTCTCATAACATCGCGAATGGCGGCCGTTATCTTTTCGGTAGGAGCTTGTTTCATCACTTAACCACTCGCGCCCGCGCGCATGGCGCGCTCGGCAAAAATATTTTCGTCGTACGCGGAGTACACCAGAATGCGCAGGGCGGCATTTTTGGTCTTTAACTGCTTGATCAACTTGAGGCTGTCTTGTGCGCCCAGCCGCAGCGCAGTCAGCAACAATTGCGGCTGGCATTCGGCGATCTTACCCGGCGCATCCGATATGCTGCCCGTGTCACCGCACACCATCATGTCCGGCTTTTCTTGATTGCCTTTCGAGAGGGCGATTTTGCCAACAACAAAAAGGGCTCTCCGTTTCGGGAGAGCCCCTTCGTTGCTCGGAATTATCTAACTTCGAGTCCTTGCTTCCCCTTTTTTAGTCACTGAAGCTGAACGTGGAAGGCGAAGACTGGGTGAAGTTCTTATTGTTGTTCGCGTCCTCCAATGCATCCTTTAGTGCCTCCTGGCCAGCCCGGTCTGGACTACCGGCAGTGGTCAGGGCGTGCGCTTGTATCTCAGCAGCGGCTGCACTCATCAAGTCAGTGATGCTGATGAATCCAGCGCTGTTCAGGCCGACCGTCCCGTAAAGCAATAGCCCTGGAGCATACACCAGAGCGCTTCCGTTCACTAAGGTGTGTCGCACGTTGAGCTGCATTGCCGCCAATTGGACCGACAACACATACGCCATATTGGTATCGGTGGCCCTCACCAGCCAGTTGGATAACGCTTTGGTGGTCGCCGGATTGAAGTCTGCGCCCGTGGCTTTTCTCAGATACAAACTCGACAGGAAGGCCAGATCGTCCGTGGTGATGAGTGCCTGGCCGTCCTTACTAGCCCAGAACGCGCCCGCATTAGCGCCGCCGGCGCCGATACTGACGTTGCCCCAGTCAACGAACATTGTGTCGTACTCGTCCAGGGTGCATTCCAGCTGACCAGGATTGGTGTGGACCCAATTCGATTCACGGGCGCTGCTTTCAACCATGGTGTAGAACCCGATGCGGGGGTAGGCGAGCCTGGGCGTCTCTCGCTTTATTTGCAAGTTATCGTGGCCGTAGACATGGAATCGCCATCCTACAATGTCCTGTTCTCCCGCATCCCTAACACCGTTGGCATTCGTGTCGTAAAACGTGGTCACAGACACCGAGGCTCTCGGGCACCCCGCCTTGACCTGGAAGTTATCGGTCTTGGTGCTGTTGTTGTCGAAGTTGCAATCAGTGCTAACCCATACTTTGTATTCTCCACCTGGATTCGGCGTGTCGTCGAATCCGGGAACGGTAAACCCACTGGAAGCTGTCTTCAGAATTGACGTGAGCTGATAACATTGGACGAATTCACCGTCGGCAACGGTGACCGCCCCTGGATCGCTCATGCCCAGAACGCTCTGGCCGCTCGGGTCGGTGACTTGCACGCAGTAACTTCCATCAGGGAGACCAGCAGCGCCGGGATGCGCCGGCCCGCCGTCGATGTAAACATCCTCTTTATCGTCGAAGATGTTTAGATTCACATCCGTGCAGGTACTGTCGGTGCTGAAGATTGCTCCTGGGAGCGGCGGGGCGTCGAGTGGAAGCGCAGTGGGCGCGAGGAACAATCCTACGACCATTGCGGCGATTGATATTAACATTTTTGCGCTTGGTTTATAGGCGGTCCACCTACATTTGGTTCTAGCTGGTTTCATTTATTTGGTTTTTTCAAGGTTTGTCTGAGGGAGCCCATTCCCGGGCCGTCCAAGACGGGTTTTTGTTGGTTGATGCGGGCGACCGCGACCGCAATTGCCCGGGGAAATTTTTGATTTAAAATGGTTCTTCCATTTCACGTCATTCTACGGAAATTTCGGCGCGAAGTTTCTCAGGCAATGTTCTGATTAAGTGCCTGGATTTTTACCTACAGCAGTGGTGAACTTTTCTTAAGGAATTGGTCGCGTTACAAACCCCGGCGCTCCAGTTAGGCCAACGGTGCTTTGTTCGTCAGCCACGCGCATCACAGCTATCCTTGGCCCGAATCGAATGAGTGCGCGCCATTCTTTGAAAACCGATGCGCGCGCGGACGAGTACGCCACTACCGATGCGCTATGGTAGCTTTCGCTGTTAGGCGCGCAGGGCTCCCGGACAACTACCCAGCGGGGCTACCTCTGTGAACTCTGTGATGTAGGGACCGCCCATATCTCGGCAGGCCCTAATTTTTCGGCAGCCCATTGGCGGGCAAACCGCTTAAGTTCACCTGCCGTTTGTAGATTCAGCTTATGCTTGATTTTTTCGCAGTGGGTCTCGACGGTTTTCCGGCTAAGGTGAAATTGCTCGGCAATCTCCCGCGCGCTGTATGCAGCGCCCAGAAGTTGAAACACTTGCATTTCGCGATCGGACAGGCGCTCGACGCCGTTACGCGAGGTAATCGGTTTCTCCCGGAGGACCCGCTGCACCACGGCCGCGGCGACTCTTTCGCTAAAGTATAATTCGCCCGCCAGGACTTTGCGCACCGCTCGCAGCACTTCATCGGTGGTATTTTCTTTCATAATATAGCCGGAAGCGCCGGCACGGAGCGTGCGCTCGGCGAAAACCAACTCATCGTATTGCGATAAGACGAGCACCTTTACTTCAGGACATTCGACCCGCAATGTTTTGATAAAATCGAGCGCGTCGCCGGCCTTCAGACGCAAATCGAGAATCATCAGATCGGGTTTGCATTCTTCTATCAGCTGTTTGGCATCCGAAATGTCGGCCGCGACTCCGACGCAGGCGAGGTCCGGCTGATTATTTATTAATTGTTTGAGCCCGTCGCATAGCACCGGATGGTCCTCCACTACTACGACGTGCGATTTTTTTTCGGTTTGGATTTGTAGTATTGCATTCATAACATTGTAGAAAGGGAAGGCTGCGCTTCCAAGGGGACACGGCAAGAAACGATGGTGCCCTTATTGGGGCTGGTGTGCACTTCGCACAAGCCGCCAATACACTGCGCGCGATAGCGCATAATTCGAAGCCCCATGCCATGCCCGTTTGTCTTGGCCTCGAAACCCTGCCCGTCATCTTGCACGGTTAGGAGCATGTCGCGATTACCGACTGTGAGCTGAATCAGTACCTCGCGGGCAGCACCGTGCTCGATGGCATTATGTACTGCTTCCTGCGCGATCCGGTAAAGTTGAGCTGTTACCGGCGCGCTAATCGGCAGCGAGGCAGCATTTGCTTTGACCACGCTTTTCACCTGGCAATTTTGACTGATGTTGATGGCCAGCGCCTCCAGGGCCGTTTTCAAATCGCCTATTCCGTCGGCGCCTTCGAGACTGCGTGCAGTAAGTCGTGTCTGCCTGGCCGCTTCGTTGGCGAGCTTCACTATTGTGGAGGCCTTCTCGGCTTCGTCGAGCTGACGTGGCCGCAGCTGTTCCTCAAGCAGTTTGGCGCTTAGGGCGATGCCTACCAAATGTTGCCCTACGCCGTCGTGCAAATCATACGCAATCCGCCGTTGTTCGCGGGTACAACTCTCGATCACCTCACGTTCGAGCCTGGCACGCTCGGCAACTTCTTTCTCAAGCAATGCAGTCCTTTGCTGCCTGAGTTTTTCAAGTTCCTCGTGCTGCGTTCGCGCCAGAACCTCTGCTTCTTTTCGCGGCGTAATGTCGAGGCTAATTCCTGTGAGTCGCTTCGGTTTTCCGTGGTCGTCCACTTGGACGGCACCACGCGCGCACACCCAGCGTACACTGCCGTCCGCAGGAACCATGCGAAATTCTGCCTGATAATCTTTGCCGTTTTCGATCGCCTCATTCATTGCCTGCCGAACTTTCTCGCGATCGTCAGCGTGCCAGCGGGAAATCAAATCTTCGAATGTGATCTTTCCAGAGACAGGCAAACCCAATTGAGCACGGCGCGCGGGCGTGACCCAGATTTCATCTCTCTCCAAATCCCACTCCCACATCCCGAGATTAGCGGAGTCCGCGGCCAGGTTGAATCTCTTCTCACTAATTTCCAATTCGTGCGTCAGACGTGCGGCTCGAGCCATGTCGCTACTCAGTTCATAGGCCATCGCCGCCACGACTGCTGTATAGGTAAAGCCGAGGAAGAACGGCACTTCCACAACTCCCCAGATCACCAATGGGACGTGCCACGCCAGGATCGCACCGAAAATCATACTGCCGCCGATCAGCAAAGAGCGTCGCCGTTCACCGCGTCGCCACACGCTAATTGCAGCGTCCACGGAGAACACAAGCAACAAGAGTAGACTGACCTGACTGAGCAAGCCCCATTGATTTGGTACACCGACGGGCACTGAAACCATCTCGCCAGCCCACGAAAAGTGGCGAATGTCGGTGATTGTGTTGAAATTGATACCCAGCGGAAAAATGAAATTGAGGATCAGTATAAGCGTCCGCAGGCCGTAGATGCTCCACGCCAGCCATGCTCGACCGGCGTGTAGATAGAGTCGCACGAACGCCACGAACGACAGCGTGAGCACCCACGTGGGCAGATGTATCCAGCGCACCAACAGCTGGTATTGCTCCACTGTCCTGGCATGGATCATCCACAACTCGCATGCGGAGATGGCCGCCGCCGCAACTGCGCTACAGGAAAACACCAAATACGCCCGGTTCTCGCGCTGTTTGCACCAGACCGCGCCATAGAAGGCCGCGAGCGTCAAACACGCTCCGGCATTCATCGACCAGATAACAGTGATCCAACTCATCGAAATATGGCAGGCTGCCTGCTAGACATTATCTTACTTCGGATTTCTTAGGGCGAAGTTTCGAAAAAAGTTTGAATTTTATCTCAGCATTTTTTCCCATCGCGATAGCAATGCCTGTCTCAACGGCGTCTTCCACGGGGCTACCGACATTGAAAGTTCGGAGATTTTTGCTGGCACTGCGACCATTATGGTTGGCCAGACCCGGACGAAATCCAAGCTCGGCAACGCCTTATCACGAAGCTTGCGTGACAACCGAACACATGACATTATCTGCCGCGGTGAAACGAGATACCCCCCTTGCCGAATCCCATGCTCGGTTCATGACAACGCGCTGGAGCATCGTTTTGTCCTGCTCGGAGTCTGCAACGGATGAAGAGAAGGCGCAGACTGCGCTTGCCGAGCTTTGCAAAATTTACTGGCGACCAGTTTTCGCGTTCATCTGCCGGCAGGGCCACTCCGTCCCTGACGCACAGGACTTGACTCAAGAATTTTTTAGCAGGGTGATCAAAGGTCGTCTCATTCAGTCCGCTGATCGAAATAAGGGGAGATTCCGGTCACTTATACTGAAGGCGTTGCAGCGTTTCTTACATGACGAAGGCGATAAACGTCACGCGCGTAAACGCGGCGGCGACGTGCGTTTCGTTTCCTGGGATGATTGGATGACGGAGGCGCCGTCGCACTTGTCGATTCCAGAGCAGCAATCTGACAACTGGTCGCCGGAAAGAATTTTCGATGTGCGCTGGGCTGCGACAGTCGTCGAGCGCGCGCTGCGGCGATTGGGCGACGAGTGTGAAAAACACGGCCGACGAAGCGTATTTGACGTCCTCAGTAGTTACCTTACTGCGGACCGGGAAGACGTATCCTATGCAAATTTTGCCAGGATCCTCGGCCTTCAGGAAACGGCAGTAAAAAACCTAGTGCACCGGATGCGCGAACGTTATCGCGCTCTGCTTCGCGAAGAAGTTGCTGAAACCGTCAGCGGAGCCAACGAGATCAACGACGAATTGCGGTATCTCTGCGCGGCATTAAGCGCTGCGAAATAGCTTCGCAGGCACAAACGGACGGACAAGTTCCGCGAGCCTGGTGTCGCGTCATCAAGTGGACATGCGTTGAGCGTCGCAGAGCTTCACGGGAAACCGTGCAGCCTTCATTGCTTCTGTAGTCATCGCTGTGTAGCCGACAGGCAGGCTTCGCGTCCGCCTTCGTACAACTTCGGCGTAGCAAGCAGCGAAGCGACTACAACGGCGTTCACCATCGTGCAGAATCTGTTTTAGCCACGACGCTCTGAATCGTCGAAGCCAAGTCATTACCTGGGTCACGGGCGTCACTGCCTTAGGTGAAAGGGCAATCGCTCATTCAGGACAGTTGCCCAAGAAACTTCCACCGAATTTTTCGTAATTATGATCATCAAATGAAAGGATCTCCGCACTCCACGCACATTCGTCGTTGCAAACTTTTTACACATTCCGCTGGTCTCACTCCAGTTTCGCGGCTCACCTCATCCGTGGTTAATGCTTAAATTTCTTGCGAACTTCGGCTCGGAATTTTCGGATAAAAGAGTGAACCACACGAATGACATGAAAGAGCTGACGCTGGCATTGTGAATAACTTTTTGAACAATTTGTAAATTTTTGGTTTGCAACGCTCAACGCTTTACCTAAGATCGTGTTCTCCCACATGAGATCGCCCGGCTCTTCTGTTTCTCTGCATCTTCAGACTGAATCGGGCATATGTGCAAAATGTGGATCCACATCGCGCGTGGGACGCGGGCTTTGTCTGAAGTGCCTTCTGTCCACCGGTATTGATGGCAACGGCGAGCATCCGCCGGTCGAGCTGACGCTGGATGACCTGCTCCGGGAGATCGATGGTCACGACGCGGATTGGCTCCTGGGCAATTATCAAATTCTCGAAGAAATCGGACGTGGTGGAATGGGCGTAATTTATCGGGCGCGACAAAGGCATTCGCGTCGGATCGTGGCAATCAAGCGCGTTTTATCTTACCACGCTGATTCCCAGGACACGCTGATGCGGTTCCGGCGCGAAGCTCAAGCTGCGGCGAACCTCGATCATCCCAACATTCTGCCAATTTATGAAGTAAGCGAGAGCCATGATGGGCTGCCGTTTTTCAGCATGAAGTTTGCCGGCGGCGGCAGTTTGCTCGAAGCGGCCCCAGCATTGCGCAGCGACGCGCGTCGCGCTGTCGCGCTAATGGCTAAAGTGGCGCGCGCGGTGCAATACGCGCACGAGCAAGGGATTCTTCATCGCGACCTTAAACCGGGAAACATTCTGTTGGACGGCCGCGGCGAACCGCTGGTCAGCGATTTCGGACTGGCAAAATGGTTGGAGCCAACTGGCCGTTTGACGCGTACACCCACCGTTTTCGGAACGCCAGGCTACATAGCACCCGAGCAAGCGAACGGATCAAACGGGAACCTGACGTCCGCAGCTGACATATACAGTTTGGGTTCGGTTTTGTTCGATCTCTTAACTGGGCAGCCGCCATTCACGGGCGAGCACGCTCTGAAAACTATTCAACAGGCGACTGAAAAGCCTGCCCCGAAATTGCGTACTCTGGCGCCAGCGCTGGATCGCGATTTGGAAACAATCTGCGCCAAATGTTTGGAACGCGATCCACAGGCCCGTTATCGCTCGGCTGGTGAATTGGCCGACGATCTTGAGCGCTGGCTGCACGGACATTCCATTGTCGCCCGGCCTGTTTCGCCGCCGGTGCGTATTTGGCGATGGTCGCGGCGCAATCCAATCATTGCCGCAATGGCGGCGCTCTTGCTCACGCTCGGGATAGCTGTCGGCGTACTGATTTGGAAGAACGGAAGTGCTATGGAGAATGCTGGACCGCCGGCTGGCATTGCAATCGTGCCCTTTGAAAGTCTCAGCCCAGACAAAGAAAATACGTTTTTCGCCGACGGTGTTTACGATGGTATCTCCACCAAGCTGGCAAAGTTGGCGAACCTGAAGATCATCAGTCACAACAGCGTGGCAAAATATCAAGGCGCGCACAACGCAGGAGAGATCGGCCGTGAGTTGAATGTGGCGTATGTGCTGCTGGGAAGCGTGCGACGGGATGCCGGCAGGATTCATCTGAACGTCCAGTTGATGGATGCCCGGAACGATTCTCGCCTTTGGATGGAGGGATACGATCGGGATGTGAATGATGTGTTCGCTCTGCAAACTCAGATCGCGCAAAAAGTCGCCGATCGGCTCGGTGCCAAGGTTTCGTCCACCGAAAAAGCCGCCATCTATGAGCCACCGACCACAGATCTAATCGCGTATGACGCATACCTTCGGGCGAAAGACCTCATCAACGACATCTCATTTAGCATCCGGGAAAAAGAAGATTTACTTGAGGCCGTTCGACTCCTCGATCAGGCTGTTGCGCGCGATCCATTGTTCTTTGATGCCTATGGTCAGCTCGCGGGAGCGCATGACCGCATTTATTTCCTCGGTTTCGACCACACTACCGCGCGTCTTCAATTGTCTGAAGCGGCCATCCAATCGGTTCGCCATCTGCGCCCCGTCTCTGGAGAAACTCACCTCGCCCTCGCACAGCACCTTTATTGGGCGTATCAGAACTACGACCGTGCCAGCGAGGAGCTGGCTGCCGCCCGGCGCACGTTGCCTAACGAGGCGCGAATCCCACTTTTGGCCGCCTACATCGATCGACGGCAGGGGCACTGGGAGGAATCCCTCGACCAAATGCATCAGGCGCTGGAATTGGATCCGCGCAATCTTTCAATACTCCAGCAAACCTCGCTTACTTACCAGGCGTTGCGCCGCTACAAAGAAACGGTGGCGACTCTTGATAAAGTGTTGGCCATAGCGCCAAAAGATATTGCGGTCAAAGTGTGGCGCGCCTGGGTTGATCTTCAATGGCGTTCTGATCCAGGCCCTCTACACACGACAATTGAGATGGCCATCTCCCAAGACCCAAAGACGGCGCCTTATATCGTTTTACATTGGCTCGACCTTGCCTATAGCGAGCGCGACCCGGTTGCCGCCGAGCGTGCGCTGTCAGTTATGCCGATAGGCGGGTGCTACGACGAAAACATCCCATTCCCCGACAGTTGGTGCCGCGGTCTGGTCGCCCGGCTTCGCGGGGACGAACCGGCAGCTCGGGCAGCGTTTGCCAGCGCTCGGAGAGAACTTGCGCAGGTCGTACGCGATCAACCCGATTACGCAGCGGCTCTTTGCGCGCTCGGTGTCGTCGATGCTGCTCTGGGAAATAAAGAGGACTCCGTCCGCGAAAGCCAACGCGCGATTGAATTAATTCCCGTCAGCAAAAACGCCATCGATGGCGCGAGGTTGGTTCAATACCTCGCCGTCGTTTATGCATTGACCGGCCAGACGGATGCCGCAATTCAACGATTGACTGAGGCAGTGAAGCTTCCGGGCAGCCATATTAGTTACGGCGATCTGCGTCTCAATCCGTTCTGGGATCCATTGCGAGGCGACCCGCGCTTTGAAGCAATCATCGCTTCACTCGCGCCGAAATAATAGCCGCGACTGCGGCCGCAGCCCACTTACAAAGCTTCGCGAAACGGGCTGCTGTGAGATGGTTCGCGGGCAGGGAAGCTCTCCGACGAACTCGCAGAGGCACTCATTTCTGCATCGCATAATAATTGCTCAGTTGACCAAAACTGCGTGGAATCCAACAACACGGTTTTGTGTTTGTGCTTGAAAGCGACGCGCAAGATAATTTCGGCCGCTCTCTGCTGCCAGCACGTTGACCGCCGAGTTTAAACAATGACGCGATTTGCTTCGAAAAATCCCTCCCCGGTCATACAGCGTGTACCACTGGTAATTGTTCAGGGGGGTCCTGCGGAAGTGCCGAATGCGTTGGGCGCTCATTTCAAATCTGGATCAGGCCACGTATTTCCAGGAAACATTTTCGTAGCGACCCGCAGCTGCGTGTGGTCACGATTCTGCTTTTTCACGCGAAAAAAATCTTTCATGTGAGGAACCGCCCGACCCTTCACCTAGGATATTTTCCCTAATTCCTAAGAAAAATTCTACTTGACAGCCATTCAAACTGCTAGTAGACGCGGATTTATGCATACTATCCACGCTAAACCCGCCATACGCATATTCGTAGCAACGCTGGTTACTGTGACTGTTATCGGTCTCAGCTCTCTGGCGATGCGCGCGTCCACTCAGAACCAAAACTCCCTGGCTCCTTCCTTGAAGAGTATTCAAACTGATAAAACCACATCGTTTTACGCAGGGCGCCAGCCGGGTCGAACTTGGTTCGTCGAGAATGTTCTACCTGGAACCGGCGATAGCAAGGCGGCGACTGAGAATTTGAAAGTAATCACAGCGGCACTTTAAGCCTGCTGGTTACCTAGCGAATATAGGCGCCAGTCCCGACCTTTCGGGACTGGCGTCCTACGTACCGCCGTGGCAGGCGAATACAGCACGTTGTTCTTAACTGGCACAGCAGTGACGATATAAGATGTAAACTGCGTCGGTCGCGGCGCGCTAAGATAGGCCATGTAAAGCCAGACGATCAGTACGTGCCATTTTCAGCTGATGCTTTGGAAGCGCATTTACGCCGCCTGGTTCGGAATACATTTTCTTCTCATAATGGCGGTTTGTTTTGCCGGACTGTTCTGGCTTATCGCGGAAGGTGCGACCATGTTGCCCTCAGCGCTCAAACCGTACGCGCGCACGGCTGAAGTGGCTGCGGCTTGGTTGCTGGGAAAGCAGGCTGCTCCCTCGAATCTGCTCCGCCGAAGCATATCGACGTATCTGCATGCTGCCGGAATCCAAGCCGGCTATACTTTTTTTGCTCCCAATGTTCCAAGCCGCCACAGATTGAGCTTGGAGCTGTTTTACGACGACGGACGAGTAGAATACGAGTCGCCGCGTCTGCGCAGCAAGGCCGCTGCGCTGCGGTTGGACAGCTTGTTAGATAGATTGGCCGACCAACGTTACGAGCCGGTTCGAGAGGTACTCGTGAAAAGGCTGGCGTTCTCCGTCTGGCGGGAGCATCCGGATGTGAAAAAAATTCGAGCCACTTTCGGATCGCTTAATCCACCGGGCATAAATGAGTTTGAGCAAGGCAAAACAGAGATATTTCAACCAATGTTCAGCTTCGATTTCAGCCTGCGCGATGAGCAGAAGCAGTAGCGGAATGGTTGTCTATTGTTCCTGATTCCCTTCTGTCCAAGCTCATTGATCCTGTTATCCGTCTAATCTGTGCAATCCGCGGTTAAATCGCCCGGTTCGCAAATCAGTGTCGGGCTACGTCTGCTACAAAAAGGCTGGCGACGCTTCGTCGGCTTTTTATTTCCACCTGAAACTGACACGTGGCTTGCCGTATTGCGGAGCGGTTTGGGTCTGCAGGTAATTGTGTATGCGCTGTTCTTGAGAAGCGACTGGCACTATCTGTTTGCCAGCAGTGGCAAAGGTCTTGTTGGTCGCGAAGTGGGCGAAGCGATTACGTCTTTCGACAGTCCCTTGATCCCGACCTTTGGCTGGCTGGTCGCTCTCGGTCGCAATTTCAACATCAGCGAAGACACCATGCTTAGTGTCACCTGGGTCTGCTTACTTTCCGCGGGCTGTCTTTTGCTGCTGGGCCTGTTCTGCCGTCCCGCAGCGATTGTCGCGTGGTTCGTCCACCTATGCGCCGCCGAAAGCGGAGGGTTACTTGCATACGGCGCCGATGCCTTTATGACGACGGCACTCTTCTACCTGATGTTATCTCCCCTGCCCGACCGTTATTGCTTCGATCAGTGGGTAACAAAAACGAAACCGAAGAATCCGCAGCTTTTGGGCTTCTGGCGACGCGTCCTACAGGTGCATCTGTGCTTCGTTTATTTTATCGGCGGGCTGGCAAAATGCCTTGGCAACGGCTGGTGGGACGGCTCCAATCTTTGGCGCTCGCTGATCCGGCCGCCTTATAACCTTGTCGCGCCGGAAATCCTTGTTCGATTCAAATACGCTCTGCCTGTTCTCGGGATTTTGATCTGTCTGCTCGAGGTAAGTTACCCAATTTTCATTTGGATCAAAAAAACTCGTTTCATTTGGCTGACTTGTATTTTGGCAATGCACGCCGCCATAGGAATTTTGATGGGATTATACCTTTTCGCGCTTGTAATGATCGTGATGAATGTCGCAGCCTTTGGCGTGTCTTCTAAACGCACGACGACACAGGCTTCTTTCAAAAGCCCTTGATCAAAAACGACTGGAGGAATCCCAATGAAAGAAGCCATTGAAGAAAGAATCGATCGATTGCATGCGAAAGGGGTCATCGACATGCATTTCGATTTGCCGATGGATTTGTACGAAAAGCGCGAGCACAGAAATGTTCTGGAAACAGAATTCTTGCCGTCGTTTGAAGCGGGGAACGCCTCTGTTGTCGGCGCAGCGATTTACATTGAAGACCGCTATCTGCCGGAAGCAGGTCTGCGCGTGTCGCTCGATCAAATTGCACGGCTGTATGCCGAAGCAGCAGCGTCGGAGCGGTTCGCGATTTGCAAGAGTTATCGCGCAATTCAGGAGGCGCGAGAAACGGGCAAGATCGCATTTCTTATCACAATGGAGGGAATCGAGCCTTTGGGGACCGACTTGAATCAATTGCGCGTGTTTTACGAATTAGGAGTGCGCTCAATAGGACTCACGCACGCCCGAAGCAATGCGGCCGGGCACGGCGGAGCTTTTGCAGCCAGCGGTTCGCCCCAGGACGGTCTCACGGCGTTTGGGCGCGAGGTGGTGCGTGAATGCGAGGCGCTCGGCGTGATTATTGACCTCGCGCACATCAATCCAGCTGGGTTTGAGCAAATTCTCTCGATTACAACAAAACCGCCGATTGTGTCGCACACGAACGTCCGTCGCTATTACGACATCGAGCGCAACATGAGTGATGAACAGATTAAGATGATTGGTGAACGGCGCGGAGTGATCGGCGTCAATTCTATTCTCGTGAGCCCGCGAGAAGAAGAAAGCACGCTCGATCGGTACGTGGATCACGTTGAACACATCGCAACTTTGATTGGCATCGACAGCGTCGGCATTGGCTTTGATTTCTTCGAGTTCATCTACCAGCAGTGGCCGGAATCGAGGCAAAAAGATCTCGCAGCAAAATTTGCCACGCCGCACTTCATTCGTGACCTAACGAGCCATTCACATGCGCGCAATCTCACCAAGAGATTGATCGAGCGCGGATTCAGCGACGACCAGATCGAAAAAATACTGCGCGGAAATTGGCTGCGGATTTTGGGGGAGTGGTTATAGCTGAACGCGTTGTCCTCAATGCGTTAGCGGGAATACGGCGTGGTCCGCGTGGATCTGACCGATCATTCAGCGCCTTCGACGGCGTTGCTATGGTCTTCGGAGAAGCCGATCCACCTCGAAAATGTAGACGTAGCTTTTGTCTTGACCGCTTTAACGCTTTAACGCTTTCACTGACTTGAAATTCATTAATCTCACACGCCACACAGAGATCGGCGCGAATTCGTACTATGTGGAGATTGGCACGCACCGGCTCCTGCTCGACTGCGGAATGCATCCGAAAAACACTGGCGAAGATGCGCTGCCGCTGTTCAAGGCAATCGCCGACTGCGAGGTTGAGGCGATTCTGATATCGCACGCGCATCAGGACCACATCGGCACTTTGCCTCTGGCCATGCGGCGCTTCCCAGGCGCGCGGATTTTCATGACCGACGCGACGGCCGATGTCGGCAGTGTCCTTTTGCATAACTCGGTCAACGTAATGACGCGGCAACGTGAGGAGATCGGAGAAATGTCGTATCCACTTTTCACGCATCGCGAAATCGATCGCGCGTCGGAACGGTGGCGCTGGTGTCCGTTGCGCCAGCGGATCTCCATTGCCGGCGAAAGAGCAGCCCAGCACGAAAAGGAGACATTAACGTTCGAGTTTTTCGATGCAGGACACGTGCTTGGCTCGACCGGAATAATGCTGCGCGCCGAAGGCCAAACTGTTTTTTATACCGGCGATGTCAATTTCGATGATCAAACAATCATGCAGGCGGCGGTTTTCCCCGACGAAAACATCGATGTGCTAATCATCGAATGCACTCGCGGCGATCACGCAAAACCCGAGGGCTGGACCCGAGCCGGTGAAGAACGACGCCTGGCGGAGGCGCTCGCAGCCGCATTCGAGCGCGAGGCGTGCGTGCTGATACCGGTGTTCGCGCTAGGCAAGACACAGGAGATCCTCGCGATGCTCTACAAGTTTCGCCACCAGCGGCTGCTGCCCGAGTTTCCAATTTATATCGGCGGTCTTAGCTCGAAGTTTACAGATACCTACGATCGCCGCGCGCATGTGACGCACCGGCAATTGCCGCGCCTGAAACTAATCAGAGACGTAGGGCCGTTCATCTTGAACGATGAAACCGTGCGAGATACACCCGTGCGCGGCGGACGCGTGTACGTTCTGTCGAGCGGAATGATGATTCCCAAGACGCTCTCCAATGTTTTTGCCCGGCGAATCATCGAGGATCCGCAGCACTCGATCTTTTTTGTCGGCTACGCCAATCCAGAGTCGCCAGCCGGTCTTCTACGGGACGCGGGTCGAGGCGGCGAGGTCACCCTCGATCCCGATAAACCGCCGCAACGCATCCGCTGCAACATCGAGCAGTTCCAGTTCAGCGCGCACGCAACACGCGAGTCGCTCATCGATTATGCCAAAAGGATTTCGCCGAAAAAAAATCTTCTCGTGCACGGTGACCCGCCGGCAGTGGAGTGGATGCGCACGACACTATCGGGGGAGCTTCCCAACGTGGAGATAATCGTGCCGACTCCAGGCGTGGAACTGGACCTGTGAAAGTGAGAAGTGATTGGTGAGAGGTGGTCGAGCAGGCGTAGATTGAAAAATCGCCACTTTTCACCTCTCACTGATGAAGATTGCCTCCTGGAATATCAATTCACTACGCAAACGGCAGGACCGGTTGTTTGCATGGCTTGAGGCATCAGAACCGGATATTGTCTGCGTGCAGGAGACCAAATGCCCGGACTCACAATTTCCGGCGTTGGCTTTGCAAGCGGCGGGTTACAGCGCAGCGTATCACGGAGAGAAATCGTACAACGGAGTGGCGATTCTCGCGAAGACGAAGCTGCGCGATGTTCGCCCTTCGCTTTGCGATGAGGTAGTCGATTCGCAGGCACGCGTGATCGCAGCGACGATCGGCCAGTTGCGGGTATTCTCGATTTACGCACCGAACGGGCAAGCTGTTGGCTCGCCAGCCTATCAATACAAACTGCAGTGGTATCGGCGCCTCCGCGACTGTATCGCGAAAGAAAACTCCCCTGACCTCGTCGTGTGCGGCGATTTTAACGTCGCGCCGGAGGACGTTGATGTTTACGATGCGGATCTCTGGCGGGGGGCGATAATGGCTTCGGACGGCGAACGCGCGGCCTTTCGACAATTGTGCAGCCTTGGCCTGCACGACACGCTTCGAATCCATCACAAGGAAGGAGAACTTTTCAGCTGGTGGGATTATCAAATGCGCGCCTTCGAAAGAAATCGCGGGCTTCGCATTGACGCCGTGCTAGCGAGCGAATTACTGGCGAAAAAATGTATCGCCTCGGGGATCGACCGCGAAATGCGCGCTGGAAAAGACCCTTCCGATCACGCGCCGGTGTGGGCGGATTTTAAGGACGTCAATGCCTAACAAATCGCATCTTCACGTTTCCAATCCGCCGAAGAAGCCGCTGCTGATCTGGGACGGCGACTGCGATTTTTGCCGGTTATGGATCGAACGCTGGCGCGAAATCACGGCGAGCACAATAGATTATGTCACCTACCAGGAAGCGGCCGAGCGATTTCCCGAAATTCGACTCGATCAATTTGAGCAAGCGCTAACGTTTATCGAACCGGACGGCACAGCGTTCTTCGCAGCGGAGGCAGTGTATCGGTCGTTAGCGTATCGGCGTTGGCGACAATGGCTGGCGTGGAGTTATGATCACGTCCCGGGATTCGCGGCTGTTTCCGAGACCGGTTATGGTTTCGTCGCCCGCCACCGAAAGTTTGCGTCAGCGGTTACGCGATTGCTCTGGGGCAAAGACGTGCGGCGGCCCACCTACTTGTGGGCGCGGCGCTGGTTCCTGCGTGCGCTCGGCGTGATCTACCTAATCGCCTTCCTATCGCTCTGGGCGCAGGTGGACGGACTTGTTGGCAGCAACGGCGTGTCGCCCGTGAATCAATTCCTGCCGGCAATTCGGGCTCAACTCGGACCAGACGCTTACACTGTGTTGCCGACGCTTTGCTGGTTCAGCTCGAGCGATGCGTTTCTTCATTTTCTTTGCGGTAGCGGCGTTCTCTGTTCGTTGCTGTTGATTTTCGGAATCGCTCCGGCGGTTCTACTCGTCGCTCTTTTCGTTTTGTACTTGTCGCTCACCATCGCAGGACAAGTCTTTTTCAATTTTCAATGGGACGTGCTTTTGCTGGAGACTGGGTTTTTATCGATGCTTCTTGCTCCCTGGCGGCTGTGGCCAAGAGAGTTGCTATTTTGGCCACGATCGCCGTCTGAGGCTACAACGCCGGTTTCGCGTGCCGGTTTGTTCTTGCTTAAGTTTCTTTTGTTCAAGCTGATGCTGATGTCCGGAGTGGTGAAGCTAACCAGCGGCGACGACAGCTGGTGGAACCTGACAGCGCTCGATTACCATTACTGGTCGCAACCGCTGCCGACGGTGTTTGGCTGGTGGGCGGACAAAAGTCCCGAATGGTTCAAACATTTTTCCGTCGCGTTTTGCCTCGTGGTGGAAATCATCGTGCCATTTTTTATCTGGGCACCGCGCCGTTTGAGATTGATTGCTGCGGGATTGGTGATTTTTCTCCAACTCGTGATCGCGATCACGGGAAACTATTGCTTTTTCAACCTGCTCACGATCGCGCTCTGCTTGCTGCTGATCGACGACGCTTCCATCCGCCGCCGCAACGTGGAGGAGCGAACGAGCCCGGCGTCGCAGGAGCTCCGCCCTCCAAACGCAAAATGGATAATCGAACCACTGTCCACTTACGGCGCAATCGGTGTGATCATCGTGACATTACCGATCAATGCGTGGTTAATTTTCAGCGTATTTAAACCGCTGAGTGGACCACCGCACGCGCTGGGGAATCTTTACGAAAGACTCGAAGCATTTCGCATTGTGAACGGCTACGGCCTGTTTCGCGTGATGACGAAGGACCGCTCCGAAATCGTGCTCGAAGGCAGCGACGACGGGATTGACTGGCAGCCGTACGAATTCAAATGGAAACCCGGCGACGTGAAACGCGCGCCGGGTTGGTGCGCGCCGCACCAGCCGAGGCTCGACTGGCAGATGTGGTTTGCCGCTTTGGGAACGCCGCGCGAAAATCCGTGGTTGGTTGCACTGATCTTCCGATTGCTCCAAGGCTCGCATGAAGTGAACGGTTTGCTGACGAGCAACCCATTCCCTCAGGGACCGCCCCGTTACATTCGCGCGATGTTTTATCGCTACCGCTTTACAAGGATGGACGAGCTTCGCCAGACCGGCGCGTGGTGGAAACGTGAGGACCTTCGCGAATATTTGCCAACGCTTTCCCTGGAACAGTTCCGCTAAATCGTGACACTGACAACGCTGTCCGCCTTGTAAATTCTACGTTACGATTGCCTAGACCAGCATGCGCTTTCTTGAGTGGCCTGCGCTGGCGCGTATATTCGCCGCACAATGGCGAAGGAAGAACAGATCATCACCGAAGGCACGGTGACTCAGGTTTTGCCCGGAACGATGTTCCGCGTCGATCTTCCCGGCCAACGCAACGTCCTTGCGCACATATCAGGTAAAATGCGCAGACATTTCATCCGCATCGTGCCCGGGGACAAAGTTTCCGTCGAGCTTTCGCCATACGATCTGACAAAAGCGCGAATCATTTTTCGGGAACAGTAACTCCTCAGTTTTCTCGCTCGTTCAGGACTTTAGGCATTTAAGCCTCAAAACGTCTAAGACAAAGAAGTCCCCCTCAATTGTGCAACACGTTTATGATTTGAGACAAGTCGGCGTTTGCCCATTTAGCAAAGCACGCAGATAGTCGAAGCGAACAAATTAACTGGAGATTACCAATGGCAGAACAAAACACATCAGGAGAACAGACAACACCCGGCACCGCCGATGCGCCGAATAAATTGCAAAGCAGCAAAGAACACGCTCGTAAGGCGGCGGAAGATTTGAAATCAGCCGCAGGGGCCTTCGCGGAAGAGTACCGCGGAAAAGCGGAGCAGGCATGGGGCGAAGCGCGCGGCAAAGCAGAACAAGCATGGGGCGATGCCAGGAGCCGCGTTCGAACGTTCCAGGAAGACGCCGAGCAGTACGTCCGTGAAAATCCAACAAAAGCAGTGTTCACGGCGCTCGGAATTGGGTTCGTGCTGGGTCTGATCTTCCGGCGTTAGTTTCGAAAGCGCTCGGAAATGAGCAGCGAGAGCCCTCCTTCTCGCAATCCTGCGGGGCATTCCGGTTTGCTCGACAACGCGCTGGCGCTGGTCAGCGCCGTTGTGGAGTTTTTTGAGAGCCGGTTTGCCCTGATTGCGCAGGAATCCAAAGCGGCCGCGCTGCAAATGCTCATATTGGTGGCGTGCGTTATCGCGGCGTTGGCGCTTTGCGTCATGGGTTATGTTTTCCTCATCGTGAGCGCGGTTGTTGGCCTCGCGCATTTGCTCGGGACGTCCTGGCCCGTTGTGGCGCTGGTTGTTGCCCTGGTGCATTTCATTATCGCAGGGGTGTTATTGCTGGTGGCGCGCAGCCGCATCACCAAACCGATGTTTCGGGATACGGTTGACGAACTAAAGAAAGATCGCGAATGGCTGAAAACTCTGGATCAATCAACGAGCTGATAGCAGAGATCGCGCGTTCGCGCGAGCGTGTAGCGAACGAGTTGCGCGGCCTGCGTTACGAACTGGACTTCCCGGCAAAATTCCGGAGGTCATTCCAGAAACAGACGGGTTCCTGGATCGGTGCCGCGGCGGCAGTCGGGGCGGTGATCGCATTGGCGCCGATGCGGAAGAAAAAAATCTATGTGGACGCAAGGAGCCGGCGTAAGCGAGGTAAAAAGCTGATGGAGACGGGCATTGCGCTGGCGGCAATAAAACTGGTAGGAAACCTGGCCCGGCCGGTGATCATGGAGTTTGTAAAGAACCGGTTTTTTTATTCTGGCGAATCGTCCCGCGGCAGGAAATAATCCGCCTCTGTGCCATGGGTCTTAAGTATCCCATGAAACAGACGAATACCCCGCTGCATGATATCACAGGTTTCAGCTCCTTTGTTCGAATCGCATCCTCTGCCGCACGTCGATAACTATCTTGAGATTGGCCAAAAGGCCGGCGCATCAGATGTTCACATCGGCGTGGCCGCGCCGCCAATCTGGCGAGTGCACGGAACGTTGCAGCCAATGTGGCCTGACGCGCCAGTGCTTACCGGAGAACAAACCGTTGCGCTGGCAGAGGCATTCATGCCCGAAGTGTACAAGGAGGAGCTCAACACCCGCGGCGACTCCGACTTCGGATATGAAAACGAGCACGCTCGTTACCGAGTGAGCGTGGTTCGGCAGCGGCTGGGAGTCGAGATCGTGTTTCGCGTCATCAACACGCATGTCCGTACAATGGACGAACTGGGGTTGCCAGAGCACCTAAAATTACTCACCCGCTACCAGAATGGCCTGATACTCGTTACCGGTTCGGTCGGCACCGGCAAATCAACGACGCTTGCCGCCATGGTTCAGCAGGTAAACACCGAGCGGCACGATCACATCATCACGCTCGAGGACCCGATCGAATACGTCATCCACTCAAAGAATTGTCACGTAAGTCAGCGCGAAGTTTTCACGCATACGGAGTCGTTTGGCACGGCGCTTCGCGCGGCGCTGCGGGAAGATCCTGATGTCATCATGGTGGGCGAGATGCGTGATCTGGAAACAATTTCGCTCGCAATCACCGCGTCAGAGACCGGACACCTCGTTCTGGCAACGTTGCACACGGCAAGTGCATCGCGCACACTCGACCGGCTACTGGATGTGTTTCCGACAGCACAACAGGAACACATCCGGGTGATGGTCGCGGAATCGCTGCGCGGCGTCATTAGCCATCAGCTGGTTCCGCGAAAAGATGGAACCGGTCGCGTACTCGCGCTGGAGATTCTTACCAATACACCGGCAGTGGCCAACGTGATTCGCGAAAACAAAACGTACATGTTGCCAGGAATTATTCAGACTGGAAAGAAACAAGGCATGCGTTTGATGGACGACACATTGATTGATCTCTACCAGCGCGATCTGATCAGTGCGGAAGAAGCCTATGCGCGCGCCGACCAGAAAGACATCCTGCGGCAACAGCTGGAGAAATGACGAAGCACAAATGACGAAATCCGAACATAATCCGAATGACGAAGCACGAATCCTCGCTGTGATTCGTTACTCGTTTCATCGGAATTGCGCGTTAACGCTTCAAGCAAAGCAACGATTTAACGCGGCGAAAGCCTTCATCATTGATTTGTCATTCGTCATTCCTCATTAGGTTATGGCTTATCTTGATCAATTTCTGCAGATTGTCGTCCGGCAGGGCGCGTCGGATTTGCACATTGCAGAGGGCGATCCTCCAAAAATGCGAACGCACGGCGACATCATGCCCATTCGTTCCGAGCCAATTTCGCACGACGAAGCCACGCGGATGTTGAGCGAAATTTGCGGTCCTCGCAACTGGGAGATCTTTGAACAACACGGCGACCTCGATTTTGCCTATCAAATGGATGAACACTCTCGATTTCGCACAAACTACTATAAGCAGTCCGAAGGTTACGCCGCGGCGTTTCGATTGATTCCAACCAAGATTGCGAGCCTTGAGGAGCTCGGGATTCCGGTAGTCGTAAAGGAATTTTCTTACTTGCGCGGCGGACTTGTCCTCGTCACCGGTCCGACTGGTTCGGGCAAAACGACCACGCAGGCTGCGCTAATCGACTTCATCAATGAAAACTTTTCCAAGCACGTGATAACGATCGAGGAACCGATCGAGTTTGTGCATGATAACAAGCGCAGCGTCATCACACAACGCGAAGTGCCCGCCGATTCGATCTCGTTTGCGGCTGGCCTAAAGGCTTCGTTGCGTCAGGACACCGACATTGTGTTGGTTGGGGAAATGCGAGACTTGGAAACAATCTCACTCGCTTTAACCGCAGCCGAAACGGGGCTCCTTGTGTTCGGTACGCTGCACACGAATAACGCACGCAAGACCGTGGATCGCATGGTGGACGCTTTCCCCGCCGACCGGCAGCCTCAGGCGCGTGCCATGCTGGCGAACTCACTTCGTGGGGTGGTAGCGCAATTGCTTTTGAAAAGGTCGGATCGACCCGGGCGCATTGCGGTAAACGAAATTCTGATCGCGAACGCAGCCGTCGCCGCGATCATTCGCGAAGGCGCCACGCACAAGCTCCAGGATGTGATCGTTTCCGGTAGAGCGCAGGGAATGCAATTCATGGACGACGCCATTTGGGCGCTGCTGGAAAAAGGAATTGTGTCTCCGCACGAAGCATTCATGAAAGCGATTGACAAAGGCCGCTTCAAACCGTTCCTCTCGGCAGAGGAGGAAGGGCTTGCTAACGCTGCCGGTTCTATCCGCGATGACGAACGGCGGCTTGGTGGGAATGTTGTTAAACAGTTCGCCACTCGTGCGCGCGTTGGGGCGCGCTAGCACTGAGGAGCGCTGCCAGCATTCGTTGCCAGTTGTGGTCGCAGGAGGGCAAATGAGAGGCTCAACCAAACCGCACGGAATTGATTAGCCCTTCAGCTTTAGACCAGACGAGCGAACTTGTCCGTATTGTCTTGTCTTTTGAATGCTGAATTATCTTTAGCGTACACACCTCGTTCGCTTCTCCCCTTGGAGAAGGGGAGAGGACTGAGCTGAGGAGTTCGCTGCTTCGGATAGACCACTTCGGGCAAATAATCCCTCATCCTCCCCCTCTCCCTTGCCAATGGAGAGGCGACCAGGTTCGTGCCGCTGCGCCGACTGCCGAACGCACTACCGGCAGTGCTCTACGATCGCAAATTGTTCTCGAGAAGCTGCCGGAATTTTTCGGAAACTCCACGTATCATGAAAACCAAAATTCAATCTTATTCTGATTGCAATCACGCTCCTGTTCCTTGGGCTTTTGCCACAGATGCAAGCAGTCACTCCGGTACCGGACGGGTGTTATCCCAATTTCACGACAGCAGAAGGATGCGATGCACTTAGTTCGCTCACCACCGGGACTGGAAACACAGGACTTGGTTAGCGTTCGCTCTTTTTAGACAGCACCGGCAACTTCAATACCGGTGTTGGTGGTGGAGCACTGGCCCTCAACAACGCGGATTCCAATACCGCAGTGGGCGCGGCAGCGCTTTTGCTCAACACCAGCGGCACACAGAACGTGGCCGTTGGAACTGACGCGCTCACGCTTAACGACACTGGCTCGGATAATAACGCAGTCGGCGCATTCGCGCTCTTCAACAATGTCAGTGGAGAGTTCAACAACGCCCATGGCCGTGGCGCGCTCGAGGACAATGTAGACGGCAGCAGAAATAACGCGTTCGGTGATCATTCCCTCGAAAGCAACGGATCGGGCTCCGCTAACACAGCTATCGGTGACGAGGCGCACCCTTTCTGCACCAACGGTAGTTCTAACGTGGCTGTCGGTGCCAACGCAGGCAGTAGCATCACCACCGCTAATAACAGTATCTGTATTGGTGCAAACGTCGCAGGCGCGGACGTGAGTGACAGTTGCTATATTGGCAACATCCACAGTGCGTCGGTTTCCGCCGGAACGGCAGTAACCGTACTCGTCGATTCCGATGGAAAGTTGGGAACAATGGCAGTCGATGCCAATGGAAACAAGGTGACTGTGGCCAGTCCCCAACGCAGCCAGCCCCAAGCCATGCTTAATGAATTCCGCAAACAGCAGAAGAGGATCGCGGAATTAGAAGGCGCGGTTGCGCGTCTCGCGGAAACGGTGAAAGAGCAGGAGACGCAAATCCAGAAAGTGAGCGCACAGCTCGAACTGAGCAAGCCCGCACCGCAAACGGTCGTGAACAATCAGTAAAAGCAGCGGCTTTCCGTGTTTGCGGCGGCTTGCAATTAACTCACGTATGAAATGTCTGCTCGGTGTTTCATTCTTGGTCAGCGCGCTTGCTGTGTCCGGACTCCCGCAAGATTCAGAGCAAGCCGAGAAGCCATCGCAATCGCCCGATGGCAAATGGGAATATCGCCTGGTCGACCCAGAAAATGACGAGTCGGTTGATCCGACTCCTGCAATAGTGAACCCCGCGACGGATAATGTAGCGGTCAAATTGCCGGATGATGGGGTGAGTAGTTTCGCAGAAGAAGCGAACATCGTCTGGGCGGCGGATTCGAAACGCTTCGCGTTTAACTACCGCGCTGGCGGTCGCTACGTGACAACGGCCTTATACGAACTGCGCAGTGAGAA
>Ga0066709_100000328_pt1 | contig 23791 bp, 22 predicted proteins | sample GraSoiAngelo_158_FD_79665 | JGI IMG/M metagenome (GOLD analysis project Ga0066709, IMG submission 79665) | Grasslands soil microbial communities from the Angelo Coastal Reserve, California, USA - 14_1009_16_30cm | ecosystem: Environmental > Terrestrial > Soil > Grasslands | place: USA...
CACCGAAGCGAAGCGGAGGAGCGCAGCTCCCTTGTGGCAGGCCGGTGCAGCGTCCGAGGGACGAGGACGGTGCACCGGTGAGCGAGCACCGAAGCGAAGCGGAGGAGCGCAGCTCCCTTGTGGTGAGCGAGCACTTGATCACGCCGATCCACGCCTGGCGGCGTCCGGAGCTGGCGCCGCGTCACGAGGACGTGGTCGCGACGGTCGCGTCACTGACGACGTTCCTCGCGCTGCTCGTCTCCGTCGTCGCCGATGCGGGGCTCACCTTCGCCGACACGCCGCTGCGCGACTTCATCGCCGACCATGCGAACGCGCCGATGGCCGACCGCTTGGAGCACCTCACGTACTTCGGCGCGGTCGAGTTCCTGGTCCCCACCGGCATGTTCGTGGGCTGGCTCCTGTGCCGCTGGTACCGGTCGTGGTGGCCGGCGTTCGTCATGTCGGCGGCCTATGTCGGGGCCATCACCTCCGGCTCCTTCCTCAAGAAGGCGGTGCGCCGGCCGGAGCCCTTCGACCTCGTGGGCGACGTGGGCCGCAGCTTTCCGTCCGGCCACACCACGCAGACGGCGGCGGTGTGGACCATGATCGCGATCCTCGTGGTGATCAAGCTGCGCGCCGACGGTCGCGCGCACTGGGGGTCGCGGGCAGCCCCGACCATCGCCGTCGCGGCCAACCTCGCCGTCGGCCTGGCCATGCTGTATCGGGGCTCGCACTGGTTGACCGACACGGTCGCCGGTTACGCGCTCGGTGGGTTCTGGGTCGCGAGCACGCTGCTGTGGGCTCGACCCGAGCTCCTCAGGGCAGCCGCCCGGTACGGTCGAGGAAGCGAAGTGGTGGGACCGCGTCGATCACCCGGCTGAACGACACGACCTCGCTCGAGAGATTGAGCGCGGCCACGACCGCCAACACGACGAGCCGGGTTCGCGGCGCGCACGACACCACCACGCCGAGGCCGAGCACCGCGCCGAGGACGTTGGCGCCGGCGTCACCGAGCATCAGCCGCTCGTGCAGGTCGTCGAGCAGCAGCGCCAGCGCGGCACCGACGACGACCGCGACGCCGCCCAACGCGTGCGCGGCGCCGGTGGCGAGGGCCAGGGCCACGAACGTGACGCCCGCGACCTTGATCACCCGTCCGGGCCGCCGATCGAGCAGGTTGCCCAGGTTGGCGGCCATCGCCACGAGCGCGCCGTCGGCGAGCAGCCGGCCGATCGATTGCCCCGCGACCGGCGCGACCACCACCAGCGCGACGGCTGCGCCCCCGACCAGCTTCATCCCCCCGGTCGTGAGCCGGCCCCGGAGCAGCGACGCGACGTGGCCGCGGAAGCCGCGAGCGTCACCGTGGCCGAGAAGATCGTCGACCGCGCCCAGCAGTCCGAAACCCACGGCCGCGAGGAGGACGAGCGCTCGCACTCCGGTCAGCCCGCCTGCGTCCCCCGCGCCGCCGGCGCCGGCAACCGCGCGCCCCGCCTCGACGACCAGCGCCGCCAGCGGCACGACGATCCCCGCGGCGGTCACGACCTCGCGTCCGCGCCAGTTCTCTCGCACCGTGATCGCTGTCGTGAACGCAGGACGGAGAAGCACCCAGAGCAGCCGCCCGGCGAGGAACCCGACGAGTGCCTGTCCCGCGAGCCCCATCAGGACCGCGCCGGGTGCGCCGAGCTGAGGCGGGGCCACAGCGCCCGCACCACGTCGGTGCCTTGACGGCCCCGGTGCGCGAAGCCGGAGAGCCTGCGCCCGGTGTGGCGATGGTCGAGCGCGACGGGCACCTCCACTACTCGCGCCCCTTGTCGGACCGCGTCGATGGTGAGGCCGACCTCGAGCCCGAAGCGGGCGGCCGGCTCGAGGCTTCGCAGCAGGTCGGCGCGCACCGCCCGTTGGCCCGACAACGGTGCGACGGCCACGAAGCCGCACGCGCGGCGGATCCCCCACCGGCTCAGGTTGCGCACCAGGCCGAGGCCGCCTCGTCGGCCTGCGCTCGGGAGCACGGCGATGGTCATGTCGACCTCGTCCGCGAGAACGGGATCGAGCAACGCGCACGCTGCGGTGGCGGTGGCGCCGACGTCGGCGTCGACCAACAGGTAGACCCGCGCGTTCGGGGTTGCGGCAATGCCTGCCGCCACCGCACCGCCCTTGCCGACGTTGGCGCCAAGCTGCACGACCCGCGCGCCCGCGTCGCGCGCGACGTCGGCCGTGGCATCGCGCGACCCGTCGTCGACCACCACGACCTCATCGACGCGCTCGAGCGCGCGCAGAGCGACGACGGTGGCGGCCACCGAGTCAGCGCGCTCGTACGCGGGCACGAGGGCCACGATGGGGCCCTCGGGGGGGCCCGGTGCGCGCCTCACGGGACACCCTCCGGGACCGTGGCGGGAGGCAGCTGCAGGCCATGCAGCTCGGGCGCCCGAGTCGCCCACGCGATGCCGATGAAGACGGCGACGCCCGCCACGCCGGCCACCACCACCGTCGCCGCCGCGCCACCGCGGCCGTCGAGGGCAACCGCATCGGACACGAGCCGCGCCACCACGCCGGCCGCGAGCGCGCCTGCGGCGCTGCGCGCCAGCGAGGTCAGGCAGGCGACGCGCTCGCCGACCCGCCGGCGCAGGAGCACGAGCAGGACCGACGCGGCGCCCACCATGGCCACCGAGTGGGCGATCCCGAGCACGACGACCTTGTCGGAGCCGGACACCGACGCGTACAGGGCGACCATGAGCGCAACGCCACCGGTCGTCGCGCCGAGGTGGACGAGCGCCGGTGTGCGGGCGTCGCCCGCGGCGTAGCTCGCGCGCGTCACGTGCTGGAAGAGCGAGTAGCCGACCAGTCCCAGCGCGTAGGCGGCGAGCACGCGCGCCACCAGGCCCGCGCCCGCCGCGTCGAGCGAGCCCAGCTGCACCACGCGCAGGGTGGGCCGTCCGATCGCGATGAGCAACGCGGAGGCGGGCAACACCAGGAAGGCGATGAGGCGGACACCGCCGGAGACCGTTGCCATGAACTCGCGCCAGTGCCGACGCGCCGCCTCGGCCGCGATTCTGGGATAGAGCGCGGTGAAGATGGGGTTGGCGAGCACCGCGAACGGCAGCAGGAAGAACGTGAACGCGATCTGGAACGCGACCACCCCGCCCTCGATGTGGTTGGCGAGCACGAGCGTCACCGCGATCAGGACCTGGTTCAGCGCGAGGAACGCGGCGGCCCACAGGCCGGGCTTGCCCAGACCGCGCACCTGCGGGTGCACGAGGTCCCAGCGGGGGCGGAGCCGCAGCCCCGCCCGGCGGACCGACACCAGGGGGACGATCGCCATGCCCAGCACGCCCAGGGTGGTGCCCACCGCCAGCACCGCCTGCTGCGAGCCCGTGATGCCCAGCCCGGGCGGACCCTCCTCGCCTCCGGCGTGCCGCTGCACCGCGAATACGATCATGGTCGCCGTCACCACCAGGTTGTTGGCCATCGGGGCGAACGCGGGCGCCGCGAACCGCCGCCGACCGTGCAGCATCGCGGTCGCGATTGCACCGACCGCGTAGAGCATCACCTGCGGCAGGAAGAAGATGAGGAAGAACGAGCCCAGGCGCACCTCGTCGTCGCGTATACCGTGAGCGCTGACCGCGACGGTGAGCGCGCGCATCATCCACGGGCGGGCCACGAGGCCCACCGCCGTCACGAGACCGAGGCCGACCAGGGCGACGCCCAGCAGCGCACCGGCCACGTGCTGGGCCTCCTCGTCGCGTCCCTCGTCGAAGAGCCGCACGAAGGTGGGCACGAGCACCGACGAGAGCAGGCCCGCGGCGAGCAGCTCGAAGAGGATGTTGGAGACCAGGTTCGCCGTCTGGTAGGTGTTCCCGAGAAAGGTGGTGCCGAGCGCGGCGCCGATCGCGATCACGCGCACGAAGCCCGTGAGGCGCGCCGCCACGTTCCCTGCGGTGATCACCGCCGTCGAACGCAGGAAGCTCTGGCTCACGGTTCGGGCGCGGGGGGAGGAAGCTCTCGCTGCGCCTGTGGGCCCACGCCGAAGTGCCCGGCCGGAGTCGTGGCGGGCTGACGCAGGAGCATCACGACCGCGGCGCGGCCTGCGAAGGCCTCCAGGTCGTCGACCGTGGAGACCGTCGGCGTCAGCTGACGGTCGCGCCGCAGCGGCCCCACGAACACCTCGCGACCCCCGGGCTGGTCGGTCCCCGCCTCGACCGCGACGACTCCGGGCTCGATGCCCGCCAAGGCGCGCACCAGGGGGATCGCCACCTCGTCGTCGCTCAGCTCCGCGCCCGCGCCCGACATCACTACGACGCGCGGAGTGGAGGCCGACGCAGGTGCCGTGGACGGCCCCGCACCGGTCGTCGTGGTAGTCGCCGGGCTCGCGGCCGGCGACTCGATCTCGACGAAGCCCGCGTCGCGCAGCGCAGCCAGCCGGCTCGTGTCGCTCACCCTGCCGCCGATCACGTCAGCCATGACGCTCAACGCCTGGCTGCGCGTGTCCGCCGCGTTGCCGGAGGCGATGCCGAGCGCGGCCGCGAGGGCCTGGACGTCGCCCTGGCTGTCGAGGCGCAGCTTCCGCGTCAGCCAGATCGTGCCCTGGGACTGCGCTCCCGCGTTCGCGAGCTGCCGGCGCAACGTGTCCGCCGGTCCCTGCTCGATGCCGCGGATGCCGACGAGCACCACCGGCACGCCGGCGAGATCCCCGGCGAGGAGTGGGTCCTCGGCCTCTTGCTGAACCTTGCTCAGCGCGGCGTTCACCTTCTTGAGCGCGGCGTTCTCCCTGCTGACGTTCTTGTTCTTTCCCTCCAGATCGTCCTGACGGTTGTGGAGGAAGTCGAGCTCACTGCGCGCGATGACGGTGGAGCCCATCACCACGCCCACCGCGAGGGCCAGGAAGACGGCGACGATCGAGACGATGTGATAGCGGAGGTTGATCACCGGGTCGTCCACAGCACGCGCACGGCCAACCGCAGCGGCTCGGAGACGAGGAACATCACGAGCATGGCGCCGATCGCGGCGGCCACCAGGAACGCCATGTCGCGCTTGCGCACGCGGCTCTGGTACAGCCGGCTCACGCCCTTGGCGTCCACGAGGATCGGGCCCACCTTCAGGCGGGTCAGGAACGTCGAAGCCATGCCCTGCCGGCCCTTGTCGAGGAACTCGACCATCGAGGCATGGGTGCCGACCGCGACGATGAGCTCGGCCCCCTTCTCGTAGGCGAGGAGCATGGCGATGTCCTCGCTGGTGCCCGCGCCCTCGAAGACCGAGTACGCCCGCCCGAGCCGCTCGAGGCGCGCCGCACCCGGTGCGTCGCCGCCGCGGTAGGCGTGCACCACCAGTTGCGCGCCGCACCCGATGGCCCGGTCCGAGACCGAGTCGAAGTCGCCGATGATGACGTCGGGCTTCATGCGGAACTCGAGCAACGCGTCCGCTCCGCCGTCGACACCGACCAGGACGGGCCTTACCTCCTTGATGTAGGACCGCAGGATGCTGAGGTCCTGCCGGTAGTCGAAGCCCCGCACGACGACGAGCACGTGGCGACCGCGCAGGTCGACCGTGAGCTCGGGCAGGTTCGGCGAGTCAGTGAGCAGGTGCCGCTCGCGTCGCAGGTACTCGAGCGTGTTCTCGGCGAACCGCTCGAGCTCCTCGCCCATGACCTGCTTGGCGGCCTCCAGTTGCGCCTCGAGCGACCGGAGGGTGTGCACCTTGCCCTTGGCCACCACCTCGTCGCCCCGTAGCACCCGATCACCGTCGATGCGGAGCAGGTCGCCCTCGGCAATCGCATCCATGACGTCGGTACCGGTCTCGTCGATCAACGCGATCCCCGCCGCCGCCAGGAGGAGCGGCCCCACGTTGGGATAGCGCCCGGTGATGAAGCGTCCCGCGTTCACCACCGCGGCGACCTTGGCGAGCACGAGGTTCTCCGCCGCGACGCGGTCGAGGTCGTCGTGGTCGACGACCGCGATGTCGCCCGGCTGCAGCCGCCTCACCAGGTTCTTGGTGCGCCGGTCGACATGGGCGAAACCCGAGACCCCGCTCGCGTGGCGTCGGGCGGTGGCCACTAGCGCCTCCGCTCGCGGCTGGCGTGTTCGAGCAGCTCCTCGGCATGGCCGTGGGCCCGGCTGCTCTCGGGCTGTCCGGACAGCATGCGGGACAGCTCGATCACCCGGTCGGCGCCCTCCACCGGCCGGGCCGACGCAACCGTGCGGCCCGCGCGCTCGACCTTCTCCACCGCCACCTGTCGGTCGGCGAAGGCCGCCACCTGAGGCAGGTGGGTGACGACGAGCACCTGGTGCGACTCCCTCTCGACCAGCGTCGCCAGCGCGCGTCCTACCGCCAGCGCGGCTTCGCCGCCGATGCCCGCGTCGACCTCGTCGAACACCAGCGTGGGGGGACCGGCGGTGAGCACCAGCCGCGCCGCGAGCATGGCGCGCGCCAGCTCGCCACCGGACGCGATCTTGGCCAGCGGTCGCGCCGGCTCGCCCGGGTTGGCGCTCAGGAGGAACGTCACGTCGTCACCGGGCTCGTCCGCGCCCACCCCGACCTCGAAGCGGGCGCGCGGGAGGGCCAGCTCTCGCAGGTGGCGCTCGATCGCCTTCCCCATCCGGCCCGACGCGGCGCGCCGGGCCCGCCCGACACCGGCAGCGGCCTCCTCGATGGCTTCCACGACGCCCACACGTTCTGCATCGAGTGCCGCCGCCCGGTTGTCGACGTCGTCGAGCTCGGCCAGGCGAGCCCGTGCGGCGTCGCCGAATGCGATCACATCCGCCAGGGTGTCCCCGTACTTCTTTTGCAGGTCGCGCAGCTGACGCCGGCGCTCGCGTACCTCCCCCAGGCGCTCGGGGTCGTCGTCGATCGCCTCGGCGGTCGCGCGTGCGTCGGTGCTCGCCTCCGTCAGCTCCGCACCGACCGCGCGCAGCCGAGCCTCGATCTCGGCGAACGGTCGACGTGCCGACACCGCGTTGAGCGCGGACGCGATCGCGTCGAGGGCACCGCCTTCCTCCGACAGCGCCTGCCGCACGACCTCACCGGCCTCCCGATGGCCGCCCGCGTCGGCCAACCGGTCCTCCTCCGCCTCCAGCGCGGCGTCTTCGTGGGGGTCGTCGATGACCGCCTGCGCGATCTCGTCGACCTGGAACCGGAGCAGGTCGGCCTCACGCGCGCGCGCCCGCCGGTCGCCGCCGACCCCGCGCAGGGCCTCGTCGATGGCGGCCAGACGCGCCCGCGCATCGAGGAGCGGGCGGAGGTCGACGGCACCGAATCGATCGAGCGCGGCGCGTTGCACGGCCATGCCGAGGAGCGACTGGTGGGCGTGCTGGCCGTGCAGGTCGACGAGCTCGCGGCCGAGGTCGGCCAGCTCGGCCGCAGTCGCGGGGCGGCCGTCGACGTAGGCGCGCGATCGCCCGCTCGCGGGGACGATGCGCGACAGCACCAGCTCCTCGTCGCGGGCCACGAAGCGGGCGTCGACGCGGGCCTCGCCGGCGCCCGGTCGCACCAGCACCGGGTCCGCACGCCCCCCCATGAGCAGCTCGACGGCCTCGACGACCAACGTCTTCCCGGCGCCGGTCTCGCCCGTGAGCGCCGTCATGCCGGGGCCCAGGACGAGGCTCATCTCCTCGATGACCCCGACGTCGCGCACCACGAGCTCGAGCAGCATCAGCGGTCGGTCAGCCCGAACTTCGCCTTGAGCAGCCGGTAGAAGTCGCGGTTGCCGAAGGTCACCAGACGCGCGACCTGGGGCGCGGCGCGGCAGACGATGGCGTCGCCCCGCTCGAGCGCGCCGAGCTCCTCGCCGTCGACCGTGAGCGTGGCGGGTCGGTCGTCGATGACCTCGATGCGGATCGTCTCGGTGGGCCCGAGCACCATCGGACGGTCGAAGAGCATGTGCGCGGAGACCGGCGTCAACGAAAGCGCGCGTAGCGTCGGAGAGATGATGGGGCCGCGCGCGGAGAACGAGTACGCGGTCGATCCCGTGGGTGTCGCGACGATGAGGCCGTCGGCCGCGTAGGTCAGGAAGGAACGGCCGTTGATCGACACGGAGAGGCTCACCGTGCGGCCGGACGACGGCTTCTCGACCATCGCTTCGTTGAGCCCGATGCGCGAGCCCGCAGGAAGCGCGCCCGAGGGGGCGTCGACCTCGACCTCGATCATCAGGCGCTCCTCGATGCCGTAGTCACCCGCGACGAAGCGCTCGAGGGCGACGCGGAGCTCTCCCGGCTCCGCCTGCGCGAGATAGCCGAGGCGGCCCAGGTTCACCCCGAGCACCGGCACGTCGTCGCCCGAGACCAGGCGCACCGTCCGGAGCATGGTGCCGTCGCCACCGACGCTCACCGCCAGGTCGAGGCCGAGGGTGAGCTTGTCGGGGTCGCACGACGACTCGTCGAGACCGATCTGCGCGGCGTCGGGCGTGGGTACGCGCACCTGATGGCCCTGGGCGATCAGCCAGGTCGCGACATCGAGAGCGAGCGCGGTCGCCTCGGGGCGGAGCCCGTGCACGACGAGGGCGATGGTCGCGGTGCTGTGGCTCGTGGTCGCGGGGGCCATCTACGTGTCCCCGCCCGCCCTACTGGCCCCGCCGGCTCCGCCGGCCTCGCGGACGACCGCGTCGAGGTCAAGCGTCGTTGCGCCACGCTCGTGGGCGCGCGCGTGGACGAGGAACTCGACGTTGCCGTCGGCCCCCCGGAGGGGCGACACCATGATCCCCATCATGACGGCATCGTGGGCACGGATGGCGGCAGCCACCTCACCCAGCACCCGGCGCCACACCGCCGGGTCCCGGATCACGCCCCGCCCCCGCGACGCCTCCGCCCTGCCCGCCTCGAACTGGGGCTTCACGAGGGCGACGACATCCGCGCCCGGCGCAGCCAGCGCGAGCAGGTTTGGCAACACCGCCGCGAGAGAGATGAACGAGAGGTCCGCGGTCACGACCGGGAAGGGACCCCCTCCGACGTCGTCGAGCACGAGGCGCCGGACGTTGGTGCGCTCGAGCACCGACACGCGTCCGTCGATCCGCAGCCGTTCGTGCAACTGCCCATAGCCGACGTCGACCGCGACGACGTGAGCCGCGCCGTGCTGGAGCAGGCAGTCGGTGAAGCCGCCGGTGGACGCACCCGCGTCGAGCGCGCGCTTCCCCCCGACGTCGACCGCGAATCGCTCGAGGGCGGCCGCGAGCTTGAGGCCACCGCGACTGACGAATCGGGGAGCGTCGCCCGCGACGTGGAGCGCATCATTCGTGTGCACGAGTCGCGAGCCCTTGTCCGCGGGCGCGCCCGACACCGTCACGCGGCCGGCCGCGATCTCCTCGCGCGCCCGCTCCCGGCTCGGCGCGAGCCCTCGGCGGACGAGCTCCGCGTCGAGCCGGCGACGCGTGGCTAGGCCTTCTTCGCGCCCGACGTCTTCTTGGCTGCCGACTTCCTCGCGGCCGCCTTCCTCGGGGCCGCCTTCTTGCCGGGAGCCTTCGACAGCCGGTCGATCCTGCCCTCGAGCCGCCGGATGTCGTCCTTGGTGGCGATGCCGAGCGTGGAGACCTGCGACTTGATCTCGTTGCGCACCAGCGTGACGAGCTCTTCGGTGTTCCTTCGGCTCCGGTCGACCAGCTCGTCGACCGCCTTCTGCGCCCGCTCCTGCTGCACCTCGCCCGCCTTCACGAGATCCCGCACGAACTCCTCGGCGCGCTTGCGCGTCGTCTCGCTGAAGGTCACGCCGACGTCGAGGTAGCGCTTCCACATCTCGTTGGCCATGACCGGTCAGGCTAGTCAGCCGCGACCGGTGCTAGCAATAGTTCGCACGCGGGCGGCTACCCTGCGGACGCCAGTGATCCCCATCAAGGACTACAACCCCACCACGCGGTTCGCGGTGGTGACGGCCGCCCTCATCGCGATCAACGTCCTCGTGTACTTCGGCGTGCAGCAGCGGCAGGGCACGCAGGACCAGCTCAGCTACGAGCGCGCCGCGATCCCCTGCGAGTTGGTGAAGCAGCGCCCGCTCACCCTGGTCGAGGTCGAGCTCACCCGGCGCGGGATCTCCGACCAGGCGTGCGGGGTCGTCGCGCCCGAGGGCATCGCCAACCGTCCCGACTTCCCCCACAAGCAGGTCGACCTGGCGGTGCTCTACTCGATGTTCCTGCACGCCAACCTGCTGCACATCGGCGGCAACATGCTCTTCCTCTGGGTCTTCGGCAACAACATCGAGGACAAGATGGGCTCCCTGCGGTACGCGATCTTCTACCTGCTGTCGGGAGTGGTCGCCACGTTGGCCCACGTCGCCGCCCAGCCCGACAGCACCGTGCCGCTGATCGGCGCGTCGGGCGCGATCGCCGGCGTGATGGGCGCCTACCTCGTGCTGTTCCCGCGCGTGCGGATCCGCACGGTGTTCATCTTCTTCTTCATCCTGATCCGCGACGTCCCGGCCATGTGGTTGCTCCTCGCCTGGTTCGTGCTGCAGTTCTTCACGGGCAACAGCTCCGGCGTGGCGTGGGTGGCGCACGTCGGGGGGTTCGCGTTCGGTGCGCTGGTCGCGCTCATCTTCCGCAGCCGGCTGCAACCCGGCCCACCGCCGGCACCACCTGCGTGGCGCGGGGGCTACTGAGGCCACGTGCCGGCGAGACGCGTACCTTGACGTGAGCGTCAGGGTTGACGACGCTGTCAGCGATGCCGGACCCGGTGCCCACGTCGATGCCCGCTGCCGTCTACCAGGGAAAGGGGGCGATCACGGTCGAGACCGTCCCCGTGCCGTCACCGGGGCTCGGCCAGGTGCTCGTCGAGATCAGCCACTGCGGGATCTGCGGGAGCGACCTGCACATGGTGCTCGAGGGATGGGGACGGCCCGGCCACATCGGCGGCCACGAGTCGTCCGGACGGGTGGTGAGCGTCGGTGACGGCGTCACTCGCTGGGCCGCGGGCGACGCGGTCGTCACCGGGCCCTCGCCCAAGTGCGGCGAGTGCGCTCCCTGCCGGGCCGGCCGTCCCTCGCTCTGCCTGAAGCGCGCCGGCCCGACCGACGACCACGGCTGGCAGGGAGCGTTCGCCACCTACGTGTGCCGGGACGAGGCCGAGCTCTATCGCATCCCCCCGAACCTGGCGCTGCGCCACGCGGCCCTCACCGAGCCGCTCGCGGTCGCGCTCCATGGCATCACGCTGAGCGGGGCCCAGCCGGGCGAACGGGTGCTCGTCACGGGTGCGGGGCCGATCGGCCTCCTGAGCATCGCGGCCCTGCGGGCCCTCGGCATCGACGACGTCACGGTCAGCGAGCCGTCGCCCCGCCGCCGTCAGCTCGCGCTCGACGTGGGTGCAGCGTCGGCGGTCGTGCCCGACGACCTGGTCAGCCCCGACTTCCCGACCCACCTGGTCGACTCGCCTTACCACGCGGTGCTCGAGTGCTCGGGTCATCCCGGTGCGATGGAATCGGGCCTGGGCCAACTGGCGCCGATGGGGCGGCTCGTGCTCGTCGGCGCGGGCATGAGGCGGCCCCGGTTCGACAACAACCGCATCCTGCTCAACGAGCTGGTGATCACTGGCGCCTACACCTACGACGCAGACGGCTACGCCCGGGCGCTCGAGCTGCTCTCGACCGGCCGCCTCCCCAACGACCTGCTCATCGAGCCGGCCGACGTGACCCTCGACGAGCTCCTCGACGCCATGCACGGGCTGGCGGCGGGCGAGCTCGCCGCCAAGGTGATGGTGGTCCCGAAATGAGCGAGCCACGAGGCACGGTGAACCGGTGAGCGCTCCGCGTTTCAACCACGTCGCCATGAGCCTGCCCGGCGATTTGCTCGCCGCGGGCAACCGGGCCGACATCGTGGCGTTCTACGACGAGGTGTTCGGTTGGAAGGAGATCCCCCAGCTGACCGAGGACCGCCGGCGCCTCGTGCTCATGGCCTACCGCTACGACCAGTTCGTGTTCCTCATCGCCGACGAGCCGCACATGGTCGCCCCGCGCCTCGACCACTTCGGCATGGGCGTCGACACCATCGACGAGCTCGACGAGTTCCTGCGCCGGGCCACGACATTCAAGGAGAGGGACGACCGGGTCGACATCATCGACAAGAAGGCCGAGGACCACGGTGTGCTCGTCATCACGAGCTTCTACGTGCGCTACCTCCTACCGCTGATGGTCGAGGTGCAGCACTACGAGATGAAGGACAGCGCGGACAAGTGAGCGTCAACCGGTGAGCAGCTCGCAGGTCGCCCTCGAGGACCCGTTCGAGCACTTCGACAACTCCATCGCGGGCGACGTCCGCGATCCCTATCCCGAGCTCGCCGAGCTGCGCGAGAGCACGCCCGTGCTGAAGGTCGGTGGCGACGGTGACGCGCCGCCGATGTTCGTGGTGTCGCGCTACGACGACGTGGCCCGGGTGCTGCTCGACGGCGAGACCTTCTCCTCGTCGATGCTCGCCGAGGTCATGGGACCGGCCATGGGCGAGCACATCATCCTCGGCATGGACGAGCCCGAGCACCGCCGTCATCGGGCGCTGGTGGGCACCGCGTTCCGCCAGAAGATGCTGGTCCGGTGGGAGAGCGAGCTGGTGCGTCGCGTCGTCGACGAGCTCATCGACACCTTCGTCGACGCCGGGCACGCGGAGTTGGTCCGGCAGTTCACCTTCCAGTTCCCGGCGCAGGTCATCGGCGGCGTGCTCGGTCTGCCGCGTGAGGACTTCCCCCAGTTCCAGGTCTGGGCGAGCGCGATCATCAGCGTGAACTCCGCTTGGGAGCGCGGCATCGCCGCGTCCGTCGCGTTCAAGGAGTACCTGGCGGGGGTGCTCGAGGAGCGTCGCGCCCACCCGCGCGACGACCTGGTCAGCGATCTCGCGGTGGCCGAGCTCGACGGTGAGCGCCTCGACGACGAGGAGATCTTCTCGTTCCTCCGGCTCCTGCTTCCCGCGGGCGTCGAGACCACCTTCCGTTCGTCGGGCAACTTCATCCATGCGCTCCTCACCCACCCCGACCAGCTCGATGCGCTGCGCCGCGACCGCTCACTGATGCCGCAGGCCATCGAGGAGGCGTTGCGGTGGGAGCCGCCGCTGTTGATCACGAGCCGCATCGTCACGCGCGACACAGAGTTGCGCGGTACCCCGCTACCTGCCGGCGCGAACGTCACCGTGATGCTCGGCGCGGCCAACCGCGACCCTCGCCGCTACCACGACCCCGACCGATTCGACATCTTCCGTGACCCGAAGCAACACATCTCCTTCGGGCACGGGCCGCACATGTGCCTGGGGATGCATCTGGCCCGGATGGAGACGCGGGTGGCGGTCGACGCGCTGCTCGAACGCCTGCCCGACCTGCGCCTCGACCCCGCCGGTGACGACCCGCACATCCACGGCCAGATCTTCCGCTCACCCACCGCGCTGCCCGCCCTGTTCGGCTGAGCCACCGCCGCGTCGGGCACCGCTAGGTTCAGGGGGTGCCTCGCTTCGAGACCTTCGCCGGCATCCGCTACGACCCCACGCGCGTCGATCTCGACGATGTCATCGCCCCTCCCTACGACGTCATCGGTCCCGACGAGCGGGCTCGCCTCGAGGCTCGCAGCCCGTGGAACGTCGTGCGCATCGACCTGTCCGAGCCCGAAGCAGGCCGTGACCGGTACGACAACGCGTGCCATCTCTTCCACGAGTGGCTCGACGCGGGGGTCCTCGTCGCCGATGAGGAGCGGGCGTTCTACGTCTATCGCATGGGGTTTCACGACGAGCAGGGCCGCCCGCGCCAGACCGCGGGCGTGATCGGCGCGCTCGAGCTCTCCGTGCCGGGGCAGGGCGACGTCCTGCCCCACGAGCGCACGATGTCGAAGCCCAAGGACGACCGGCTCAACCTCATGCGCGCGTGCCGGGCCAACCTCTCCCCCGTCTGGGGCCTCTCGCTCGCGGCCGGACTGAGCTCGCTCTGCGAGCTCCCCGGTCCGCCGGTCGCGCGAGGCACCGACGACGAGGGCGTGCACCATCGCCTGTGGCGCATTGACCAGCCCGGCGTCGTCGAGGCGATCACCTCGGCCGTGGCGTCGTCAGCCGTCGTCATCGCCGACGGCCACCATCGCTACGAGACCGCGCTCGCCTATCGCGACGAGCAGCGCGCCGCCGGCGAGGGGCCCGGGCCGCACGACCTGCTCATGGCCTACATCGTGGAGCTGGCCGACGAGCAGCTCACCGTCCGTCCAATCCATCGCCTCGTCTCGGGCCTGCCCCCCACCCTCGACCTCGTCGACGCGCTGTCGCCCTTCTTCGACGCGTTCGACGCGGGGCCGGTGTCGGGCGCGTCGACGCTTCCGGCGCGCATGGTCGACGCCGGCTCACTGGCACTCGTCGGGCGCGACCAAACGTGGCTGTTGCGGCCCCGGCCGGACGCGTTCAGCGATGAGACCGCGCTCGATTCCAGCCGGTTGGCTGACGCGCTCGACGCGCTCCCCGATCACCACATCGCCTACCAGCACGGGGTAGACGCGGTCGTCGCAGCCGTCGAGAAAGGTGACGCGCAAGCCGGCTTCCTGCTGCGCCCCGCGACCGTGATGCAGATCGCGGCGGCGGCGCGCGCCCGCCGGCGGATGCCCGCCAAGACGACGTTCTTCTATCCGAAGCCGCGTACCGGACTGGTGTTCCGGCGCTTGACCCCTGGCGCTCCCTAGAGCGCGAGCTCCGCCAGCAGCTCCAGCGCCTCGGGCTGCACGGTGCCGACGATCATCGTGGTGATCGGCGATTCCTTCCACAGCTCGACCCTCTCGGCGATGCGCTCACGCGGCCCGCACAGGGCCACCTCGTCGACGAGCTCGTCGGGCACCGCCGCCGTCGCTTCCTGTTTCTTGCCGTCGAGGTAGAGCTCCTGGATCTCCTTGGCGGCGGCGTCGTAGCCGTACCGGCAGGCCAGGTCGTTGTAGAAGTTGCGCCCCCTCGCACCCATGCCGCCGATGTACAGGGCGAGCATGGGCTTGATCACGTTGCGACAGGCGTCGACGTCGTCGCCCAGGATGACCGCCACCGTGGGGGCGATGTCGAAGGTCGACAGGTCGCGGTCACCGACAACGTCGCCGAACACCTCGGCGTAGCGCGTCGCGGAGAAGAAGATCGGTAACCAGCCGTCGGCGATCTCGGCTGCCAGGGCCACGTTCTTGGGTCCGATCGCGGCGAGGTAGACGGGGATGTCGGCCCGGAGCGGATGGACGATCAGCTTGAGCGGCTTGCCCAGGCCGGTGGCGTCGGGTGCCGTGTAAGGGATGTCGTAGTGGGGCCCGTGATGCTCGAGAGGACGTTCGCGGCGCAGGATCTCGCGTACGATCGAGACGTACTCCCGCGTCTTCGCAAGGGGCTTGCCGTAGGGCTGGCCGTGCCAGCCCTCGACGACCTGGGGCCCGCTCAGGCCGAGGCCGAGCAGAACTCTGCCGCCCGACAGGAGGTCGAGGGTCGCGGCGGTCATCGCCGTGTTCGCGGGTGTGCGCGCCGGCATCTGCAGGATGGCGGTACCGAGATGGATCGTGCTGGTGTGCGCACCCACCCACGTCAGCGGTACGACCGCATCGGAGCCGTAGGCCTCGGCCGTCCACACGGAATGGAATCCGAGCGACTCGGCCCGCTGGACGATCGCGATCGTGTCCGCGGGGCCCGCGTTCCAGTATCCGAGGTTGAGTCCGAGGCGCATGGGCGCACGCTACCGGAGACGGCGCGGACGTAGAGTGACGAGCTTTTCGGGACGTCGGGGAGATGAGGCGTGAGGGCGAGGCTGGGCTGGGTGCTGGTCGCGGTGGGCGCCGCCGGCCTCCTCGGGCTCGCGGTGACGGCGATGGTGCTCCCCATGCGCGTCTCGATCCCGGGTGGGACCTTCGTGTGCGGGCGGCCGTACGAGCGCTACGACGACGCGGGCGTGAAGCTTCGCTGGATCAGTAAGACGTTCATCGTCAAGTCCCAGCATCCTGACGTGCCCATCGGCGCGCTGCCGGGCACGACGTGTGCGCACGCGGCGCGCACCCGCCTCGTGGTGGCCGGGGTCGGCGGGGGCGTGCTCGTCGTCTCGATCATCGCGGGCGCCCTGGTGGCGGGGAAGCGGGGCCGGCTCGGCCCGGCCGAGGATGACGATCCCTCGCCGGTGGCGCCGCAGGCACCGGGTTTGCGCCACGTCACCGCTCTCGACCGCATCCGCGGCGTCGCGGTGCTGGCGGTCGTAGCGTTCCACACCGGACAGCCCTGGGCGCGCGGTGCTCTCCTCGCCCTCGACGTCTTCTTCGTGCTGAGCGGTTATCTGATCACGACCCTGCTGCTCGTCGAATGGAGCCGCACCGGTTCCATCGGCCTCGGTGGCTTCTGGGCCCGCCGGGCGCGGCGCCTGCTGCCGGCCCTTCTCCTCGTGTTGGTGGGCGTGGGCCTCTACGCCCTGCTCTTCGCCCGCGAGGCGGACGTGCGTGGGATACGCCACGACGCGCTGGCGACCGTCGGCTACGTGGCGAACTGGCGGTTCATCTTCGCCAAGGCCGGCTACTTCGACGCCTTCGCCGTCCCCTCGCCGCTGCGGCACATGTGGTCGCTCGCGGTGGAGGAGCAGTTCTACGTCGTGTGGCCGGTCACCGCGCTGGTGCTGCTGCGGCGCTTCCGCACGCCGCGGGCGCTTCTGGCCGTCGCCGCGCTCGGCAGCGTCGCGTCGATCATCGCCATGTCGATGCTCTTCCACCCCGGCCGCGATCCGTCGCGCGCCTACTACGGCACCGATGCACGCGCCCACACCATCCTCATCGGCGTCATCGTCGCGGTGCTCCTTCTGGGTCGCGCCCACACTGCCCCGCGGTCGCGATCGCGCCCGCTCGAGGTCGCAGGTCTGATCGGAGCGGCCTTTCTCGTGTGGGCATGCGTCTCAGTCGACGGTCAACGTGCGTTTCTCTACCGCGGCGGCTCCGCGCTCGTGGCGATGGCCACCGCCGCGGTGATCGCATCGGTCGTGACCACCACTTTTCCGCACCCGCTCGCCCGCATCCTGTCGCTGCGCCCGTTGGCGTTCGTGGGCCAGATCTCCTACGGGCTCTACCTGTGGCACTGGCCGATCGTGCTCGTCCTCACCCGGGCGCGCACGGGCCTGACCGGCATCCCACTGCTCGGTGCCCGAGTGCTCGCGATGTTCGTCATCGCGTACTTGTCGTGGTCGTTGGTGGAGATGCCCATCCGCCGCGGCGCACTGCGAACGAGGCCGCCGGGCGTCCTCGTCCCGGTGGGCGTCGCGCTGACCATCGTGGTGATGATCGTGACCACGCTGCCGACGCGCGCAATTCCCAACCGGGTCTTCGGGGAAGTTGCCGCCGCGGCACCGTTGCCGGCGGGCTTCGTGCCGCGACCGGGGCCGCCGGTGCGAACGCTGCTCCTGGGCGACTCCGTCGCGTTCACGTATTCGTCGGGTCTCGAGAACGCGCAGAAGGAATCCGGGGTCGAGGTCATCAGCAAGACAGTCATCGGGTGCGGCATCGCCCGGGGCGGGCCCATCCGAACCCGGGGACAGGTCGGAAGGCCCCCAGCGGCCTGCGATGAATGGCCGCAGCGCTGGCGCGCGCTGGTCGACAGCAGTCATCCGGACATCGTCGCGATCGCGGTGGGTCGGTGGGAGACGGTTGACCGACGCCACGCGGGACGGTGGATGCACATAGGTGAGCCTGCGTTCGACGCGTACATCTCCGCGGAGCTCGAGCGGGCCGTCGATCTCCTGAGCTTCCGCGGTGCGCGGGTGGCCCTGTTCACCGCCCCGTACTACGAGGGCTTCGAGCGCCTCGACGGCGGCCGCTGGGTCGAGAACGACCCCCACCGCGTCGACCGCTTCAACCAGCTCCTCCGCGCCGTCGCCCGACGTCACCCGGGCATCGTGCAGGTCGTCGACGTGGGCGGGATCTTCTCGCCGAAGCACCGTTACACCAGACGGATTGGCGGCGTCGCGGTGCGCACCGACGACGGCACCCACGTGACATCCGAAGGCGCCCGGCTCCTGACGCCGACGGTGCTGCCGCAGCTCGCGGCGATGGCATCGCGCTGAGCCGCGCTGAGCCGAGCTCGGCTCAGACCTCCCAGGTGCCCCCGGAGCGCAACAGCGCCGACAGGTCGCCCGGTCCCTGGCGCTCGCGCGCGGCTGCCAGCTGGCGGTCGACCTCGTCGCCGTAGACGGGACGCTCGACGGCGCGGAACACGCCGATCGGCGTCGGCTCGTGGGGGCCGCGTGCCAGGCGCGACAACATGAACGCCAGGCCGGGCTCCTCGCGCTTCTCGTCGTGCACGAGGATGGCGTCGTCGCCCACGTCGGACGCGTCGACGATGCGCGCCCGTCCCTGGCCGTCGAGGACGACGCCGCGCTCGTTCTCGGGGCCGAAGCGGATGGGCTCGCCGTGACGCAGGTCGATGAGGTTCGAGGGCCGGGCCTCCTTGGCGAGGATCTGCTCGAACGCGCCGTCGTTGAAGACGTTGCAGTTCTGGTAGATCTCGACGAACGCCGCGCCGCGATGCTCGTGCGCGCGCTTGAAGGTGGCCTGCATGTGCTTCCGGTCCATGTCGTGCGTGCGCGCCACGAACGTGGCCTCGGCGCCGAGCGCGAGGCTGATGGGGTTGAAGGGGTGGTCGAGCGACCCGAATGGCGTCGACTTGGTGACCTTGCCGACCTCGCTCGTGGGCGAGTACTGGCCCTTGGTGAGCCCGTAGATCTGGTTGTTGAACAGCAGGATCGTGATGTTGACGTTGCGGCGAAGCGAGTGCACGAGATGGTTGCCGCCGATCGAGAGGCCGTCGCCGTCGCCGGTGACCACCCACACGTGCAGGTCGGGGCGCGCCACCGCGATGCCGGTGGCGACGGCGGGGGCCCGACCGTGGATGGCGTGCATCCCGTAGACGCTCATGTAGTACGGGAAGCGCGCCGCACAACCGATGCCCGACACGAACACCATCTGCTCGCGGCGCACGTTGAGCTCCGGCATCAGCATCTGCACCGCGGTGAGGATCGAGTAGTCACCGCAACCCGGGCACCAGCGCACCTCCTGGTCGCTGGTCCAGTCCTTCTTCGTGGTCACGGGGACGGCGGTGTCGGTCATCCGATCAGCTCCAGCAAGGCCTCTTCGATCTCGGCCGCCTTGAACGGCAGGCCCTTCACCTTGTTCACCGACTTCGCATCGACGAGGTAGCGACCGCGAATCAGCAGCGACAGCTGGCCAAGGTTCATCTCGGGCACCAGCACCTCGCGGTACCGGCCCACCACCTCGCCGAGGTTGCGGGGGAACGGGTTCAGGTGCACCAGGTGCGCCTGGGCCACCTTGAGGCCGCGCGCCCGGATACGCCGCACCGCGGCGGCGATCGAGCCGTAGGTGGAGCCCCACCCGAGCACCAGCACCTCTGCCCCCTCGTCGGCGTCGACCTCGACGGGCGGGATGTCGCGGTCGATCCCCGCCACCTTGGCGGCGCGCAGTCGCGTCATGAGCTCGTGGTTGTCGGGGTCGTAGGAGATGTTGCCGGTGACGTCGGCCTTCTCCAGTCCGCCGATGCGGTGCTCGAGGCCGGGCGTGCCCGGGATCGCCCACGGACGCGCCAGGGTCTCGGGGTCGCGCAGGTAAGGCATGAACCCGCCGTCGAGGTTCGCCTCGGTCGCGAACGGCACGCTGATGTCGGGCAGCGACTCCACGTCGGGCAGGCGCCAGGGCTCGGACCCGTTGGCCAGGTAGCCGTCGGAGAGCAGGAACACCGGCGTGCGGTACTTCAGCGCGATGCGAACCGCCTCGATCGCCGCGTAGAAGCAGTGCGACGGGCTCATGGCGGCGACGATGGGCACGGGCGCCTCGCCGTGCCGCCCGAACATGGCGTGCAACAGGTCGGACTGCTCGGTCTTGGTGGGCAGGCCCGTCGACGGTCCACCGCGCTGGATGTCGATGATCAGCAGCGGCAACTCCAGGCTCACCGCGAGGCCGATGGTCTCCGACTTCAGGTCGATCCCCGGCCCGCTCGTGGTGGTGACGCCGAGGTGACCCGCGAACGCGGCCCCCAGCGCGGCGTTCACACCCGCGATCTCGTCCTCCGCCTGCAACGTGCGCACCCCGAAGTGCTTCTGGCGGCTGAGCTCGTGCAGGATGTCGGATGCGGGTGTGATCGGATACGAGCCGAGGAACACCGACAGCCCCGAGAGTTCGCTCGCGGCGATGAGCCCCCACGCCAGCGCGGTGTTGCCCGACACGCTGGTGTACGTCCCGGACAGGAGCGCAGCCGGCTTGATCGAGTACGTCGACTCGAACAGCTCCGCCGTCTCGCCGAAGTTGTAGCCCGCCTTGAACGCCAGCGTGTTGGCCTCGGCCACCACCGGACGGGCGCCGAACTTCTGCTGGATCCATTCGATCGTCGACTCGACCGGACGGGTGTACATCCACGAGATCACGCCCAGCGCGAAGAAGTTCTTCGACCGCTCGGCGTCCCGCGGCTTGGCACCCGTGGGCTTGGCCGCCTCGAGCGTGAGGCTGGTCATCGGCACCTCGTAGACCTTGTAGGCCTTGAGCGAGTCGTCGTGCAGCGGGTTGCTCGCGTACCCGGCCTTGGCCAGGTTGCGCTCCTCGAACGCGTCGACGTTGACGATGAGCGTGCCGCCCGGCGCGAGGTCGGCGACGTTCGACTTCAACGCCGCGGGGTTCATCGCCACGAGCACGCTGGGGACGTCGCCCGGCGTGAGGATGTCGAAGTCGGCGATGTGCACCTGGAACGCGGACACGCCGGCCAGCGTGCCCGCGGGAGCCCGGATCTCGGCCGGGAAGTCGGGCAGGGTCGACAGGTCGTTGCCGAAGAGGGCGCTGGCGCTCGTGAAGCGGTCGCCGGTGAGCTGCATGCCGTCGCCCGAGTCGCCGGCGAAGCGGATGACGACCCGCTCGAGCTCCTGGACGGGCAGACGGGCAGCTTTGGTGTCGGTCATCTGGCGTCGCTCACGATGGAGTCACGAGCACCCAGCCTATCGCCAGCGCGCAGCTTGGCTGACACACCCGTCATTCGTCCCAGGGTCAGGGCGACTAGGTGAGCCTAGGTGAGCGAGGCCTCGTAGATGCTCTTCACCGAGGTATCCAGCGCGTCGTCGAAGTCGCCGTCGCTCTGCTGCGCGGTGAGCCCCTGGGTGAGGGCCCGCGAGAAGCTCGCGATCACGCCGGGGTTGTGCGACAGCTTCGTATTGGCCTCGTCGCGGGTGTACCCGCCCGACAACGCCACGACGCGCAGCACCTTGGGGTGCGCGACGAGGTCGGCGTACAAGCCGTCCTCGCTCGGCAGCGTGAGCTTGAACATCACCTCCTGACCCTCGGGCAACGCGTCGAGGTGCTCGAGGATGGACGCCTTCAGGATCTTCTCGGCCTCGGCCTTCTGCGGGCTGTGGATGTCGACCTCGGGCTCGAGGATCGGCATGAGCCCCGCGGCGAGCACCCGCCGAGCGACGTCGAACTGCTGATCGACGACCGACTCGATACCCGCCTTGTTCGCGAGCTTGATGACCGAGCGCTCCTTCGTGCCGAACACGCCCTTCCTCACGGCCCGTGCCAGCAGCTCGTCGAGGCCCGGCATCGGCTTCATGAGCTGCACGCCGTCGACTTCGTCGGCGAGGCCCTTGTCGATCTTGAGGAAGGGCACCACGTGCTTCACCTTCCACAGGTACTCGGCCGAGCCCATGCCCTCGATCTCGCGGTCCATCGTCATCTCGAACAGGATCGCCCCGAGGAGGCGGTCGCCGGTGAAGCTCGGACTCGTGATGATCCGCGTGCGCATCTCGTGGATCCGGTCGAACATCTCCGCCTCGTTGGCATACGAATCGTCGCCGAGGCCGTAGAGCTTCAGCGCCTTCGCCGTGCTGCCACCGCTCTGATCGAGGGCGGCGATGAAGCCGTCGGTGTTGCGGACCTTTTCGAGCATCTCCTGGTTCATGTCGCTCCCCGTCGTTCGCATGGGCTGGCGTCGCCCGTGGGGACCATCTTCGCGGACCCGGCCCTGCCGCGTGAACCCCCGTCTACGGGGCGGCCGAACCGAGCTGAGCGCGCGCCCGCTCGAGCGCGGCGGCCATCCGCTTCTTCTGGCGGGTCGGCACCACCGCGTCGGCCACCACCTCGGTGCGACTCTGCGTCACCCCGCTCGCCTTGAAGAAGCGCCGCCTGACGCGCCCGATGACGAGCACCTCTTCGTCGACTTCGAGGTCGGCGGCGCGGGCCGGCGCTCGGAACCACGACACGGGCACGCTGTCGGCCCGCTCGGTCTCACGCGGGACGGTGAGCTCCAGCGTGACCAGCTGGTCGCCGGACGGCAGTACCCGCAGTTCGGCCGGCCGGGTCAGACGGCCGACGGCCACAACCACATTGATCACTCCGACACTCATGACTCTCCCCCTCGACCTCACAGCTCTCGTCGACGGGGGAAGCGTCGGCGCCACCCTACTCGGGGGTTGTGACAACTACTCCAGCGCCTCCAGGCGCTCGACGACGTCGGCGAACGACGCGTCGCGCGCCAGGATGCGAGCGAACAACTGGCGGGCGTGGGGCATGTCGCCCGCCCGCTCGTAGAGATCCGCGAGCGCGTACCAGAGACGCAGGTGGAACCACTTCGGGCGGCTCGGTTCGGCACCCTTGCGCAAGAGCCGGATCGCGGCACGCACCTCGCCCTGATCCGCCAGGGCTCCCGCGGCGACGATCCGGCCCTCGGTGACGACCTCGGCACCGGGTGACGCCGCACGCAGCTCCTCCCACAGCGCGGCCACCTCCGGCCAGTGCCCGAGGGCGCGGTGGCAGTCGGCGAGCACGGGGTGCTCGTCGTAGGCACGGCTGAGGGTGCGGTAGGCCTCGAGGTGACGGATCGCGTCCGACCACTTGCCCTGCCGGTAGAGCGCCAGGCCCAGCAGCTCGCGCACCGGCGCGACAGCGGGCGCCTGGTCGGCGAGGGACCGGAGCAGGCGGGTCACCTCCCCGTAGCGCTCCCGCTCGAAGGCTCGCGCCGCGTCTCCCAGCCGCCGTTCCGCCGCCCCCGCCCGCCGCTCGCCGACCGCCGCGGCCAGGTCCTCGCCCACCTCGCGCGGGGGCCGCGTGCGACGGCGTGCGGCGCCGCGCGCCACCGCCCGGGTGGCCTGCCGCCGCACCGGCTCTGCCCTCTGCGGCCGTTTCCGTAGGGGCTCCTGGCGCCACTCCTCCGGCTCCCACGCGGGAGGCGGTCCCGCCTCGGGGGGAAGCCGACGGGCACCGCCCCGAGGCCGTGCTCCCGGGGACGCGGGCGGAGGCGTGACCTGGTGCGCCCCGCGGCGGGCAACCGAGCCCCAGCCCTTCCGGGGCGGGGGGGCCGCGGCCTCAGCTGCGCGCTTGCGGCGCGGCGCCGGCTTGCGCGGCGGAGGTGTGGGGCTCATGGCGATGAGCGTAGCCAGGGCCGGACGCGACGAGGCCCCCACTGCGGGGGGCATCGTCGATTGGAGAAATCCGGCGGCGACCTACTCTCCCAGGGGGCCTCCCCCCAAGTACCATCGGCGCTGGCGGGCTTAACTTCCGTGTTCGGAATGGGAACGGGTGTGACTCCGCCGCTATGGCCACCGGAAACCTGTTTTCAATTGGAGGGTTTCCCCCCAAGACTTCCACAGCGAGCACGAGCGAGTTTGTTCCCAAGCCCTCGGCCGATTAGTACCGGTCGGCTGAACACGTTGCCGTGCGTACACCTCCGGCCTATCAACGTGGTCATCTAACCACGGGCCTTACCAGGTTGACCCTGTGGGAGATCTCATCTTGCAAAGAGCTTCGCACTTAGATGCTTTCAGCGCTTATCCCTTCCGCAGGTCGCTAACCAGCCGTGCCCTTGGCAGGACAACTGGCACACGAGAGCTGCGTCCGTCCCGGTCCTCTCGTACTAGGGACA
>Ga0066709_100000329_pt1 | contig 23781 bp, 19 predicted proteins | sample GraSoiAngelo_158_FD_79665 | JGI IMG/M metagenome (GOLD analysis project Ga0066709, IMG submission 79665) | Grasslands soil microbial communities from the Angelo Coastal Reserve, California, USA - 14_1009_16_30cm | ecosystem: Environmental > Terrestrial > Soil > Grasslands | place: USA...
ATGACCGGAATCTCCGCCGGGCCGTGGTCTACGGCTGCGTCCTTGCCTCATTCACCGTCGAGGGGTTCGGGGTGACCGGCCTCTTGCGCGCGTCGCGGGAGGCGATCCTCGACCGTGCGGAGGGAATCGCTTCCATGAGCCGCTTCGACCTTTCGGATACGGCGCGCATCCTCCGTTGAGCGTGCGCTTCGACGGCGACGGCCCCCTGACGCCTCGAGGCGCAGTCGCGTGGCCTCGGAGCGGCGTCCGCGCTGGGTCGTTCCGCGGCTTGCGCGGTCGCCGCGTCGCGCCCGCGTGGCACGCTCGTTGCGCGGGGCGGCGTGTCTCTGGGATCTCAACCAACGCGCCCGAGGACATCGCATGGATGATCTGAGCTCTCAGCGCCCGGCATCGGAGCCGAATCAGCCGGCCGTCTTCGGGCAGCGCCTCGTCTGGCTCCTGGTCCCGTCATTCCTGGCGTCGCTTCCGCTCCTCCTCGCGATCTTCGGCGGCGAGGATCTGAAGCAGACGCGATGGGACATGTGGGCGATCGTCGCGTGGTTCGGGCTTCTCCTCGCCGCCGAGGCGCTCCCCGTGCCGCTCCCGCGCGGGGGCACGATGACGGTGGCGTCGATCCTCGACATCGGGGCGATCCTCCTCTTCGGACCGTGGATCGCGGGGGCGCTTGATCTCCTCACGACGATCCCCGCGCAGCTTGCGATCTTGCGAAACCGGCCCGGAGCGGCCGCGCTGAACGCCGGTCTCTACGCATCGACCACGATCGTCGCCGGCTCCGCGTACCTCGCCGCCGGCGGCGAGCTGGGCGCCTCGCATTGGGTCCGGAACCTCGTTCCGCTGCTCCTCGCGGGCTCGCTCTACTACGCCCTGAACACGGCCTGGGTCAGCTTCGTCCTTGGCGCGCGCGCCCGCGAGCCGGCCCTCACGATCTGGCGACAGCATTTTCGGGACGGATTGCCCCAGCACGGGCTCTCCCTGGGATTCGGGCTCCTCTTCGCGCAGGTGCGCCTCGCGGCCGGCATCCCGGGTGTCCTGCTCCTGGTCCTCCCGCTCGTCTTCGCGCGCTACACGCTTCGGCTCTACGCCGATCTGCGCGAGGATCTGGTGAGCTTCGTCCGCGCGTTGAGCGTGGCGCTCGACGCGGTCGACCCGTACACCCACGAGCATTCGGTGCGCGTGGCCGAGTATTCGGTCCGCGTCGCGCGGCACATGGGGCTCGGGAGCGCCGAGGTGGAGACGATCCGCTACGCCGCGCTCGTTCACGATATCGGGAAGATCGCCCAGCGCCCCGATGTTATCCGGAAGCCGACCGTGCTCAGCGACCAAGAGCGGACGCTGATGATGCGCCACCCGGAGGCTGGGGCGAAGATCATCGGGCAGATCCGGGCCCTGCGCGACGCGGCGCGCATGGTGCGCACACATCACTGGCGCCCCGACGGAAAGGGGTATCCGCCCGGCCTCACGGAGACCGACGTGCCCCTGGGCGCTCGGATCATCCACGTCTGCGACGCGTTCGACGCGATGACGTCGGACCGTCCTTATCGGAAAGGCCTCCCCATCCCGCGCGCGCTCGCCGAGCTTCGCGCCCACGCCGGCTCGCAGTTCGATCGCGAGATCGTCGAAGCGCTGGTGCTCCTCCTCGACGGAGCCGATGCGGAGCCGGTCCAGTCGATCCCGGAGCCGGAGCGAGCGGAGGCGTGATGGGCCGCTACGAGGAGTCCGGCGTCAATATCCGGAAGGGCCAGGAGGCGGTCGACCGGATTCGGGCGCTCTGCCGGTCCACCTTCGGCCCGGAGGTGGTCGGCGACCTCGGCGGCTTCGCGGGCGCGTTCCGCGTGCCGGGCGCGCCGGGGCAGGTCCTCCTCTCGAGCCTGGACGGCGTCGGCACGAAGCTCAAGGTCGCGATCCTTTGCGACCGGCACGACACGGTCGGGTACGACCTCGTCTGCCACTCGGCGAACGACATCCTGGTGCACGGGGCCAAGCCGCTCTTCTTTCTGGACTACATCGCGATGGGAGCCCTCTCCCCGGAGCGGGTGGAGCTGCTCGTCCGCGGCCTCGCGCGTGGTTGCCGCGAGGTCGGGTGCGCGCTGATCGGCGGCGAGACCGCCGAGATGCCTGGGCTCTACGCGCCGGGCGACTACGACCTGGCGGGCGCCATCGTCGGGATCGCGCCGGAGGCCGGGATCATCGACGGCTCGGCGATCGAACCGGGCGACCAGATCCTCGGGCTCCCGAGCGCGGGACTGCACACGAACGGCTACTCGCTCGCGCGGTCGATCCTCTTCGACGGCCTCGGCCTCAAGATTACGGATCCGTTCCCCGCGGGCGGGGGCACGGTCGGGGACGTGCTCCTCTTGCCGCACCTCTACTACGGCGCGCCGGTGGGGGTCGCGCGCGCGGCGGGAGAAGTGCGGGGCATGGCGCACATCACCGGGGGCGGGATTCCCGGGAATCTGGTGCGCATCCTTCCGGAGAACGTTCGCGCCGAGATCCGCGCCGCGGGCTGGCCGATTCCCCCACTCTTTCGATTTCTCAGCGAGGCGGGGAAGGTGCCGGCGTCGGAAGCCTACGAGGTCTGGAACATGGGGATTGGGCTCCTGATGGTGGTGAACCGAATGGATGCCGATACGATCGAGCGGGCGCTCAAGAAAGCGGGTCACCCGGCCTTCCGCGTCGGAGAGGCCGTTGCCGGAACAAGGGAGGTAGTGCTGGCGTAGGTTCGGGGGATTGGGATGATGGCTGTGGGATGGGAGCACGACCGTCGCCGGGCGCTCGAGATCGAGGAGCTCGCCACGGACGGGTACGGGCCGCACGCCGAGACGCTCGGCCTGGTCGGCCGAAGCCGCGCGGTGATCGAGCTGGGGCATCGGATCGCGGCCCTGGCGCCGAGCCCGGCGACCGTATTCGTGCACGGCGAGACGGGAACGGGGAAGGAGCTGATCGCGCGGGCGCTCCATAGCGAGAGTCCCCGCTCCGAGCGTCCGTTCCTTCCCCACAACTTCGCCTCGATCCCCGATTCCCTGGTCGAGAGTGAGCTCTTCGGTCATGCGAAGGGCTCCTTCACCGGCGCCCACGCCGACCGGCCCGGTCTCTTCGAACTCGCGAACGGGGGCACCCTGTTCCTGGACGAGATCGGCGACGCGAGCCCCTCGGTGCAGAGCAGGCTCCTCCGCGTGCTCCAGGAAGGCGAGCTCCGCCGCGTCGGCGACGGCCGCGTTCGTCGCGTCGACGTGCGCATCGTGGCCGCGACGCACCGCGATCTGGCCGCCGAGGTCCGCGGGGCGCGCTTCCGGGCCGATCTCTTCTACCGGCTCCACGTCCTCACCATCCGCGCTCCCTCGCTCCGCGAGCGGAGCGAGGACGTGCCGCTCTTGGTCGCGTACATCCTCCGGCGCCTCTCGCGCCGGCAGCGGCCCGAGGCGAGACGGATCACCGGTGAGGCGCTCGATGTCCTGGCGCGGTACCCCTGGCCCGGGAACGTGCGGGAGCTCGAGACCGCCCTCGAGCGCGCGGTTCACGCGCTCGGTCCGGGCGGGACGCTGACGCACGACTCCCTGGGGGAAGGGCTCGCCGCGGTGGATGTCCCGGTCGTCCGGGAGCGCGCGGAGAACCTGCGCGGCCGCACGCGCGAGCTGGAAGTGGAGATGATCCAGAGTGCGCTCCGGCGCACCGGCGGAAATCGCACGCGGGCGGCCCGTTCTCTGGGACTCACGCGGCAGGGGCTCTGGAAGAAAATCCGCCGCCTCGCGCGCGACGAGGTCGCCGCGGATGCGCACGCGGTCGCCGCGGATGCGCACGCGGTGGCCGCACCGGGAACGAACACGCGCGCGGACGATACGCGGCCTGATTCGCCTTGATTTCGCGACACCGGTCCCTATACTCGCGCGAAGTTCGCCGCCTTCACGACGCCGATCCCTCTTCGGGAGCCCTCACTTGGCCCAACGTCCCATCCGACTCGGAGTCATCGGGGTCGGAGTCGTCGCCCAGGTCAACCATCTTCCCGCGCTGAAGTCGCGGAGGGACGTGGAGGTGGTCGCGGTCTGCGACGACGACGTCGAGAAGGCCCGCATGGTGGCCCAACATTTCGGAATCGGCCGCGCGGTCGCCGACTATGAGTCGCTCCTTCGCTCGGACGACATCGACGCGGTCATCATCGCCACCCCGAATCACCTCCACGCGCCGATGACCCAGGCCGCGCTCGGCTACGGGAAGCACGTCCTCTGCGAGAAGCCGGCGGCCAGGACCGCGGCGGAGGCGGCCCAGATGGCCGTCGCGGCCGAGCGCTCGGGCAAGGTTCTCATGTACGCCATGAACAACCGGTTCCGGAGCGACGTGTCCGTGCTGCGCGGCTACCTCGAGCGCAAGGAGCTCGGGAAGATCTTCTACGTCAAGACGGGCTGGCTGCTGCGCCGGACCGAGCGCCGCGGACCCGGCTGGTACGAGAACAAGAAGAGCTCGGGGGGAGGGGTGCTCATGGACCTCGGGGTCCAGATGCTCGATCTCTCGCTCTGGCTCCTCGGAAACCCCAAGGTCGTCTCGGTGACGGCATCGAAGTACGTGACCGATCCGCGGAAGGACGTCGAGGACACGGTGGCCGCGTTTCTGGTCCTGGACGGTGGTGCCTCGCTCACGCTGGAAGTCAGCTGGGCCCTGCTGCTCGAGAGGAACTTCCCGTACCTGAACCTCTTCGGCACCGACGGCGCGGCGCTCTTGAATCCGTTTCGCATCCACAAGGAGCTGAACGGGAACCTGCTCAACGTGACCCCGCCGCTGGAATCGACGAAGAACATCTACAAGCAGTCGTACGAGCGCGAGCTGGACCATTTCCTCCGCTGCCTGACCCAAGGCGAGCGCCCCATGGCCTCCGCCGAGGAAGGGCACGATCTCATGCAGGTCATCGATGCCATCTACCAGTCGGCGGAAGCCCGCCGCGAAGTCCGACTTCATTAGCAGTCGGCTTCGCCGGCCGCTCGCCGCGGCGGCATCGGGAATTCTCCTCAGCCTCTCCTTTCCGTCCGCGGGGCTCTGGCCCCTGGTGTTCGTCGCCCTCGTTCCGCTCCTGGTGGTCCTCCACCACGACTCGCCCGGGCCCGGCGCGACGGCGGCCACGCCGCGCGGGGCGCGCTGGGCGCCGTGGATCGCCGGCATCGTCTTCAACGCGGTGCTCTTCTCGTGGATCGTGCGGCTGCCCGCCCACGCGATGACACATCCGTGGCTGATCTTCCCGGGCCTCCTCGCTCTCGCGCTCTACCTTGGGCTCTTCATGGCCCTCTTCGGATGGATCGTCCGGCTCGTGCGGAGGCGTCTCGGCTGGCCCGTGCTCGCCGCCGCGCCGATCGCGTGGGCGGCGAGCGAATGGGCCAGGTCCTCCGGGGTGCTCGGCTGTCCCTGGGGCAACGTCGGCTACGCGCTCGCCGAGCACCCGGCCTGGATCCAGGCCGCGTCGCTCGCCGGCGCGCCGGGCCTGAGCTTCTGGATTCTCGTTACGAACTCCCTCGTCGCCGCCGCGGCGGTCTCGCGGCGGTGGTGGGCCCGCGCGGCGTGGGTGATCCTGGCCCTGCTCGTGGTCTGGCTCCCGGTCCGCTGGGGGGAGACCCGGCTTCGCGAGCCGCGCGGGAGGCCCCTGGCACGCGTCGCCCTCGTCCAGCCGAGCATCCCGAGCGACGTCAAGTGGAACCCGGCCCTGCAGGACTCGGTCGTCGGAACGCTCGCGCGGATGACGCGCGTGGCGGCCTCGCTGATGCCGCGTCCCAACCTCATCGTCTGGCCCGAGACCGCGCTCCCGTATTACGTGCGCCTGGAGCGGGTCAAGCTCAAGGCTTTTGTCGATCTCGTCCGGGAGGCCGGCGTGCCGGTCCTGGCGGGCTATCCGGACGCACGCCTCTCGAACAACGGGAGCGTCCTCACGTACAACGCCGCGGGCCTGGTCCTGCCGAACGGCACGTTCGGGGGGCAGTACGAGAAGATCCACCTCGTCCCGTTCGGCGAGCGGGTTCCGTTTCAGGGGCTCCTCCCGTTTCTCGGAAAGATCGATCTGGGGCAGGCCGAGTGGACCCCGGGAACGCGCCCCGTCGTCTTCACGGCCGGGGGCTCGTCGTTCGGCGTGCTCATTTGCTTCGAATCGATCTTCCCGTCCCTCGCCCGCCGTTACGCGCTCGAGGGGGCGCAGTACCTCGTGAACATCACGAACGACGAATGGTTCGGGAAGTCGGCCGGGCCCGTGCAGCACGCGGAGATGGCGATCTTGAGGTCGGTCGAGCTGGGGCTCTCCACGGCGCGATGCGCGAACACGGGCGTCTCGATGCTGATCGATCCGTACGGCCGCGTCGTCGAGCGGACGCCGCTCTTCAAGGAAGCACTCCTCACCGGGGACGTCTGGGTCGGAGCCGGCCCGACGCTGTTCCTCCAGTGGGGGGACTGGGTTACCTCCCTCTGCCTCGGCCTCACGCTGATTCTCGTCGTGATTTCGTGGTACCGGCCGCTCCAGCGCCTGGGCACCGCGTTGACACCGAAGGGATGATCGGGTAGAGTCGCACTTTAGGTGGGTTGCCGGACGTCGGCGCCCGCCTCCGATGGCACGGAGGAAACGCAGCGAAAGTGCCCGGCTCTCCCCGGTCCCACGCGATAGCCCCAGAAATGAAATCCGCGCGCCCGCTTCATCCGGCGGCGCTCCTCCTCGCCTGCGCGCTCGTCGGCGTCGGCCTGGCGCTCGGACGCTCCTCCATCGATCTCGCGGTCTTCTCGGTGCTCGGCGCCGGATTCGCCCTTCGCGCCGAGGGCCGCACGATCCGCTCCGAGCTTCCGCTCCTCACGCTGGCGCTCATCGTCTTTCTGGCACACGCGCTTCTCTCGGGCCGCCCGACGCTGGAGACTGCCAAGGCCGCGGCCCTGATCGCGCTCCGGCTGCTCGCGCTCCTCTACCTCCTCCGCTGGGCGGCGCGGACCTTTCTCGGCGCCGCGGCGCGGTGGCTGCTCGCGTTCCCGATTCCGCCCCGGCCGCGGCTCCTCCTTCTTCCCGTCGAGAGCGCCCGGCACGCCCTCGCTCTGACCCCGATCGCGCTCCGCGAGGCGGAGCAGCAGCACCAGGCGCTCCGCGCCCGCGGGCTCCGTCCCGGTCACGGCGCGGCGGGCCGGGCGCGCTATCTGGCCGCCTGGCTCCTCCCGTTCCTGGGCACGATGCTTCGGGTCGGAGAATCGTACGGAGACGCGCTCCACGCGCGCGGCTACAGGCTGGGCGCCCGGCGGCGAAGCGGGCTTCGGGCCACCTGGGGCTGGGCCGAGATGGGGGCGATCGCGGGGGGAGCGGCATCGGCCGCGTGGCTGCTTCGTGGCGTCTGACCGCCGGGAGGCGGCGTACCGCCTGGTCATCGAGTACGACGGCTCGGAGTTCCACGGCTGGCAAGTGCAGCGGTCGCATCGAACGGTTCAGGGAGAAATCGAGACCGCGCTCAAGCGCCTGGCGCACGGCCCGGTCCGGATCGCGGGCGCGGGGCGGACCGACGCGGGATGCCACGCCGCGGGCCAGGTCGCGAGCGTGAAGCTCACGACGCGGCTCTCGGCGGAGCGGCTCCGGCTGGCGCTCAACGGCATCCTTCCCGGCGACGTCAGGATCGTCCAGGTGGAAGAGGTCGGGCCGGAATTCCACGCGCGGTTCGACGCGATGCGGCGCTCCTACCGATACGTCATCGAGCCTCGGATCGTCCCGATCCGGCGGCGTTACGCCTGGGCGCGCGCGGTTCGAGCGGGGGTCGCGGCGCTCAACGAGGCGTCCCGGCCGCTCCTCGGCGCGCACGATTTCACGACGTTCTCGAAGCAGGGAAGCGAGAACGGTGGCCCGCTCTGCCGCGTCACGCGCGCGCGGTGGTCCGGGCGCCGCGGGCGGCTGCGCTTCGACATCGAATCGGACCGGTTCCTGTACACTATGGTTCGCCGGATCGTGGCCACGGTCGTTCGCGAGTCGGAGAGCGGGGCCGGCGCGGGCGCGGTGGAATCCGCGCTCGAAGCAAGGGATCGCCGGGCCGCCGCACCGCCCGCTCCGGCGCACGGTCTCTACTTGATGCGGGTTCGGTATCCCCGGGTGGGATGGATCCCCAAGGAGTCTCTGAATGTCGTCGCCTGAACTGAATTCACCTTCCTCGCGCGGTGCGAGCAAATGGCCCCTCGGCACCCTGGCGGCGGGGATTCTCTTCGGCCTCCTGCTCCTGGCCGCGCTCCTTGTCGGGACGCGCGGCAAGAAGCGCGTGGTATCCGGCCCCCAGGGCCAGGTGTCGGCCGCGACCGCCGCCGAATCGATGGCGGAGAACGCCCCCGGAAACGTCGACCGGACCCGCCGGACCGCGATCGTGGAAGCGGCGCAGCGGGTCGGCCCCTCGGTCGTCACGCTCAGCGTGGTGCAGACGCGCGTCGTCCAGACCTCGCCGGTCCCACTCGGGAGCGAGTTCTTCGAGCCGTTTTTCCGGGACATGATCCCGCAGTACCGCTACCGGGAGCAGATCCCGAGCATGGGCTCCGGGTTCATCATCTCCAAGGACGGCTACGTTCTGACCAACGAGCACGTCGTGCACGGCGCGGACAAGATCACCGTGATCCTCTCCGACGGGCGCTCGTTCACGGGGCGGATCGTCGGCTCGCACCCGCAATACGACCTCGCGATCGTCAAGATCGACGGCAAGGACCTTCCCGTCGCGCCGCTGGGCACCTCGAACGATCTCCTGGTAGGGGAGTGGGCGATCGCGATCGGGAACCCGTTCGGGTTCCTGCTGAACGATACGCAGCCGACCGTGACCGCGGGCGTGATCAGCGCGACCCGGCGCGACATCAAATCGCAGAGCCAGACCACCGGGATCTACAAGAACATGATCCAGACCGACGCAGCCATCAATCCAGGGAACTCGGGCGGGCCGCTCGTGAACGCGCGCGGCGAGGTCATCGGGGTCAACACGTTCATCTTCACGAAGAGCGGAGGCTCGGAGGGGATCGGCTTCGCGATCCCGATCGACGCCACGAAGCGCGTCGTGGACGAGATCATCCGCTTCGGAAAGGTCCGGAACGTCTGGATCGGCGTCCGTACTTGGGAGATCACGCCGTACGTCGCGGAGCGCCTCGGCACCGCGGATCGGAACGGCCTCTACGTCGCGGTCATCGAGCGGGGGAGCCCCGCGGACAAGGCCGGCGTCAAGGTGGGGGACATCATCCGCAAGGTGAACGGGACGCCCGTGCGGGACAGCAATGAGGCCTATCGCGTGATCTTCGGGGCGAGCGTCGGGGACACGATCTCGCTGACCGTGGAGCGCGACGGGAAGCTCCTCACGATGAAGCTCCTGCTGGAAGAGACGCCCGAGGAATAACGCCATGATCGCGCGCTACAGCCGGAAGGAGATGACGGCGCTCTTCGAGGACGAGACGCGCTACCGGAACTGGCTCGAGGTGGAGCTGGCCGTGGCGCAGGCGATGGAGCGTCGCGGCGAGATTCCCCGCGGCGTCACCGCCCGAATCCGCGAGCGGGCGCGGGTCGACATGGCCCGGATCGACGAGCTGGAGAGGACGCTCCACCATGACGTCATCGCCTTCCTGACCCAGGTGGGCGAGACCGTCGGCCCCGAGGCTCGCCATCTGCATCTCGGCATGACCTCCTCCGACCTGGTCGACACCGCGCTGGCGCTGACGCTCACGCGGGCGGCCGATCTTCTCTCGAAGGAGCTGGATGCCCTGCGGGAGACGGTCCGCGGGTTGGCTCTCCGCTACAAGGAGACGCCGATGGTGGGCAGGACCCACGGCATCCACGCCGAGCCGATCACGTTCGGGTTGAAGCTCCTGGTCTGGTACGAGGAGCTGGGGCGCGCGCGGACGCGTCTCACGCGCGCGCGCGAGGCGATCGCGGTCGGGAAGCTCTCCGGCGCGGTGGGGACGCTCGCGCACTTGAGTCCCGAGCTCGAGGAGCAGGTGCTGGGCGCGCTCGGATTGAAGCCCGAGCCCGCGGCGACGCAGGTCGTCCAGCGCGACCGCCACGCGGAGCTTCTCTCGACGCTCGCGCTCCTCGGGGCTTCGTTGGAGAAGATGGCCGTCGAGATCCGCCACCTCCAGCGCACCGAGGTTTTGGAAGCGGAGGAGCCGTTTCGGGAGGGGCAGAAGGGCTCTTCGGCGATGCCGCACAAGCGGAACCCGGTCCGCTGCGAGCGGGTCACCGGCCTCGCGCGCCTCTTGCGCGCCAACGCGCACGCGGCGCTGGAGAACGTCGCCCTCTGGCACGAGCGCGACATCAGCCACTCGAGCGTGGAGCGGGTCATCCTGCCCGACTCGTTCCTGCTGGCCGACTTCATGACGAGCGAGATCCGGGAGGTCCTGGCCGGCCTCATCGTCTACCCGGAGCGGATGCTCCAGAACCTCGGGTTGACCCGCGGCCTCGTCTACTCGCAGCGGGTGCTCCTCGCGCTCACCCAGGCGGGGCTCGCCCGCGAAGAGGCGTACGCCGTCGTCCAGCGTCACGCCATGGAAGCGTGGAAGGGTGGCCCCGATTTGAGGGCCCGGCTCGCCGCGGATCCCGCCGTCACCGGCGTGCTCAAGCGCGAGGAGCTGGAGGCATGCTTCGACCCGAAGCACTTCACTCGGAATGTGAATCAAGTCTTTGATCGCGTTCTCGGAGCGTCAGTTGTCGCCAGTGGCTGAAGCCAGCGTGCTCCCCCTCGCCGAGGCGGATCCGGAGGGCCTCGGGAAGCTCCTGGCCGCGGAAGGCTTCCGCCTGACGCCCGATGAGGCGAAGCGGATGCTCGACCTCCTCGGCCGCAATCCGACTCGTGTCGAGGCGACGATCTTCGACACGATGTGGAGCGAGCACTGCTCCTACAAGAGCAGCCGTTGGGTGCTCCGGTCCCACCTGCCGACCGAGAGCCCGGACGTAATCCTTGGACCGGGCGAGGACGCGGGCGTGGTCCGATTCGGCAAGCACCGCGGCGTGGACTACGCGCTGGTGTTCGCCCACGAGAGCCACAACCACCCCTCCCAAATCGTCCCGATCGAAGGAGCGGCCACCGGAATCGGCGGCATCGTCCGCGACGTGGCGTGCATGGGCGCGGAAGTGATCGGCGTCATGGATGCGCTCCGCTTCGGGGACCCTGAAGGGCCGCGAGCGAGCGCGGTCCGCGAGATCGTGCGGGGCGTCGTCGACGGAATCTGGCAGTACGCGAATCCGCTCGGCGTGCCCAACCTGGGCGGCGACGTCTTCTTCTCGGGGCGATACGACGAGAACTGCCTCGTGAACGTCGTGGCGCTCGGGATCGTCCGCGCCGACCAGGTCGTCCGGAGCCGCGTTCCCGACGCGGCGAAACGCGAGCCGTACATCCTCGTGCTCCTGGGAAAGCCGACCGACGAGACCGGGTTCGGCGGCGCCTCCTTCGCGTCCGCGATCCTCGAGGAAGGCGCGCACGATCAGCGGGGACACGTGCAGGTCCCCGATCCGTTCTTGAAGCGCGTCCTCCTGGAGGCGAACCGCGCGGCCCTGGCGTGGCTCCACGCGCAGGGGGCTCCCTTCGGCTTCAAGGACCTGGGCGCCGGCGGAATCGCGTGCGCCTCCTCCGAGCTCGCGGCGGCGGGAGGGTTCGGGATGGACGTCGATCTCGATCGCGTTCCGACGCCGCAGGGCGACTTTCCGCCCGAGGTGATCAGCTGCTCCGAGACGCAGGAGCGCTTCGCGCTCGTGGTCCCCGAGCGTCTGGCCCCGCGCGTCCTCGAGATCTATAACGTGGAGTACGCGCTTCCCGCGGTCTACGAGGGAGCCCGGGCCGCCGTCATCGGCCGCGTGCGCGACGACGCGCGGTATCGGATCTTGAAGAGCGGACAGCCGGTCTGCGACGCGGCGGTCGATGTGATCACGGCCGGGATCGAGCACCGCCGGGCTCAGCGGCCCCGCGCTCCTCGGCCGGCGGGCGCGGCGCTCCCGCCGGTGCACGATCACGACGCGCTCTTCCGCCGGCTGATCGGCTCGCCCAACCTGGGATCGCGGGAGCCTCTCTGGCGCTACTACGACACCGAGGTGCAGGGACGGATGGTGATCCGCGCGGGGGAAGCCGACGCCTCGGTGATGGCGCCCGTGCCCGGCTCACCGCTCGGCGCCGCGATGTCCGTGGGCGGGAACCCCTGGTACGTCGCGGCCGATCCCTACGCGGGCTCGGCCCACGCGGTGTACGAAGCGCTCCGGAATCTCGTCTGCGTCGGGGCGAGGCCCACCGCTCTCACCGACTGCCTCAACTTCGGGAACCCGGAAGATCCGGAGGTCTTCGACGAGTTCGTCCGCTCGGTCCGCGGGCTCGGGGACGCCGCGCGCGCGTTCGGCCCGAGCGGCACGGAGGGACCGCCGATCCCGTTCGTCTCGGGCAACGTCTCCTTCTACAACGAATCCTCGACCGGCCGCGCCATCGAGCCCTCCCCGATCGTCGCGGGGCTCGGCGTCCTCGACGATTACGCCGTGGCAGTAACCGGCGCGATCAAGCGCGCCGGGAGCGTGATCGTTCTCACCGGCCCGCGGGAAGACCGTCTCGGCGCGTCGCAGCTCCGGCATGCCCTGACCGGCGACACGGGCGGCGATCTCCCGACCCTCGATTTCGACCGCGAGCGGCGGCGCCTCTACGCCGTGCTGGAAGCGGTTCGGCGCGGATGGGTCCTCGCGAGCCACGACATCGCCGAGGGCGGTCTTGCGGTCGCGGCCCTCGAGATGGCCCTGGGAGGCTTCGCCTCGCAAGGGCTCGGCCTCCAGATCCCGATCTCGGGCCTGGGGGGGACCGCGCCCGAAGTCCGGCTCTACTCGGAATCGCCGGGATTCCTGCTCGAGGTTTCAAAGGAGCAGCTCACGCCGCTCCTGGACCTCTTCAAGTCCTTGGGCGTCGACGCGACGATGATCGGGCGGACACTGGCCGAGCCCCGATTCCGCCTCCTCGACGGCGGGCTCGCGCTGGTCGACGCCGACCTTGCGGATCTCGCGGCGGTCCACCGCGCCGCGATCCGCCCCTACGTGGAGTGACGATGGCTCGAGTTGCGATCTTGCAAATCCCGGGCGTCAACTGCGAGTACGAGACCGCGCGCGTTCTCGAGGCCGTGGGTCTCGAGGCGCGCATCGTCCGCTCGAACGAGCCCGCCTCGGTCTTGAGCGAGTTCCACGCGTACGTCCTTCCGGGCGGCTTCGCGTTCCAGGACCGGATTCGCGCGGGCGCGGTGGCTGCGAAGCTTCCCGCGGTGGAGCGCATCGCGGCGGAATCGGAGCGGGGAAAGCCGGTGCTCGGAATCTGCAACGGCGCGCAGGTCCTCGTCGAAGCGGGGCTCGTCCCCGGGATCCGATCCGGTCGCGTGGAGATGGCCCTGGCACCCAATCGCGCGCCGCGGCGCCAGGGATACCTCTGCCGCTGGGTGCGTGTCCGGACGGAGGAGGGCCCTGGCCGGAAGATCTGGAGCTCCGTGCTCCCCAATGGAGAGATCGTGCCGCTTCCGATGGCCCACGGAGAAGGGCGGTTCGAGACGGCGGATCCCGAGGTTCAATCCAGCATCCAAAAGGGAGGGTTGGCTCTCTTCCGGTACGTCGACGCGAGCGGCGCTCCGGCAACCCGGTTTCCCGACGATCCGAACGGCGCGCTCTTCCAGGCGGCGGGCGTCACGAATCGATCGGGAAACGTGCTCGCGATCATGCCGCACCCGGAGCGGGCGTCGTGGCTCAAGCAGGTTCCGCTCGAGTGGCCGGGCACCTGGGGCGAGCGGCGCCGCGCCTCGGTCGGATCGTACGACGCGCTCGAGGGCTCGGGGCCCGGGCGATTTCTCTTCGAGTCGCTGGCGCTCTCCCTCGGGGTCGCGCGCGCGGCGGAGGCGTCCCGATGAGCGCGGTGCTCCTGACCCGATACAAGATCGCCGACCTCGCGGCGTGGACGGCGCTCGAGACGGGCCGCCGTCTCCTGCCGCCGGGCTGCTCGCTCCATCGTCTGGTGAGGGAGGAGCTCTACCTGTTCGAGGCGGACGCCGGCGCGGCGCCGGCCGCGTTCGAGGAGCCGCTCCGCCGGGCGATCGAGAACAGCAACTTTTTCGTGAACCCGAACAAGGAGCGGTACCGGTTCCTGACCTCGTCCGGACGCGGCGAGTCGCTGGCCGCGCCGGATGGAGCTTGGGGCATCCTGGCCCGGCCGAGAGACGACACGCGAGACGAAGGCCTGCGCGAGCGCCTGTCGCGGGAGCATCCGATCGACGGATTGGGCGCGATCCGGCGCGCGCGCCTCTGGTGGCTCTGGACGGAAGGACCCGAAGGGAGGTCGGCGATGAAGGAGTGCTACGAGCAGGTTGGCCCCGTCAGCGGGGCGCGGCGCGGGCTTCTCGTGAATCCGCACGCCGAGTCGGATCTTCGAATCGAAGGCTCCGTTCCCTGGCGCACGGTGGAGGCGTTCCTCGTGCAGGCGGCGGCGCCTTTCCGGAGCGCGGCTTGATGGAGAAGACCATCGTGAAATCGGCGCACGGCGACCGGCTTCGGGAGGAGTGCGGCGTCTTTGGGATCTGGGGCGCGGAGAACGCGGCCCGCCTCGCCTACGCGGGACTTTACGCGCTCCAGCACCGCGGGCAGGAGAGCGCGGGCATCGTCTCGACCGACGGCGTCGAGTACCGGGAACACCGCGGGGTCGGTCTCGTCTCCGACGTCTTCGTGGGGAACGCGCTCGAGCCGCTTCGGGGCCACGTCGCGATCGGGCACAACCGCTATTCCACGACGGGGGGAAGCCAGCTCCAGAACGCGCAGCCCCTGGTGGTCAACTATCGCGAGGGGAAGCTCGCGATCGCCCACAACGGAAATCTCGTCAACGCGCTCGCGCTGCGGGACGAGATGGAAGGGAAGGGATCGATCTTCCAGACGACGAGCGACACCGAGGTTATCCTCCACCTGATCGCGCGATCCTCGGCGACCGAGATCGAGCGGATGATCCCGGAGGCGCTCGCGCGCTGTCAGGGCGCGTACACGCTGGTTCTCCTCGCGGGGGACAAGCTGATCGGCGTCCGTGACCCCCGCGGCTTCCGGCCGCTCTGTCTGGGGCGTCGCGGCGATGCCCACGTCCTGGCGAGCGAGACGTGTGCCCTCGATATCGTCGGCGCCGATCTCGTGAGGGAGATCGAGCCCGGCGAGATGGTGATCATCGACGGAAGCGGCGTCCGGTCCTTCCGGATCTTCAAGGCGGAGGCCCCCCGGGCCTGCGTCTTCGAGCTCATCTACTTCTCGCGTCCCGACAGCGTGGTCTTCGGCCAGAGCGTCGATTCGATCCGCCGGCGCCTCGGCCAGCGGCTGGCCGAGGAGCATCCCGCCGACGCCGACATCGCGATCTCGGTGCCCGATTCCAGCAACTCGGCGGCCCTCGGCTTCTCGGAGCGCTCCAAGATTCCCTTCGAGCTCGGACTGATCCGAAATCACTACGTCGGGCGCACGTTCATCGCGCCACAGCAGATCACGCGCGACTTCGGCGTTAACCTGAAATTCAACCCGGTGCGCCGTATCTTGGAAGGGAAGCGGGTCGTCGTGGTGGACGATTCGATCGTGCGCGGGACGACTAGCCGGAGCCTGGTCGCGATGCTGCGCGGAGCCGGTGCGCGCGAGGTCCACTTCCGGGTCTCGAGCCCACCGATCGGCTGGTCGTGCTACTACGGCATCGACACGCCGAACCGCCGTGAGCTGATCGCCTCGTCCCACACCGTGGAGCAGATCCGCAGCTACCTGCACGTCGACACGCTCGGCTATCTCTCGATGGACGGGCTCCGGGCCTGCGTCGAGCGCCCCGACGACCACTGCTACGCCTGCTTCAACGGCGACTACTCAGTCCGATTCGGTGTGGAGATGGACAAGCTCGCCATGGAGCGCGGCCGGAGCCGGGTCACGGAAACACCCTCGTAGCAAATTTTTGGGCAGGCGGATTGCATGCGGGTCCCGATGGCCCTACGTAAATTGCACGACCGCGCAACGATCGTTTCCCCCATCCCCGCCGCAACTTAACGGCCCAGCCCGCCCCGCGCGGATCAACTCCGAAGTTGTTCCCTGGCATGAACATTGCCCTACGACCCGCGCGGGCATCCCTGGCCGCATCCCACAACATGGAAGTTCGAGGGCCGATCCGTGGCAACCGAGAACGGAAAGCGGAAAAAGCTGGGCGAGTACCTTCTCGAAGCGGGGCTGATTAACGATCAGCAGCTGAAGGAAGCGCTCCGCCGGCAGCGTCAGACGAAGGAGCCGCTGGGGCACATCCTCTCGCGCAGCGGGATGGTGTCCGAGGCGGACATCTGCCGCACCCTTCACGCGCAGCTCGGCCTACCGATCGTCGATCTCCAGGCCATCGCGATCGACGACGGCATCATCCGCCTCATCAAGGAAGAGCTGGCCAAGAAATACACCGCCATTCCGATCGAGGTGGAGAACCGCACCACGCTCCGGGTCGCGATGGCGGATCCGCTGAACGCGGCGGCCCTCGAGGATCTCCGTTTCCAGAGCGGCTACTTCGTCCGTCCGGTCCTCGCCCCGCCCACCGAGATCGTCGAGGCGATTTCGAAGTACTATCACATCGACGCCTCGGTCGTGGAAATCCTGGAAAACATCATCAAGAACGATCCCGTCTCCGAAGTGCGCGAGATCGTCGAGGCGGAGCCGGACGAATCGGTCGACGAGCTGATGAAGATCAGCGCGGGCCCGCCGATCGTGCGGCTTGCGAACTGGATCATCACGCGCGCCGTGGAGATGCGGTCGAGCGACATCCACATCGAGCCTCAGGAAAAAGGAGTGGGCGTCCGCATCCGGGTCGACGGCCTCCTCCAGGACATGGAGCGCCTCCCCAAGTGGACCCAGGGGGCGCTGACCTCGCGCATCAAGATCCTCTCCTCGCTGGACATCGCGGAGAAGCGGCTGCCGCAAGATGGACGCTTCCGCGTGGAGATCGACGGCAGACGGATCGATTTCCGCGTCTCGACCCTTCCGACGGACCACGGCGAGAAGATCGTGATCCGCATCGTGGACCAGGAGCGCTCGGCGCTGCGGCTCGACACGCTCGGGTTAAGTGGTACGGTGCTCGCGAGAATCCGCGCGTACGGCCAGCGTCCGCAGGGGATCCTGATGGTGACCGGTCCCACGGGGAGCGGGAAGACCACGATGCTCTACTCCCTGCTGCAGCACATCCACTCGGTGACCAAGAACATCGTGACCGTCGAGGACCCGATCGAATACCAGGTCGCCGGCGTGAACCAGGTCCAGGTGGACGAGAAGAGCAAGAAGACCTTCGCCGCGATCCTTCGCGCGATGCTCCGGCAGGATCCGGACGTCATGATGATCGGAGAGATCCGGGACTTCGAGACGGCCCAGATCGCCTTCCGCGCCTCGATCACCGGGCACCTCGTCCTCTCGACGGTGCACACGAACGACGCCCCGTCCGCCATCACCCGCCTGGTCGACCTCGGCCTCCAGCCCTACATGGTGGCATCGAGCCTCGCGGGCGTCGTATCGATGCGGCTCGTGCGCACGCTCTGCCCGAAGTGCAAGGATCCCTACGTTCCGTCCCCCGAGGAGCTCCATCTCCTCGGGCTCGGCGCGCGCGAGGGTGCGGACTTGACGCTGTACCGGCCCGTCGGTTGCGAGCACTGCTTCGAGACCGGCTTCCGGGGGCGCATCGGGGTATTCGAGGTGCTCGACGTGACCGATCCCATCCGCAGGCAGATCTCGAGCGGCGCGCCGGAGTCCGTGATCCGTCAAGCGGCGCTCGAGGCGGGAATGGTCCCGATCGGCCAGGACGGGATGGCGAAGGTGCTCTCCGGCCAGACGAGCCTCGAGGAGCTGCAGCGGGTCGTCTACTGCGAGGAGGAGCTCGCGCGGATCTGCCCCTCGTGCCACGAAGCGGTCTCCGCGGAGTATCTCTTCTGTCCGCACTGCGGCAACGCCGCCGACCACGTCTGCCCCGAGTGCCAGCGGCGCGTCGACACCGGCTGGTCGTTCTGCCCCTCGTGCGGCGCTCGCCGACGGCAGATTCCGGAGTCGGCCGTTCCGGTGAGCACCGTCGAGCAGATGATCGGCCTCCCCGAGCCCCCGACGCGCTCCGCCAGCACGCCCCGCACCGCGCGGAACGCACCCGCTCCGCGTCGCGGCGCTTGACCCACCCCGCCCCGGTTCTTAGAATCCCCCGACCTAACGCCTGAGCCGGCATCCCGCCGGCCGATCTCGCGCCGGTGCACCACTTACCCCCGGGGAGCCGTGTCCGTTCAGGAATCCCGCCGCGAGAAGCTTGACGCACTCAGCCAGCGCGGCATCCAGCCGTACGCCTATCGCTACGACGTGACCCATAGCTCGTCGCGCGTCCTCGAGAACGCCGACGCGTTGGAGTCGTCCGGGGAGGTCGTGCGCGTCGCCGGGCGGCTCATGACCAAGCGCGGGCACGGGAAGGCCTCGTTCGCCTCTCTCAAGGACGCCGACGGCCTGCTCCAGGTCTACCTCCGCGAGGACCTCCTCGGCGCCGACGCCTACGCCGACGCGGTCGCGTTCGATCTCGGCGATTGGATCGGCGTGGAGGGACAGGTCTTCCGGACCAAGACCGGGGAGACCACGGTCAAAGCCAACCGGGTCGAGCTTCTCTCGAAGTCGCTGCGGCCGCTGCCCGAGAAATGGCACGGCCTCACCGACGTCGAAACGCGCTACCGCCAGCGGTACGCCGACCTGGTCGTCAACGACGACGTGCGCGCCGTCTTCCGATCGAGGTCGGCGATCGTCCGCGCGCTCCGCGAGTTCCTCGACGCCCGCGGCTACATCGAGGTCGAGACCCCGGTCCTCCAGCCGCTCTACGGCGGCGCAGCCGCGCGGCCGTTCACCACGCACCACAACGCGCTCGACATGAAGCTCTATCTCCGGATCGCGGTGGAGCTCTATTTGAAGCGCCTCATCGTGGGCGGGCTCGACCGCGTCTACGAGGTGGCGAAGACGTTCCGGAACGAGGGCGTGGACCGCCTGCACAATCCGGAGTTCACGATGCTCGAGCTCTACCAGGCGTACGCGGACTACGAAGACATGATGACGCTGACGCAGGAGATGATCCTGCACGCCGTCCGGAGAGTTCACGGGTCGCTCCGGATTCCTTTCGACGGGAAAGAGATCGATTTCACGCCGCCCTGGCGCCGCGTCGTCTTCAGCGAGGCCGCGGCGGAGGCGCTGGGTGTGGACGCGCTTCCCGCGGAGGAGCCGGCGCTCCGGGACCTCGCGCGCCGGGCCGGGATCGCCGTCGATCCCGCCTTCTCGTACGGGCGCATCCTCGACGAGGTCCTCTCCGCGAAGGTGCAGCCCGACCTCATCGCCCCGACGTTCCTGGTGGACCATCCGCGCGACATTTCGCCTTTGGCCAAGGCGAAACGGGGGAATCCGAGCGTCGTGGAGCGATTCGAGGTGGTGGTCGCGGGGGCCGAGCTCGCGAACGCGTTCTCCGAGCAGAACGACCCGGCGGAGCAGCGCCGCGCGTTCGAAGCGCAGCTGGAGCAGCGGCGGCGCGGCGACGAGGAGGCGCAGCCGCTCGATGCCGACTACCTTCGGGCGCTCGAGCTGGGTCTTCCGCCGACCGGCGGCGTGGGCCTCGGCGTGGACCGCCTCGTGATGCTGCTCACTGACTCACGATCCATTCGCGATGTGATCCTCTTCCCGCACATGCGGCCGGAGGAGGGCCAGGATGCCTCGGCGTAGCCCTCCTCCGGCCTGAGCGGCGGGCGGCGCATGGGTTACGTCCGAATCATCGCTTCGCGGTACCTCCGCTCCAAGCGCCGTCTCAATTTCATCACGCTCGTGAGCCTGCTCGCGATCGGCGGCGTCTTCGTCGGCGTCGCAGCGCTGACCATCGTGCTCTCCGTGATGAACGGCTTCGAGGATCAGGTCCAGCAGCGGATCGCCGGCACGAACGCGCACGCGGCGGTGCTGGACGGCGGCGACCGGCCCCTGCACTCGGACCCCGCCCTCGAGCGCGCCATCCGCGGCGCGGTGCCGGGAGCGGAGGTGGCCCCCTTCGTCTATGGCAAGGTGATGGTCGCGTCCCGACACGGCGTCGACGGGATGGTCCTGAAGGGCGTCGACCCAGACCGGGAGCGGCGCGTGACCGACATCCTCGCCCGGTTGACGCCCGCGGACAATCCGTTCGACGGCGGCGATCTTCCGGGCATCGCGCTGGGGCAGGAGCTCGCGCTTCGGCTGCGCGTGACGCGGGGCGACATCATCCTGATCAGTATCCCGTCGGAGGAGCCGGGCGGATTCCTGGGCGGCGTGCCGCGATCCCGCCGGCTCCGGGTGGGCTCGATCTTCCGGTCCGGGCTCTACGAATACGATTCGTCGTTCGGCGTGGTGCCGCTGCCGACCGCGCAGGAGTTCTTCGGGCTGGGCAGCGACATCACGGGATACGAGCTCAGGCTCGTGGACATGTTTCGCGCGCGCGAGGCGTCGCAGCGAATCGAGAGCGTGCTGGGACCGGGGTATCGCTCCACGAACTGGATCGACCTCAACCGCAATCTGTTCGCGTGGATGAAAATCGAGAAGGCGGTCATGTTCACGATCCTGGTCCTGATCGTGGTGGTCGCCGCCGTCAATATCGTCTCGAGCCTGGTGATGCTGGTTCTGGAGAAGCGGCGCGACATCGGGGTTTTGCGCACCATGGGCGTCACGCCCCGCGGCATCATGAGGATCTTCGTCCTCCAGGGAACGCTGATCGGTTTGGCGGGCACCATTTCCGGCCTTGCCGCTGGGTTCGCCGTCTCGTTCGTTCTCGGCCGCTACAAACTCCTCCACCTGCCCGGCGAGATCTACTTCATCGACACCCTGCCTGTGAAGATGGAATGGCCCGATTTCGTGTTCGTGGCGTGCGCGGCCACCGCTACCTGCTTCCTCGCCAGTCTTTATCCGGCCTGGCAGGCGGCGCGGCTTGCTCCGGTGCAGGCGATCCGCTATGAATGAGGTCCTCGGGGGCGCTGCCGCGCTGGAGGCGGCGTCGCTCGCGAAGACCTACCAGGAAGGAATGGCGCCGGTGGAGGTCCTCCGGGACGTGAACCTGACCGTCTCGCCCGGGGAGATGGTGGCGGTCATGGGGGCGTCGGGCTCCGGGAAGTCGACCCTGCTCCACCTGCTCGGGGGACTCGACCAGCCGACGTCGGGGAACGTGCGGATCGGCGGGGAACCGATGACCTCCCTCGGCGAAGACGGCCGCTCCAGGCTTCGCGCGCGGAGCGTGGGGTTTGTCTTCCAGTTCCACCAGCTCCTCCCCGAATTCACCGCGCTGGAAAACGTCATGATGCCGGGGTGGATCGCCGGAGGGAGGGCCGAGGCGGCCGCGCGCGGCCGGGCGGAGGAGCTGCTTGCCTCGCTGGGGCTCTCCGAGAGGGCGGAGCACAAACCCTCGGAGCTCTCGGGAGGCGAACAGCAGCGGATCGCCGTGGCGCGGGCCTTGCATCGTAGGCCCGCGGTGCTCCTGGCGGACGAACCGACCGGAAACCTGGACCGGGCGGCCACGTCCACGTTGATGCAGATCCTCGAAAAATACCGTCGCGATGAGGGTCAAGCGATTGTCATTGCAACACATAACCCTGATGTGGCCCGCTCCGCGGGGCGTATCCTGGCGCTTGAGGATGGTCAGCTCAAGCCGATGAATCTGTAGAATGGCGGCATCTAAAGAGGCAGTACGCGGGAGGGAGCCTAAAAACGATGCAATGCCAACTGTGCGGTAAGCGTCCGGCCGTCGTTCACTTCACGGAGATCGTGAACAACAAGAAGTCGGAATATCACGTCTGCGAGAAGTGCGCCGAGGAGCGCGGCTACCACACGCCTTTGGTGAAAACAAAGTTCTCGGTGGGCGACCTGCTCGCCGGCATGGTCGACCAGGCCGGCGTCGGGGAGGAGGCGAAGGTCGGCCGGGTCCAGTGTCCGCGCTGCCACATGGTCTATTCCGCGTTCAAGGAATCGGGCCGGCTGGGCTGCTCGGAGTGCTACACGACGTTCCGGGCCCAGCTCCGGCCCCTGCTCCGGCGCATCCACGGCAGCACCAAGCACGTGGGCAAGACGCCGGTGCGGGATTCAGCCCGCGTGGCGATCCGGCGCGAGGTGCAGAAGCTTCACGAGGACATGCAGGCTGCCATCGAGCACGAGGAGTTCGAGACCGCGGCCCGCCTTCGGGACCAGATCCGGTCGATCGAAGCGCGCGGCGGCCTCACGGCGGAGGAGGGTTCGCGATGAAGCTGATCTCGCTCGCCCAGGGCCTGGGGCGGTGGCTCGACGGGTCGGGCCCGTCGTCCGACATCGTGCTGAGCACCCGCGTCAGGCTGGCCCGGAATCTCAAGGAAGTCCCGTTCACCCACCGGGCGCGGGAAGAGCAGATGGCCATGGTCTACTCGAGCGTCGTCTCGGCGGTGCGGAAGACGCCCGCGCTCGTTTCCTCGACGGCGCTCTCGATGCGGGAGCTGACCCCGCTCGACCGGCAGTTTCTCGTGGAGCGGCACTTGATCTCGCACGATCTCGCGGACAACGGACGGCTGCGCGGGCTCCTCATGGTCCCCGACGAGAGCGTCTCGGCGATGGTGAACGAGGAGGACCATCTCAGGCTTCAGGCCCTCTCGTCCGGATTTCAGCTCCGCTCGGCGTGGGAGGCGGTGAACGCCATCGATGATGAACTGGGCCAGGACCTCGACTATGCTTTCAGTGACGACTTGGGGTATCTGACCGCCTGTCCGACGAACGCGGGCACGGGGATGAGGGCTTCGGTCCTGATCCACCTGCCCTCGCTCGTATTGACGAAGCAGATCGGGCGCGTCCTCCAGGGCATCACGCAGGTCGGCCTCGCCGTGCGGGGGTTCTACGGCGAGGGCTCGCAGATCCAGGGGAATTTCTTCCAGATCTCGAACCAGACGACGCTCGGTCAGAGCGAGCGGGAGACGGTCGAAAGTCTCGAGCGCGTGACCCGGCAGATCATCGACTACGAGCAGCGGGCCCGCGACGAGCTGCTCAAGGACGCGCGCGTTCAGATCGAGGACAAGATCTGGCGTGCGTACGGTACGCTGCGGCACAGCCGCGTGATTTCGTCGCAGGAGGTCATCAACCTCTCGTCGGCAGTGCGTTTCGGCGTGGCCCTCCAGATGGACGGGCTGGCGAGCGTGCAGAAGCTGAACGAGCTCTTGATCCGGACGCAGCCCGCCCACATCCAGCTGGCGACCGGGCGGGAGATGGAACAACGGGAACGGAATGTGATCCGCGCGGATTACGTGCGGAAGCTACTCGATAACAGCGCGGCGAGCGCCGTGAATCCGAATTGACGGGTATGGGGGTTTTGAGAGCGGGGAGCCCGCTGGAGGTTTTGAATCATGCATGACAAGTTCACGGAACGCGTGAGAAAAGTGATGTACCTCGCGCGCGAAGAGGCGGCCCGGCTGCAGCACGATTACATCGGGACCGAGCACCTTCTCCTCGGAGTCATCCGGGAAGGAGAAGGCATCGCCGCCACCGTTTTGAATAATCTGGGACTCGACCTGGACGCCATCCGCCAAGCGGTGGAGAGCATGGTCGCCGCGACCGGCGGCACGCTCACGATCGGCGAGATCCCGTTCACGCCGCGCGCCAAGCGCGTGCTCGAGCTTTCGGTCGACGAAGCGCGACAGCTGGGCCACAACTATGTCGGAACCGAGCACCTTCTCCTCGGGTTGATTCGGGAGGGTGAGGGCGTTGCGGCGCGCGTTCTTCTGGAGCTGGGCGTCGACCGGAAGAAAGTTCGCGAGGAGACGCTGAAGCTCCTGGGA
>Ga0066709_100000330_pt1 | contig 23780 bp, 24 predicted proteins | sample GraSoiAngelo_158_FD_79665 | JGI IMG/M metagenome (GOLD analysis project Ga0066709, IMG submission 79665) | Grasslands soil microbial communities from the Angelo Coastal Reserve, California, USA - 14_1009_16_30cm | ecosystem: Environmental > Terrestrial > Soil > Grasslands | place: USA...
CACCACCTCTCGCGTCACAAACAGCGGCATGAGACGTTACGTCTTCAACGCCTCAATGGCCTCGCGCGCCACCACGCGATCATCGAACGGATGCTTGACCTTTCCGATGATCTGATAATCTTCATGGCCTTTGCCGGCGATGACGACCAGATCGCCCGGCTGCGCCGCCCGCATGGCCTCCATGATCGCCGCGCGCCGATCCGGCTCGACGATGTATCGGCCTCGACCGGCTTCCTCCAGACCCGCGCGGACGCCGGGTTCCACTTCACGGATGATCGCGGCGGCGTCTTCGGTGCGAGGATTGTCGGAGGTCACCACACTCAGATCGCTGTAGCGCGCGGCGACGCGACCCATCTTCGGCCGTTTGCCCCGATCACGATCCCCCCCGCAGCCGAACACGGTAATGATCCGGCCGGTTTTGACCGCCTGGGCGGTGGTCAGCAACCGGTAGAGTGCGTCGTCGGTATGCGCATAGTCCACGATGACGGTGAACGGCTGGCCGGCGTCGACCCGTTCGAATCGGCCGGGGACATTGACGAGTCGCGCCACCCCGTCCCTCACGGTTTCCACCGGAATGCCCTGGGCCAGTCCGATACCCACCGCCGCAAGGATGTTATAGATATTGTGCCGCCCGACGAGAGCCGATCGGATCGTCGTCGTGCCGCTTGGGGTGCACGCTGTGAACCGAACGCCTTCCAAAGAAATGTTCACCGACTCCGCCCGGATATCCGCCGGCCGATCGATGGCATACGTCCAGACCGGCGCGGGCGATGCTGCCGCCACTCGTTCTCCGTAGGGGTCGTCCACATTCACGACGGCACGGCTGGATGCGTCAAGACCGGTGAAGAGGCGGAGCTTCGCCTGAAAGTAGTCTTCCATCTCGTGATGAAAATCGAGATGATCTTGCGTCAGATTGGTGAAGACCGCCGTGCGGAATACGCAGCCAGTCGTCCGGTCGAGGGCAAGCGCGTGTGATGAGACTTCCATGACAGCGGCCGCCATCCTGGCGTCCACCATCTTCTTCAGCAGCTCCTGCAACTCCAACGCCCCGGGCGTCGTATGACTAGCCGGAATGCGGTCACTGCCGATCTCATACGCGACCGTGCCGATCAGTCCCGTCCTCAAGCCGGCCGCTTCCAGGATCGCTCTGCCGAGATAGGTGGTCGTTGTCTTGCCGTTCGTGCCGGTCACCCCGATAAGCTGGAGCTGTCGGGAAGGTTCCCCATAAAAACGGCCGGCGAGAAGGCTCAGGAATCGTCGAGAGTCGGACACCTCGATCACCACGACGCCGAGCGCGCGCGCGTCAGCCGGGGACACGCGGCCGCGTTCGATGACCAGGCCCGCCGCCCCTGCGGACACGGCCGAGCGAAGAAATCGATGGCCGTCCGACTGCACCCCTTTCACCGCGACGAACAACGATCCGGGTTTCACGTCCCGGGAATCGTCCGTGAGTGCGGCGATCTCGCCGTTCGGCTCGCCGTACACCTTCATATCAGTCTGGTCCCCCAACACGACAAGGAGATTCATCGCAACGCAAGGACCTCGCCTTTCACCGTCTTCGGTGGAATGCCGAGATGACGGATGGCGCGCATGGCAATCCGCTGAAACACCGGCGCGGCGACGGTCCCTCCCCATTGATCGGTCTTCGGTTCATCCACCACCACAAGAATCGTGAGTTGCGGGTCATCGGCCGGCAGAAATCCTACGAAGGAACTCACCGTACGCGTCCTCGAATATTTGCCGGTCGAGGGATCCACCTTCTGGGCGGTTCCGGTCTTCCCGGCGACATCATAACCAGGAATCGCGGCGAGCGTGCCGGTGCCGCCCTGCATGACGACCCCGCACAGAATCTCGGTCATGATCCGTGCAGTCTCGCTCGAGATCGGCCGCCGTCGCACCGTCGGAGACATGCGGGCAATCGTCTCGCCGGTGGAGGACTTGACCTCCGAGACCACATAGGGACGCATCAACCACCCGCCGTTCGCGATCGCCGAGACCGCGGCGACGAGTTGCATGGATGTCACGCCGATCTCCTGCCCCATCGCGATGGAAGCCAACGAGCGCCGGCCCCAGGCTCCCGGTTCCTTCAGCAGCCCTCTGACCTCGCCATTCAAATCGACGTCGGTCTTCTGACCGAATCCGAAGGCGGCCACGTACGCGCCAAGCTTCTCAGGCCCGAGCTGCTGCGCGACTTTTATAATCCCGATGTTGCTCGACTTGTGAATGACTTCCGCGAACGTCATCCATCCGTTCTTGTGGTGGTCATGAACGATCGTGTTCTCCACAAGAAATTTGCCGTCTTCGCCATAGATCATGTCCGTCGGCGTGAAGAGCTTCTCTTCAAGCGCGGCCGCGGCGGCGACCAACTTGAACGTGGAGCCGGGTTCATACGAGTCGGTGATCGCCCGGTTGCGCCACAGGCTTGGATCCGCGCCCGGTGAGTTCGGATCGAAGGTTGGACGGACCGCCAATGCCAGGACCGCTCCCGTTTTGGGCTCGAGAATGATCGCCATGCCGCCCTCTGCGCGCGTGCGCGTCACGACCTGGTCCAATTCCTGCTCAGTGGCATACTGCAGCATTTCATCGATCGTGAGGATGAGGTCCTTGCCCGGAGAGGGCCCGAGATAGTTCAGGCCTTTGGGGAAGACCGCCCGCCCCAACGCATCGCGTTCCACGATGAGATGTCCGCGCTCCCCCGCGAGTTGAGCATCGTACCGGCGCTCGAGCCCTTCCAGGCCCTGGTTGTCGATATTCGCGAACCCCAGTACCTGCGCCAGTAATGTTCCCTTCGGATAAAAATGACGCCCCTCGGGCACCAACCCGACTCCCGGCAGCGACAGGCTCTGCAGCCGCTCGGCATTCTCAAGCCCCAGACGCCGTTCCAGCCATACGAAATCGCGGCCGCTCTTCAAGCGCGCTTCCATCTGGCGGGCATCCGTCTGCAGGACATGGGCCAACTTGGCGGCCGTGGCTCGCGGGTCTGCGATGACGCGTGGCTCCCCAAAGACCGATGGCACTTCCATATTGATCGCCAGGATCTTTCCGTTTCGATCGTAAATGGTGCCCCGGCCGCCCTCTACCGTCAGCACTTTTTGATGTTGACGCCCCGCTGTCCGCGCCAATTCTGAAGCCTGTACGACCTGCAATTGAAACAAGCGAGCGAGGACAATCAGAAAGCCCAGGCTTAACAGCCCCGCGGCGATCATTATTCTGCTTCGCGTCGTGTCTCCCTGGGCGATCACCTCAACACCTACTCCGTATGCGAGACCCTGACGATTCCCCCGGCTTCAGGCTTCGGTGTAGGGCCGACAACGACCACCTGATCGTAACGAGCCCGCACCATGCCGAGTTGTGCGGCCGCGACTCGCTCGATTTGCTCGGGGGACGTTACCGTGGCCAGTTGCAGTTCCAGTGCCCGCTGCTCCTGCTGAATCTGCTTTTTCTCAATGCGAAGCTGCTCGATCGCATAGCCTGTTCTATATACATCCACTTTCTCCCACACGGCGCCCAGGGCAAGCGCCAAGAACATTACGCCGGCCAGAATCTTCATGCTGCCGCCTCCTTCTCTATGACCCGTAATTTCGCGCTCCGGGCGCGTGGGTTGTTCGCACATTCATCCGCTGAGGGCACGATCGGGCGTTTGGTCAGTACACGATATCCTAGGGGTCCACTCGCCATATCCCGGTACGTATGCTTCACGATGCGGTCCTCTAAAGAATGAAACGCAATCACCGCCAACCGACCGCCGGGCGCCAACAGAACCGCGAGTGATTTCAGCGAAGCATCCAGGCCTTCCAATTCGCGATTGACCGTAATGCGAAGGGCTTGAAACGTTCTCGTGGCGAAATGCAACCGTCCATAGAGATACGGCGTGGGCACGGACCCACGGATGACGTCCACCAGAGCCTGGGTAGTGAGAATCGGGTCGGACTGTCGGCGGCGTACGATCGCGCGGGCAATTCGCCTGGAGTAACGCTCCTCGCCGAATTCATAAATGATCCGAGCCAACTCAGCCTCGGGCAGTCGATTCACGAGGTCCGCTGCGGTGGCACCATCTTCCGTGTTCATTCGCATATCGAGCGGTCCATTGTTCAGAAAGCTGAACCCGCGGGCGGCCGTATCGAGCTGACGGGACGAGACACCGAGGTCGAGTACGGCGCCATCAATCTTGTCAAGCGACATCTCGCCGAGGACGCGTGTCGCGTTCCGATAGTCGTCATGTTTGATGATCACACGCGCTCCGAAAATTCCCAGCCGTTCCCGAGCTGCGGCCACGGCATTCGGGTCCCTGTCGAAACCAATGACCCGAGCATCAGGCGCGCTGGCTTCAAGAATGGCTTCGCTGTGCCCACCTTCTCCCACCGTCCCATCAACGTACACTCCGCCGGACTTCGGTTGCAGCCAATACAGCAGTTCCTCGCGCAACACCGATTGATGCATACAGAATGGCCACTTTCATCGCTTACACAACTCAATACGACTCGTCTCGGAGCGTCCGGAGTGCGGCCCAAATCCGAGTATTCATCCTTAGATTACATAGCCTTAATACATTCCACTAATACCCACTTCTACCCACTATTTGTGGGAAGTATATGCTCTTGCGAAGAGTTGTCAAGAGGAAATTATGAAATTACGGCAAGATAGATAAACGTTTGGAAGACTTCTGCCTGTGGATAACTACCAGCGGAAAACGAAGGGGGAAATGAGACGAAGTTCTCTGGGTGAGGCTAGGGATAAATCTTATAGAGCATGCGGGGAAATGGGATCGTCTCACGGACGTGTTCCAATCCGCAAATCCACGCAACGGTCCGCTCGATCCCCATTCCAAATCCCGCGTGCGGAACACTCCCGAAGGTTCGAAGGTCGAGATACCATTGGAAGGCTTCCTTCGACAACCCGTGAGCGGTGAGCCTGGACTCCAGCACTTGCCGATCATGAATGCGCTGGCCTCCGCCGATGATTTCGCCATAGCCTTCGGGAGCCAAGACGTCCATGCACAAGGCAAGACCCGGATGTTCCGCATCGGGCTGCATGTAGAACGCCTTGATCGCCGCAGGATAGCGATGGATGATCACCGGGCGGTCAAATTCCTTCGAAAGGATCGTTTCCTCATCTCCGCCAAAATCATCTCCGTGCTGGATCGGATTCCCACTCTTCTGTAAACGTTCGATCGCTTCCCCGTAGGTGAGCCTCGGAAACGGAGGCACGATCGCTTCGAGCTTGCTGGTGTCGCGCTCGAGGATTTTCAGTTCCCCCTTGCGACGGGCGAGAACCTGAGCGACGACGAAGGAAAGAAAATTTTCGGCGAGATCCATCATGTCGCGGAGTTCGGCATAGGCGACCTCCGGTTCGATCATCCAAAATTCCATGAGATGACGGCGGGTCTTGGATTTTTCGGCGCGAAACGTTGGACCGAAACAGTACACTTTACCGAAGGCGGCGGCCGTCGCTTCGTTGTACAGTTGGCCGCTCTGCGTCAAATACGCCTTCTCTCCGAAGTAGTCAGTCTCGAACAGGGTGGTCGTTCCTTCGCATGCATTCGGCGTGAAGATCGGCGTATCGAGCAGGATAAACCCTCGATCGTCAAAAAAATCCCGGCAGGCGCGAATGATCTCGTGGCGTATCCGAAGGATGGCGTGTTGCCGATGAGAGCGAAGCCAGAGGTGCCGGTATTCCATCAGAAAGCCGGTGCCGTGCTCCTTCGGCTGTATAGGAAATTCTTCCGTGACGAGGTGAACAGTCTGAAGATGGGTGGCGTCCAGTTCGAAGCCGCCGGGAGCCCGAATATCGGCTCGCACCCGGCCGGTCACGATCAGCGATGATTCCTGGGTGAGCTGTCCCGTTTCGGCGAAGATGGGCTCGCCAACCCCGGCCTTGCTGACGACGACCTGGATGTCACCGGTACCGTCTCGAACCACGAGAAAGGCGATTTTTCCGCCCATCCTTTTGTGGCGCAACCAGCCGCGGACCGTCACCTCCTCGCCGAGGTGCTGCCCGATATCCTCGATTGAAACGATCGGCATGAAGGAAGTGTATAGAACGATCCTTACTTCGCGCAAGACACTCCCGTTGCGTGATGAGAGATGGTCTCGCTACAATGCAAATGTCATGCGCCTCAACCAGTTTCATTCGTTCGGTGCCGTGGCAATAGCACTGATGCTCCCGCTGGCCGCCTGCAGTCGCGGCGAATCTCATGACGTGCCCGATTTGTTTTATCTGTACCACACCTATGGCGTGGGCAAAAATCCCACAAGTGTCGTCACCGGCGATCTGAACGGCGACGGCATGGCGGACCTGATCACCACGAACATCGGCAACGATTCTCTCAGCATCCTGCTCGGCAATGGAGATGGAAGCTTTCGCGATCCCGTGACGCTGAGGCTCCCCGAACAGCCCCGCGCCGTGCTCCTGCACGATTTCAACGGCGACGGACGCTTGGATCTCGCCGTCGCCAATTCCGGGAACCACCGTGTGACGATCCTCCTCGGAAAGGGCAATGGTGAATTTACCAAAGGGCAGAGCTATCCCGCGGTGAAAACACCGGTAGGCCTGGCATGCGGTGACTTCAATGGTGACAAGCGGCCGGATCTTGCGGTCACGCTTCGAAACGACAAATTGCTGATCCTGTTGGGTGAGGGAGATGGGACGTTCCGGCAGAAAGCCGTCTATGAATACGGGGACACTCCGACGGGCATCGTGACGGCTGACCTCAATGAAGACGGGGTGCTGGATTTGGCGGTGACCCAAGGGGGCAAAATGAGCAACGCTGTGGCCATCCTGCTGGGGAACGGCGATGGAACGTTCCGCCCTCCGGCCCTGTACAGAACGGGCCATCGCCCGCTCAGTGTCTCGATCTTGGATTTAAACGGTGACCGCCATATGGATATGCTGGTGGTCAATGGTGAAATGGACGATATCAGCGTGTTCTTCGGCAAAGGCGACGGAACCTTCACGCCGGGAAGACCGTTTGGGGCGAATGCCGGTCCCATGGCCGCTGTCGCGGAAGATTTTGATGGCGACGGGAAAACCGATGTGGCCATCGTCAACAATCTCTCAAGCGATCTCTCGATTGTGCTCGGCAAGGGTGACGGCACCTTTTGGCAGCCGCCGCGCAGTTACAAAACGGGCGCCGCGCCGTTCGCAGTGACGGCTGTCACGTTCGCTCCGAAAGATCCTCGTCCGGGTCTGGTCACGGCCAACAACATCGCGAGTACCGTCTCGGTGTTTTTGGCGAAGGACCCGCGGTCGCATCTTGTGCCTACTCCATAGGGAGTCTCTTTACTGTGTTACCCTTGACAGCTGAAGTGCCCATCGCTAGATTGGCGCGGCAGGTCGGATCCGTGTGCGACCCACCCATCTCCGGAGTCTGGCTATGAAGACATTCATTTGGTGGTTCCTGACCGGAGCGTTCACAACCCTCGCGGTCTTGATGGTCCAAGGCGGGTTCATCGACTTGCTCAACGGCGACAAGAGCACCACCAGTTTCCTGATCACGATCTCCGGAGGTGGCTTGCTCGCGGGTTGTATCGCGCTGATCATGAATCGGCTGAAATAACAGCGCTTTTTGCCTTGACAACACGAAGATCAAATGTCACATTGTGACGGTATGACCTGCTTGAAATGCCAAGGATTCATGATGGCGGAACGTCATTACACGTTGGATAGCCATCGACTTTATGCCCGGTGCCTGAACTGCGGGTTCTGGTTGGATCTTGCTGATCTGCTACGGTTTTTCCATCGGGTCCTGGAGGCGGGTGTGAAGGATCTCAAACCCGGAGCGACCATTCCTTCATGAAAGGCCTTCGCGGCCTCCTGTTCGCCTCGTTGATTTTCAGTCTTGCCTTTTTGAGTCATCCGTCCCCCACGGTTGCAGCCGTAGACAATTCTCTCAGCACTCCGGTCGTCTCGAAGAAACCTTCGCAAGTCAAAAAGACCAAGAGGGTCTATCGTCCGCGACACACCCGAAGAGAGTCCCCCGAAGCCATCCTTCTCAAGGATCTGACAACGGGAGAGACGCTGGTTGAGCGCCGCGCTGACCAACCCATGCACCCGGCCAGCCTCACCAAAATCATGTCGGCGATTGTCATTCTGGAGGAAGGCGATCTGGACGATGCCGTGACCGTCAGTCGACATGCCGCGAGTACGTCTGGCACCAGGCTTCGATTAAAAGCCGGTCAGGTCTTCCCGCTGCGCGGCCTTGTCGAAGCCATGCTGATCCGCTCCGCCAACGATGCCTGCCTGGCCGCGGCCGAGCACGTCGGCGGGAATGAGGCATCGTTCGTCGCCAAGATGAACGCCAAGGTCGAAGAGTTGGGACTCGCACACACGCAATTTATGAATCCCTGCGGATTCAGCGTCGAGGGGCATTATTCCACGGCGGAAGATTTGGCGGACCTGACAGAGTACGCCATGAGCAATGAAACATTCGCTGCCATCGTACGGGAATCGACCGCCGTCATTCGGTCGATCACGCCCGTGCGGTCAAAAATTTTCGTCGCGCGGACGACCAACCGGCTGCTGGGTACCGTGGACGGCGTGGTGGGTGTGAAGACCGGCTACACGCACGCGGCGGGACGGTGCTTGATCACCGTGGTGCGACGAAACGACAAAGAATTGCTGCTGGTTCTGTTGAACTCCCGACAACGCTGGAGCACCGCCCAATCCATGATCGACTACGGGCTCAGCCAGCGGTCTCTCCTCACCTCGTCGCTGCGGTAATCTCGCGCTTCTCTTCCGGTCAGACCTCAGACGCTCGTATTAAACTCGACGGTGATGTCGCGGCCGGAGAACAAGACCACGATCGTCCCGCCCTTGTAGTTCAGACGCGTAAACGTGGCTTGGTCTTCGGCGAAGTCCTCTTTGCCCAGGAGCTTGCGGGCTTCATCGACTCCCTCCCCTCTCAACACAAGACGAAACACGCCGGCGGCTAAGTGCGCAAACCTCTGGTTGATGAAGATGTAGTCGACTTTGCCGTCCATCAGACGAATGCCCGCCATGGCATTGCTCGGGCTTCGCTTGTCGTACAGCATGACGAAGACATCCTGAACCTCGACTTTCACTCCGGGCAGCTTGATTTTGATCAGATTGTCTTTGACCTTATCTTCCGTATCGCCGAGCTTGATCCCGAAGAGCGACACCTCCGGCGTGTTGAATTGGGAGACGTCGGTGACTTCGTTTTCGGTAAGTTCATAGGGCTGCGCGCTCGCATCCGCGGCGGCAGACAACGTGAATGCCAGCACCGATACGGCCATGACAACCTTCAACCATCTTCCCATGCGCTCCTCCACAATCGTAAAAATGAATGAATCCAGGGAACCAACGGAGTTTGTTCAAGGCATTCGTATCTTAACGAACGTGATTTCGAGATGCAAGTTCAAGACCGCTAGATTGCGCCTTCCGTGCGGTCGCCCGTATCCCTCTTGCCATCGTCCATGAGCAGGAGACCGGCGAGGGTATCCAGGCGGCTGAAATACCTCAACGCCTGACCGTCAAGGACCGGAAGGATCCGCGCAAGGTCCTCGCGGCAATCATGAAGAATCCCCGCGCGGGACTGGTCCAACACCCTGCCTGCGTTGAGATAGAACTCCACACAGCCACCCATCACTTCGTCCAGAACCCACAGTTCCCCCTTGGTTTCCTGTGGGACATCCGGAAGCCCGTCGTGGCGATGAGCCTGCCACAGTTCATTGACCAGGTCCGTCACGACGACCGATTCATAACGAGATGATGCCGTAGGCGAGCATGGTCGCAAGACCCACGAGCAGAAACCCTGCCATCCGATACTCCCAAAACGGCCGCTTCACGCACCAATCCAAAATGGCTTCGCGTCTCCCGATGGGAGCCAAAATAAAGAACAGTCCCTGTACAAGCCCTACGGCCCCGACACCGATCCACAATCCCCGAAACGCGAAGCCGCCCGTCCCGATCAGCAACGCCAAGCTGATCACCAGTTCGACCTGAACCAAAATAAAGAGCCGCGATTCGTCACACAGGAGTCGTTCAAGGACGGGCACGAACCAGGCCTGCGCGATGATCAGCCCCATCCCCAAGGAAAACCAGACCACGCCGACCACTGTAAAGAGAAAGATCCTCACGGATAGAGACCGCGGGCATGGTGCGCCTGAGCGATTTTCTCAATGCCGCTCATCAGCGCCGCCATTCTCATGCCCACCTTGCGACTCTTGGAGAAGGCGACGGTTCGCTCGAAGGCCGCGGTGATGATGTCATGCAGCCGGTCCCGGATGTCCTGCTCGTTCCAGAAATATTTTTGCACATCCTGAACCCATTCAAAATATGAGACGATGACGCCGCCCGAATTGGCCAGAATATCGGGAATGATAAATACTCCCATGTCCTCGAGAATCCGGTCCGCTTCCAGGGTCGTCGGTCCGTTGGCCCCCTCCGCCAGAATTTTGCAGCGCAGCCTGCCCGCGTTGCGCAACGTAATCTGCTCCGACAGGGCGGCCGGCACCAGCACCGTACAGGGAAGCTGCAGGAGATCCTCATTGGAAATAAACTCGCCCTGATCGCATTCGTGCAAGGGGATATCGTGTCCATGAGACCGCTCGTACAGCTTTGGGATGTCGAGGCCGCGGGCGCTGTAGGCGCCACCCTTGGCGTCGCTCACGGCGATGATCGTCGCACCGGCCTCCTGCAAAATCCTGGCGGTATGCATGCCGACGTTGCCAAATCCCTGCACCGCCACCGTCGTCTTCGCGAAATCCATGTTCAAATGGCGGATCGCTTGTAGGGTCACATCCACCACGCCCCGCCCTGTCGCAGACTCGCGACCCAGGCTGCCGCCGATGGCCAGTGGCTTGCCTGTGACCACGCCGGGGACGGCATAGCCGACCTGTTGGCTAAAGGTATCCATCATCCAGGCCATCACCTCCTGATTCGTTCCGACATCCGGAGCGGGGATGTCCTTTTCCGGCCCGATGAAGGGGGCGATTTCGGCGGTATAGCGACGGGTCAGCCGCTCCAGTTCCGCGCGTGACAGTTTCGCGGGAAAAACCCGGACCCCGCCTTTGGCCCCGCCGTAGGGAAGCCCGCCCAGCGCACACTTCCATGTCATCCACATGGCCAGCGCCGCCACCTCCCCTAAATTGACGTCCGGGTGAAAACGCACACCCCCTTTGGACGGCCCGAGTGCCGTGTCATGCTGAACGCGATATCCCATAAACACCTTCACACTGCTGTCATCCATCCGAACAGGCACGGAGACAATCAACGCGCGCTGCGGAAGCTTCAGACGTTCTCTGAGTGTGGGAGCGAGTTTCAATCGATCGGCCGCTTCCTCAAACTGCGCCACGGCGAGACGGAACATCGAGGTGTTCAGTTCATCGTACACTTCGGGAACGTTCGACATGTCAGGCTTGCCGTGACGCCGGCCCGTCAGGAGGCGGGCTGATCTCTGCGGCGTGCTCCGAGGCGCGTTCCTTTTCCATCAGCACCTGCAATTTGGCATATTCCCGACGCCCCCGAACCGTCGATTTGACCTGGAAGGTACCGGCATGGAAGAACCAGCCGGCATTGGCATTGACCCGATAAGGATGCCCGTCTTTCGAGAGCACAATGTCACCGGCCTGAAACAGCTCGTTCAGGCTTTCCCTCACGTGGGCCCAATCGGACCCAGCGATTTCGTTTAACGTCGCGACATCCGCTGAGATCAGCTGCGATTCATGCGCTTCAATGAGATAGTTCAGCAGACGGTAGCGAATCGTATCGAGCGAATCCATTGGAGGCCTCCGTGTTTGGCAAGGGCGAGGGCCCCGAGAGATCCGAGAGATTGAGCTGTGAGAAAAATTGGGCGGGCGGTTCTTCGCAGAGAACCAGCCCGAATACTTCCTGAAACACCTGAATGATTGCGCGCTCGGCGGATTCTATCGTCGCCGCGGCCCCTGTTTCAACGGCGACCGACGTCACACGGAGCCCCGCCAGGCCGCAGGGCGCGATCGCTGAAAATGGTTCGAGTTCATTCATGACATTCAAGGCGAAGCCATGGCGCGTCACGCCGCGGGCAATATGAACACCCAAGGCCGCAATCTTTCGGTCTTCGACCCATACGCCCGGCAATCCTGCCCGGCGGCAGCCGTCAAGACCGAGCAGGCCGAGCGCCTTGATGAGGACCTCCTCGAGCCTCCCAACGTAGATTTTGGGCCCGGGACAATATCGTTTCAACCTCAGGATCGGATATCCGACGAGTTGGCCAGGCCCATGATACGTGACAGACCCGCCCCGGTCCGACACGCGGACGGGAATGGCATTCACCATCTTCCGCTCCCACCCATCACCGACATGCTCCGCGCGCGCCGTACGTCCAAGCGTATAGACGCGCACGTGTTCCGTCAGGATCAGGGTATCGCCGATCGTCTCTGCCACACGGGCCTGATGGAGCGTGTTTTGAATCTCGACGGCTTCCTGGTACTCTGTCAGGCCCAGACGGAGCAGATGGCCCGTCCGAGAGTCTCCTTGGGGTTTCTCTCCCATCATTTCGCCACCGGCCGGCGCATGAGAATCTTTTCCTGAGAAGATTTCCTGACCACCGAGAGTCGAGCTGTCGGCGATCCGCCTGTCAGCAGCGCATGCCAAAGATCCGACATATTGTAAATTTGCGTGACATCGACGGCGGTGACGACATCGCCATTTCGCAGGCCGGCCTCAATGGCAGGCCCCCGGTCCTCGACCTGAAGCACCAACACCCCGCGTTCCACATCCAACTCGAAGGCCGCCACGATGCTCGCAGTGAGCGTGACGGGAGTGAAACCCAGGGATGGGCGCAACATGCTGCCACGGACAATCAACGACTGGGCCACCGGCAGCGCTTCATCGATCTCGATGGCATAGCTGATGTTCTGCGCAGCGGTCGCCACGGCGGTGTTGATCCCGACGACGCGGCCGGACAGGTCCACCAGCGGGCCGCCGCTGTTTCCCGCATTGAGCGCGGCATCCGTCTGAATCAGATTGTACAAGGTCTCACCCGTGGGGGGGAGTATCGCCCGATCCATCGCGCTGACCACCCCCACGGAGACCGTCGCGCCGCTTTTGATCGCCAAAGGATTTCCAATGGCGACCACCGTCTCGCCGATCCGCAATTTTGAGGATTCACCGAGCTTCGCGGGAGTGAGTCCATCAATGTCCACCTTGATCAATGCGAGGTCGGTCAGGAAATCCCTCCCCACGACACGCCCCGGGACAAGGCGGCCGTCGTGAAGGCCCACCACCAGACGGGTGGCGCCGGTCACCAGGTGGTTGGAGGTGAGGATGTGGCCGGTTGAGGCGATGATAATGCCGGAGCCGGAGCCGGAGGGGGCGGGTAGAAAGGGCGTCGCTCTCGCCGCCCCGTGTGTCATGATACTGACCACCGAGGGAAGTACCGCGGCGACGGCATCGGGAACGGAGTAGGTTTTTGGAGGGTCCGGTTCACCCGATACCAAATCGCCGGACAGCGATAACGAAACGAGGAGAGCCGCGCAGCCAATTTTAGCGCCGATTCTCTCCCCTTTGATCATGCGAGATCTCCCCAAAACCGACCTATTGTTGCATATTTCGAGCGAGGGGAGAAAGAGGACTGACGGGGGAAGATACCTTACAGCAGAGGACGCAGCTTCTCCTGAAAATCTTGGGTGCGAAGTTTCATCAAGGCCTTCGCCTCAATCTGCCGGATCCGTTCGCGTGTGACACCGAGCGTCTGCCCCACGGCCTCCAACGTCATGGCTTCGCCTTGGCCGATCCCGAACCGCAGCCGGATGACCGCCTCTTCGCGGGGACTGAGCGCTTCCAAAGCGCGCGCGACATGCTGGGTCAATTCGGCCCGATCCACCTGGCTGTCGGCCGTCGGGCTGTCCCGGTCGGGAATGAAGTCACCGAGCAGCGTTTCTCCATCGCCGACGGGATGCTCGAGAGACACCACTTCTTGAAATGCCTGGATCGTCTGGCCGACCCGTTCGCTCGTGGAGTGGACCACCCCCGCCACCTCTCCCACTGAGGGCTGCCGGCCGAGACGCTGCGCCAATTGCCGTGTGGCCTTGTGCACGCGTTGATACGCTTCCGTCATGTGCACCGGAATCCGAATCGTGCGGGACTGGTCGGCGAGCGCTCTGGTAATGCCCTGGCGAATCCACCACGTGGCATACGTGCTGAATTTGAACCCGCGACGATAGTCAAACCGCTCTGCGGCCTTCATCAGACCGATATTGCCTTCCTGCACCAAATCCAGGAGGCTGAGGCCCCGACCATTGTAATGCTTGGCAAAATCCACGACGAGGCGCAGGTTGGACAACACCATTTCGGTCTTCGCCTTTTCCAGGTCATTCCACCCGGCGTGGAACTCTTTCAAGATCGCCCTTAATTCCCGCGACTTCGGCGAGGGCCGTTGACCATGGCCGCTGATCTCTTTGATCGCCCCCTTCAGAGCGCGGCTGCCCTTTTCGAGATCAGTTGCGGACAGGCCGGTGACAACGAGCACGGACTTGAGTTCAGCCTCGCATGCCTTGAGTCTCTCATTCTCCCTGGCGCTCTTGAGAATCCCCAGGGATTTGCGGATGGCACGGCGAACGGTACGATCCCCTCGCTCAATCCGCTTCCCGAGCACCACCTCGCCTTCACGGGTTAAGAGTGCTTGCTTTCCGAAGGACTGGAAGTACATCCATTCCAGTTCGCCGGAGCGGTCGCTGTTTTTGTCCGAGACACCTTCTGCCTCCGCAGCCGCGTCTTCGGCCGGTTCTTCTCCAGGATCTTCCCCCTGGATATCCCGGTCAAAGTCCACCACAATGGGATCGGTCTCTTCATCCGCTAAGGAGGAGGCTCTTTCCGTCAAGTCATCCATGTTTCCACCTCACGTCTTTCCCAAGCCGTAGAGGAGCGAGGCCACATAAGGATTTCGTAGCAGAGCGATGAAATTGCGAACAATAGACAAAACGGCTCATATAAAGTCCAAAATGTCCCCTTCCCTGCCCATTTAGACACCGTCCCGCTCAAAAGGTTTAATCCATGCTAACCCTATGGTTTCCTGGATTTCTTTGCGCAACGTTAGGTATTTCACGCCATGTAAAGATAATCAGTCAGCTGGGGATATCAAGCGGCAAAAGACGGAGGGCGAGAACTAGGCGAGCTTACTCGTGTCTGGTCAATCGATCGAGGTCTTCCTGTTTTCCGACGACGACCAACACGTCCCCTTTCTCGATCACGTCTTCGCTGGACGGCGTGACGTTGAAGACTTCGTCGGTCGTCATCCGACCTTTGACCATCCGGGTCACTTTCTTTCTGATCCCGATGAGGTTGATATGGTAGGTTTCCTGAATCTGCGCTTCCTTCAAGCGAAGCCCCGACATCTCGTCCGGCACGGCGATCTCCTCCACGCTGTACCCGGGAACGAGCTCCAGATATTCAAAGACATTCGGCGACATCAGCCGCTGTGCAAGACGAGTCGCGGCATCGCGCTCCGGAAAGATGACCTCCGAGACGCCCAGGTTCTTGAGGATTTTTCCCTGCAGCGCCGTAACGCCTTTGGCGATGATCTGTTTGATCCCCAGCTCCTTCAGGGTCTGCACGATCAGGATACTGGCCTCGACATTTTCTCCGATGCTCACCACGGCGACATCCACGTTTTGGATGCTGATGGCCCGAAGCGCCTTTTCATCGGTCGCGTCGCACTGGACCGCGAAGGTCGCCAGATCGCTGATGACCTGCACCTTTTCCGGGTCGGTATCAATCGCCAGGACCTCACAGCCCTTTTTGACAAGCGTTTCCGCCACCCCGTAGCCAAAACGCCCAAGCCCGATGACTGCCACCTGCCGTTTCATATGGTCTCCCCCCAACAATCTTACTCGACCCTTGCCTGCTTAGCCGATGACCACCTTCGCTTCGGCATACCGATATCGTAACTCTTCATGAGTCCGTACGGCGAACAGGCCCAGAGCCAGGGGGCCCAGCCTGCCGAGAAACATCGTCATGATGATGAGTGCCTTCCCGAAATCGCTGAACAATGCCGATAGGCTCAGAACATCGCCATTGCCTGTCGAGAGTCCCACCGTGCCCGCCGCCGAGGCCACCTCAAAGAGCGTCTTGAGAAAATCCAGATTTTCCGAATACGACAGCACCATGGTGAAGCCGGTCACGAGTCCCCAGGCCACCGCCGCAAGTATAAATGATTTCATGACGATTTCTTGCGGAATCCGGCGGTGAAACATCATCACATCCGCCCGGCCGCGGAGCGTCGCCCAAATCGACGCGCAGACGATGCCGAAGGTCGTGGTCTTGATGCCGCCGGCCGTGCTGCCCGGCGACCCTCCGACGATCATCAGCAAAATGAGGAGATAGAGCGTCGGGGTGGCCATCAGACTGAGATCCACCGTATTGAAACCCGCCGTCCTGGCCGACACCGAATGGAAGTACGCCACCAGGATCTGTTCCCCAAACGGAAGGTTCCCCACGCTGCTCTGATTCTGCGCTTCGAAGGCCCAAATGCCCACCGTGCCGCCGACAATCAGGAGCAGGGTCACCAGGAGGGCGAGTTTCGTATGGGTCGACAGGCGAAAACGGGCGCCATGGACATTGTCCAGGAGATCGCGAAAAATGATAAAGCCGATGCCGCCCAGGATGATGAGCGCCGCGATCGTCAGGTTCACGACGATATCCCCCCGATAGGCGGCAAGGTTTGCCGAGAAAAGGGAGAACCCGGCGTTGTTGAACGCCGAGACCGAATGAAACACACCCAAATAGATCGCGCGCAGGGGGCCCATGTCAAATGCGAACCGGGCGGCCAGGATCAGCGCGCCGACGGTTTCTATAATCAGCGTGATGGCCACGATGACCTTCACGAATCGGACGAGTCCTTCCATGCTGAGCGTGCTGAGCACCTCCATCATCATCATGCGCTGTCGAAGACCGATGCGGCGGCGGAGCGCCAGCAGCAGAAGCGTGGCCATGGTGGAGTAGCCAAGCCCTCCCACCTGAATCCCCGACAGAATGACCAGCTGCCCGAAGAGCGTGAAGTCTTTCGGCGTATCCAGCACGATCAAACCCGTCACGCAGATGGCGGACGTCATGGTGAAGAAGGCGTCAATGAAGTGAATGCCCTCCGCGCCCATCGTCGCGAACGGCAGCATGAGCAGCAGGCTCGTGAGCAGGATAAACGCGAACAGGGCGACGGGGACGATCTGGGCGGCTGAGAAGTTGGCCTCGTGGACCCGATTGAAAATTTTTCTCGAGAATCCCTGTAGGGGAAGCGCCTGCTCCATGTCAGACGATTACGGCTTCTTCGCTTGGAGCAAGGCGGAAATGATGTCGATCGGCACCGGAAAGATGATGGTGGAGTTCTTCTCAGCGCCGACTTCGACGAGCGTCTGAAGGTACCGGAGCTGAAGCGCGGTCGGATTGCTCAGGATCGCCGCCGCCTCGGACAATTTCTGGGACGCCTCGAACTCGCCCTGCGCGTGAATCACCTTCGCGCGGCGCTCGCGCTCGGCTTCCGCCTGTTTCGCGATGGCCCGCAGCATCTCTTGAGGGAGGTCGACGTTCTTGACTTCGACGACGGACACCTTCACGCCCCACGGCTCGGTCTGCTGATCAATAATCCGCTGCAACTCCACGTTGATCTCTTCGCGCTTCGAGAGCAGTTCGTCCAATTGGCTCTGTCCCAACACGCTGCGCAAGGTGGTCTGCGCGATCTGGGACGTCGAATAGAGATAGTCCTGCACGGCCAGCATGGCGCGCTGGGGGTCCACGACGCGAAAAAAGATCACCGCGTTGACCTTGACCGACACGTTGTCCCTGGTGATGACGTCCTGGGTCGGCACGTCCATCGTGATCGTCTGGAGGTTCACGCGCATCATCCGCTGCAGGACCGGAATCACGATGATGACGCCGGGCCCCTTGACCTGCTGGAACTTTCCCAAGAAGAAAATCACGCCCCGCTCGTATTCCATGAGGACCTTGATGCTGTTGTAGATCAACGCAAGAATGATGACGACAGGAATCAGATACGCCATGAGCTCTCCCCTCTCCGTTACCGGCGGCGCCGCGCCACCCTGAGTGTCAACCCGGCCACCGATTTGACCTCCGCCTCCTCGCCCTGGCGGATCGGCTCGTCGCTGACCGCTTCCCAGAGCTCCCCGTGCACCAAAACCGTGCCGCGAGGCGCGAGATCTGTTTTTGCGATCGCAATGTCGCCGATCATGCTTTCGATGCCACTCACCGGGCTGCGCCGCTGTGACTTGAGCGCAATCCAGGTAAGGGTCATCAGGATGGCCCCGAACGTGATGGCCGTCGGGATGATGAAGGACAACGACACCTTCAAAAACGGCGCATCGGTTTTCACCAGCATCAGCGCCCCGAGGACCAATGCAGCCAGCCCTCCAAGACTCAGCAACCCATAGCTCATCACCTTGATCTCGAGCACGAAGAGCACGATGCCGAGGAGAATCAGCAGCACGCCCGCGTAGCTGATCGGAAGCGTCTGCAAGGAGTACATGGCGAGGATGAGGCTGATCGCGCCGACGATCCCCGGCAGGATCGCGCCGGGATTATACAGTTCGGCGAGAAGGCCAATGGTCCCGATGGTCATCAGGAGAAACGCGATGTTGGGGTCGCTCAACACCTTGAGGGCCTCCATGCGCCAGCCCATCGGCACCTCTTTCACCGCGGCGCCTTTTGTCCGCAGGACGGTCTTGCCCGCGCCCGTCGTCACCTCTCGACCATCCACGGCCGCCAGCAAAGACGGCACATCCTCGGCAATGAGATCGATCACCTTCAGATTTAACGCCTCTTTCTCGGTCACCGAGACGCTCTTTCGCACCGCCTCCTCGGCCCACTGTACGTTCCGGCCTCGCTTCTCGGCGATGGATTTGATGTATGCCGCCGCGTCGTTCTCCACCTTCGTTTTCATGGTCGCGTCCATCTCGCCGCCCATCGCGACGGGATGCGCGGCGCCTACATTGGTGCCGGGCGCCATCGCGGCGATATGCGCGGCGTACAGGATAAAGACGCCGGCGGACGCCGCTCGGCCTCCGCTCGGGGCGATGTAGACGATCACGGGCACGGGCGAAGACGTGATGTTCTTGATCGCCACCCGCATCGAGGTGTCCAAGCCTCCAGGCGTATCCAGCCTGATGACGACGGCCGTGGCCCCGCCTGCCTGCGCCTCGCTGAGCACGTGAGCGATGTATTCCGCGGCGACCGGGTTGATCACGCCTTCATAGGAGCCCACATATACTGTCCGGCGGGTCTCTTCACCGCTTGAAGAGAGAGACGGCGCGGCAAGAATAATCAGGGTGACAATCAGCCGAATGACGATCAATCTACGCACTGGCGGTATCCTAGTCCCCGCCCCTACCCCTGTCAAGGCCGCGGATTTAGCGGCTGCCGCCGACTTAGCGGCTGCCGCCGACTTAGCCGTATCGCGTCCAGCAGATCATCGGCCTTCTGGGAATCCTCGGGTCCCCACGGGTCCAGACCAAAGCGAATCCGGCAGTACAGCTCCGTCAGCGGCCCCACATATGAACTGACGTCCTGCCATTCCGTACGAACTCGGTTCGCGAATTCGTAGGGCGTCGTTCCCGCCGGTTTCGAAATACCCTGGGCTTCAAGATGTCGGAGCATCCGGGCATAGCACTTCGCCGCCGCCGCCTGGCGCGGGAGGAGCAGATCCCGGCACCGCCGTCGTGGATGCCGCATCTGCGCCGCCATCCACAGAAGGCCCAGCGCAACCGCGGCTGCCATGACCGATGCGCCCCCCGCGTGGTCCGTGATCAGTTGGCGTGCGGTCTCGCGCAAGCCGGTCATCCAGCGGGCGACGAGGCCGAGATAGCCTGACGCCTGATCGCGAATGCGGTCACCCCGATCGCGGATCGTCTGTACCGCGGCCACTTGATCGCGGAAATTATAGCGGATGACATAGCGATCCCACCGCAGCCGCACCGAATCGACGGCTCTGCCGATCTTCGCCCACAGCCGGTTCGCGGGCGGGGCCATGATGCCGGGAGTCGGATCGAAGGTGATCCAGCCGGACGCCGGCCAAAAGACCTCCACCCACGCGTGGGCGTCCTGTTGCCGCACCGCGTAGTAATTGCCGAAGTCGTTCCATTCGCCAGGCAGGAACCCCGTGGCCAGACGCGCCGGGATGCCCAGCGTGCGGAGCATGACGACCATGGCGGTGGCATAGTGCTCGCAGAAGCCGGTTTGCCGTGTGAACAGAAAATCTTCAAGCGGATTCTCCGAGACCGCGGTCCCCACATCCAGGCTGTACCGGTAGGTCTTCCGCAGATATCGTTCGAGCATTCTGGCTTTCTCATACGCCGTCGAGCCATCGCGCGTGACCGCGCGGGCCAACTCCTCGACCCTCGGGCTGAGCGCGGGGACTTGGAGAAAATGAGCGGCAATGAGAGCTGGGTACACGGGAGACACGCTGGTCCGATCACTGGGATCCAGTTCGTCGGGTATGGAGAGCGCCGTGTACTGGAAGCGGATGGAGAGAGGGTACGACATCGAGAACCCGCCCATTCCGTCCGCCAAGACCATGGGGAAATTGCCTCTGACCGACCGTATGAACGACGCACCGAAGAGAACGGCTGTGTCCAGCGCCTCAATCAAGATCTCCTGCCGGAGCGCCGGCGAGTCGCGCCGTGTGGCCTTCTTCGCAGGCAACGGCTTGAACGATCCGTCGACTGAATGATCCAGCATGAGCTGCCGCGCGAAGCTGTTGGCCCACGTACGGCCATCGTAGCGGTCGTACGCCATGCCCCGAAAATACAGCGGCATGCGCTCTGCAACCGGGCCTCGCTGGTCCGGAAATTCGACCCGCATCACCACCGTCGGGTCCAGTTTGACGGCTCCGATGTCCCCCAGATCCACTCGTTCGGAGAACCCCGAGGTCCGGATGAGCGTGGTTCTGTTCTTCTCAAAAAAGCCTGCGCCGACGCGTGGAATCACGACGAAGACCGCGAGCGTCAGGCAAAAGGCACCGACGGCGATTCCGTTGACCGTCCAAAAGAAGTTGCGCGTGAGCGGCTGCCACGCCGTGCGCGCATCCTGCGAGACGAGGTCTCCGGGATGCTCGTCCAGTTCATTGCGCAAATGATTCAACAGGAGCGCCCAAATCGCGACGAACAAATACGCGAAGAACACGCCGCCGTACCAGATGTCTCTCGTCAACGCCGCGGCGGCGAGCACTCCCAACAGACTGATCGCGTAGAGATGCAGAAAGTCTTTTTTCTGATGCAGGTTCAGCAGCTTGTTGATCATCAACACGACCAGGAAGTGCACCGCCGCCGGAAGGACGTCGCGCGAGAGCAGCAACAAATCCAACACAAACGCCACGAGCGCCGCGACCAGGAGAATGTTCCACGCTCCGGGCGACAGACGGCACAGACGCGTCACCCATGCACCGGGCCTGATGACCCCGAGCGCGCTGACGATGACCGCGGCCGTGCCGAACACGATCAGCCCCACCGGCAATTCCCGGGTGAGGATCAGCGCGAGGAATCCCACGGCCGTCAGCAGGATCGAACTCAGACGATACGCGCGTTCGAGGTTCATGCGCCCTCTTGATCGGCGTGAATGATCCGGCCGACACCCCGGCACGCGGACGCCAGCCGCGCGTCCGGCCAGGGAAGGACCAAGACCGTGAACTCTTCCGAGGCGCTGATATCGTTCAACCGCAGCAGGCTTTCAGGGATGGCGGCGTACAGGTCGTCGTGGATCTCCCGGCAGAGTGCGAGCATTCTAAAAATGCGGTACAGATGCGCATCGTCCGCGCCATGAATGAGTTCCTCGTCGCCCAGCAGCACGCGAATCGCGAAGCCGCGTGCATGAAAATATGCGGCGAGGGAGGCCATCAGAATCACGGCCCGTTCAAACGCGGCAGGCATGGGGTGGGCCGCCTGGACCGGCATCGCCAGGGTGACACGCCGTTGGTCTTCGGCTTCGCTCTCCCGCACGATCAGGCGCGACTGGCGCGCCGAGGTCTTCCAGTGAATGGTCCGGGAATCGTCTTCCGAGTGATAGTCCCGAAGATTGTAGAGGGCCGCGCCCTGTCCCCTGCGAGGCATCTCATGATCGTAGCCGGCGCCTTCAAGATCGTGCAGGAGCGCCTGGGGAAGGGGTTGCGGGGTCGGATAGACGATCACCTCGGACTCACACGCGACCGACGCGGCTTTTGTGAAGAGTCCAAAGGGAAAGCGGGTGAGAAACTTGAGGCCGTCGAGGACATACCGTCCCCGCTGCGCGTACACGAGCGGATAGGAGCGAGCGACCGTCGCACCGGCCGGGACATGGAGCAGATGGATATTCCGGTCCAATAATTTTCCATCCGCCACATCCATCACCCCCAAGGAAAAGCTGGGGAACCGGCCTTTCCCGTTCCGGACGGAGAATGCGGCCATGGCCGGACGGCCGGCGAAGATGTGCGGCGGGATCGTCCGACGGACGATCAGATTCTTCAGGCAGTGCTCGGACAGGATGCCGGACATGACAATGAGGCTGAGCATCATGGCCAGCAGCAGATAGAGGAGGTTGTTGCCGGTGTTGAGCGCCGCGACGCCGATGCCGAGCGTCAGCACGAGGAACCGAACGCCCTCCGGCGTCACGCGCAGCGATCGGTAACGATACAACCTGCGGCAGACTCCTCGGGCCCACTCGAACATCGTGGCCAGCCCGCGGGGGACGGTTGCAATCACGGCGGGACTCCGGAACACGCTAGAGCGGAACAGGAATCGATTCGACCAGGTCTCGGATCACTCGTTCGGCCTCTTCCGGGCGGCGGCCCTTCGGTCCCTGGCCGGCGGGAAGCAGCACGCGATGCGACAGCACGAGCGGCGCCAATGTCTTGATGTCGTCCGGGAGGCAATACTCCCGGTTCCTGACCAGAGCCAGCGCCTTCGCTGATTTGTGGAGCGCCATGGCGCCGCGGGTGCTGACGCCGAGCGCGAGGCGGTCGGTATGCCGGGTGGCGGCCACGATCGCGAGCAGGTAATCCATCAAGCTGTCATCCAGTCGGACCTTCTCGACCTTGTCCTGGAGATCGATCACCTCCTGGATCGTCAGCACCGGTTCCAGTTCATCGGCCGGATGGAGCAGTTGCTGGCGATCCAAAATCTTGCGCTCATCCTTCAGGTCCGGGTAGCCGATTCTGATGCGCATCAGGAAACGGTCGAGCTGCGATTCCGGCAAGGGAAAGGTGCCGTGGTACTCCCACGGATTCTGGGTGGCGATGACCATGAAGGGTTGCGGCAACGCGTGGGTCATGCTGTCCACCGACACCTGGGCGTCATTCATCGCCTCGAGGAGGCTGCTCTGGGTTTTCGGCGTGGTCCGGTTGATCTCGTCGGCCAGCACTATATGGGCAAAGATCGGTCCTGGCTTGAACTCAAAGACCTGGCGCTGAGGATGGTACACCGAGACGCCCAGAATATCGGACGGCAGAAGGTCGCTCGTGAACTGGATGCGTTTGAAGCTTCCGCCGACGGAGTGCGCGAGACTTTGCGCCAGCGTCGTTTTCCCGACGCCCGGCACGTCTTCGATGAGTAAATGCCCTCGCGCGAGCAGCGCGACGGCCGTCAATTCGATCACATGATCTTTGCCTTTGATCACCCGCTCGATGTTGCCCTGAAGTGCGCGAATTTTCGTGCCGATTGCCATGACCGGACGAGTCTAACAGACAGTGTGAAGAGGGTCAATTTCACTTACGGTGGGTGTCTAGGTGACGAACTTTCGGTTTGACTTCATTTCAAGTCGGCACCTATCATACGCCGCGTTCAGAGGATGCCGTGACGCTTCAGGAACTC
>Ga0066709_100000331_pt1 | contig 23770 bp, 14 predicted proteins | sample GraSoiAngelo_158_FD_79665 | JGI IMG/M metagenome (GOLD analysis project Ga0066709, IMG submission 79665) | Grasslands soil microbial communities from the Angelo Coastal Reserve, California, USA - 14_1009_16_30cm | ecosystem: Environmental > Terrestrial > Soil > Grasslands | place: USA...
AGATGAGTCGGCTCAGGACGTCTCGGCCGAGGACGTCGGTGCCGAGCAGATGCTTGGTGCTCCCACCCTCCTGCCACGCGGGCGGGCGGAGTTTGTCGGGCAACGACTGCTCGGTGGCCGAGTGGGGTGCGACGAGCGGCGCCAGCACGGCGACGAGGACCAGGACGGCGATGATGAAGAACGAGACCCACGGCAGTCGCGCCAGGTCCCCGCGCGATCGGGGGCGAGTCGATACCTCGGCCGCTGGCGAGGACCCGATGCCGACCTCGATGCGCTCCTCGACCCGCGCCATCTATGCGTACCGAACCCGGGGGTCCAGGTAGGCGTAGAGAACGTCCACGCCGAGGTTGACGCCGAGCACGATGATCGCCTTCAACAAGATGACCGCCTGGAGCAGCGGATAGTCCCGGAAGATCACCGCCTCGTAGGTGAGCCGTCCGACGCCCGGCCACGCGAAGACGGTCTCCGTCACGATCGCGCCCGTGATGAGCAACGCGAAATAGACGCCGAACAGCGTGGTGACGGGGATCAGCGCGTTCCGCAGGCAGTGCTTCCAGATCACGACGGTCTGCGAGAGCCCCTTGAGCCGTGCGAGCTTGACGAACTCGCTCCCCATCACCTCCAGGAGGCTCGAGCGCACGAGCCGCATCATCCCCGCCACGAGGAACACGCCGAGGGTGATCGCGGGCAGCACGTAGTGGCTCGGCCCTCCCATCCGCGACGAGGGAAGCACGCCGAGCTTGATGCTGAAGACGTAGATGAGCACGATGCCGAGCCAGAACGACGGGGTGGCGAACCCCAGGACGGCGACGGCACCCGAGACCCGATCGATGATCGTCCCCCGGTAGACTGCCGCCAGAACGCCGAGGGGGATGGCGATGGCGAGCGCCCCGACCATGGCGAGCGGCAACAGCCTGAGTGTGTTCGGCAGGCGCTCGAAGAAGACCTCGGTGGCCGGCTTGCGATAGCGGATGGAATCTCCGAGGTCGCCCCGCAGCGCCCCGGCCAGAAAGAGGTAGAGCTGCTCGTGGACCGGCCGGTCGAGTCCGAGGGCGCGCATGAGATGCGCGCGGTCCTCCTGGGTGGCGTCCTCGCGCAGGAGGAGATCCGCGGGGTTCCCGCTCACGCGCGCCAGGCCGAAGATGACCAGAGCGAGGACGAAGAGGAGCAGCACGCTCTGGAGGAACCGCCGCAGGATGAACCGTTGCACTGGTGACGCTCGCCCGGTCTCAGGGCCAGGGGCGCTGTTCCGGGCGCGGCATCCGCTCGGCCACGTCGCCGAATTCATGCCGGCCCGGGATCGGTTTGAAGTACCCGACGCCCTTGGGGTTCACGGCCCAGGTGCCCATCCCCTCGATGATCGGCACGGCGATCCAGCTCTTGGCCACGAGCTCGAGCATCCCGTTGGTGGCCGAGGTGCGCTTCGCGTCGTCCCTCTCGGCGACCACCGCCTCGTAGGCCTTGTCCCCGTCCTGGCAGAGGGCCGGGCAGTTCTGGGGGTCGCCGAAGAGGTGCTGGATCCCCTTGGAGACGAAGGTCGTGGCGTAGCGTGGTATCGGTTCCGGCCGTCCGGCGGTCCGGTACATCGAGGCCGTTCCGACGAGACCCTTCTGCTCGCCCCGTCCCATGGGATCGAACGCGCCCCACTCCACGGTCTTCATCTCCACCTTGACCCCGATCTTCTCCCAGAAGCCGGCGACCGCCTCGCCGATCTGGACCATGAAGGGCGTGCCGGGGAGCGCCGTGTTCCAGAACGTCAACCGGAAGCCGCCGCCGTGTCCCGCCTCGGCGAGGAGCTGCTTAGCCCGAGCGGGATCGTATCGCAGCGCCGTCCGGGACCAGTCCTCCCAGCGGGGGACGGTCATGTCGCTCGAATACTTGAACGCCGCGAACGGCATCGGCCACCGTGCCTCCTTGCCCATCACGTGGTCGATGATCTGCTGCCGGTCGATGGCGAGGGACAGCGCCTCGCGCACGCGGACATCGTTGAGCGGCGACGCTTTGGCCTCCGGCCGGTAGAGACCCCAGAATTGATAGACGGCCTGCATCGTGCCTGGCACGCTCACGATCTTCATTCCGCCGGCCCGCGCCTCCTTGACCGCCTCGGGACCGATGCTCACGATCGCGGCCTCGCCAGTCCGAACCATGGCCAGGCGGGTACTCTGCTCGGGTACGAGGAGGAGCGTCAGGCGCTTGAACTGTGGCGTGCCGCGCCAGTGCGGGTAGGTGACGGCCTCGTACTCGACGCGGTCTCCGGGGACGCTCCGGACGAACTTCCAGGGGCCGCTGCCGATCGGCTTGTCGCGGAAGCCCTTGGCGCCCACCGTCTCGATGTACTTCTTCGGCATGACCGAGCCTTCCATGAAGACCGCCCGGGAGAGGCTCGCCGCGAACTGCGGGATGACGCCCTTCGTGTGGACCCGGACGGTCAGGTCGTCGACGACCTCGATCCGGTCGACCGCTCGCCGGAGCGCGGCGGCGCCCGAGGAGATCGATTCGGGCGACATGACCCGCTCGAGGCTGAACTTCACGTCGTGCGCGGTGACCGGATCGCCGTTGTGAAAGCGCTGGCCCTTGCGGAGGTAGAAGGTCCAGCTCCGGCCGTCCGCCGCGAGCTCCCAGCGCTCGGCGGCCCCAGGGCCGATCCCGCCCTTCTCGAGGTCGAAGCCGACCAGCGAGTCCCAGATCGGCGCGTGGTAGTGCGCGTGCGGGGCACGCGTGTCCATGATCGGATCCATGACCTGAGCGCCCAGTGTATCCAGGGCGATGACGAGCGTGTCCTTGTCGGCGGCGTCCGCCGCGGAAGGCCCGCCCGCAACCAGAAGACCGCTCAGCGCCAGGGCCAGCAGGCTCCATGTGCGCATGCTCTTTCTCCTTCGGGGGGTCAGCTCGACGAGCGTCGAGCCGGTGCCGCATTCTTCACAACGGGTTACGCCCGTGTCAAGCCGCTATCCTGAGTGTTGCGTCGCACCGGCCTTGCGGCGTCCGGCGCCCCCATGCTACGCTCCCGCCCTCCGGAGGCGAACTCCTCAGACGACGAGGTCTACTCATGCCAGCGGTGAACCTCGAGGTCCGGGACCCTCGGCTTGCTGCCGTTGTCGGTCCCGACGTGACGTTCGAGCGGATCGCGAGTAGTTGCTTGTTCACGGAGGGCCCGCTCTGGCACCCGCGAGATCGATACCTCCTCTGGAGCGACATGCCCGGCGATCACCTCCGGCGGTGGTCGGCGCAGGAGGGCGTCACGACGTTTCGGAAGCCATGCGGAATGTCGAACGGCCTCACCTGGGACCGCCAGGGAAGGCTGCTCGCGTGCGAGCACGCCTCGAGTCAAGTGACGCTCACCCGCGCCGACGGCGCCGTGACACCGCTCGCCACCCACTTCCAGGGAAAGCAGCTCAACAGCCCGAACGACATCGTGTGCTCGGCGGGCGGCGACATCTACTTCACCGACCCGCCCTACGGCCGCGCCGAGTTCTACGGTGTGCCGCGGTCCCAGGAGCTCCCGTTCCAGGGTGTCTTTCGCGTCCGATCGGACCGAAGTCACCGACGCTGCTCGTTGATGATTTCGACCGGCCGAACGGGCTCTGCTTCTCGCTCGACGGCCAGCGCCTCTTCGTCAACGACACCGCCCGCCAGCACATCCGCGTCTTCGACGTGAAGGGTGACGGCGCGCTCGCCGGCGGCCGGGTGTGGGCGGAGACGAAGGGCGAAGGCTCGGGCGCGCCCGACGGGATGAAGCTGGACTCGCAGGGTAACATCTACTGCTGCGGGCCGGGCGGGATCCACGTGTTCACACCCGACGCGGTCGACCTGGGCGTCATCTGGGTGCCGGAGCACACGGCGAACATGGCTTTCGGCGACGACGATTTCCGGTCCCTCTACATCACGGCGTCGACCTCGGTGTACCGCATCCGCGTGCGCGTCCCGGGGCTGCCGGCGCTCTGAGCGACGACGCGGTCGCCGGGGCGAGACAGACGTACTAACGCAAGGAGGCTCCCTCATGCTGCACGTCCTCACCGTGTTCCTGACCGCGTTGCTGGCGCTCCCGCTGGTCGCCGAGGCGCAGAAGCCGATCAAGGTCGGGATGCCGATGCCGCTCTCCGGGCCGCCCGCGCTCTTCGGCGACCCAGCGACGAAGGGCGCGCAGATGTTCGTGGACGAGCTCAACGCCAAGGGCGGCGTGCTCGGGCGCAAGGTGGAGCTGTTGCTGCGCGACTCCAAGGCCGACGCCAACGAGGCCGTCCGTGTCGCGCGCGAGCTGATCCTCAAGGAGAACGTCGACTTCCTCGTGGGCACGCTGACCTCGGCCGAGGGCCCCGCGGTCTCCGTCGTCGCCAAGGAAAACAAGATCGTCTTCATCGCGCCCATTCCCAAGACCGACCAGCTCACCGCGCCCGACAAGCTCCACCCCTACGTCTTCCGCGTCGCCTCCACGACGACCATCGAAGGGCGGAGCGCGGCCGAGATCGTCGCCAAGTGGCCGGTGACGAACGTCGCCACGATGAGCTTCGACTACGCGTACGGCCAGGACGTCACGAAGGCCTTCGTCGACCACCTCAAGAAGGTGAAGCCCAGCGTCCACATCGTGGACCAGCAGTGGCCCAAGCTCGGCGAGCAGGACTACAACCCGTTCATCAACGCCCAGATGGCCAAGAAGCCGGAGGCGGTGTTCTCGTCGATCTGGGGTGGCTTCTTCGTGACGTACTCGAAGCAGGCCAAGGCGCTCGGGGTCTTCGACGCCATCAAGTACAACTTCATCGGCGTCGGCGAGGCCGCGACACCAGAAACCACCAAGTCGATGGGCGCGGACTATCCGGTCGGGATCTGGGGCAACTCCTATGACGCGTTCTACTGGGGCGAGACGCCGGCGCATCGCGACTACACGGCGCGTCTCAGCAAGTACCTCAAGGACGAATACCCCTCGTCCTGGGCCATCCAGGGCTACATCGGGATGCAGTTCCTGACCGAGGCCATCAAGAAGGCCGGCAGCACCGACTCGGACAAGGTCGCCAAGGCGTTGCTCGGCCTGACGGTGGAGACGCCGATCGGCCCGCTGACGATCCGCGAGAAGGACCACCAGGCCAATCGCGGCCAGCTCTATGGCAAGACGGTCAAGGATCCAAAGTTTCCGTTCGCGATCATGAAGCCCGTGGTGTACGTCGATCCGTCGAGGTTCATGGACTGAGTGCCTGACCCGTCTTTTGTCTTCGCGCAGAGCCTGAGCGGCCTCACGGCCGCGATGTTCCTCTTTCTCATCGCCTCGGGCCTGTCGTTGATCTTCGGGGTGCTGCGGGTGCTCAACTTCGCCCACGGCACCTTCTACATGCTGGGCGCCTACCTCGCCTATCAGCTCATAGTGTGGCTCGGCCCGGGCCCCGGGATGTTCTGGCTCGCGGCCCTCGGGGCAGCCGTCACCGTCGCCCTGCTCGGCGGCCTCATCGAGCGCGTCCTCTTCCGCCGCCTCTACGGCAAGGAGGAGCTCTACCAGCTCCTCTTCACGTACGCGCTGGCGCTGATCCTGAGCGACGTGGCGAAGCTCCTCTGGGGCACCCAGCAGAAGTCGGTGAGCCGGCCGCCGGGTCTCACGGGCTCCTTCGCCTTCTTCGGCGCCACGATCCCCGCGTACAACCTCTTCATCGTGCTGCTCGGGCCGGCGATCGCGCTGGCGTTCTGGTTCGTGCTGCAGCGCACGCGCGCCGGCCGCTTCATCCGGGCGGCCGCGCTCGACCGCGAGACGCTGGGCGCCCTCGGGGTCAACGTCGACGCGCTCTACACGTGGGTGTTCATGCTCGCCTCGTTCCTCGGGGGACTGGGCGGGGCGCTCATCAGCCCCATGCGCGCCACGGTGCCGGGCATGGACACCGAAGTCATCGTCGAGGCGTTCGTGGTCGTCGTGATCGGCGGCCTCGGGTCATTCTGGGGCACGTTGCTCGGTGCGGTCATCTACGGCCAGGTGCTCTCCTTCGGCATCCTCTTCTTCCCGCGCTTTTCGATCTTCGCCGTCTTCGCCCTCATGGCGGCGGTGCTCATCGTCCGTCCCTGGGGACTCCTCGGGCGCCCGCTCCGGTGATCGCGCGCGTGCCCTGGGGACTCCTCGTGTTCGTGGCGGCGCTCTTCGTGCCCGCGGTGGGCTCGCGGTACCACACGTTCGTCGCCGGCGACGTGGTCATCTGGGCGCTCTTCGCCACGAGCCTCAACCTGCTGGTGGGCTACACCGGCCTCGTGTCCTTCGGCCACGCCGCCTACTTCGGGGTGGGCGCCTACGCGACCGGTATCCTCATGAAGAAGCTCGGCGCGCCGTTCCTGCTGGCGTGGCCCGCCGCGGGTGCGCTGGCCGGGGCGTGCGCCCTCGTCTTCGGTTTTTTCTGCGTGCGGCTCACACGCATCTATTTCGCGATGCTGACGCTGGCCTTCGCGCAGATCGTGTGGGCGATCTGCTTCAAGTGGAACGAGGTCACCGGGGGCGAGCAGGGCATGCCGGAGATCCCCTATCCGGATTTCGGCTGGGTCGAGCGGTGGGGCGCGCGGGTACCGCTGCTCGGCGGGTGGCGGACTTCGGAGTACTACTACTTCGTGACGCTGGTGCTGGTGGCGGCGAGCCTGTTCGCCCTGCACCGGATCGTGGGGTCGCCCTTCGGCCGCATCCTGACGTCGATCCGGGAGAACGCCGAGCGCGCCGAGTTCATCGGCGTCAACGTCCGCCGGTACGAGCTCGCCGCCTTCGTGCTGGCCGGAGCCTTCGCGGGGCTCGCCGGCGGACTCTTCGGCATCTTCAACCGGGGCGTCTTCCCCGACTTCGCATACTGGACGAAGTCGTCCGAAGTGCTCATCATGACGCTCCTCGGCGGCATGGGGAGCTTCTACGGGCCGAGCATCGGAGCCCTGGTGCTGATCCTCCTGAACCAGCAGATCGTCTCGTACACTGAGTACTGGCCGCTCGTGCTCGGCACTGTCCTGGTCGTCCTGCTGTTCGGCTTTCCCGGCGGGATCGCCGGTGCCGTGGGGGCGCTGGCGGGGCGCCTGTTCCGGAGGCTCCGGAGTGCTTGAGGTGCGCGACCTCGCGAAGATCTTCGACGGCTTCCTGGCCGTCGCGGGCGTGAGCTTCGACGTGCCGAGCGGCAGCATCGGCGCCATCATCGGGCCGAATGGCGCGGGCAAGACAACGCTCTTCAACCTGATCACGGGCCATCTCCGTCCCGACCGCGGCCGGGTCGTGCTCAACGGGCGCGACGTCACCGGCCTCGCGCCCCACGACCTCTGCCGTCTCGGGCTCGGGCGCTCGTTCCAGCGGACCAACATCTTCCCGCGCCTGACGGTCTTCGAGAACGTCCAGACCGCGTTCCTCTCCCACGGCGGGCGCGGATGGAACCTCCTGACCCGAGTCGAGCGGCTCTACCGCGATGAGACACTGGGGCTCCTGCAGTCGATCGGGCTCGCCGACCGCGCGCACGAGGTCGCGGGCTTCCTGTCGCACGGCGGCCAGAAGCAGCTCGAGCTGGGCCTCGCCCTGGCCCTCGAGCCGAAGATCCTGCTCCTCGACGAGCCGACCGCCGGAATGTCAGCGGCGGAGACGCGCGATTCGATCCGGCTCATCGAGCGCCTCGCGCGCGAGCGCGGGCTCACGCTCCTGTTCACCGAGCACGACATGGAGGTCGTCTTCTCGATCGCTGAGCGCATCACCGTCCTCCACCAGGGTCGTGTGATCGCCGCCGGCGCGCCGGACGAGGTGCGGCGGGATCCCGGCGTGCGCCGCGTGTATCTCGGGGAGCGCCACTGATGGCGTCGGGCGCCGAGCCCGTCCTCGCGGTCGAGGCGATCCACACGGCGTACGGTCTCTCGCGCGTGCTGTTCGGCGTGTCGTTCCGCGTCGCGGCGGGCGAGTGCGTCTGCCTGCTCGGCCGGAACGGCGTCGGCAAGACCACGACCATGCGGTCGATCATGGGGCTCACGCCACCGGCGAGCGGCCGCATCGTGTGGAAAGGACGCGACATCACGGGCGCGGCCCCCTTTCGCGTGGCCGCGCTTGGCATCGGGTTCGTGCCGGAGGATCGTCGAATCTTCGGCGACCTCACGGTCTGGGAGAACCTGGACGTCGCCGCGCGACGGACGCGGCCGGGCGGCTTCACCGCCGAGCGCGTGTTCGAGCTGTTCCCGGCGCTCCGCGGGCTACGCGACCGGCAGGGCGGCTTTCTCTCCGGCGGCGAGCAGCAAATGCTCACCGTCGCGCGTACCCTCATGGGGAACCCGGAGCTCCTGCTCCTCGACGAGCCTTCCGAGGGCCTCGCCCCGCTCGTCGTCCACCATCTACGGGAGCAGATCGGCCGGCTCAAGGCCGACGGCCTCACCATCCTCCTCGCCGAGCAGAACGTGGACTTCTCCCTGAATCTCGCGGACCGCGTGTACGTGCTCGAGAAGGGACGCGTCTGCTACGAGGGTACCTCGCGCGAGTTTCGCGAGGACGAATCGATCCGCCAGCAGTACCTGGCGCTCTGAGCGGGCACTCGCTAGCCCCTCCTTGACGGGGCCGAGCCCGCGCGGTAAGTATCGCGATCAGGCGAGGAGGCACGTCATGCACTTCGGGATCTTCGTGGAAGAGATGCGCGACGGGGCGAACCAGGTCTCGGCGTTCCGGGACGCATTCGAGCTGGCCCAGTATGCCGAGGCCTGGGGCCTCGACTGCGTCTGGCTCGGTGAGATCCACTTCATGCCCTCGCGCTCGGTGATCTCGGCGTCGCTCCAGGTCGCCAGCGCGATCGCCAGCCGGACCCGGCGCCTGCACGTCGGAACGGCCGTGACCGTGCTGCCCCTGAACCACCCGCTGCGCATCGCCGAGGAGATCGCGACGCTCGATCACATCAGCGAGGGCCGCCTGGAGTTCGGCATCGGCCGCAGCGGCGTCGCTCGCTCGTACGACATCTACGGGATTCCATACGGCGAGAGCCAGGCGCGGTTCCGGGAGGCGCTCGAGATCATTCGGGAGGCCTGGAAGGGCGAGCCGTTCAGCTACGAGGGCGAGTTCTACCGCTTCAAGAACGCGACCGTCTCGCCGCGTCCGTTTCAGGTTCCGCATCCTCCCATCCGGATGGCTGCCAACACCCCGGAGACGTTCCCGGCGGTCGGCCAGATGGGATTGGCCGTCTTCGTCGGACTCCGTGCCGCCGAGATCCCCGATCTGCAGGCGCATCTGGCGATCTACCGGCAAGCCTGGCGCGAAGCGAGACACCCCGGCGAGCCCAGCGTCTATCTCCGCATCCCGGTCTACGTGTCGACGACCGAGCAGGGCGCGGTCGAGGAGCCGCGCGAGAGCCTCATGCACTTCTTCGGTCGCCAGGCCGAGCTCGCCCGCGCGGTGATCGGTCGCGCCGGCGCCGGACCGGCCGACCGCCGTCAGGCGCTAGCCGAGCGCATGGCGAACCTCTCGTACGACGACGTCCTCGAGAAGAAAGTCGCGTTCGGCACCGCGGCCGGGGTGATCGATCGCCTGACCCAGCTCCGCGAAGAGCTGGGCCTGGACGGGATCGTCGCCGAGCTGAACCCGGGCGGGCGTATCCCCAAGGAGCTCGAGACGCGGAGCTTGAAGCTCCTCACGCACGAGGTGATGCCCGCTTTCAGGTGACGCGTCGGCTTCCGCGACGGCTGCTATCGGTGGTGGAGGGCGCGCCGGCGGCGGGCTGAATCCACTTTTCGAGGGTCGCCACGAGCTCTCTCGGCTGGACCGGCTTCGACACGTAGTCGTCCATCCCCGCCACCAGGCACCGCTCGCGATCACTCTCCATGGCGTTGGCCGTCATGGCGATGATCGGGATGTGGGCGCCCGTTTCCACTTCGCGCTTGCGAATCGCGGCCGTCGCCTCGTAGCCGTCCATCTCGGGCATCTGGCAGTCCATGAAAAGGCAGTGGTAGGTGATGCGGGCCGACGCTTCGACGGCCTCGAGCCCATTGGTCACCACGTCCACGCGGCAGCCGAGCTTCTCGAGCATCCGCACCGCGACCCGTTGATTCACCACGTTGTCCTCGGCGACGAGGATTCGCGCGCGGAGCTGGCCCGGCGCCTCCCGCAGCGTCTGGAGAGTGATCAGCCGCGATGGCGACGGCTCGGTGGCCATGCCCACCACGGTCGCGATGCAATCGTAGAGTTGGGATTGGCGGATCGGTTTGAGGAGGAGCGCGCGGAAGCCGGCCTGCTCGGCTTCTCCGGCGCACCCGCGAAAACTCACCGAGGTGAGCAACACGAGAGGGACCGACGCGAGAGCCGGGTCCGACTTGATGCTGCGCGCCATCGTCATGCCGTCCATGTCCGGCATCTGGTGATCGAGGATCGCCAGATCGTAGGGCCGTGCGTCCCGGTGGGCCATTCGCAAGGAGTCGAGGGCCCGGGAAGCGTTGGCGACACAGTCCACGTGCATTCCCCAGGCGCCGAGCTGGGCCGCCAGCAGGGTGCAGTTCGTTGCGTTGTCGTCGACGCCCAGGACGCGCAGGCGCCGCAGCTCCGTCAGGTCCGCGCGCATGGCCGTAGGCGGCACCGGCCGCTTGGCCAGTCGCACGGTGAACCAGAACGTGCTGCCGGCTCCGCTCGTGCTCTCGACGCCGATCGAGCCGCCCATCATCTCTACGAGCCGCCGTGAGATCGCGAGCCCCAGGCCGGTCCCCCCGTATCGACGCGTGGTCGAGCTGTCGGCTTGGGAAAAGGATTGGAACAGCCGCTCGCAGGTCTCGGGCGAGATGCCGATGCCGGTGTCGGTGACGGCAAAGCGAATCAAGGCGTCCCGATCAGTCTCCTCGACCAGGGAGCTGTGCACCACGACTTCGCCGGTTTCGGTGAACTTCACCGCGTTGCCGACGAGATTCGTGAGGACTTGACGGAGACGTCCAGGGTCGCCTTCCACCCACCGCGGCAGGTTCGCGTGCGGCAGGTAGGCCAGTTCCAGGCCCTTTCCGTAGGCGCGCTCGGCGAGCAGCTCGAGCACGTCCTCCACGGTGACGCGGAGCTCGAAATCGGTCTGCTCGAAGTCGAGCTTGCCGGCCTCGATCTTGGAGAAGTCCAGAATGTCGTTGATGATCGCCAGGAGCACTTCGCCGGAACGACGCACGGTCTCGGCGTACTCGCGCTGCTCGGCGGTCAGCTCGGTGTCCATCAGCAGCCCGGTCATACCGATGACGCCGTTCATGGGAGTGCGGATCTCGTGGCTCATCGTGGCGAGAAAGGCGCTCTTGGCGCGACTCGCCTCCTCGGCAGCGGTGCTCGCTTCCCTCGCGGCGTGCATGGCCTGCGCCATTTCGGCTTCGGCTTGTTTGAGCTCGGTGATGTCGGTGTACACGGCCACGGTACCGATCTGCTCGATCTGCCGCTCGCTGATCTGGAGCCAGCGGCCGTCGCTGAGCTGCTGCACGAAGGGCCCACTCGGGCTCCGATATCGGGCCAGCCGCTCCGCGATCCACGCGTCGACCCGGCCCGTGGCCTCAGCCACTCGACCCCCTTCGGCGGCCCCGCGGATGATCTGCTCGAACGGCATCCCCACCATGTCATCCGTTGCCTCACGGGAGGCGAGCTCACGATAGCGCCGGTTACACAGGACGAGCCGGTCGTCGGTGTCGTACAGCGAGAAGGCCTCCGAGATGCTCTCGACGGCTTCGAGCAAGCGTGAACGGCTCAGTCGCTCCGAGTGCGCGGCGGCTTCCAGGCGGCTATCGACGACGGTGACGAAGATCGCGAGCCCGGTGATGAGCACCGTCGCCACGCTGACCCAGGCTCCCAGGAATGTCGGGTCCAATCCGGCGACGACCGGTTGGGAGCCGCCTCCCGGGAACACATACGACGCCGCCATGCCGGTGTAGTGCATTCCGGCCACGGCCGAGCCCATGACCAGCGCGGCGCCCAGCTTGATCCACCAGCGACGGTCGACACCGTCGTTCCGGCTGGCCAGGAACTTCGTGCTGGCCAGGAACTTCGTGTAGAGCGCCGTGATCGCAAGCACGACGGCGACGATGACGGATACGACGAACAGCACGGGGTCATAGCGCATCACCGCGTCCATCCGCATCGCCGCCATGCCGGTGTAGTGCATGACGCCGATGCCGGCGCCCATGAGCGTGCCGCCGAGGATCAATTTCCCGGCGGAAATCCTCGCCTGGCTGATGACGTGAAGCATGATCGCGCTGGCGAGCACGGCCGGGGCGACCGACACCAGGGTGATCGCGACGTCGTAGTGGACGCGGACCGGCAAGCGAAGCGCCAGCATGCCGATGAAATGCATCGCCCAGACCCCGATGCCCATCGTCACCGCCCCGGCCGCGAGCCACGATCGCTTGGCGAGCGGCTTGTCCGCAGCGCTTATCCGCTCGGCGAGACCGAGAACGGCATAGGACGCCAGGGACGCGATGACGACCGACAGCACGACCAGCATCGAGTCGTACGTCCCGGCCAGCGCGAGCCGCGGGTCGAGACTGTCGTCGAGGAATCCCCAGTGGTGTCCGAGCGACTCCATATATTGATGCTCCCGAGGTCAGCGTCAGTGCAAGGCGCGTGCCACAGGTGCGCAGCGGCCAATGGCCATATAAGCCGATAAATTGCAGCGCTCGAGCTCGGGACTTTCGCTTGCGGCCCCGGAGACATTGTCAGGAGTGGTGACACGAGTTCTTCCTATGTGACAAGACAGCGAGTCAAGCGGGCCGGATCGAGTTGCGCCGGCTCGTCGCCTGACGGAAGATCGCCGCGGTGCCACGCGGCGGCTGATACGCGCGAGCCCCCGATGAGGACGCCTTGAGTAATCGGGATCGCCCAACCGTTCTGATCCGCCCAGAATCGACCGCCGATCACGACGCCATCGGTCTCTCACCGCACGCGCGTTCGCTGGCCTCTCGTTCAGCGACGGAACCGAACCGCGCGTCATCGACGCCTTGCGCCAGGCCAAGGCGCTGTTCTCGTCACTCGTCGCTGTAATCGGCGAACGGGTGGTTGGCCACGTCGCATTCTCCGAGGTGGGACCTCTTGCGCTGCAGGGCTGGTTTGCCCTCGGCCCTGTCTCGGTCGATCCCTCGCTTCAACGGCGCAGCGTGGGTACGCAACTCATCGAGGCCGGGCTGCACGACTTGCGCGCGCGAGGGGCGAAGGGCTGCGTCCTCGTCGGCGATCATCGCTACTATCGGCGCTTCGGATTCTCGGTCGCACCGGCCTTCGCCCCGCCGGACTGTCCAGCGGAGCATTTTCAAATCCTCGCGTTCGGCGCATCGCTGCCGCATCGGCGTGTCGCCTTCCATGCGGCGTTCTCGGCCGGGGATTCCGGGGCAACGCGTCCTTGATGCGGTACTGGGACGGTGACTCGGCCTCCGACCGACGCGGCGTGACGCACGAGCGCCTGCCGCGCTGGGCGTGACGCCCCGGCTCAGGCCGCGGCGTTCCGAATCGCCGCGCGCGCCTTCTTCTCGACCTCCATGGAAATCGCCAACATCTTGTGAGCGCCCTTGGCGTGCTCGGCAGCCTTCTTCATCACCTCGCTGTCATCGTTGCCGTGAGCCACGAAGTCGCAGCCGGGCATCAGATCGGCGCACCTGAGTTCTCTCGCCATGAAAAGACCCTCCCACGTCACTTCACATGTTAGCGTCCGCGCCGGCGTCGCCTTCGCGCGGCCGTTCTTCCCGGTGATGCCGGCGTGCCCTGCCCCGGCTTCTTGCCGAAGCCGCGGTTGCACTCGTTGCAGAATTTCTGCGCTTCATCCTTAAGCTCACGCTTGCAGGTTGCGCACCTGACCATCGCCGTCCTCCATCATGCGAACCGACACGACCTCGTCCGCGAGCAGAGTGCGCGCCGGCGCCGCGGTCTCGTTGGATAATTTACACTTGTTGTATAAGTTATATTATACTACGTGTCCAGCGAGATGGCGCGGGTCGAATCGGAGTATCGACGACAGGCGGCAGAGGGATGTCACTCAGCCGAGGACGATTCGGACCCGATGTGTCGCGCGGTCATCGGCGAGCCCGATGGTGAGATCGCCGTCGATGGAGACGCCATCGACCTCCACTGACGACACTCCCCGCGACACACCCCGTGGGTTCTCGACGACGAGGTCGTAACGCGCGGAGCGATAGCGGAACACCATTTCGAAGCCGTGCCACGCGCGCGGGATACACGGGTCGATCACGAGCCGGGCGCCGCGTAGCCGGAACCCGAGAATCGATTCCAGGCCGGCCCGGTACATCCACCCCGCTGATCCCGTGTACCACGTCCAGCCCCCGCGCCCGACGTGCGGCGGCTCGGCGTAGACGTCCGCTGCGACGACGTACGGCTCGACCTTGTAGCGTTGGACGCCCGCTTCGGTCCGGGCGTGGTTGATCGGATTCAACATCGCGAAGAGCTCGGCGGCCCGGTCCCCGTCGCCGAGCGCCGCGAAGGCGATCGCCGACCAGATGGCCGCATGCGTGTATTGCCCGCCGTTCTCTCGGACGCCCGGCACATACCCCTTGACGTAGCCGGGCTCCAGGGACGTGACGTCGAAGGGCGGCGTGAAGAGCAGCACGATGCCGTCGGCGCGACGCACGAGGTGTTCGTCGACGGCCGCCATGGCGCGCGCTCGGCGCGCCGGGTCGCCGGCCGCCGAGATGACGCTCCAGGACTGCGCGATCGAGTCGATGCGGCACGCGTCGTTCACGGCGGCGCCGAGCGGCGTCCCATCGTCGAAGTACGCGCGCCGATACCACCCGCCGTCCCAGGCCTCGCGTTCGAGCGACTCCTTCAGCGCACCCACGTACCCACGCCAGTGCTCGGCGCGCTTGCCCTCGCCACGCGCGTCGGCCAGGTCAGCCCATCCGGACAGAACGGCGTGTAGGAACCACCCGAGCCAGACGCTCTCCCCCTTCCCTTCGGCGCCCACCTCGTTCATCCCGTCGTTCCAATCCCCCGTCCCGATCAGCGGCAGGCCGTGAGTCCCCACCGTGAGGCTCTGATCGAGCGCGCGCGCACAGTGCTCGAAGAGCGTGCCCCGCTCGTCGGAGGCGCGAGGCTCGAAGTACGACTCGCCCTGTCCGACTGCGAGCTTGGGTCCTTCCAGGAAGGGGACGACCTCGTCGAGGACGGCACCGTCGCCGGTGACCTCGACATACTGGGCGACGACGTACGGGAGCCACAGCCGGTCATCGGAGATCCGGGTTCGGACGCCGCGGCCGCTGGGCGGGTGCCACCAGTGCTGGACGTCGCCCTCGCCGAATTGCCGCGCCGCCGCGCGCAGCACGTGCTGCCGCGCGACCTCGGGCTCGGCCACCGCGAGCGCCATCACGTCTTGCAGCTGATCGCGAAACCCGTACGCGCCGCCGGCCTGATAGAACGCCGACCGCGCCCACACGCGACACGCCAGCGTCTGGTACAGCAGCCAGCGATTGAGCAGGATGTCCATGGAGCGATCCGGCGTCCGGACCTGCACCGCGCCGAGCAGCTCGTCCCAGCGCTCGCCGACAGCCCGCAGGACCTCCGCCACGTCACGAGTCCGGTAGCGAAGGATCAGCTCCCTCGCCTGCTCCGGGCTCGCCGCCTCTCCCAGGAAGAACACGACCTCGGCTCGGCCTCTCGCGGGCAGCTCGATCATCGTCTGAAGCGCGCCGCACGGATCGAGGCCGGCACCGACCCGTCCCGAGAGACGGTGTTTCGGCGCGAGCGCCACTGGATGATCCGGCGAGCCGTTGCGCCCGAGAAATTCCGTCCGGTCAGCGGTCCACGCCGTTTGGGTCCCGCCCAGGTCGGCAAACGCGACGCGAGCGCCGAACTCGCGCCTCCACGCGTTGCGCGCGAACATCGCGCCCGTCTTCCCGTCGATCTCGGTGACGACGAATGGCGCGGCGGCGGGCCGCGACACGCCAAGGACCCACTCGACGTACGCGGTCACGGACAACCGTCGCGGTCGTCCGGACTCGTTCGTCAGGGTGAGACGCGAGAGCTTGATGGAGTCGTCGAGCGGCACCAGCTGCAGCAGCTCGAGCGCGACGCCGTGCGAGACGTGCTCGAAGCGCGTGTAGCCCTGTCCATGCCGGATGACGTAGGGCGAGGCGCCCTCGTGGATCGGGAGCGCCGTCGGCCCCCACAGGTCCCCAGTCTCTTCGTCCCGGACGTAGATGATCTCGCCCGGCGGATCGCTGACCGGATCGTTCGACCAGGGCGTCAGCTGGTTCTCGCGGCTATTGACCGACCACGTGTACCCCGAGCCCGACTCCGAGACCTGGAAGCCGAAGCTCGGATTCGCGATCACGTTGATCCACGGCGCCGGCGTCCACCGCCACTCATCGAGGACCGTCACGTACTCGCGTCCATCCCCCTCGAAGCCGCCCAGCCCGTTGTAGAACTCGAGATCCAGGCGCCGGGACGCCACCTCCGCGGGTGCCGGCGGCCGCGCCGTCGCCCGCCGTGGCAGGGCGAGCGGAGCAGCGTCGGGTCGCTGCGCCCGTGCCACCTGCTCGGCCAGCGTCCCGCGCCGGCTCGACAGCACGGCGCGCGCGACGGCCTGGAGCACGTCACGTTGCGCCGCCGTGAGGCGGTCCGCCCGCACGATGTACACGTTCCCGTGTGGCTCATGTCCATCGTGAGGCGTCGCCGACTGGCTCGTGCGGACGAGCGTCTCCAGCAGCGCCTGCAGATCCTGGACATAGGACGGCGCCCGCTCGTTCAGGATGACCAGATCGACCGCGAGCCGCTTCATCCGCCAGTACTCGTGCGCGCGGAGCAGCTGCCGCACGATGCCCACGTCCTCGGGCTCGTCGACCTGAACGAGCACGATCGGGAGGTCGCCTGATATCCCGTGCACCCACAACGCATCGGGGCCCTCCGTTTGACGTGCGAGGACCTCCGCGGAGGACCGGAGGGTCCGATCCGAATAGAGAACGCGGCTGGCGAGGCTCTGGAAGAGGTGTGCCTCGTCGGGGCCGATGCCGAGGTGGTGTTGCTGAACCTGCGCCTGCGTCCACGCCAGCGTCGCGGCGCGGTCGAACGTCGCCGGATCGCGATACTTCTCGGCGAGGTCGAGAGCCTCCTCGCGCGACGGCGCGACGAGCGTCGAGAAGGTGGCGCGCACGGTGTCGCCCGGCGGGAGTCGCACGCGGCGTCGCAGGCTCACGATCGGATCGAGCACCGCGCCGGTCGTGTTGGAGAGGGGGTAGCCGTCGATCACCGCTGCGGGCGTCCGGATCCTGCGCCCGCGGCCGAGGAAGCGGGCACGGTCAGTCTCCCATTGCAGCGCCCCGACTGGATCTACTTCGACGACCGCCACGTGGGCCAGCCAGACCTGAGTCTCGGAGCGTGACCGCGGCCGGCGTGTCGCCAGCAGGGTGTCGAGCTCGGGGACGCACTCCGTCTCCACACTCAGGTTGGAAAACGTCGGGTGGGCCGCGTCCGCCGCCGGCGGCGCCAGGACGACCTCGGCGTACGATGTCAGCTCGATCGCCCGGCTCTTCGTCCCGAAATTCGTCAGCGAGACACGACGCACCTCGGCATCGTCCTCGGGCGACACGATCACCTGGAGCGTGGTCCCGATGGCGCCGTCGCGCCGGACGATCTCCGCCCGGTCCTCGGAGAACGTGACCTCGTAACTGTCCGGCGCGCCGCCGCGAGGCTGGTAGCCGGCCGACCAGGTCTCTCCGCTGTCGACATCGCGAAGGAACACGTACGTGCCCCACGCGTCGCGCGTGACGTCTTCGCGCCACCGCGTGACCGCGAGATCACGCCAGCGGCTGTATCCCGAGCCCGCCGCCGTCAGCATCACGGCATATCGTCCATTCGAGAGCAGGTGTGTGCGTGGCGGCGACCCGTGCGGCGAGGTGAAGTGCCTCACGACCGGCGGGACGAATTCGCGCACGTCGCCGACGGCCTGCACCTCGTCCGCGCGTGGCCGCGCGACCGCCACGTCTCGGGGCGTTCTTTCTTGGAGAAGCAGCTCGGTGGCCTGGACGATGGGCTCGGCATGGAAACGCGCACGCATCGCGCCGTCGTGGACGACGTTCGCGATCGCGACGACCACCATGCCCTGGTGGTGCGCCATATAGGCGCGAACCACCGCGACCTGGGCGCCCTCGGGAAGCCGGGGCGCGGTGTAGTCGAGCGCCTCGTAGAAGCCGTAGGCGCCGCTGGCCCCGGCGGCGGCCAGGCGCCGGAAGTTTTGAACCGCCGCGGTCGGATCGATCATCGCCGCCAGGCCCGTCGCATAGGGCGCGATGACGACGTCCTCGCTGAGCCCGCGTCGCAGTCCGAGCCCCGGCACGCCGAAGCTCGAATACTGGTAGGTCATTTCCAGATCGCGCGCGTTGTAAGCCGACTCCGACACACCCCACGGCACGCCGCGCTCGGCGCCATAGCTGATCTGCCGCCCCACCACGAGCCGGGATGTCTGCTCGAGCAGGCTCCCCGCCGGCGCGGGCATGACGAGCGGTGGCATCAGGTATTCGAACATCGATCCCGACCAGGACACGAGCACCGAGTCCAGCTCCACCGGTGTCAGGGCCCGGCCCAGCCGGAACCAGTGCGAGACGGGGACGTCGCCCTTGGCGATCGCGACGAAGCTCGCGAGCCGGGCTTCCGATGCGAGGAGGTCGTACCGACCGGGGTCAAGACTGCCGTCCGAGACGCGGCACCCGATCGCAAACAGCTTCCGCATCGGATCGAAGAGAAAGCCGAAGTCCATGGCGCCGACCATCGCCCGCGCGTTCCGAGCGAGGATCGTGAGGCGACGAACCAGCGTCTCGGACACGTCGAGGTCGCGCGTGTGGCTGTCGACCGTGGCGCAAAGCGCCTCCGCCCAGACGAGGGCATCCGTTCGCGCGCTCTCGGGATCCTCGTCGACCAGCGTTCGCGCGGTGTCCAGCACCGCGTCAGCGCGGGCCTTCAGCGCCGCGAGCCGTGCGACCCACTCGGGCGAATCGCGCGGGAGCTCCCGGATTGCGGCCGTGACGGCGTCGAGAGCCTCCGCCAAGCGCTCGTGGCTGGCCGGGCGCGGGCGCGCATCGCCGGCCGCCACGACGGTCGACTGGCGGACGAGCAGGGCGGTGTCTTCGATCCCGGCGAGCGCCGAACGGTCGAGGCGCGGGCGGTCGATCATCTCCTCGCAGGCGTGCGCGAGCACGATGAGATGGCCGGCGAGATTTCCGCTGTCGACCGACGAGACGTACTTCGGCTCGAGCGGATAGCAGTGCTTCGTGTCGTACCAGTTGTAGAAGTGGCCGCGAAAGCGCTCGAGGGCGTTCATCGTCTCGAGCGTGGCCTCGAGACGCTCGACGACGTCGAGCGTGCCGAGCCACCCGAAGTCGCGCGCAGCCACCGTGGACAGCAGATACAGTCCGATGTTCGTGGGCGACGTGCGATGCGCAACGACCGGGCTCGGTGTCTCCTGGAAGTTGTCCGGCGGCAACGCGTGGTCTTCGGGGCCGACGAACGTCTCGAAGAACCGCCATGTGCGCCGCGCGACCAAACGGAGGGCGCACGCATCCGCCGCCGAGAGCGGCTGGGTGGGCGCCGTGCTCCGTGGCACGCTGATCCATCGCGCCACCGCGGGCGACACCGCCCACAGCATCAGAAAGGGCAGCGCGGCGGGCCAGGCCTCGGGTCGCCCCCACGCGACCGCACCCGCCGCGGCGGCGGCGAGCGCGACCCCGCCGCCCATTCGACGGCAGAAGCCCCGGAGATCGTGACGCAGGCCGGCCTTCGCCTGCGCCGCGGTCACCCATTCCAGCAGCCTGCGATGCGTGACGTACACGCGGACGAGCGTCCGCACGATCGCATCACTCATCAGCCATGCCTGGTCCGTCAGCATCGTGATCGTGAGCCCTATCTGCGAGCCGGCCAGGAAGAGGTCTCGGCCGACCGCGCGGGCATGGCTGCGCTTCGAGATGCCGCGCCCGTGGGGGATCAATCCACCCAGCACCGGTAAGAGCGGAGGCACGGCGACGGTCGCCAGGATGAAGACGCTCCACATCGCGGGCGACGTGCCGGGCAGCATCCACGCGACGACGAGCGTCAGAAAAGCGGCCGGCGCCGACACCGTGCGACGTAGGTTGTCCAGCATCTTCCAGCGCCCCATCACCGCGAGTCGGCGGCGGAGAATCCACGGAAGGAGCTGCCAGTCGCCGCGGGCCCACCGGTGCTGGCGCGCCGCCGCGACCCCGTAGTGCGATGGAGCGCTCTCGAACAGCTCGACGTCGGTCACGAGGCCGGCACGCGCGAACACACCCTCGAAGAGATCGTGGCTCAGCAGCGCGTTCTCCGGCACCCGTCCCGCCAGCGACGCCTCGAACGCGTCCACGTCGTAGATGCCTTTGCCGGTGTACGACCCTTCCCCCCAGAGGTCCTGGTAGACGTCGGACACCGCCGCCGCGTACGGGTCGATGCCGGCCGGACCGGACGAGAGGCGCTGGAAGAACGAGCCCTCGTGTCCGGGCAGCGGCGGCGTCACTCGCGGTTGGAGCACCGCGTAGCCTTCGACGACGCGCCGCCTCTCGGGGTCGAACCGCGGCCGATTGAGGGGATGCGCCATCGTACCGACCAGCCGATCGACCGCACCTCTGGGCAGCCGGGTGTCGGCGTCGAGGGTGATGACGTAGCGGACGCCGGACGGCGCGACGGCGCCCGCGGGCACGAAGCTGGTGTCCGTCGCCCCGCGCAGGAGGCGATTGAGCTCGTGCAGCTTGCCCCGCTTGCGCTCCCACCCCATCCACGCCCGCTCGCTCTCGTTCCAGAGTCGCCGGCGGTGGAAGAGGAGGAATCGCTCGCCTCCATCCGGCGCGGTCCCGTGACGCCGGTTCAGACGGGCGATCCCCTCGCGCGCGGCTCCCAGCGTTTCGTCATCACCCGGCATGCTTTCCGTGGGCGCATCCAACCAGTCGGAGAGGATGGCAAAGCGAAGATCGCCGTTCGGGTTCGCCAGGTAATGCACTTCGAGCCGCTCGATCTGCACCTCGACTTCGGCGCCGTCCGTCAACAGCATCGGCACGACGACCATCGTTCGCAGGTGTGGCGGCACGCCGTCGCGCAACTCGAGCCGAGGCAGCACGGCCGGCGTGACGAGGGCGCTGACGCTTCGATTCAACAGGGCGATCGCCAGGTCCGAGGCCGGGACGACGGCCAGCAATGCCAGCACGAGCAGGCCCACCGGTTCGACGCCGGATGCGCCTGCTGCGAGAAGGGGCAGCGTGAAGATGAAGCCACTGAGGACGGCAATCGTTCCCAGATATCCAGGCGTCGCCGCCGCGACGTAGGTGCGAAGCAACCGGCGGATTCGCGGCGCTCGGTAGCCAAGCGTCGACTCGAAGGACAGTCGCCCGTTGCCGATGAGGTAGAAGCCAGCATCGGCTCGCCGGTCGTCGTCTGCCCCGTCCGCGCGGTGCGTGTGCGCCATGGTCTCGCGCGCGACTTCCAGCTCGGGCCGGCCCGAGCCCCGCGCGAGCTCTTCGACGGCGTGCCGGTAGGCGTCGCGGGTCGCGAAGTCCATCGCGCCGTAGTTCGCGCCCGCTTGCAGCACCCCGTCGACCAGGCTGACGGTCTCGAAGAACTGGGCCCAGTCCAGCGCAGACATCAGGCTCATGCTCATGATCACGTTACGGACGGTCACGTTCATCGCGGCCTGCCGCTGATGCTCGACGCGGACGATGTCCTCCGACGTCGTCCCCTGCGCCTCCAGCCGTTCATCGAGCCAGCGAAGGGCCGGAGTCACGGCACGATCCTGCTCCCGTAGCCGCTGGACGAGCTGGACCGCGAAGGCGGTCACCAGCGGGCCGCCCTCGAATCGCGCGAGGCCCTTCGCCGTCGGCGCGACGGGACCGTCGCCAATGCCGAGCAGCTCGTCCGCCAGGGCGTCGGCCTCCTGGCGCGCCGCGCGGCCGCGAACGATGCTCTCCGCCAGGCGCCGAAGGTTCTCGACGAGCACGATGCGCAGCGTGATCGCCACGGCCCATAGCTCGCCCATGGTCAGTGGCTGCACGCGCTGGTAGGCGTGCACGAACCGCCGGAGCGATTCGGGATCGAACCGGCTGTCGGTATGCGCAACGAACGCCCAGGCGATTCCGTAGACGCGTGGATAGCCGGCGAGCGGTCCCTCGACCAGCTTGGGCAGCTCCCGATAAAACCCGGGCGGCAGGTCGTCCCGGATCTCGCGCAGCTGCTCGTCCACGACGTGAAAGTTGTCGACGAGCCATTCCGCCGCCGGGGTGATCGCGCGCTCCTCACGGATGGCGTTGGCGATCACGCGATACGACTCGCGGAGCACGCGCCCGTTGTGTTCGACGCGCGGCAACAATCGCCGGCCCCGACCCGACTGCCCCATGACGCGCTGGGCGGCCGCCAGGCTCTCGGCGTGCTGCTCGAGGCGCTCGATGCCGAAGAGCTCGGCACGGATCGGGTCTTCGGGAGACTGCCGGGCGATGCGCATACGGCCTTTCTGCAGGGGTTAGACGGAGGGCGCGGGGGCGCCAGCCCGCCGCCTCATCGGGACGGCTCCCCCGTGGGGCGGCTGGGCGGCGAGGCTCGGGTTGAGACCCTGGAGCTGCGGGCTGTCGAGGTCCGGGGGGTGCCGCACCAGGTACTGGTCGAGCCCATCCTCGATCTCGCGAGGGAAGGACGGCACAGCTCCCACGAGGTCCTGCTGGTAGGTGCCGAGCATGATCTCGCGGAAAATCGGCAGCGCTGCACGGCCCCCGGTCTCCTTGTCGCCCAGCGTACGGTTGTCGTCGAAGCCGATCCGGACCGCCACCGTGACGCCCTGCGGTCCGTACGTGGACCCCACGAAAAGCGCATCACGAAAGTCACTCGTCGTTCCGGTCTTCCCCATCACCGGGATCGGGAAGTCGCGGCCGTGGAGGGAATGGGCGGTGCCCCTCGGAATGCGGACCACGCCCCGCAATCCCTCCTGGATCAGGTTCAGGTGGCTGGAGCTGAACTCGACAGCGGTTCGGGCGGCCTTGTAGAGCACGTCGCCGGAGGCGCCGGTCACGCGATCGACGATGTACGGCTCCGCCAGGATCCCCGAGGCCATCGCGCGATAGGCGCCTGCCAGCTCGAGCAGCCGCACCTCTGACGCTCCGAGCGCCGTGGTGATGTATGGCTGCAGCGGGGTGCGGATCCCCAGCTCTCGGGAGGTCCCGATCACTCTGTCCAGGCCGATCACTCGGGTGATCCACACCGCCACGGCGTTGCGGGACTCGGCCAGCGCCTGACGCATGGGGATCCACCCCTTGAACTCTTTGTCGTAGTTGGCGATCCACTTCAGGGGACGGTCAGCCCCCATGGGCACCGCGATGGGTTCGTCGGGCACCGTGGTGTCGAGCATAAGCCCCTGGCGGAACGCGGCCAGGTACACCAGCGGCTTCCACGCCGAGCCCGCCTGCCGCAGAGAGCCCGTCGCGCGGTTGAAGTCGGAGTATCGCGCATAGCGATTCTTGTAAAAGTACCGCCCGCCCGCCTCAGCCAGGATCGCCGCGTCCGCGTTGCGTAGCACGACGACCGAACCCTGGATCAGGCCCTTCGCCTCAGGGTGCCGCTTCTCGTAGAAGGCCAGGCCGGTCTCCAGCGCTTCGTTCACGATGGTCTGCATCCGCTGGTCCACCGTGGCGTAAACCGAGATCCGCCCCTGGAAGAGATCCTCGACGCCGATGCGACCCGCACCGTGCTGCCTCAGCTCGTCGAAGACGGTGTCGATCGCCGCGGGGGTCTGGGTCTTTACCGGGCTGTTCGGGGCCTCTACCACGAGGACTGGCTCGGCCTTGGAGTGCTTCGGCTGGTCTTGGGTGCTGTGATCGTTACGGGCCATCGGCG
>Ga0066709_100000332_pt1 | contig 23689 bp, 18 predicted proteins | sample GraSoiAngelo_158_FD_79665 | JGI IMG/M metagenome (GOLD analysis project Ga0066709, IMG submission 79665) | Grasslands soil microbial communities from the Angelo Coastal Reserve, California, USA - 14_1009_16_30cm | ecosystem: Environmental > Terrestrial > Soil > Grasslands | place: USA...
ATCCCAGCGCTCATCGGAACGAGCTGGACCGGCTCTTTCGCGCGAGGTTGATCGGCGCGTACCGGTCCCTCGGCCTGGATGCACCTTCCTCGCTCCAAACCAGCCTCCGCGAGGCGGCGCCGGTCGGGAAGTTGGCCGCGGTGATTTATCGCCCGGAGGGGGCAGCGGGAACAGCGCACCGCGTGTCGGGGGCCGTGCGCGCGATCCGCTACGACACCGATGGGAAGGCGATCCGGATTCAGGTCGAGCTGGCGCGGAAGGCTAGCGAAGAGTCGGGCGCGTCCGTCGCGATCGTGCTCGCGGGCCCGCCCGAGCGGGAGGCGCGGGCTCCTCTGGGCAAGGCTGGGAAGGGGCCGGTCGAATGGACGGAGGCGGGCCCGCCCGGCGGCGCACCGGAGCCTGGTACGTACACGGTGGGGGACGCGGTCGAGATTCGGATTCCGGCCCCGCGGCTCGGCCCGGAGGCGGGCGATCGCGTCCGATTTCGTGTCGTGCTGAGACGCGGCGGGGAACCCGAGGAGGTCGCGCCCCTCACGGGATGGTTTGAGGTCTAGGCCGTCCCGATTGCGTCTAGAGTCGCGCGTGAGCTGACGGCGCTGGCGGTGTCCTTGACGCGTTCGGTGGGGCGTGCTATTCGTGCGCCGTGTCGATGGACCCGTCCCCTGAAGCAATTTCCAGCGAGGAGATCGAACGCGGCCGCCTCCTCGCCGCGGTGGCGTACCTGCCCGGGCTCTGCTTTATCGGGCTCATCGGCGCGCCCGAGAACCGTTACGTCGGCTTTCACGCCCGCCAGGGTTTCCTCCTCTTCCTCCTCGAAGTCATCGCCTGCGTCGCGCTCGCGATCTACGACGCGTCCCTGGGCCGCATTCCGCTCCTCGGATTTCTGATCGGCGCGCTGGCTCGGTTCATTCTCGGCTTCGGCTTTCTCGCGGCGACCATCTACGGGGTCCTCAAAGGCGCGACCGGCGAGATGGCGCGGATCCCGTACCTGGGCGACGCAATCGGAAAGGTCCCATTCTAATGACGACCCCGGGCGAAAAGCGGTTCTGGCTCCTCCGGCGGCTCTCCAAGGTGTTCCTGGTGATCGCGTGGATCGTGCTGGCCCTCGTCGTCGTGGTCACCCCGGTCGCGGCCGTCCGGGCCATTCTCCAAGGCAATCACGAGGAGCTGGTCTTCTGGCTCAGCTACGCGGGATCGGGGCTCCTGATCTTCGTGAACCTGCTCTGGGTGGCCCAGTCGATTCAGGCGATCCTGGCGATCGAGGAGAACACGAGGCATACCGGGTACGTCCTCGAGAAGCTGACCACGTTGGCCCAACAGATACGGGACCGGCTGCCGCTGGAATCGGGGGCTGGCTCAGAGGGAAGCTCGGGGCGAGGCGGCGCCGACGATCGGCCGGGCGCTGGGGGCGTCTGACCTCGGTGTTTGTCGTATAATAACTATTATGTCAACTTGCCCAGAACTGATTGCTCGGGCATGGAGCCTTGGGTTGGGCAAGTTGACATTAATAGTATCTCGGTGGACTGCCCTGCTTTGTGGAACAGCTAGTTGGTGCTTGGGCGGACTTCCGGACGCTACTTCACCACGATGTTCACGAGGCGGCCTGGGACGTGGATCACCTGAGCCACTACCTTGCCTTCGGTGAACTTCCTTACCTTGGCGTCCTCTAGGGCGGTCTTCTGGATGGCCTCCGTGGGAGCCCCTACGGGGACTTCGACCTCGGACCGGACCTTCCCGTTGACCTGCACCGCCAGGCGCTCCAGATCGCGCGCCAGGGCCTCCTGGGAGGTCGCTGGCCATGGTGCCTTGAAGATCGACTCGGCGTGTCCTAGGCGCTCCCAGGCGCCCTCCGCCGTATGTGGGGCTAGTGGGCCCAGGAGCCTGGTCCCCAGATCCACGGCCTCCGCGACCTCGGGGGCCAGCATGTCACCCCCGGTGGCATGGTAGTCCTGGACCGCGTTCACTAGCTGCATGAGGCCGCTGACCGCCGTGTTGAGGTGAAGCCGGTCCATGTCGTCCAGAACCTGGGTCGCCACCTCATGGACCCGGCGGCGTAGGTCGCGGGCGGGACCGGCGGTGGCCCAGACCCCGGCGACCCGGGCGGTCGCGGGACGTCTTGCGGCGGCCTTATCCTCGGTGGCCCCCAGGAATTGGTCGACCATCTTCCAGTACCGCGTAAGGAAGCGGTACGCCCCCTCGACGCCTCGGTCGTTCCACTCGGCGTCCTTCTCGGGTGGGCCGATGAAGAGCGTGTAAAGCCGCACCGTGTCGGCCCCATACCGCTCGATCAGGGCGTCCGGGGCGACCACGTTTCCCTTGGACTTCGACATCTTGTGCCCGGCCTTGGTGATCATCCCCTGCGTGAAGAGGCGCTCGAACGGCTCGGCGAAGGAGACCATCCCGATGTCCCGGAGGACCTTCACGATGAACCGCGAGTAGAGCAGGTGGAGGATGGCGTGCTCGACTCCCCCGATGTACTGGTTGACCGGGAGCCACCGATTCACTGCATCCGATGAAAACGGACCATCTTCCATCTTTGGATTCAGAAATCGCAGGAAGTACCAGCTCGAGTCGACGAACGTGTCCATGGTGTCGGTCTCGCGCCGGGCCGGACCGCCGCATTTCGGGCACTTCGCCGCCAGGAACTTCTCGTTCGAAAGCAGGGGCGACTCCCCTGTCGGCTTGAACTCCACCTGGTCGGGCAGGAGTACCGGAAGCTCGGACTCAGGAACCGGTTGTACGCCGCACTTCGCGCAGTACACCACCGGGATCGGGGGTCCCCAGTACCGCTGCCGGGAGATCAGCCAATCGCGGAGCCGGTAGTTCACGTTGGCCGCCCCGACCTTCTTCTCAACCAGGGCCCGGATCACCGCGCGCTTCCCCTCCTCGCTCGACACCCCATCGTGGGGGCCCGAGTTCACGAGGTTGCCTTCCCCTTCGTACGCGCTCTTCCCGTCGAAACCGCCGCCGGTCTCGGGCCGGATTACCTCCACGATCGGTAGGTCGTACCTGCGCGCGAACTCGAAGTCGCGTTGATCGTGCGCGGGGACGGCCATGATCGCGCCGGTGCCGTAGCCCATCAGGACGTAGTTCGCGACCCAGACAGGGACCGGCTTCCCTGTGAGAGGGTGGACGGCCGCGAGTCCCGTCGCGAAGCCTTCCTTCTCCGTCTCCACGGCGAATCGGTTCTCGACCCGCTGGCGGCGCAGGCGCTCGACGAACGCGGCAGCCTCACCGGGCAGCTGGCCCCCGTCGTGGAGCTTCTTGACGAGCGGGTGCTCCGCGGCGAGCACTACGAACGTCGCCCCGTAGAGCGTGTCGGGCCGCGTGGTGAAGACCTCGATCGGCTCCTTCGAGCCGCTCACCTCGAAGCGAATCGAGGCGCCCTCGCTCCGGCCGATCCAGTTCGCCTGCATCACGCGGACCTTCTCGGGCCAGTGCGTCAGCCCTTCCAGATCCCGGAGCAGCGCCTCGGCGTAGGCCGTGATCTTGAAGAACCATTGCTCCAGCTCGCGCGTCTCGACCTGTGAGCCGCACCGCTCGCACCGCCCGTCGACCACCTGCTCGTTGGCCAGGACGGTCCGATCGGTGGGACACCAATTCACGGAGCTCTTCGCCCGATATGCGAGCCCGCGCTTGTAGAGCTGGAGGAAGATCCACTGCGTCCAGCGGTAGTAATCGGGCAGGTAGGACGCGATCTCGCGGTTCCAGTCGTACACCAGGCCCCACGAGATCAGCTGCTCCTTCATGCGGGCGATGTTTCGCTTGGTCCAGATCGCGGGGGGGATGTTATTGGCGATCGCCGCATTCTCGGCCGGCAGCCCGAACGCGTCCCACCCCATCGGCGAGAGAACGTCGTATCCCTGCATGGTTTTCAGCCGCACGACGACGTCGCCCAGGATGTAGTTTCTCCCGTGGCCGACGTGGAGATCTCCGGAGGGATACGGGAACATGTTGAGGCTGTAGAAGGGCCGCTTCGCCGACATCGGGTCGCGAATCTCGAACAGGCCCTCGTCGCGCCAGCGCGCGCGCGCGCGCCGCTCCATATCGCGGAACGGGTACGCGGTTCGGTCGTGCTCTTCGACGGGGGTAGGCGACGAGGCCGGGGTCTTCTCGCGCGCGTCAGACATGGCCGGCATCCGTCAGTCCGTGCTCCACGTAGTCCCGAATCTCCATGTCCCGAATCTCCCCGCGCTTCAGCGCGCGGTCCGCTTGGTACACGACGTGGAGCGCCCTCCGGGCCTCCGCGGGCCGAAGCGCCGGCCCACCACTGGTACCGCCCTTCCGGTAGCTCCCGTAGGAGGGTTGAGGGTCGAGCGCTGCCAGGGCGCGCTCGGCGATCGCCCAGAGGCAGCTTGTTCCCCCGACGCCCTCCGCATCCAGGGTCGCCGCCTCGGCGCGGGCGCGGGCCGCGTCTCCCGAAAGGACGGCCGTGGCCCACCGCTCCGCGGATGCTCCGCTGCGCGCGCCCGCGAGGACGCTGAGGGCCGAGGCCGGTACGCTGCCGTCCGCCGCCGCGTGGAGCCGGAGCTTCTCCATCTCGCGGCTCAGCGCGAGAAGATTCGGGGCGTGGGCCGCGATTGCCTCGGCGGCGCCCGCTGGGAGGTGAAGCGATGCCTCTCGAGCCAGCTCCCCCACCCAGCGGCGTGTCTCCGCGGGTCCCGCTTCGCATGCGACCACCGCCGCCTTCTCGGCCAGGGATTGCAAGAGCTTCAGCTCCGAGATCTCGCGGGTCGTTGTGACGAGGACGCGCACGCCCTCCCCGCTCCCGTCGACCCAGGCCAGAAGCGCCTCTTCGGTCGCCCGATCGATCTTCGATCCCTCGCGGATCCAAATTCGCCGTGCATCGCTGAAGAGCGAGATCGAGGTGAGGGTCGCGGCCAGCTCCTCCGCGGAGAGATCGTCCCCTTCGAGGCGGGAGAGATCGGCCCCTTCGTCGGCGGCCCCGGCGCGGAACGCGGCGACCACGCGGTCTCTCAGGAAGTCATCGCTCCCCGCCGCGAGCGTGAGGGGAGGGAGTCCCGAAGCTGGACCTGCCAGAAGCCGCTCGGCCTGCGGGACGTCGAGCCGGGCTCCTCGCCGGATCACCATGATGCCGCCCCGCGCCTCACCATCCTTGGACGGTCCGGCTGACGATCTGGTCCGCGAGCTTCTGGATGACGTCCCTCCGGCCGTCGACCTCCGTCTTGGCGGGCTCGGAGCCCACGGGCACGACGCTGTAGGTGGTGCGGACGGTCAACGCATCCTCCTTCCAGATCTCGCGGTTCTTCACCTGGTCGTGAAGGCTCACCTTCACGGCAAGTAGTATTTCATACTGGGTCGCGACCTCCTGAGACGTATAAGCATAAACGCGATTCCGATAGGAGAGAACGGTGCCGCGCAGGACCGTATCGGCGTCGCGCTCGCGTTCGGAGGTAAGGCGTCGGTCGGCTTGGAAGGAGTTGATCAGGGCCTGGGTGATGTCGTCGGCGAGGCCATGCTCCACCGTGTTGTTCGCGAAGGTCGGGATCGCGATCGTGTGGATGTATGAAGGGAGGACGCTCGAGACGGTGTAGCCGCAGCCGGGCGGGCAGGCGACGAGGACCACGAGGAGCGCGCCCAGCCAGCGGCAGCTAGCCGAGGTCGCTCGTCGTGGCATCGTTGAAACCGTAGAGCTTCATCCGGTAGCGAAGCTTGTCGCGCTTCATCTGGAGGAGCGCCGCCGTCCGGCTCTGATTTCCCTGCGTCCAGTGAAACGCGCGCTCGATGGCCTGACGCTCGACCTCGCCCAAGGCGCTCTCGAGATCGATCCCCTCTTCTGGGAAACGCCCCGACTCAATCACCTCGCGGAGACTCTCCAGACGGGAGCCGGGTCGGGCCGTCGGCACGGCGATCGCCGCGTTCAGGTGCTGGGCGAGGATTCGATCCCCCTGGTTCAGGAGGACGATCCGCTCGAAGAGATTGCGAAGCTCGCGGATGTTCCCCGGCCACGGATAGGCGATGAGGATCCGGTCGGCTTCGGGATCGATCGATTGAAAGCTCTTGTTGAAGGCACGATTGAACTGGCTCAGAAAATGGTTCGCGAGCGGGAGGATGTCCTCGCGGCGCTCCCGGAGCGCGGGCACGCGGATCGGCACGACCTTGAGCCGGTAGTAGAGATCTTCGCGGAAGCGCTGCTCTCGAACCATCGTGGCCAGATCCTGGTTCGTCGCCGAGATGACGCGAACGGTCACGGTGATGTCCTTCGTTCCGCCGACGCGCTTGAAGGTCATCCGCTCGAGGACGCGAAGCAGCTTCACCTGGATCGTGAGGCTCATCTCGCCCACTTCGTCGAGGAAGAGCGTGCCGCCGTTCGCGAGCTCGAGCAGGCCCTGCTTCTGCTGGCGCGCATCGGTGAACGCGCCCTTCTCGTGCCCGAAGAGCTCCGATTCGAGGAGCTCGCGGGGGATCGCGGCGCAGTTCACCTCGAGCATGGGCCGGTCCCGCCGCGCGGAGAGATCGTGGATCCAGTGCGCGATCAGCTCCTTCCCCGTGCCGCTCTCGCCCTCGATCAGAACGCTCGTCGAATCGCTGCCCGCCACCTGGTCGACGATGTCGTAGACCTTCTTCATCGCCGCGCTCTCGCCGCGGACGAAATCCTTGGAGAACTTCTCGATCCGCTCCTTGCGGTGGTGCCGTACCTCCCGCCCGAGCTGCTGGGAGGAGAGCTCGCGCTCGAGGACGAGGAGTAGCTCGTCCCGGATGGGCTTCCCCTTGGTGAGGTAATCGCGGGCTCCCAATCGCATCGCCTGGACGGCCGTCTCGTGGTCGGGCTCTCCGGTGAGCATGACCACGATCGAGTCGGGCCACTGCTCCCGGATTCGCTGGAGCAGCTCGATCCCGGTCATGTCGGGGAGCCGGATGTCGAGGAGGATCAGCTCCGCGGGCTCGCGCTCGAGCGCTCGAATGGCGGCCTGGCCGGTCTCGGCCGTCGTGACCTGGAACCCCTCTGCTTCCAGATCGCGCGGCAGGAAATACCGGATCGTCTCGTCGTCATCGATCAGCAGGATGGAAGCCTTGGCCATCGTCCGGAATCCTCAGGCGGGGTTCATGGGGAGCAAGATCTGGAACCGCGTTCCCTCGCCGGGCCGGCTTTGCACCTCGAGCGAGCCGCGATGCCGCTGGACGATAGCATGCGCGACGAAGAGGCCGAGCCCTGTTCCTTTGGGGCGCGTCGTGTAGAACGGATCGAAGATCCGCGGCAGGTGCTCGGGCGCGATTCCCGCCCCCGTATCTTCCACCTCGATCACGTGGCCGTTCCCTTCGGTGCGCGCCCGGATCGCCACCCGGCCGCCCGCGGCGGTGGCTTGAACGGCGTTCTGGATCAAGTTGAGCAGGACCTGCTGGAGCTGATCGGCGTCCGCCGTGACCGTGGGCCATGTATCGGCATGCTCGAGCTCGATCGTGACCCCCGCCTCCTCCGGAGCCGGCTTGAGGCCGCGGAGCACCCTGCCCGCCACCTCCGCGAGCGTTACCGCCCCGAGCTTCAGATCCCGGGGCCTGCTCGCGGTGAAGAGATCTTGGATGATCGTGTTGAGCCGTACGACCTCGCGCAGAATGAAGGACACGCTCTCGTTCCGCTCGTCGCCCTCCGGGAACCCGCGGCTCAAGTACTGCACTCCGGTCGCGATGCCGGTCAGCGGGTTCCTGATCTCGTGGGCCACGCTCGACGCGAACCGGCCGAGCGCGGCGAGGCGGTCGAGCTGGCGGATCCGCTCCTCCATGCCCTTGATGCTCGAGACGTCGACCAGGGTGGCGACCGCGCCGCGGACCGTGCCCTCGGCGTCGCGGAGCGGGGCCGTGGAAACCTCGACCGGAGACGACGTCCCGTCGGGTCGCGAGACCTGGTGCTCCCTCCCCTCCTCGGTCCCCTGCTCGAGGCTTCGGATCAAGGCGTCGTGCCACGACCGTCCCCGGAGCGCGGGCGCCGTGGGCTGGGCCTGGACCTCATCGCGAGAGAGCCCGATGATCGCCGCCGCGGCCCGATTCCATGCCAGAACGTGCTCCCGGGCATCGATGGCGACCACGCCGAGCGGAAGGTTCTCGATTACCTCGTCGCGGAAACGCGCCTCGAAGTCGAGGGCCTCCTTGAGACCGAGGCTGACCAGGATCGCTCCCAGTGACGGAACGACCGCCTCGAGCGGGGCGATCCGGTCGGGAGCGTCGGGGCCTTCAACCCCGAGAAGACCGACGACGTGCCGAAATTCACAACGGCCGCAGGCCCTGTGCCCCCCGGCCATCTCCTCGAGCGGCGCCCCCGAGAGCGCGCAGAGCGCGCCGGTGGAGATCGTCCCGGGGCACGGTGGAAGCTGATCCGTGAACCGGTCGGGGGCGAGCTCCCCGCGGATCGGGATCGGATGCCACGGTCCCCCACCCCGAGATCCGGTCGGGCCGACCCAGAGCGGGGAGCTTCCCCGCCCAAGCGCGACCCATTCGAGCCAGTCCGGCTGGAGCCATTGCGCGTGGACCCGCTCGGGACGCACGTCGACGATCGCAGGATCTCCCGGCACGTAGAGGGTGAACGCGGGCGGGTTCCCGTCGACAACGCCGAGCCAGAGGCGCGGCTCATCGAGCGCGCGCGCGAGGTAGTTGACGAGGATTCGGTACGACTGCCCCGGCTCGGCGCCGAGCGCCGCAAAGGCCATGAGCTCGCCGAGGCCCTTGAGCTGCACGCGGGTCGCGAGCTCGCGCCGGAAGTTGCCTTCGAGGTCGCGAAGGAGAAGCTCGACCAACGCCTCGAGGGAGAGCGGGTCGGGGCCGTCCGGAGCGCCGGGCTCAAGTCCCGAGAGCGGGGGCAGCCCGCAGAGGAGACGGATCTCCTCGGCGCGGCGCCAGAGGCGCTCGTACGCGGCGCGCTGGGTCTGGGTCGGGCGTGTGGGCGTTCTCACGGGCTGGGGGGGCCGGGCCCGGCGGGGGCGTCGCCCGAACAAAAGCGGGAGGCTCCCTCTGCGGGTGTTGACCCGCGCGCACGCTAGCATCCGGCGCGGACGGGGGTCAAGCAAAAGGCCCGCCGAGGGGGCGGGCCATCTGGACGCCGAGTGAATGGCTCGTGCGGGCTCTCTAGTGCGCGCCTTCGCCGCGAGCGACGACCTTCAACGTGGCCACCATGATCTTGAGGTCGAGGAGAAGTCGGCGGTGCTGGACGTAATAGAGATCGTACTGGAGCTTCCGGTTCACGGTCTCGATCGAGGAGTCATACCTCGATTTCACCTGCGCGAGGCCGGTGATTCCAGGCAGCGCCTGGTAGCGCTTCGGATACTCCGGCAGCGATTCGACCAACGAGTGGATGAACACGGCGCGCTCCGGCCTCGGTCCGACGAGGCTCATGTCGCCACGGAGCACGTTCCAGAGCTGGGGCGTCTCGTCCAGGCGGGTCTTGCGCAAGAATCGGCCCACGCGCGTCACCCGCGAATCCTTCGCTGCTGCCCAGATCGGTCCGGTGTGCCGCTCGGCGTCGACCACCATGCTGCGCAGTTTGTAGATCGTGAATGGCCTGCCGAAGCCGTCGGCTCTGCGCCGTTCGGTCCCGGTGGGCGGGCCGCCGTTTCGGGACCGGCGCCGATTCACTCCTATGCGCTCTTGCGTATAGAAAATAGGCCCCCGGCTGTCGAGGACGATGAGCGTGCCGATGATCGCGAGGACCGGCACCAAGATCACCATGCCGAGGCCCGCCACGATCACGTCGAAGCTTCTTTTGAGTAAACGGCGAGGTGGTTCCGAGCGGTCTTCGGAGCGCTTGCGCCTGGCAATCAGCTCCGATGGAAGGATCATCATGCTCAACGCCGTCACATCCTATTCGTTGCGCCGGTGGCCTTGCTCTTGTGGCCTTAAGATCGCAGCCGTCTGAAGGACGGGCGAGAGCTTGGGCGCAACCCCTCACGCTGCACCGGCACCGATCGGGGCTGGGTGGTGGAGATGACGGTGAGACTTCGCGGGGCCAACGCGGCAATACCGCGCCTTCGCACGCCCCCCACCAACGAACGAAGTCTACCAAAGCAGGCGGCGGGTTTCAAGGGCGATGGTATCTTCCCTTGACTGTTCGTGTTACAGCCATGAAACGAGAAGGCGAGGGGGCAATCTCCCCTCGCCTTCCGTCAACAGTGCGACGTGAAGCGTCGCTCTTTGTTTACTACTTCTGAGCCAGGTCTACGACGGCCCGGAAGGACATGCGTTGGAGCGAGGCCGCCATTTCGTCGGCCTTCCCCTTCGAATTCATTCGCGTCAGCGTGATCGAGTAGCCGCCCCGCCTCGCATCCTTCTCGATGCGGGCATCCTTTGTCCTGAAGCCGAGAAGATCGAGTGCTTTGATTTCGGCCTGCGCGGTCTCCTTCGAGGAGAACCCGGGCAGCACGATCACGAAGTCCGAGAACGCCGCCGGAGGGGCCGAGGCCGCCGGAGATTGGGCGATCGGGCTGGGTGTCGGCGTCGCGAGTGCCACCGTCTTCGGCGTTACTTCCGTCGCCTTGACCGGCTTTGGCTCGACCGGCTTGGGTACGACCTCGGCGATCACCGGAGGACCGGTTGGTGCCGGCGGCGCGGGCTTCTTGTCTTCAGGCCTCTTCTTCGGCTTGGGCTCCTTCTCGGTCGCGCCGCTTCCGAAGCTGTATCCGAACGAAAGCCGGTGCACGTCCGCGAATTGATTGTCCGGCGTCATCGCGTAGTCGATGTTCATCTGGCGGAAGTTGATTCCAAGGCCGTACGACATCCCGTTCCCGGGGTCGTCCCCTGCTCCGATCTCACGGCGATAGCCGAGACGAAGCGAGATGTTCGGGTGCGCCCTGAGCTCGGCGCCGACCCTCACATCCTTGTAGTAGTCGCTCGGCATGTTGTAGTCCGTCGCGAGGAGCACGCGTCCTTCCGCGACGGAGCGGCTCAGGCCGAGCCGGAGCTGATGCGGGAGTGGGTACGAGGTCGAGCCGTCGAACGAGAGGCTCGGGCCTATGTTCTGCTCCACGACGCCGAACGAGGTGCCACGCCACGTGGCCATGGCGCCGAGATCGACGGCCGGTCCCATCGCGGAGACCGAGGCCAGGTTTTGGCGGATCGCCTTGACGTTCGCTCCGACCGAGATCCCTCGCGCCAGGTTTCGCGCGAGGCCAATCGTGAAGGCCATGTCGTAGACCTTGAAGTCACCGGTAGGATTTCCGAAGGCATCCGTGCCGTTGATGCTGGGCAGATGGAAATAAGCGAGGCTCACCGATCCGACGCCGAGCTTGGGGCTGAGTGGCCGCGCGTAGCCGAGCCACTCGTACTTGAGGTCCTGAAGCCACGCGGCGTGCATGGCGCCCACCTGCTGTTGCTCGAGCGACGCGAGGGCGGCCGGGTTCCAGTACTGAGCCATGATGCCGGCCGCGGACCCCACCTGCGCGCCACCCATTCCGCTGGGGCGGCCCCCAATTTCGAACTGCAAAAAGCTGCCCGAGTTGCCGCCGACGGAGACGTCTGAGTACGCTGGGCGTACGCCCAGGTACAAGGTTGAGGCGAAGAGGCTAAGGGCGAGGAGGCCCGTGGAGAGTGGGCGCCTCGCTCTCAAAACCCCTGGGAGTGGCCTTCGCATGATGTTTTCCCCCTGGCTGCGGTCCCGTTCCCGTAGTTCTCCCCGACGCGGTGTAGGACATACGCGGGGGGACGTAGGCGTGTTTGAGCAGGTACCGTGCCGGAGCGGAATCTCATTCCGCACGCTCGAACAGTGGGAAATCCGTGCAGGGGCAATCGTCTGGCGAGGAATTCTGATCGCGGGCAGATCGCATCATTCATCGGACGAACTTGGCCAGCAAAATGCGAACGCCGAATGGCAGGAAGAGGCCGAGGGGCTGGTGCTGCTGCGGGCGCTAGAAGCGAACGCTAACGGCTATGCCTGCCGCGCTTGGACTCAGAATCGGGGCGATGGAGGACGTCTTCGATGCGGGCGCCGCCGTGGGCGTAACGGGCATGACCATGGCGTCGAGTAGGCTCAGAACGTGAAGTGCGACCGTGGCCGTCACGAATCCGCGGCGGAGATCGTCGCTCGCCTGGAGATTCCGGCGCGCCTGATCCACCTCGAGCTGGCTCTGGGCCTGTTGCGAGGGCGCGGCGTTGCTCAGGTCGATCTTGGCCCACTTCAAGTCGGTCGCGTCCTGTTGAACCTTGTTGTCCGCGACGACAATGCCCGCGCCTGTGACGAGAGCCACTCCGAGCCAGGCGGCGGCGCGGGTCCGGTGATTCGCGAACTCCTGCCCCGCTCCAGGGAGGAATAACGAGCGCCAGACGGCACCGCCACGGGTCACCGTGGGCACGTCCAACGTCAGGCGAGTCGGGGTTGTTTCCCTGAGATCGATCCGGGATCGAATCCAGTAATCGAATGCGGAGGCGCTCAGCACCGCCGCCCCATATACGACCCAGGCGTCCCGGAACCGTCTCGCCTCCTGAGCGCGATCAAGGGCCAGCCTCCCGACGTCGTCGAGGCGCCTACGATAGGTGAAGTGCGAGACGCCGGCCATGACCAGGGCGCTCGTGCCGGCGATCCCGAGCGCTGCGCCGCGCGCCTGGTGACCGCTCGTGATGTCCGGGAGGCCGGGATAGTTCAAGCCCCTCAGGATGAGTCCTGGCGAGATCCCCCGCGGCTCCGACGCCACGGACGGTAGCGCTCCGTTGGGGATGTAGATCGCCCCCTGCGTTCGAGAGAACCCGGCCCCCTGCACCACAATCTTGTAGCGGCCGCTGATCGACGCGGGGATGTCGATCGGCGTGCGTCCCGTGATGCCGGATGAGCCGGAGAGGGACAGGATCGCGCCCTTTGGCTCCGTGACCAGGGTCAGGACCCCTGCCCCGCGAACCTTCGAATCGGCTGAGGCCTGGCCAGGCTTGGGGGTTTGGCTTCCCCCCTGGGCCTGTCCTGACGCGGGATGCGGGAAGGAAGCGACGAGGGCAGCGAGGACGAGTAGACCAGCGTTTCTGGAGCGAATCATGCGCTCAGACCATAGGGTGCTACGGTCGGGGTGTCAAGGCGGCCGGGCAGGGCGGGGCGAGCCTTCAAGTGATGCGTCCAGGTAGCGGCTCAACATATTTGCACGCACTACGTTACATAACCGTCAGATATCCTCGTCTGGAGATGGGCGGCTCCGGAAGCCACCCGGGACCAGCCGATCTACCTGAGCCGAGTACCGGCGGCAGACCAGGTCCAGCAGCGGCAGGAGCGGCCGGCGGGCGATCCCCTCCCCTCCTGCCGGATCGCCGCAGAGAAGGAACGCATAGAGTTCCTCCTCCCGTGTGATCGGCGCGGCGGAGGTCGCCCGGCAGGCGGCGATCTGTGCGGCATTCTCCACGTAGATGGGGATGAACTCGAGATCGTCGGTTCGTCCCCGAAGCTGGATGGAGCGGCCGGTCCGCATGAGCTCCCTCGCCAGCGGGTCGGAGTCCCTCACGGAGACGGCCGGAGCCGGGTCCAGGGTGCTCGCTACGACGACAAACCGAGCCTGTTGCTCGTCGGCAAGGAAGAGCGTGACCGGATCCGCCCCGACCAGCTCGCGCGCGTTTGGAGGGATCAGGTCGCAAAGCTCGGCGATCGACCGGGTCGGTTGGACCGACTCCGCCGCGCGTGCCGAGAGCGTGTAGTACTCGCCCCGCCTGGCGAGCAGGTGGGGGTCGACCAGCCGCCTGACCCTGCGCTGCAGCCGATTTGACACCGCTAGAGCGGCGGTTCCCAAGGCGCCTCCGAGGGCGACCAGGAGCCAGAGGCCCCGCGCCACGCTCCACCCTGTGGCGCGGGTAATCGCGATCAGCGCGGTGGCGGCGACCAGGTATCCCACCGCGATCGTCAGCGACGCCGTCCTCGTAAGGGAGCGATCGGCCCGCCGCGTGCGCGCCTCCCCGATCCGACCGTGAATCAGCGATACCGGAAGGAGGAGTGAGAGGCACGCGATCGGGATCGCGCCGAGGCTCAGGTCGGCCGCCGTCACCCGGCCCGCCAGAACGCTGCTCACCGAGGCATAGGTGAAGAATCCGGAAGCAAGGAGGATCCCCGCGAGGCCGGGGCGAAACGCGTGGCGCTGCGCGCGTGGGAAGGTGAGGTACGTCGACTCGAAGCTCGCCGTGAGCAGGATCAGGTTGAGAAGGATCGCGACGAGCATCCCGGTGCAGATCGGTCGAAGCGGGAAGCTGGTTCCGTTCAGATCGAATGCAAGCGTCGCGCGCGGCGGGAATGCGCCGACCGCGACAAGACCGCAAATCGAGAGGAGTGCCTGCGCGACGATGTAGTACCGCCAGCCGCCGAGCTGGCCGGGATTCGTCCCGACGCCGAGCGTGCGGGACAGGAGCATCCAGCAGAGGGAGACCGGGAGGGCGAGAGCGAGCGAGAGCTCGAACCACGATTCCCCGCCTGGGCCCAGGACGTCGTAGATCGCCCGTGCCCAACCGAACTGCAAGAGCCCAAGGGAGGCCAGCGCCGCTGCGGCGATGAGGGATGGGTATCGTCCCGGGCTCATGAAGACCAGGAGTCCTCCACCGAGTATCGCGAGGATCCCACCCGATACGAGGATGAGGATGTCGAAGCTCACCGGGCCCCTTCCCTCTCACGCGCGGGTGCCGGGGCGAGGAGGCCGATCTCACGCAATCGTGTCGCCACGCTTCGGAACGGGGCGCACGCCAGGATGCGCCGGATGATCGCCTCGGTGCGACCAAGCCGGGCATAGTGGGTCCAGGGGCCGCGGCTTGGTCCCACCGTGGGCTGCCCCGGATCGAGTTCCCAGGGGTGGACGTTCACGACGAGCGGCAGGTGCCTCCCGAGATGGTGTCGTGCCGCCTGAACGGAGACGACGGACGGCAGGAGCCGGAGATACGCCCCGGCCAGAACGGGAATGCGAAGTGGCCCCAACCCCACGGTGGGAAGAGGAAACTCCGCGAGCGAGTGCCGGGCGCCGCGCAGGACGCCCGGCCGGGTCGGCCCGTCCGGGTAGCCATATCGTCTCCGGCGAATCGGATAGACGCTCGAATCGTACTCGTAGCCGCATTCCGCCAGGACGTCGATCGCCCAGAGCGTCGATCGGTTGACGCTATAGCTCGGGGCGCGAAAGCCGATCACGGGGACTCCGGAGACATCCTCGAGGGCCGCCCTCGAGTCACGCGCGTCCATGCGGAAGGTCTCCGGAGTGAGCTCGGTGAGCATCTGGTGGAACATGCCGTGGGAAGCGACCTCGTGGCCCCGGGAAGCGATCTCCTTCACGAGCGCGGGATGTCTACGGGCCACCCACCCCAGGGTGAAGAACGTGGCCTGGGAACCGGCCCGATCGAGAAGCTCGAGGATCCGGCGGGTGTTCTGCTCCACGCGCGACGGCCAGCTCTCCCAGGTCTCCCTCGGCACGATGTGCGCGAAGGCCTGCACCTGGAAATAGTCCTCTACGTCGACGCTGAATGCGAACGGAGCTTCGGGCACGCAGCCTGAAGCATACGTTTGGAGGGAGGATCGTGGAAGGACGAACTCGGCCGCGGCCGGTGCGGCCGCTCGCGCTTACGGCACGATCGCGAGTCGCGTGACCTTACGTCCGAGCGGAGTGTCGAGGATCGCGTTGTAGAGACCGGGAGCCACCTTGTTGCCGTGGTCGGACTGGCAGAGCCAGTCCACCGCTGTTTCCCCCGCGGGCATGTCTTCGTTGATCAGCTCGCTGATCAGGTGTCCGGTCAGGTCGTAGATCACGAGGCGAACTCGGCCCGAAGCGCCGCTGGCCGTGCCGGCCATGAAGCGGAGCGTCACTTTCCCGCTCGCCGGGTTGGGGTACCCGAGCAATTCCCCTGGGGCCGCGACAACGCCGTCCGCGGGTACCGAGACGTTGTACTCCGTCGGGGCGCTGTCATTGGCGCCGGCGTAGCTCGTCAGGCTGTATTTGTAGGCCTGACCGCTCAGGGCCGTGGTGTCGATCCAGGCTGTCTCCGTGATCGTCGCGGTGTGGATCAGGGTACCAATCGTGACGCCGGCCGCTCCGCGATATACGTGATAGCCGGTTGCGCCCCCGGTCGTCACCGCGTTCCACGTGAGGCGGACCCCTCCGGTCACCGGAACCCCGGCAAAATTCGCGGGCGTCGGGAGGCCTCCCCCGCCGGTGCCCGTCGACCTTGCCGCCACGTTCGAGTAGCCCGACCAGTTGGGCACTTCGTCGGCGGTGCGAATGACGAAGTAGTACGTCTTCCCCGAGTCGAGGCCGGCTACCGTGAACGATTCCTGGCTCCCGGCGATTCTGGGAGTCGGAAGCGTTCCTGCCGACGTCGCGGCGGACCACCAGGTGGCTGTGTCCGCGGAGGCGACCGTGGACTCCGAGTATCGCAGCTCGTAGTTGGCGGCCCGTCCGACGTTGCCGTCGTCGCCGGGCGCGGTCCAGCGGAGCGCGATCGAAGCCGCGTTCAATGCCCGCGGGGCAAGGAGCGCGATCGCGAGTGCGATCGCGGCTCCAAGCGTCCGCGGAACGAGGTTCAGGTGTCGATACCGCTTCTTACCGTGCATCGCGGTTGCTCATCCCCTCGAAGTCGGCCGAAGCGATCTGCTCGGTGGTCCAGGAGCCCAGATCCCCGTACGAGAGATCCCGAACCGGAGCGGGCGGGACCGTGTCGAGCGTCGAGCCGTTCACCACGTTGGAGAGACTCGATACGTTGCTTCGCTCGTCGGACGCCCGCATGGCCACGTAGTAGGTCTGGCTCGGCTGAAGGCCGGTGACCGTGTAGGTCTGGACCGTGCCCGCGACCAGCGGGGTCGGCTCACCGGTTACCGTCGTCGCGGAAGTCCAGTTGGTCGAGGTGATGGGTGAGGTGGAGTAGCGAATGTCGTAGGACGTGGCGGTACCCGTGTTGTTGTCGTCACCGGGCGACGTCCAGCGAACCGCGAGGCTGTTTCCGGTGGAGCCGGTGACCGACAGGTCAGCGATCGCCGCTGGGGCGGTCGCGTCGCCCGACGTGGTCACGACGGCCACGTTCGAGAATCCCGACCAGTTCGGCACTTCGTCCGCGGTCCGGACCACGAAGTAGTACGTCGTCAGCGGAGTGAGCCCGCGGACGCGCACCGAGTCCGTGGAGCCGGAGACGCCGGGTACCGGAAGGCCGGTAGCCTGCGTCGCCGCGTTCCACCATCCAAGCGTGTCCGTGCCCGTGATCGCGGCGTTCCGGTAGCGAAGCGCGTAGCTCGTCGCGCGTCCGACCGTTCCGTCGTCTCCCGGCGCGGTCCAGCGAAGCACGGCGGTCGAATCGGCCGCGGTCTGAGCGCGCGCTTCCGTCGGCGCGATCAAACACAGCAGGACCAACCCGGCCATGTACGCTGCAATGAGGTACCAGAGTGATGTGCTCCCGGCGTGGCCGGGGGTGGTGAAGCTTGCGGAGCGGTGCTGGCGCATGTTGTCCTCCCCATCCGGAGGGGCGTCCGGCTCCCGTAGCCAGGCCGCCACTGACCCCTGTGATCCATGGCGGTCCGGCCGGCGTGGGTCGTTTCCGGGCTTGTTCCCGAAGCCCGCGACCGTTAGCCCCGTGACTCTGCGCCCTGCCCTTTCAGACAGTTTGCTCTGAACATGGATTGCGGTAAGCCCTTCCCCGATTCGCTGTCGAGCACGATCCATGCCACACAACATGTTGCGTTGCGCATGGCCGCTTCGGGTCGTATCCGATGGGCTTCACGTGCACCTACATCGCGTCAGTGCTGTTGTGTGCAACGGGCACGGCCAGATTTGCAGTTGCGGACGGGCAGGACTGCACGAGGGGGGCGCCGATCGGCACCGGCCTCGGGGAGTCGTCTTCGTACGCGCGCCGTACGAGCGGGTACAGAAGGACTACATCAGGCGAGGCGAGTCCTACATCTCCTCAGGCGCGATCTCGCCCTCGCGGTTCTGGGGGGTGGGCCGACGCGATCTCTGCTTCACTGCATGAACGAAGTCTGTTCGCCACCTGGCGCCCCATCTCGCGAGACGCGCGAGTGCCGTGTCGTTGTACATATTGATGGTCGATAGCGCGCGGCTCCGCTTCGTCCATCGGCCCTTGTAGTGGCCGCCTCGCAGGAGGTCGACCTCCTTCAGTCCTTCTTCGGAGGATTCCCTGATGACCTCGTACAAGAGGAGATTTCCAGCGCCGTACTTTTCCCACGCCGGATCCATGCCCGTCTGGTAGGCGAAGGCCCGCCCGTGGCACTCGAAGCAGTACCAAGCGGAGAGAGGAACTCCGCGCTGGCGTAGGAATCGGAGCCGCAGCTGCCCCTGCTGCTGGAGCCGAACCGCGATATCCTCATGGAATCGGATCAGCCGCTCTCCCTTGAATACCGTGGCCCTCTTCAAGCTGGCAGCGCGCAGGCGGTGGAGATCGAACAGTTGTCGCACCGCGTTCTTGGCTTCAACCGGATCGCACTTCCAGTACTCCACGCCCATTCCGCCGAAAAGCTGGCCGGCCAGGCCCTCCAGGTGCTTTCGTTTCTTCTTCCGAAGGCTCATGCGATACGAGTCGAAGCCAACGCTCAGGTCGACGTAGGGAGCGGCGGACACGACCCGCGAGTCCACGGGAAACGGAACCGTGTTTCCCTCTGCCCATTCCAGCAAACGCGAATCCTCGGCGACGTGGGAGAAATGAAGCAGGTCCCAATCGCGGAATTCCCACTGCAAGTAGGTCCCGGCGGCAGCCAGACATTCGGCCGCGTCCGACGCGGACGCGATGAGGTCGATGTGGTCGGACCCGAGCTCCCGGCTTCCACAGTAGAGGAGCGTCCGTGTCGGGAGAGCCGCGTCCTCCACGATCATCCAGCGGGAAGCGAGGGGGAGGATCCCCACGAGTGTTTCCCCCCGATAGAAGTGGAGCAGCACGGGCTCGTAGGCGTCCCCGAAGTGCCTCCACCAGGCCTCGATCCATTCCCAGGTGGAGAAGGTCGACGGGCGGGCCATGGCCGCGACGAGGCCGTTCCACTCCGCGCGAATTTCACGGAGCCGGTCCACGTCAGCCCGCTCGACGCGAAGCATCAGGGCTTGGCTCCGGCCAGGAGACGCCGGTAGGTCGCGAGGTGCGCGGAGACCATGGCTCCGATACTGAATCGCTCCACGGAGGCACGCGCATCCGCCCCCATGCGATCGCGGAGGTTTCCATCCGCGAGGAGAGCGCTTATCCGGGAAGCGAGCGCCGGCACGTCGCCGGTCGGGACGAGATAACCCGTCCTGCCATCCTCGATCAGCTCCTCGTTGCCCCCCACTCGGGTCGCGACCGGGGGGACGCCGCACGCCATGTACTCAAGCAAGGAGTTCGAGAACCCCTCGGATTCGGAGCAGAGGAGGCCGACGCGGAAGTGTTTCACGACGGGGATTACGTCCGGCAGGCTCCCGAGCAGATGCACGAACGGGCGCACGCCGAGTCTCTCCGCCAGCGCCTCCAGGTCGGCCTCGAGCGTGCCTTCCCCGATCAGAACGAGGTGCGCCGATGGGTGATCGTGATGAGCCCTCGCGAATGCTTGGATCGCATCGGCGGGACGTTTGACGGGTCTGAGGTTCGCGACCATCCCGACGATTGGATCGTCCTTGCCGATGCCGAGCCGCTCCCGCAGGTCCGGCTGGGCCGGCTCGGCGATGCGGGGCGTGGAATAGCCGTTGTAGATCACCTCCACCTGCTTCGGCGGTACCTTTTCGTGCCGAACGGCGTGATCCGCCACGGCGCGGCTGTTCGCGACGATGCGATCCACAAACGGATTGGCCAGGCGCGCCAGGAATAGCTTGGCGGGAGAGTACCAAAGGCCCATGTCACGCCTGGAGACGATCACCTTGCATCCGCTAAGCTTGGCGAAGATGGGAACGATCAGGGCCGCGTCATTGAAGAAGACGTGCACGAGGTCGATGCGCTCGCGACGCAGGAATTGCGCGAAACGGATTAGGCGGATCGGGGTCTTCACGCTGAGAACGCGCCCGACATCGAGCGTCGAAATGGGGCAGATCCGACTCCCCTGCTCCCGCGTGAACGGGGACGGTCGAAGCACGGCGAGCCGCGGGGATTCCCCGGCGCGGGCGAGACCCTGGATCAATTCCAGGAGCTGGCCCTCCGTGCCGCCGTTTGGGTGCTCGTAGTAGTCGATGACGAAAAGAACGTTCATCGATCCGGGGTCACCAACCAGGCATCCCGCTAACCCGCATCCGGAAGAGAGCAAGCGAGTCGTACCGCCCGACCGCTACCCGCGGGACCGCGAGGTCGGAATCCCCTTTTCTCCAGAGCCCCGGTCGCGTCGCCTGGCTGCTGTCAAAGCCGCACTCCCGGACGATACCCGCGATCTCAGGGGTGAACATTCCGTGCGGGTAGGCGAAGTGCCGAACGGACTTTCCGGTCCATTCTTCGAGTAGTTTCTTGGATTTGAGGACGCTATCGTGCACTTCATCGTGGGAGAGCAGGGGTAGGACTTCGTGCCCGTGCGAATGGGCACCGAACGTGACGAACCGGGACCGCGCCATTTCTTGGATGTCGGGAACGGACAGCAGTGGAAGCGGCGGGAGTGTCCCTTGAACGCCCGCCTGGCGTAGGACGTCCAGGACCGCCGGATCCAGATCCGCGGGGGGAAGCCCCTTGAGGTCGGCGAGGGCGCGTTGAATCTCGACCCATCTGCTCTCCCCCTCGCCGGCGTCTCCGGGCCGGTATGTCCCCAGCCCCCATGCGCGAAGGTCGATCTCTTCGGCGCCTTCCGACAGAAGGGCCGCGATAACGCGGTCGAACCAATGGGAGGTATTGCCCTCGATGGCTCCCGTGGCGACAAAAATCGTAATTGGAATCTCCAACCTCTCAATGAGGGGCCAGACGACGTCCCGGTTCCCTTTGTATCCGTCATCGAAGGTCACTGCGGCCATGCACCGCCTGCCCCTTCCGGGTTCCCGCATCCGGCGGAGCAGCTCGTCGAGGCTCAGGATATCAAACCGCTCGCGGAGATAGAGCATCTGGGCCCGAAACGCCGTCTCTCGAACCACGGTCCAAGCGTCATGAGGGTCTTCGTCCGGCAGGATCTCATGATACATGAGGGATGCCGTCTGGACTTGCGCCCGCGCAGCTCGCGAGAGAGCGAGCAATGGCTCGAGCGCCACGATGGGGGCGAGACGGTTTCGCGAGAGCTTCACTTGGTTTTCTCCTGACACGCGTCGGGCGGGATCTGCCTCGAACGTACTCTGATCGGGCCTTCGGCGGGGCAATGGATCACCGTCGACGGGTCTAGGGGCAGAGGCGGAGAAAGGGTGGCGGTTCTTAGGGCAGGAGGAGGAGCCGCTCACGCACCCGGGAAGACCCGACCGTTCCGAGGACTTCGTAATAGCCCGGGGCGACCGGGTTCCCGGAGGTTGCGAGCCGATCCCAAGTGATCGACGTGATGCCCGATGGGTAGGTCGTGTCGGCAACGTCGGCGATGACATGTCCGTTCAGATCGTAGACGCGAATTCGGACTAGCCGCGGCTCCGTGCCGCCGACGCGGAGCTCGAATCGTATCGGGCCGGATGGCGCAGGGTTTGGAAAGGCACGGAGATCCGATGCTTCTTCGGTGCCCGGCGCCGAAGGTGAACCAGGAGGCGGAGGAGTTCCCGTCGTCTGCGCCGAGCCGACATTCGAGTAGCTGGACCAATTGAGAGCTTCGTCCGCGACCCGAAGCACGAAGTAGTAGGTTGTTCCGGGAGAGAGGCCCGTCACGAGCACGGAATCGAGGGCGCCGGGCATCGAGGGCTGGGGTACACCAATCACGTGAGTCGCCTGGTTCCACCACGCCGCGATCGAGCTGCCGACGGGACTTGTCGAGTACCGGAGATCATACTGCCACGCCTGTCCGTTCGATCCGTCGTCTCCGGTCGCGGTCCAGGAGACCAAAAGCGTGGCGTCCGACTGAGCCGCGGCTGGAATCGCGCAGCACAGAGCTACGATCGCCAAGCTCAGAGCGGCAAGCGTGCGCCGCGCGCGTCGTGTCGACGTCATGAAGGAGTCCCCCAAGTGGAACAACTCCACATCAAGATCGGCACCGGTGAAGCGCCTTGCAACTTTTTCCGGCTTCTCAGCGGAGGATGGTGAGACGGGTGGTTGTAATCGTCCGGCCGTCGAGTTGTGCCCGCACGAAGTACGTCCCCGAGGCAGCCCGCTGTCCCGAGACGGTCCGGCCGTCCCAATGGAGCGCACGCACGCCACGCGGCGCCCGCTCGTCCACAATTACCGCGACGACCCGTCCATGGAAGTCATAGACGATCGCTGAAACGTGTCCCTCCCGCGCGACCGTGAAGGCAAATTCGGCGCGGTCGTGAATTGGGTTGGCGCTCCGGAGCCTGAATCCGGTGACAAGCTCCCCGCCGGTGTCCCCCACGCCCGTAACGGGCGCCTGTGAGACGTTCACCACCACGTCACCCGATACCGTCGCTCCCATCGGGTCGGTGACAAGTACCGAGACGGTGAACGGCGTGGGCGCGGTCACATCCGGCGGCTTGAACGACACGGTGGCACCTCCGCCCGTGAGCGTTCCTGCGCTCGCGGTCCACGCGTAGAAGAGCACCGACTCGGCATCAGCGTCTGTGGCATCTACGGTAATCATACAGCTCTGCATCGAGTTGATCGAGTTGGGGTTGGCTATCGGTCCCGACGCAAGCTGCGGAGCCGTGTTGTGCTCCCGCCTCACATTGACCATGACGTGGCCGGTCGTTGTGCCACCATGTCCGTCGCCCACCGCGAGGGAGATCGTGACGTCGGTCGGCGTATCCACCGCGGCGGGGGTAAAGGTGATGCTCGATCCGCTCCCGGAGAATGTTCCCCGGCTGGCCGTCCAGCTATAGGTCAGTGCGTCACCATCCGCATCGGTCGCGCCAGCCGTGATCGCGCTCGTTTGCAAATCGGTGATGGAGTCCGGACTCGCTGCGGGCGCGGTCATGATTTGGGGTGGCGCGTTGTGTTGGCGCGAGACCTTGACCGAGGTGTTGCCGGTGGTGGTTCCGCCATGGCCGTCGGTCACGGCGATCGAGAATGTAAAGGTCGTCACCGTGGGCACCCGTGGCGGTGTGAAGGTGACGCTCGCGCCGCTCCCAGTGATGCTGCCGCCGCTTGGCGTCCAGGAGTATGTGAGGGCGTCCCCTTCCGGGTCCGTAGCGGTCACGCTAAGGGTGCTAGTTTGCATGTCGGTGATGGAGTCTGGGCTCGCCGCGGGGCCCGAAGTGAACTGAGGTTCGGTGTTATGTCGCGTGACCTTGACCGAGGTGTTGCCCGTCGCCGTCCCGCCGTGCGCATCGTCGACGGTGAGCGCAATCGTAAACGTCGTGGTCGAGAGCACGGCGGGCGGCGTGAAGGTGACACTGGCGCCGGCCCCGGTGATGCTGCCGCCGCTGGGCGTCCAGCCATAGGTCAGCGGGTCCCCTTCCGCGTCCGTCGCCGTCACACTGAGGGTGCTTGTCTGAATGTCGGTGATGGAATCGGGGCTGGCGGTCGGACCGGCCGTGATCAGCGGCGCCGTGTTGTGGCGCGTGACCTTGACCGAGGTGTTCCCCGTCGCGGTGCCGCCGTGCCCGTCATCGACGGTGAGCGCAATCGTAAACGTCGTGGTCGAGAGCACGGCCGGCGGCGTGAAGGTGACACTGGCGCCGGCCCCGGTGATGCTGCCGCCGCTGGGCGTCCAGCCATAGGTCAGCGGGTCCCCTTCCGCGTCCGTCGCCGTCACGCTGAGGGTGCTCGTCTGAATGTCGGTGATGGAGTCGGGGCTCGC
>Ga0066709_100000333_pt1 | contig 23672 bp, 21 predicted proteins | sample GraSoiAngelo_158_FD_79665 | JGI IMG/M metagenome (GOLD analysis project Ga0066709, IMG submission 79665) | Grasslands soil microbial communities from the Angelo Coastal Reserve, California, USA - 14_1009_16_30cm | ecosystem: Environmental > Terrestrial > Soil > Grasslands | place: USA...
GGCCTGGCCAGACGGACGTTCGATCAGCCTGTGGCAGGACGATGCCCGGCGAAACCACGACGAGATCGCGAAGTTCTCGAAGAAAGACGCCGAGGCGATGGCCAAATGGGACGCGTGGATGGAGGGGCTGGCCGACGTGGTGGCGCGCCTGCTCATGCAGACGCCGCCGAAGCTCGGCTCGCCGAGGTGGAGCGATCTCCTGGCGACGGCCCGGCTGGCTTGGCGATATCGGGGGCTGGGCATCCGGACCGTGGGCGATGCCACCCGCTTGTTCACCATGAGCATCACGGACCTCCTGGACGACTGGTTCGAGTCAGATGAGATCAAGGCGGCGCTGGCGCCGAACGCGATCATCGGGACATGGGCGGGGCCGGACGAACCCGGGACGGCGTACGTCCTGGCTCACCATTCGATCGGAGACATCGGCGACGGGCACGTCGGGAACTGGGGGTTCCCGGAGGGCGGCATGGGCGCCGTGGCCGACCTCATCCGCCGTGCGGCCGAGGGGTTCGGCGCAACGGTGAGAACGGGATCGCCGGTCGAGCGGGTGCTGGTGCGGGGTGGGCGTGTGGAGGGGGTGGCGCTACCGTCAGGGGAGGAACTGCGAGCGCCGGTCGTGGTCAGCGCGATCCACCCCAAGATCACCTTCCTTCAGCACATCGAACGATCCGAGCTCCCAGCGGACTTCATCGGCGACATCGAACGATGGAAGAGCCGCAGCGGGGTGGTGAAGATCAACCTGGCCGTCTCGGAGCTCCCCGACTTCATCGCCGACCCGGGGACGAACCAGCAGGAGCACCACGGGGGGTCGATCGAGCTCGCGCTGTCGGTGGAATACCTGGAGCGCGCGTTCCGAGACGCAACCGGGGGCCGCGGCTCGGACCGGCCGTTCTGCGAGATTGTTATCCCCACGACGTTCGACAAGACGCTCGCCCCCGAGGGTGTCCACGTCGTCTCGATGTTCGCCCAGTGGGTGCCGCACCAGTGGGCATCGGAACCACACGCCGATGAGATCGAACAGTTCGCCGACCGGGTCATCGACGGCTACACGGAGCTCGCGCCCAATTTCAAGGGCTCCATCCTTCACCGGCAGGTGGTGAGCCCCTACGAGATGGAGCACGAATACGGGCTGCTGGGCGGCAACATCTTCCACGGTGAGCTGTCTGCGGACCAGCTGTTCCACATGCGGCCGGCACCAGGCTATGCCGATTATCGATCGCCGATCGCGGGCCTCTACCAGGCCTCGTCCGCCACGCACGGGGGCGGAGGCGTGTGCGGCATCCCGGGTCACCACGCGGCGAGAGCGATCCTCGCGGATCGCAAACGTTCGAGGCGCCGACACATGAGACGGTGAGTGCGGCCACAGCCCAGGACGCCCACGCGGTTCATCCAGGGGGCGCCGGCGGGTGGGGTGTTGGCTTCGGCCGTGCCGGACCCGTTGGCGTGGCATCCCGCCCCTGAGCCGATCGACCGCGACCCGACTCGACCCGGTTTCGATACTGCGCTAGGAGCGCTTTCGAGGCGGAGCGAAGAACGGCAGCTCGACCACGGTCGCGCCCACGCGCTCGTGGGTGCCCTCCACCGTCCATTCGATGTCGAGCCGCGAGCCGACATCGGCAACTTCCCGGGACACGATGCCGAGCGAGATGACCTTCTTCAGCGTCGGTGACCACGTCCAGCTGGTGGCCTTCCCGACCTGCCTGCCGCCGCGGTACACGGGGATCGAGCTCTCGCTGGTCCCCAGGTACAGCACGGTGGGGAGCCCGTGCTTTTCGAACGCCGCTTCAATCCCGGCCCAGTCGAACTCAATGCCAGCCAGCCGCCTGGCCGGGCCGCCAGCCGCCTGCTCGGCCCTCAGGGCCTTCCTGCCGACGAAGCGACCTTTGTCGAGGTTGACCAGGCGCCCGAGTCCGAGCTCGAAGGGCGAGAACTCCTGCTCAGCGCTGAACGCATTGCGGACACTGGTGAACTCCGCGTCGAGCAGGATAAGGCCTGCTTCGACCCTGAGCACGTCCATGGCCGCGTTCCCCACCGGCCGGAGCCCGAACCCCGCCCCCGCCTGGAACAGAGCGTCCCACAGATCGACGGCCCGATCCCCTTCGACCCACAGCTCATAACCGAGGTCGCCCGTGTAGCCTGTTCGCGTCACATCCACCGGGATCCCGCCGATGATCGTCGGGCGGCGCCGGAAGTACTTGAGGCTGGACCACTCCTGGCCGGTGGCCCGCTCGAGCACCTCGCGGGACCGGGCACCCTGGAGCGCGAGCGGGCCGATCCGGTGTGAGATGTCCTCGACGGAAACGTCCAAGCCGGTCGCGTTCGACATGATCCACCGGTAATTCGGCTCGGCGGCGGTCCATCGGAACGTCGCGTCATCCAGGCGACAGATCGTGCCGTCGTCGACGATTTTCCCTCGCTCGTCGCACCAGGGCGTGTAGTAGATCTGGTCGACTTGGAGCTTGTTGGCGTCGCGGGTGATCACCCGGTCGATCAGCCGGACCGCGTCCGGCCCGCTCAGCAGGTACTTGAACAGGGGCGACACGTCGATCACGCCGGCGTTCTCCCGGACGGCGTTGTATTCCACGTCGATCGAATCCGCATAGCTGAGGGGCGTGTGGTAACCCCACCACTCCTGCCATGCGCGCTTCTCGTTGAGAGGAGAGGTTCGAGGATCGAAGACGGTGCCGAGGCTCACGGCGGCTTCCCTCCGGAAGGGCCCGGGGTGTAAAGTTTGACTGACGGTTCAGTCAAACTCTAGCACCCTGGGCGGGTTGGCGGGGAACCATGGCGGAGCGGTATGACGCGGTGATCATCGGCGGGGGCCACAACGGCCTGACCGCCGCCGCGTACCTGGCCAAGGCCGGGCAGCGCGTCCTGGTGCTGGAACGGCGCCACCTGGTCGGCGGGGCCGCCGTGACAGAGGAGGTCTACCCGGGCTTCCGGTTCAGCGTGGCCTCCTATGTGGTCTCGCTGCTCCGGCCCGAGATCATCCGGGAGCTCGAGCTGCCTCGCCACGGCCTCGAGGTCCTTCCCTTCGACGGCAGCTTCACCCCCCTCGACGACGACTACCTGTGGATGACGAACGATCCGGGGCGCACGTATCACGAGCTCCGGCGCTTCTCCGTCAACGACGCGGAGGCGTACCACGAGTTCGCCCAGCTCATCACCGAGATCGTCCGGTTCATCAGGCCGGTCCTCTCCGTTGTCCCGCCCGATCCGGTGCGGCTGCTCCCTCGGCAGTGGCTGTCGCTGACGCCGCTGGCCAGATCCTTCCGCGACCTCCCCCTCGACCTCCAGACGGCATTCGTCCAGATCATGACCATGAGCGCGGTCGACTTCCTGAAGCAGTGGTTCGAGAACGACGCGGTCATTGCCACCATGGCGTCGTGGGGAGTCATCGGGACGATGCTCGGGGTCCGCTCCCCCGGCACCGCCTATGTGATGCTCCACCACTACATGGGTGAGGTGGACGGCTCGTTCGGGGCCTGGGGCATCCCGCGCGGAGGAACGGGAGCGGTCAGCGAGGCCATCGCGTCGGCGGCCCGGGAGGCCGGCGCCGAGATCAGGACCGAGGCCCCGGTCGCCAGGATCGACGTGGCCGGCGACCGGGCGGTCGGCGTCACGCTCGAGTCGGGTGAGGAGATCCGGGCGAACGTCATCCTGTCGAATGCCGACGCCCGCCGCACTTACCTGGGCCTTTTGGAGAAAGGATCGCTGCCTCCCGAATTCGAAGAGGAGGTTCTGCGCTACAAGTACCGGGGATCGTCCGGGAAGGTGAACCTCGCCCTCGACGCCCTGCCGGACTTCACGGTCCTGCCCGGACCCGGGGAGCACCTCCGCGGGGCGATCGGGTTCGCCGCGTCCGTCGACGAGCTCGAGGTCGCCTTCGACGACGCGAAGTACGGCCACTACTCGCGCCGGCCCTTCATTGACATGATGATCCCAACGACAGTGGACTCCTCAATGGCCCCCGAGGGCAAGCACGTGATGAGCTGCTTCGTCCAGTGGGCCCCGTACAAGCTGGCGGACGGCGCGCAGTGGGACGCCCCCGTACGCGACGCGTTCGGCGAGGCCGTCATCGACGTGATCGAGGAGCACGCACCCGGCATCCGCGACCACATCCTCCACACGCAGGTGCTGACTCCACTCGACATCGAAGAGACCTTCGGCCTCACCGAGGGCAACATCTTCCAGGGGGAGCTCACGCTGGAGCAGCTCTTCTACAACCGGCCCGTACCGGGCTGGGCTCGCTACCAGAGCCCTATCCGGGACCTGTGGCTGTGCGGCTCCGCCACACACCCGGGCGGCGGCATCATGGGCGCGCCCGGCAAGATCGCGGCGATGCAGGTGCTCCGGGCCGCTCGCCGGTCGCATCGAGGCGTGGCATGACGCGGAGCCAGGACGTCGTGGTGATCGGAGCGGGCCACAACGGCCTGATTGCTGCCTCGTACCTGGCCGGGGCCGGACTGCGGGTGCTGGTCGTCGAGCGGCGCGACCGGCCCGGCGGGTTGCTGGCCGACGCCGAGCTCTCCTCCGGAGCCAGGGTGCCGGCCGTGGTCCACACTGTGGGGCGGCTGCGGCGGTCGGTGATCCTGGACCTGCAGCTCGAACGCCACGGGCTCAGGCTGATTCGTCCCGACATCCGCGCCTTCGCCCCACACCCGGATGGAGGCGGCATCACCTTGTGGGGGAATCCCGGACGGACTGCGGACGAGCTGCGCGCGCTGTCGCCGAACGACGCGGCGGCCTATCCCACCTTCGACCGGCGGGTCAGGACCATCTCGAGCTTCCTCGCTTATCTGAACGCTCAGGCTCCCCAGGCGATCCACAGCCCTTCGTTCTCCGATGCCCTGGCCGGTCTGAAGCTGGGCCGGGCGTTCCGCCGCCTCGGGCCTCGGGCCGGCCGAGAGACGCTCCGCGTCCTGCCCATGGCCGTCGCTGACCTGGTGGGGGAAATGTTCGAGCGTGACGAGGTGCGGGGGGCGCTGGCCGCCCGGGCCGTGCAGTTCACCGCGATGGGACCGTGGACTGCGGGCACGGCCGCGGTGCTCCTCATGGACTCAGCCGGCAACGACGGCGGCGCGGCGGGCCAGACCACGTTCGCCTCCGGAGGCCCGGGCGCGCTGGCGACTGCGCTCGTGTCTTCCGCACGAGCGAGAGGGGTGGAGATCCGCACGGACGCCGAGGTCGCCGCGGTAACCACCACGGACCAGCGAGCCACCGGCGTAACGCTGGCCACCGGCGAAGAGATCCTCGCGGGCCTGGTGGTCTCCTCGGCCGATCCCAAGCGGACGCTCCTCGGGTTCGTCGACCCGGAGGAGCTCGGTCCCACGATGGTCTGGCGCGCCACGAACATCCGCGCTTCGGGTTGCACGGCGAAGGTGAACCTTGTCCTGTCGGGCCTCCCCAGCTTCGCCGGGACCGACGAGGAACGGCTGCGGGGCCGCATCGTCATCGCCCCCGGCATCGACTACCTGGAACGCGGCGCAGACGCGGCGAAGTACGGGCGAGCCAGCGCCGAGCCCTTCCTGGAGGCGACCATCCCGTCGCTCACGGACCCGTTGATCGCCACGAAGGGCGGCCACGTGATGAGCGTGATCGCCCAGTGGACACCGTACCTGCTTCGAGAGGGCTCCTGGGATCACGAACGCGACGTCTTCGGCGACGTCGTCATGAAGACCTTGGAGACGTACGCGCCCGGGTTGACCGACCTGGTCGTGGAACGACAGGTCCTGACCCCTGTCGACCTCGAACGGGATTTCGGCCTGTCCGGTGGACACGTACTCCACGCCGAACCGGGGTTGGACCAGTTCTTCGGGTGGAGGCCTCTGCTTGGGTTCGCCAGGTATCGCATGCCGATCGGCGGGCTGTACCTGTGCGGGTCGGGGGCCCATCCCGGCGGCGGTATCACGGGTGCGCCCGGCGCCAACGCCGCCAGGGAGATCCTTTTCGACGTGAAGCGGACCCGCCGCTGAACGCGCGATAGGGACCCGAACCCGATGGCCGATCCACTGGTCCAGATGCTGGAGGCGAGCTCCGTCGCCGTGGTCGGCGCCAGCCCCCGCGAGGGCTCGTTCGGGCACCAGATGATGGTTCAGCTCGTGGGGGGCGGCTTCGACGGCGCGGTCTATCCGGTCAACCCGCGCCACGCGGACGTGATGGGCTTTCCCTGCCTTTCCACGCTGGAAGACCTCCCCGAGCCCATCGACGTCGTCATCCTCGGAGTGGCGAATGCTCACCTGGAGGAGCAGCTCCGGGCAGCCGTCGAAGCGGGCTCACGCTCCGCGGTGATCTTCGCCAGTTGCTACGAACAGCCGTCCGAAGGACGGCATCCGCTCTCCGACCGGCTGGCCGCCATCGCGCAGGAGGCCGGCATGGCTCTTTGCGGCGGCAACGGCATGGGATTCCTGAATGTCGAGCGCCGGTTGCGCGCGTGTGGCTTCAACGAGCCGGCTGACCTCGAGCCCGGAGGCATCACGTTCCTCAGCCACTCCGGTTCGGCGTTCTCCGCGATGCTCCACAACGATCGCGGGCTCCGATTCAACCTGGTCGTCTCGACCGGCCTCGAGCTCGTCACCACAATGGACCAGTACCTGGACTATGCGCTCGGCCTCGAGAGCACTCGCGCCGTAGCGATGTTCATGGAGGGCGTCCGGGTGCCGGCCGCGTTCCGGGCGGCCCTGGCCACGGCGTGGGCTCGCGACGTGCCCGTGGTGGCGATGAAGGTCGGACGGGCATCCGCGGCACGCGAGATGGTGTCCGCGCACTCGGGTGCGCTTGCCGGTGAGGACGGCGCGTTCGAAGCCTTGTTCGCCGCGCACGGCGTCCTTCGGGTCGAGTCGCTCGACGAGCTGTGCGACACGCTCGAGCTATTCGTGGCGGGCCGTCGCGCCGGGCCGGGTGGACTGGCCGCGATCCACGACTCGGGAGGCGAGCGAGCGTTGCTCATCGACGCGGCCGAGTCGAGCGGGGTCCGATTGGCCACCATATCCGAGCAGACGAGGGAACGGTTGGCCGAGGTCCTGGAACCCGGGCTGCCCGCGGTGAACCCGCTCGACGCGTGGGGCACCGGGAACCGGGCGGACGAGATCTTCGTCGAGAGCATGCACCTGCTGCTGAACGACCCGGACACCGCCGCGCTGGCCTTCTGCGTGGACCTCACCACGGAGCTGATCCCCGAGGAGGGATACACGAAAGTGGCGAACGAGGTGTTCGCCAGGACGCACAAGCCGGTGGCCGTGCTCTCGAACATGGCCGCTGCCGTCGACCGTCGCGATGCGGCCTTCGTCCGCGGGGCCGGGATCCCCGTTCTCGAGGGGACCTGGAGCGGTCTGGCTGCCCTCCGTCACCTGTTCGAATACCGCGATCACCGCGCGCAATCTCCGGCCCAGGCCAGCCCCTTCGATCCCGACCTGGTGGCACGGTGGCGTGGGCAGCTTCGATCGACCCCCTTTCTCGACGAGGCGGGGGCGCTCGCGCTCGTGGGCGACTTCGGCATCCCCACCGTCGTGAATGCCCGAGCGGGCTCGATCGAGGCCGTGATCGATCGTGCCGGATCGATCGGATGGCCGGTGGCCCTGAAGACGGCCGTGTGGGGGGTTCGGCACAAGACGGAGTCCGGCGGGGTTCGACTGGGACTCGAGAACGAGGGCGAACTGCGCGCCGCCTACCATGAGCTCGAAGAGCGACTGGGGCCCGAGGTCCTCGTTCAGTCCATGGTGCCGCCCGGGGTGGAGCTGGCCCTGGGCGTCGTTCGCGACCAGCAGTTCGGGCCCATGGTGATGGTCGCCGCCGGCGGTGTCCTGGTGGAGATCCTTCGGGACCGCCGGTTCGCCCTCCCACCTCTGGACCGCCAGCAGGCGATCGCCATGCTCGATCGGCTGGCCATTCGACCGCTCCTTGACGGCGTACGCGGCGCCCCACCGGCAAACCTCAGCGCCGTGGCCGACGCGTTGGTTCGCCTCGGGGACCTCGCACTGGATCTGGGCGACGCCCTCGAGGCCCTGGACGTGAACCCGCTGATCGTCGGACCCGCTGGTTGCGTCGCGGTCGACGCCCTGGTCGTTCCCCTCATAACTTGACCCTTCTGCCTCGGAAGTGCTGTAGAGTCCACCCTCGAGCCACTCGGCGATCCTCTTGCCGGTTCGACAGGATTCCGTCAGTCAGCTGCGGAGTGAAGCAGTCGTTTGTCGAACCCAGGGAGCTGTGACGGACTGCCCAAGGGAATGCGCCGAGTGGCGACATCGTCGCGCAAAGCAAGGCTTGTCCTGGATCGAAGTCGCGTGGCTCTGAGCAGTGGATCGGACCGGATTCGAACCCGGTGACCTTCTGGTTGGTGCTGAAGTCCATTTCCCAGTACGAAGACGACATTGTGGGCCCGAAGGAGACATGATCGCTGCCCACGTTGAACGTGAAGTATGGAAAGCAGCGGACGCGGAAGGCATGCGCGCTCGATGAACTCCTTGTCGATGGGACAATGAGTGGTGGCGGGCAGCGCGATGGCGATGCGGAGCGACTCGAGCGTGCCGGCCAGTATTCGGCCCGACTGAGGTCAGATCAGGACGCAGGCGGCGAGGTGGCGCTCGACCGACTTGGCCCCCCGGTGAAGCGTGGGGTCGATAGTTCGGCACCGAGGCTCCGCCACTGGACACCTGGGGTGGAACCGGCACCCTCGCGGGATCTGGACCGGGTCGGGCGTCTCGCCTTTGAGAACCTGAGGCTTCGTTCGAACCCTCGGGTCCCGTTTCGGCACCACCGAGAGGAGCGCCTTCGTGTAGGGGTGCTGGGGATTGTGCACCACCTCGCGGGCGGGCCCCTCCTCGACGATCCGCCCCAGGTACATGACCGCGATGCGGTCGGCGAAGTGGGCCGCCGTCGAGAGGTCGTGGGTGATCATCAGGGTCCCCAGCCCGCTCCTTCGAAGCCCGTCCAGCAGCGAGAGGATGCCGGCTCGAACCGACACGTCCAGCATCGACACGGGCTCGTCGGCCACGAGGAGTTCGGGCTCGAGGACCAGGCTCGATGCGATAGCCACCCGTTGCCGCTGGCCGCCCGAAAGCTCGTGGGGGTACCGTTCCGCGTAAAGCTCCGGGGGCGACAGTTCCACCCGGGCCAGGGCGTCGAGCACTCGCCGGCGCCGTTCGGCCCTCGAGCCTCCTATGCGGTGGATGATCAGCGGCTCCTCGACCGTCTGCCTCACTCGGAACCGCGGGTCGAGGGACTCGTACGGGTCCTGGTAGATCAATTGCATGCGCCGGCGGAGGGGCCGCAGGTCGCGGTGCCGAAGACGGGTGATGTCCTGGCCCTTGAACCGGATGGTCCCGTCTTGGGCGACAACCAGTTTGAGCACGCTCAGCGCAGTGGTGGTCTTCCCGCACCCCGATTCGCCCACCAGCGCCAGCAGCTCGCCCGGGAATAGCGAGAACGACACGCCGTCGACGGCTCTCACGAACCGCCGGGGCCTCCGCGCGATGGCGGCGGCGATGCCTCGTCGAACCGGATACCGGGTCTGGAGATCCGAGACGTCAAGGAGCGGCGCCCGCGCGTCTGCCGATGCCTGCGCGGCCAGGCCGGCGGCGACGCTGGGCTTCATGCCCCGTTCCAAGCCGCCACCGTGTTGAGGTGGCAGGCGGCGATATGGTTCGACCCGACCCCCATCAGCTCGGGGCGTTCGACTGGACAGGGTTCGAAGGCCCGGTCGCATCGAGGCTGGAACGGGCATCCCACGATGGGGCGGTCGAGCCTCGGGGGCGTCCCGGGGATGGACACCACGTCCCTTTCGCCGTGGAGGTCCGGCGTGGCCGCGAACAGCAGTCGCGTATACGGGTGGCGGGGATCGTGGTACAGCGCGTCGACGGGGCCTGCCTCGGCGATCCGACCGGCGTACATCACGGCGGCGCGCTCGCACACCTGGGCCACCACCGGCAGGTCGTGGGTCACCAGGATCAGGGCCAGGTTCAACTCCGTGCTGAGCGCGACCAGCATCTCCAGGATCTGGGCCTGGACCATCACGTCGAGTGCGGTGGTGGGTTCGTCGGCCAGCAGGACCTGCGGCTGACACGCCAAGGCCATGGCCAGGGCGGCTCGCTGGCGCATGCCGCCGGAGAACTCGTGCGGGTAGCGCGAGGCCCCCGACCCCGGAATACCTACCATTTCGAGCAGCTCGCGGGCAGACCGTCTGGCCGCCTCGCCCTCGGCGATCCCGTGCAGCTCCATGGGTTCCACGATCTGATCGCCCACGGTCCTCACCGGATTGAGCGCGTTCATGGCCCCTTGGAACACCATGGCCACGTCCTTCCACCGGTGGGGCCGAACCGTATCCTCGCCGACGGCCAGGATGTCCTCCCCGTCCAGCAGCACGCTTCCAGCGACCGTGGCGTTCCCCGGCAGCAGCCCCATGAGCGCAAGGATCGTGGTGGTCTTCCCGCACCCCGATTCCCCCACCAGCCCCAACCGCTGACCGGGATCGACCTCGAACCCCACACCCTGCACAGCGTGCAGCTCACCTCCGTGCGGGAGATCGAACCACACGTGCAGGTCCCGGACCTCGAGAAGCGTCACAGCTCACCTTTGGCGACCATGGCCCGAACCCGGAACTTCCGCGCTCCCAGGTGGGACACCCGAAGCCGCGGGTTGAGGGCATCCTCCATGGCCTGGCCCACCAACGTGCAGCCGAGGATCGGCAGCGCCACACAGATGCCAGCCGGTACGATGGCCCACCAGGCGCCGGAGCTCAGGGCCGTTCGCTGGAAGGCGTTCTCGATGATCTTTCCCCACGAGATCTTCGACGGGTCGCCGAGCCCCAGGAACGAGAGCGCGGTCTCGTCGAAGATGGCCACGGCGATGGTCAGGACTACGTTCGCCACCAGGATCGGAGCCACCTGCGGCAGGATGTGGCGCAACACGATCCGGGCATGGCCGGCGCCCATGGCCCCGGCCCGTTTCACGTACACGCGCTCGCGGATGCTCTTCACCTGGGATCGAACGATGCGGGCGGTGGTGGTCCACAGCAGGAGTCCGATCACCAGGATGATGTGGGTGAGGCTCGGGCCCCAAAGCGCCGCCACCACAATCATGAACGGCACGTCCGGGATCACCAGGAAATAGTCGGTGACGCGCATGAGGACCGCATCAACGGCGCCCCCGAAGTAGCCGGCCAGGATGCCGATGCCGCCCCCGATTACCCCGGCCACGAGGGTCGCGGCAAATCCGACGAGAAGTGAGGTCCGGGCCCCGTACATCAGCAGCGTGATCATGTCGATGCCGCCGTCGTCGAGGCCGAGCAGGTGCTGCCTCGAGGGGCGCCCGTACACGGGGCCGACCCGTTCGTGCAGGCCGTACGGCGCCAGGACCGGGGCGAGAACCGCGATGAGGACGAAGGCCAGGACCACGCTCGCGCCCACCGCCGCAACCGGGCGCTCGCGGATCACCTGCCAGACGAACCCGCCCTTCCGCCGGGCCGGGACGACATCCGCCGTGACGCCGGGCTCGAGCCCCAGGATCGGCGCGGTGCTCACCGGAACGACCTCACGTGGTGATCCTCGGGTCGAGGCGGAAATACAGGAGGTCCGCCGCCAGATTGAAGAACACCACCACCAGGGTCAGCACGAGGAAGGCCCCCTGCAGCATCGGGAAGTCACGTTCGCTCACCGCCAGGAAGACCGCCCGGCCGATCCCCGGCCAGCCGAAAACCGTCTCGATGAGGATCTGCCCGGCCACGATGTAACCGAGCGAGATGGCCATCAGCGTCACCGTAGGGAGCATCGCGTTCCGAAACGCGTGGCGCCGAACCACCGTCCAGGGCTTCAGCCCCTTGGCCCGGGCAGTCAGCACGTAGTCCTCACCCAGCGTCTCGAGCATGGCCGAACGCACGATCAGCGTGTATTCGCCGTACAGCGTGAGCGCCACCGTCAGCGCGGGCAGCGTCATGTGGATCATGACGTCCTTGAAGTGCTGCCACGCCGATGGGTTCAGCAGGAACACGTCCGTTCGGCCGCTCACGGGGAAGAACCCGGCCAGCAGGATGATCAGCATGAGGGCCAGCCACTGCGTGGGGAACGAATAGAACGCCATCGCGGTCATGGTGCTCAGGTTGTCCAGGTACGTGCCTCGCCGCCATGCGGAGATCACGCCCGTGACCACGCCCAGTAAGATGGCGATCACGGTTCCGAGGGCCACCATCGGGATGGTGTTCGCCAGCTTCTCCTTCAGCTTCGACACCACCGGCTGCTGGTCCTCGTACGAGATGCCCATGTTCCCCTTGGCCAGCTGTTCCAGGTAGATCACGTACTGCTGCCACTTCGACTTGTCCAGGCCGAACTCCTTCGCGATGGCTCGCTTCAGCTGCGGCGTGGCGTGCGGCACCCGGGACAGGTTCGTGATCGCGTCCCCGGGCAGGGCCCGAAACAGCACGAAGTTCAGCGTGATGGCGACGAACACCGTGATGAGGGCGAACCCCGTCCGCTTCAGGACGTAGTCGATCCCCCTCATGCTTGCGTCACCCGCATCGCCGGCCCGATGGCTACCCCACCTGGTGCACCTGGGTCATGGTCTCGATCGACAGGTTGTTGAACGAGGACAGCGCCGACATCAGGAAGCCGTCCCACTGCTTGCTGTGCGACTCCACCACGTTCACGTAGTTCAGCATGATGTACGGCCGGTCGTTGTAGACCATCTGCTGCATCTGGTGGACGATCTGCTGGCGGGCACCCGGGTCGATGGTGACGCCCTGTCGCTGGTACAGCTTGTCGTACTCCGGGTTGCAGTAACCCGAGTCGCTCCACCCGCCGAACTGATCGCACGTGAGGACCGACAGCATGAAGTCGGGGTCGATCAGCGGGACCCAGTCCCACATCGCCAGGTCGAAGGTATCGTAGGCCGTGCAGTCCTTCCCGCAGATCTCGTCGAACGCCGCGCTCGAGTCTTCGGCGCGCTGGGTCAGCTTCACTCCGATCTGCTGAAAGTCGCCCTGGATGATCTGGAACGTCCGGTCGACCCCGGTGAGGTCGGTGGGGGTGATCACGTTGTAAGCCATGGGGTGCCCGTTCGCCACCCGAGTCCCGTCCGAGCCCCGCTTGTAGCCGGCGTCGTCGAGCAACTGGTTCGCCATCTGCAGGTCGAAGGATTCGGGCTGGAGACTGGTGTCATGCCAAACACCGTCGGCCGGCGGGATGAACGCCGCGGCCGGCTGGGCCAGCCCAAGCCACACGACCTGGTCGATCTGGTCGCGGTCCATGGCGTGGGCGAAGGCCTCACGGAGCTTGGGGTCGAGCAGTTCGGCGTGCAGCGGCTTGTGCGAGTTGATGATGAAGTCGTTCTCAGTCATGCCGGGCCCGGTGTCCACGACCCACCCGATGCCCTTGAGCGTCTGGACGCTGGTGGGGGGGATAGTCCCGCCGCCACCCTCGATCATGTCGATGTCGCCGTGCTTCGCCGCCTGGATCAAAGCGTCGTCGTTGCTGAACATCTTCAGTCCGAACCCGTCGATGTGGGGCTTGGCGCCGAAGAAGTTCGGGTTCGTCGTGAACAGGGCGATGTCGTCCTTGCTGAACTGGCTGAGCTGGAACGGCCCACCGGACACGATGGGGGCGTCGTTCTTGAAGGTCTTGAGCGTCTTGCCGTTACCGGCCGCCAGCGGTTCCCACACGTGCTGAGGGAGGATCGGGAGCTGTTGGATCTGCGACAGGACGTTGCCCACCGCCTGTTGGTAGTGGATCACCACCGTGTTGTCGTCGGGGGCCTCCACCGTGGTCACGTGAGAGAGCAGCGGGGCCAGGTTCGTGGTCGGGCCGTCGCCGAACTTCATGATCGTGGTCATGGTCCAGGCGGCGTCCTTCGCCGTGAGCGGCTGGCCGTCCGACCACCTCGCCCCCTGGACCGTATGGAAGGTCCAGTCCTTGCCATCGGTGGAGGTCTCCCACGAGGTGGCGAAGTACGGGGCGAACTGCAGCGTCTTGGTGTCGTACTGCACCAGGTAGGGATAGATGTACTCGAACATGGTGTAGGCGTCCTGGTTGAACGCCACCATCGGGTTGAGGGAGTCGATCCTGGAGTTCGTCCCGATCCGAAGCGTCCCCCCCTCCTTGATCGCGCCGGGCGTCTTGCCCGTGTTGTTCTTCTTCGAGTTCTCCTTGTTCCCGCCGCTCGAACATGCCGACGCGGCCAGCGCCAGCGCGAGCGCGCCGGCCACCAGGATTCGACCCCTCATCTCACCGCACCTCCCCTTCGTCGTCCGATCCCTGTGGGAATCCTCGCGCGTTTCCGTCGTCTGCGGGCAGCAAGCCGGTCTGTCGCCAGGAGCGCTCGCCCGAAGCGCGTGGGGCCCAGGCTCACGACAGCCGCTCCGCCGGCTCGCGGCGCTCGGGAAGAGGCTTCGACCGGACCTCCCGGACGAACGCCACACACTCGGCCACAGCGGCCTCGAGCAGAGCGGCGCCCTTTTCGGCCGTCGCCCTAGTCGGTTCGCCCTGGACGCCGGTCCGACTGAACGACGACCACCATGGCATGAGCTTGAGCGGCCCGTCCGACCAGTCCAGCCAGGCGTGCTGGCCGGCGGGGTACGAACGCTCGTCGACGGCCTTCGACATGTCCACGGCCTCGGGCTCGATGGCGAGGTAGATGGACGTCTCCAGCTCGCACGCGTGGCCCAGCCCACCGGTCTCGCTGTCGCGCGCGCCGGCGATGACCCGCGCGGCCTCGGGCGAGGTCAAGTAGAACGCCGCGCCCGCCAGGACCTCGGGGTGGTCCAGCATCACCAGACGCGCGGCCATCTCCACGAGGTTCTGGTTCGAGCCGTGTCCGTTCAGGTAGAGGATCCGGCGGAACCCATGGTGGGCCAGCGAAGAGCCTACGTCCCGGCAGTACCGGGTGAATGTCTCCCACCCGATGGTGATCGGACCCGGGAAGTCCATGTGGTGCGGCGAAAACCCGTGGGGGATGGGCGGCAGGAGGACCGTCTCGTCGGGCGCGCCCGCTGCGGCTCGCCGGCAGATCTCGTCCACGATCCTCAGGTCCGCGTCGATGGGAAGGTGCGGGCCGTGGTCCTCCAGCGTGGCAACGGGGATCAGGGCCACGCGGTCCTGCCCTGCTGCCCGCCGGACCTCGGGCCAGGTAAGCCGGTCGTATCGAAGCGGCGTGGTCCACACGGGTCAGGTCCTCCCCAGGGGCGACAGGTCGATCTCCTCGAACGGCGCCGTGCGCGGATTCCCGGCCGCGACCCACATCCGGCCGGCCTCTACGTCGCACACCAAGCTGAACAGGACAGCCGACGCGTCGTCCCCTTCGTCCTGCTCCGGAGGGAGGAACTCGTTCTGGGCTGATCCCTCGTGGTCGGCCATGATCGACATCAGATCTTCGGGCGTGGCCGGCTTTCGCTCGGCGATCGCCTCCACGAGCCGGGCGTAGCGGCTGAGGCTCCCCGCGGAGGGCTCCGGTGCCAGCTCGGCCAGGGAGGGATCGAGGTAATGGTTTGTGTGAGGGCCGGGCCCCTCGAGCACTGCATGCCGCGAGGCCGTGGTCTCCACCACGAACGTGTCTCCGCCGGGGAAGGCGAACACGTGCCCGTAGCCTCCAGCCCGGTCGGGGAACGTCGTCCGGGCGATCGCGTCCGCCCGCCCCGACGCCTCCAGCGAGCGCCGTGATACCAGGACCCTCGGGACGCCCGGCCGGTCGTCGGTTGCAGTCACGGACCCGATCCCCTGCGCCCCACCGAAGGAGTTCAGGCCCACCGCCGGGAGGCAGCAGACCACGGTGGGGGAGGCAACCCTGGCCCGGCCGTGCTCGGGCACGTCGATCACCACCGCCACGTTGCCCTGATCTCCGGCCAGCCAGTGCTCGTTGTGGGCCAGCAGGGTGTACCCGGGCCCGGCCACCGTGACGGTTGAGCATCGCTCCCATCGGGGCGATCCTGGCGTCGGCCCGGCGGGGGCCCGCTCCTTGGTTCGAGGGAACGGCCGGAGCCCCTCGGCCTGCTCCAGGAGCGGTTCGAGCTCCTCGAAGGCGTTCACCGCGAACAGCTCCCACACGGGGACCATCGCACCATCGGCCATGCCTTCGATCACCGACGTCGCCTCCGGCATCGAACGATCCGCCGCCACTAGGTAGGGAGCCAGCAGTTCCTGGAGCTCGCGCGAACGGACTCCTCGGCGTTCGAGGTACTCGTGGTAGAAGGCGATGGAGCGGTCGATCAGCTCTCCCAGCTCGCGCCCCACGGTCCGCCCCCGGGTCAGAGGAGCGCCGGTGGCGTGCACCACTCGGATCCCGCTCATCCCCGGCCTCCGGCGTAGGCGAGCAGGAACGCCGCCGCCCCCAGGATATGCTGCTTCAGCCCCTCGACCGTGGCGTACTCGTCGGGCCCGTGCGCGCCCGCGGCGTGCCCCACCCCTCCGGACGCCCACGGCAACCCCAGGACGCGGTCGAACACGAAGTAAGGCGCGCACCAGGGCGCCAGGGGGTAGGGGAGCCACGACGTCCCCAAGGCTTCATACGAGCGCTCCATCGCCAGGGCCACCTCGTTGCCGGCCGGGGCCTTGGCCCAAGGGTACGTCTCGGTGACCCGCATCTCGACGTGGCCGAAGCCCCGCCGGTCCAGGTGCCAGCGGATCGCCGCCGCGGCGCGTTCGGCATCCATGTCCGGGACCAGCCGAACGTCGAGCACCGCCCGCGCGTCGCTTGGCACGATGGTCTTGCCGCCCGGGCCCGTGTACCCGGCCGCCAGACCGTCGATGTTCAGCGTGGGCTCGAAGATCAGCGCTCCGAGCAGGTCCTCGGGCGAGCCCTCCAGCCGGTACCGCGAGGCCCTGGCCTCCCGCAGGTGAGCGTCGAAGTCGAACCGCGCGGCCAGCTGCTTCAGGACCAGTTCGTCGCCCTCCGAGGGCGGCTTGGCGTCGCTTGCCAGGCTTTCCACCGCGATGCGTTCGTCTTGGTCCGTGAGCGACGCCAGCGCGTGCACCAGCGCCCACGCCGGGGACGCGATCCACGCCTCCTCGCTGGAGTGAAGGGGAGCCTTGGGTCCGCCCCAGGTCCCGCCGGCCGCCCGGAGCTCGAGCGACAGCAGCCCCTTGCAGCCGGTGATGAGCTCGGGGCGCCCGTCGATCCCCGCCGTGAGGTCCAGGTCGAATGCCCCCTCGGCCGCCAGCTCTGCTCGGTGTCGTTCCATGGCCGCGGCGAGGTTCGGGCTCCCCAGCTCCTCTTCGCCTTCGATCACAAACACCACGGTGGCCGGCATCGCGCCGAGCTCCTGGAGGATCTCGAGGGCGACAAACTGCGCGCCCAGGCATCCCTTCGAGTTCGCGCTGCCCCTGGCCACGACGGCCTGCCCCACGCCGGGCAGCTCCCGGACCTCCGCGGCGAACGGCGGTGAGGTCCAGTCGAGCTCCTCGGCCGGTTGCACGTCGTACATCCCGTACCGCAGCAGCCTGGGGGATCCGGGCGGACCGACAACCTCCCCCAGGACCAGCGGGTGGCCGCCGGTCTCCACGATCTCGGCCCGTCCTCCGGCGTCCTCGAGCCAGCCGACCGTGGCCGCAGCCACCTCTCGGACGCCCTCCCCGGTGGCGCTGACGGATGGTGTCCGCAGGTACTGGCGGATCCGTTCGAGATCCGCAGGAAAGCGCTCCTCTACCCTGGCGCGGACCGCGTCGAGGATGGGATGGCCGGGCGAAGCGGATTGGGCGCTCAGAGGGGCATTCTTTCACCGCGTCGGTGGCCGTTCCATGCCCGAACGGGCGAACCGTGCGGCCACGGTTCGCCGGGCTGGACAAACCCCGCGGAATGAGCTGGGATCGGTCCGCGGTTGCGGCCTCACTACTCGCGGCCAGCGAGCGGCGAGGTGTGCTCGGCCAAGCCGCCATCGAGCTGGGCCACTCGGTCAGTGATACGACACCTCCTTGCCAGATCCTCGCGACTGGCAGCCAGCCGACTGAGGTGGACGTTCTCGGCTCGAAGGAGTTGACCGCGGAACAGGAGCTGCGCGGCCCATTCGCCGAGGGAATGAGCCTGGACGACCTCCCACCAAGCACGCCGCTGACCCGCCCATTCCGCCCAATTGTGCGTGGCGGCCAGCGCGTCGGCAGGACTCGTCAGCGATGCCATCTCCGCGCTGCCGAGCGGTGTGCCGTGAGAGCGCCTCGTCGGGACGACAGGATTGGAGCTTCGTCCCTACCTCGCCCTCCAAGCGGCCAGACACGCCGGCGACTGGTACGGCGAGATCGAGAACTGGAGCAAGCCGCTGCCGCTTACGACCTGGTCAGGTGCCCCCGGGAGGAATCGAACCTCCGACACACGGTTCAGGAAACCGCTGCTCTATCCTCGAACTGCAGGGGCCAGCCTCTCCCTCCCCCTGGCGGGGATGGTGTGCGCAATGACCGGCGGATGCTCTCGGATGCGACATGAGATGCGGCGCTCGATTCAGTCGCGGTATCGACCGCGCCCAGAAAACATCCCGGGCCAACGTTCCAATGGGACGACCTCTTATCTGGGACACAAGAGACTTGCTCAAATGCTGCTCAATGCGCCATTTTGGCGCTGAGGTTGCAGAAAGGTTGCCGAACGAGAGAAGCAGCATGGTGCACACGTCCATGCGATCCCTGGCTTCAGCGGACCAGTCTGCAACCTTTCTGCAACCTCCACGCTCGTTTCCTCCATCGGCACCTTGGGGAGGGAAGCCGGGATCGGGTCTGACCAGAATCGTCACCTGTGGACCTGACCGGATTCGAACCGGTGACCTCTTGCCTGCCGAGCAAGCGCTCTACCAGCTGAGCTACAGGCCCTCATTGACGTGCGGGAACGCGTCTCCAGCCAGCCCCTTCACGCTCCTAGAGCGTATGACTTTCGTGGCTCTGCGACCACGAAACCCGGGCGCCATGCCGCAGGTACGCCGAGCCGTCACGACTCCCGATTCTAGGGGACGTTGAGTCCCCGGTCACGTCGTTCATCCACCGCTCTTCGCTCCTTGTGGGTCCGGCGTGCAACGGCGAGGGACATGCCGACGGACAAGAACAGCGAACAGAGATACACGACCAGCGCCCCAACCCCGAAACCGATGGCGGCCACCTTCAGGCCGCCCGCCCGCAGGCCCAGGTATCCGGCGGTCCCGACGATCCAAGCTATGATCCTCACGAAGAAGAGCTGGAGGCGCCTCCGCCGGTGCGCCTGTGAGAGCTCGACCGGCTTGGGGAAACGTGGCGGAAGGTCGAGCCCCGGCCGGTACCGCCACCCGACCAACATCAACGACCCAACGATCGCCACGAACAACCCGATGAGCAGGACCGCGACGACCACCGAGACAGTCTTACCCGGACCGGACCTCGGCGCCTTCCTCCCACTCGACGACGGGGGCGTCGCGCCACAGGTTCTCGAGCCTGTAGAAGTCCCTCTCCTCCTCGTGGAACACGTGCACCACGAAGTCGACGAAGTCGATCAGCAGCCACCGCGTCCCCGCCTCACCCTCCTGCCTGACCGGGCGGACCCCCCGCTCCTTCTCCGCGCGGATGACTTCCTCCGAGATCGTCTTGACCTGGCGCTCGGAGCCGGCCGACACGATCACGAAGTAGTCCGTGATCGTGATCACCTCGCTCACGTCGAGGACCACGATGGCCTCGCCCTGCTTCGAGGAGGCCGCCCGCGCGGCCGTCACGGCCAGGTCCCGGGAGTCCGTCACCGGGCTCTGGTCACGCCGTCGAGCCTTCGTGTCGCAGAGCCAACACCGAGAAGACTAGTACCCGCCGCCGACAAGTGCCTCACTCCGGCTTGCGGTACAGGCCGGCCTTCTCGATGTACGTCTGCACGCCCTCGGGCACCAGGTACCGGATCGGCTCCCCCTCGCCGACCCGGCGGCGGATGTCCGACGACGAGATGGCCAGGGCGGGGATGTTCATCACCGACACCTTCGGGTGGCTTGACGGGGCCTCCTGGTCGAAACGCGCGATGTCGTAGCCCGGGCGGGTGGCGGCGATGAAATGGGCCTGGGCCAGCACCTCCTCGGGGTCCTTCCAGGCCAGGATCTCGAGCATCGCGTCGGCCCCGGTGATGAAGAACAGCTCGCAGTCCCCAGCCAGGCTGTCGCGCAGGTCGCGAAGGGTGTCCACCGTGTAGGTCGGCCCGTCCCGTTCGATCTCGATCCGCGACACCGTGAAGTGGGGGTTGCTCGACGTGGCGATCACCGTCATCAGGTAGCGGTCCTCCGGCGGCGCGACCCGGCGCTCGGCCTTCATCCATGGCTGGCCGGTGGGCACGAACACCACCTCGTCCAGGCCGAACTCCCAGAGGGCAGCCTCGGCCGTCACCAGGTGCCCGTGATGGATCGGGTCGAACGTTCCGCCCATCACTCCGAGACGACTCGGCGTCCCCACCGCCTATCCCTGCTCCCGGACCCACTCGCGGAGGCGAACCACGTGCTCCGCGTAGTGCGCCGGCCCCGATTCGACGAACCACTCCTCGGCCTCCGGGGTCACGTCGTGGAGCGCGCTCCACTCCTGGAGCATCCGGGTCCGGGCCGAGCACAGCTCCGCCAAGACCACCCGCACCGGGAGGTCCCGGGTGGCCTCGCGGAACCGCGCGTTGAACGCGTCGACATCGACGCGGAAGCGTACGAAGGTCCCGAAGCGGATCTGTTCCAGCACCTGGACGGCCTCGGCCTGCCAGCACCCGATGTGCGCCATGAGGTCCTTCGCCGACCAGTCCTCGAAGTAGCCCGGCCGCTCGAGGCGGTCAGGGTCGATCGACTCCAGGAGCGCCCAGAGCTCGCCCCATGCACGATCCTCGAGGACGCCCACCTCATACTTCCGATCCATCGGGGTCAGTATCCGGCATCGAGGTCTGGGTGTGGCGCTCCGGGGCCGCATCGGGAACGAACTCGAACTCGGCCCGCCCGATCACCACCTCGTCTCCCCGCCGGGCTCCGGCCTCCGTCAGCCTGCGCTCCACGCCCGCCCGGATCAGCCTCCGCTGCAGCGCCGCCACCTGGGACTCGTCGTCCATGTCGACCTCGGCCACCCAGCGCTCCACCCGCGGCCCCGAGACCCGGAACCGGTCGCCCTCGCGACGCACCACGAAGGGCTCCCGGGCCGGGCGGATGACCACGAACGTCGCCGCCGGCGGTTCAGACGCCCGGGCCGTGGCCACGCGCCCCTCGATGGCGGCCCGAAGGTCTTCGACACCACGTCCCGAGACACCCGAGACCACGAGGTCGAACCCTGGGGGCGGCGCGGGGGGCCAGGTCGGGAGGAGATCGGCCTTCGTCCCCACGGCCAGCGAGGGGCGGTCCCGCAGATCGGGGTCGAACGCCGCGACCTCCACCCGGACGGTCTCGAGGTCCCCGGCCGGGTCCGCGCCCGTCAGGTCGACGACATAGACCAGCACCCGGCACCTGGCGACATGCCGGAGGAACTCGAGCCCCAGCCCGCGCCCCCGGTGGGCCCCCTCGATCAGGCCGGGCACATCGGCCACCACGACTCGCTCGTCCTCTCCGGAAACGCCGAGGTTGGGCTGGAGCGTGGTGAACGGGTACGGCGCGATCTTCGGGCGGGCCGCGGTCAGCCTGGCCAGCAGCGTCGACTTGCCGGCGTTCGGCAGGCCGACCAGCCCCACGTCGGCCACCAGCCGGAGCTCGAGATCCAACCGGATCTCCTCGCCGGGCTCCCCTTGCTCGGCCACCCGGGGGACCCGGTTCCGAGCCGAGGCCAGGGACGCGTTGCCGCGGCCTCCGCGACCGCCTCGCGCCACGATGGCCTCCGACCCGTCCCCCACCAGGTCCGCGATCATGCCCCGGTCGTCGGAGACGATGGTCCCGTCGGGGACCGTGAGCACCAGGTCCTCCCCGTCCGCCCCGTGCCGGTTGTTGCCCCGCCCCGGACCTCCGTGGCCGGCCCGCCGGTGGGACCGGTCGGCCAGCTCCGAGAGGTCGAACACCGAGGGGTCTACCCGGAGGGTCACGTCGCCCCCGCTTCCGCCGTCGCCGCCGTCCGGCCCGCCCCGGGGCGCGAACGGCTCCCGCCGGAGGGACGCGCTCCCCGCCCCGCCGTCGCCAGCCTTCACGAACAGGGTGGCCCGATCGACGAACATGCCTCGATTATGGCGGGGGCGGCCGTGGCGGTCCCGAAGGGCGTAGGCTCGCTCCCGCGATGGCCGAGCTCGCCAGCACCGTCTGGATGATCCACTCCGGGACCTCCATGGAGGGCGTGAAGGGCCAGCTGTCCATGGAACCCGAAGGGGTGGTGTTCCGGCCTCGCGGGGGCGGCGCCGGCGGCGACCGGGTATTCGTCCTCGAGCACGTCCGCCGGGTCAAGCGCGTGCTGGGCAGTCCGGTTCTCGAGTTCCACATGCGGGGGGGAGGGGGCCCGCCGGTGGTCGGGTTCTACTTCGTCCAACCACCGAGCCTGGCCGCCCAGGACGACTCCCACGTGATCGAGCGAAGGCGCATGCGCCGCCATGCCGCGGTGACCCTGGTGAAGTGGAACGCGGTCAAGAAGGCCGAAGTGGCGACGTGGGTCGAGGCGGTCCGGCAGGCGAAGAAGGAACGGGGACGCTGACCGGAGGCGAGGGGGAGGCGCTTACCTGACCGAGGCTAACCGGCGGCCGCGGGCCGAGTGGAACTCGACCACGCCGTCGACCTTCGCGAACAGCGTGTCGTCGCCGCCCTTGCCGACGCCGACGCCCGGGTGGATCTTCGTGCCGCGCTGCCGGACGATGATCGAGCCGGCCGTGACCTGCTGACCGGCGAAGCTCTTCACCCCGAGCCGCTTGGAGTTGGAGTCTCTTCCGTTGCGAGTGGTCCCGCCGCCCTTCTTGTGTGCCATGGTCGAACCAGCGTAGCAGACGGCCGCTGGAGCCCCGAGAGCCGAATCGGTCGTCCCCTGAGGGGCCGATCTCAGCCCTCGGCCTGTTCCTCCTCGGGCTGCTCTGGCTCCTCCGTGGCGTCGGGCTCGGCCATCGAGGCGGGCTCCTTCGCGGCCCCCTCAACCTCGGCCTCGGGAGCCGCCTCCGCTTCTGGCTGGGGCGCGACTGCTGCGACTTCAGGCTCGGCTCCGACCGCTTCGGCGTCGGGCTGGTCCTCGGCGGAGGGTTCGGCCTTCTTGGGCGCGGCCCGGCGGCCCAGGGAGACGTCCTCGATCTCTACCAGCGTGTACATCTGGCGGTGTCCCTGGCGCTTCACGTAGCCGGTCTTGGGCCGGTACTTGAGGATCTTGACCTTCTCGCCCTTGTGCTCCCCGACGAGCTTGGCCTTCACCGTGGCCCGGCCGAGGTCCTTGCCAACGTGTGCCTTGCCGTCGTCGTCCACCACGAGGAGCGGGGTGAACGTGACCTTGTCGTCGTGCTGGCCGTGCATCAGCTCGACCTCGATCACGTCGCCCGGCTTCACCCGCTGCTGCTTCCCGCCCGCCTTGATCACCGCATACATGAGTCCTCCTGAGTCCTCTCCGACGCCTACAGCTTATGGGTCAGGAGGATCCCCCGACCCTCGCACGTCGGGCACGTCTCGGAAAAGGACTCCAGCAGCCCGGCCGACACCCGCTTCCGGGTCACCTCCAGGAGCCCGAGCGGGCCGATGTCGAACACCTGCGACCGGGTCTTGTCCTGGGCCAGCTCGTTCTTCAGCATGTCGATGACCTTCTGCCTGTTGCGCTCGAACAGCATGTCGATGAAGTCGATGATGATGATCCCGCCGATGTCCCGAA
>Ga0066709_100000338_pt1 | contig 23639 bp, 23 predicted proteins | sample GraSoiAngelo_158_FD_79665 | JGI IMG/M metagenome (GOLD analysis project Ga0066709, IMG submission 79665) | Grasslands soil microbial communities from the Angelo Coastal Reserve, California, USA - 14_1009_16_30cm | ecosystem: Environmental > Terrestrial > Soil > Grasslands | place: USA...
GCGCGGCGGAGCAGGCGCCGCACCACGTAGCCGCGTCCCTCGTTCGAGGGAAGCAACCCCTCGGCGAAGGTGAAGACGAGCGCGCGCATGTGGTCGGTGATGACGCGCGACGCGTGGCGGCCGCGGTCGCCCGCCGCTTCCTTGGCGCTCCCCATCCGCCGCACCGCGTCGCCGATCGGCGCTAGAAGATCGTTGTCGAAGACCGACGGAACGCCCTGGAGGATCATGGCGAGCCGCTCGAGGCCCATCCCGGTGTCGATGCCCCGGTTCGCGAGCGGCTTCCGCTCGCCCGTGGGTGCCTGGTCGAATTGGGGAAACACGAGATTCCAGAACTCGAGGAAGCGCTCGCAGTCGCAGCCGGGCGCGCATTCGGCGCGGCCGCAGCCGACCCCGGGGCCCTGATCCCAGTAGATCTCCGAGCAGGGGCCGCACGGGCCGGAGCCGCCCGCCGGGCCCCAGAAATTGTCCTTTTCGCCCAGGCGGACCACGCGCTTCGCCCCGAGGCCGATGTGCTTGGCCCAGAGATCGAAGGCCTCATCGTCCTCGCGAAACACCGAGGGCCAGAGCCGGTCCGCCGGCATCTCCAGAACCTTCGTGGCGAACTCCCACGCCCATTCGATCGCCTCGCGCTTGAAGTAGTCGCCAAACGAGAAGTTGCCCAGCATCTCGAAGAAGGTGGCGTGGCGCACGGTGATTCCGACGTTCTCGATGTCGGTGAGGCGAAGACACCGCTGGACCGTGACCGCGCGGCGCGTCGGCGGAGGGAGCGGCGACGAGTAGTACGGCTTGAACGGAACCATCCCCGCCGACGTAAAGAGCAGCGTCGGATCGTCGAGCGGGACGAGGGGAGCTTGGGGGAGGTGCGGATGCCCACGCTCCTTGAAGAAATCGATGAAGAGCTGGCGGAGCTCGTTGCTTCCGGTCGTTCGCATCAGTGTGGCTCTTGGCCCTCGTCTCTCGCGTAGGTCACAAGATCGCGCACGGTGCTCCAGTCGAACCCGCGCCGCACCAGCGCTCCTTGCATGCGGCGGGCGCGATCCGCGGCGTCGCGCCGGGCAAGGCGCCGCTCCATCTGCGCGAGCGCGGCCCGCGCCCTTCCCTCCTCGGTGTCGAGCGACCGCTCCGCGAGATCGGGGTCCTCCGCGAGGAGCTGATCGAGCTCCTCGAGAAGCGCGGCCGGGATTCCTCTTCGCCTGAGCTTCACGACGAGGAGCCGGCGTCCCTGCGGGCGGCGCGGGATCTCGGTCCGGAGAAAGGTGCGCATGAAGGCGCGGTCGTCCAGAAGTGAGACGCGGCGGAGCCGCTCGATGGCGCGCTCCACCGCGTCTTGGACGAATCCTCGTGCCAGGAGCCGGTCGAAGACCTCCTGCTCGGTCCTCGGTCCGCGCTCCAAGATCCGGAGCGCGGCCTCCTTGGCCGCGTCCTCCGAAATTGCCCGATCCGGTCGAAGCGGCATCGCCTCAGATCCGGACCCGGCGCTCTCCTCTGGCTTCCGGGGTCGCCGCGGCGGGCTGGTCCCCATCCTGGGCGGGCCGCGTGAGGCCGAGCGCCTCGCGCAGCTTCCCTTCGAGCTCCACCGTCGCGTCCGGGTGCTCCTTCAGCCAGAGCCGGGCGTTCTCCCGTCCCTGTCCGATCCGCTCTTCGCCATAGGAGAACCAGGTCCCGCTCTTCTGGATCATGTTCCGATCGACCGCCAGGTCGAGAAGCTCCCCTTGCCGGGAGATTCCCTCGTTGAAGAGGATGTCGAACTCGGCCTCCTTGAAGGGAGCTGCGACCTTGTTCTTGACCACCTTCACCTTCACGCGGCTGCCGATGTTGTTGTCGCCTTCCTTGATCGCGCCGATGCGTCGAATGTCCAGCCGGATCGACGCGTAGAACTTGAGCGCGCGCCCGCCGGTCGTCGTCTCCGGATTGCCGAACATGACGCCGATCTGCATGCGGATCTGGTTGATGAAGACCACCGTCGTCTTCGATTTCGAGATCGTTCCGGTGAGCTTGCGCAGCGCCTGCGACATGAGGCGCGCCTGAAGCCCCATGTGCGAGTCACCCATTTCTCCTTCGATTTCGGCCTTCGGAACCAGGGCCGCCACCGAGTCGATCACGATGATGTCGACCGCGCCGCTCCGCACGAGGTGCTCGGCGATCTCGAGCGCCTCCTCTCCGGTGTCGGGCTGAGAGACGTGGAGGCTGTCGATGTCGACCCCGATCCGCTTCGCGTAGTTCGCGTCGAGCGCGTGCTCGGCGTCGATGAAGACCGCGTGCCCGCCGGCCTTTTGGGCCTGGGCGATAACGGTCAGCGCGAGCGTCGTCTTGCCCGACGATTCGGGGCCGTAAATCTCGATGACGCGCCCCCGCGGCACGCCGCCGACTCCGAGCGCCGCGTCGAGCAGGATCGAGCCGGTCGGGATCGTCTCGACCTGGACGCGCGCCGAGTCCTCCCCCAGCTTCATGATCGCGCCCTTGCCAAACTGGCGCTCGATCTGCTGTACCGCGAGCTCGAGCGCCTTCGAGCGCTCCTTGTTGCTTGCATCCCTGGCCGATGGGCTCGTGGACGTGTTCCCTGCCATGTCGCGATTCCCCCTGATCTGTTTCTGGCGGTCCGTGCCGGGACCGGTTCGGGCCGGGGCGAAATTTAAGGACGTCGAAGTCGGGCTTCAGTGAGCGCAGTATACCGGGCTCCGGCCGGGTGTAGTTCACTTTTCATCACGCAGATGCGCTCGAGGGGCGCCGCGTGCGGAGCCGGCGCAAGGACAGCGTCCCGGAGCGCCTCCAGACCCCTGGCGCTCTCCCGCACGCGCGCGAGCGTCAGGTGCGGCCGGAACGGTTTCTCCGGCTCGCCGAACCCCCCGCGCCCCAACGCGTCATTCACCCCGCGGGCAATGGCGGAGACGGCCTCCTCCCCCTCGGCCAACCCGACCCAGACGACGCGCGGGCGATTCAAATTCGGAAACGCGCCGATCGGCCCCAGGCGGGCGTGAGGCGCCACGGCCTCCCCGGTCTCCCGGATCACCAGATCGCAGACGCGCTGGACCCCCGCGTCGTCGAGGTCCCCGAGGAATCGGAGCGTGATGTGCAGATTCTCGGGACGGACCCACGAGAGGCCCCGCATCTTCGACGCAAGGTCCCGGGAAATCGCCCCGAGGTAGTCCGTCCAGTCGGACGGGATCATCAACGCGATGAAGGTCCGCGTCACCTGCGCGAGAGAGCGAGTTGGCGGCGGGCCAGATCGAGAGCGTAGGCGGCCGACCGCGCGATGATCTCCGAGCGCGTGCCGCCCAGCACGTGCCTTGAGCTCCGCGTGCCCTCGCGGGTCGCGAGGCCGAGGTAGACCAGCCCTACAGGCTTCTCGACCGTTCCCCCTTCGGGGCCGGCGATTCCGGTGCTGGAGAGGGCCAGGTCGCATTCGAAACGCTTGCGGGCGCCCGAGGCCATCTCCGCTGCCACCTCGGCGCTCACCGCGCCGTGCCGTTCCAGGGTCGGGCCCTTGACGCCCAGGATCTCCAGCTTCGCGCGGTTCGAGTAGGCGACGACGCCTCCCATGTAGTACCGCGAGGCGCCCGGCGTCTCCGTGATCGCGGCCCCGATCGCGCCGCCGGTGAACGACTCGGCCGTCGCGATCGTGAGGTTCTGCTCCGCGAGGATCGCCCCGAGCGCGGCCGAGAGCGACTCCTGCCCGCCGCCGTAGACGTGCTCCCCCGCCGCCTCCTTGACCCGGCGCTCGCACCGCTCGATCGCGTCGAGCACCCAGGCGGCCTCGGGAGCGGCTGCGGCGAGCGTGATGTCGACGCCCGAGGAGTGCGGCAGATAGCCGATCTTCACCATCGACTCCTCGGCCTCGATCTTCTGGAGCCGCTCGGCCATGGACGATTCGGAGATCCCGATCGTGCGAACGACACGCCGAGCCATTTCCATCCCGACGCGGCGGGAGCGGAGGTACGGGAGGACGTACTGCTCCATCATCGCCTCGGCCTCAGACGGAACGCCGGGGAGGCAGAAGAAGTCCGCCTCCAGGTGGGTCAAGTGGAGCCCCGGCGCGCTCCCGCGGGGGTTTTCGATGATGATCGCCCCCTTCGGGACCAGCGCCTGCGACTCGTTCATCGCCGGCATGTCGATCCCGCGCTCCCGAAAGCGGGCGCGGATTCGATCGAGCACCGCCTCGTCGAGAATGAGGCGGCGGCGAAATACGGTCGCGATCGCTTTGCGGGTCACGTCGTCGGAGGTGGGGCCGAGCCCGCCTGTGGTCACGACCGTCTTCGCCCGGTGCGCCGCGGCGCGAAAGATCTCGGCCATTCGCCCCGTGTCGTCGCCCACCGTCGTCAGGTAGAGGACCTCGACCCCGATCGAGGCCAGCTGCTCCACGATGCGCCCGGAGTTCGTGTCGCGGACGAGACCGTGCAGGAGCTCGGTACCGATCGTGATCACCTCGGCGCTCATCGGAGCACGAGCGCGGCGGCGCGCAGGAGAAGGTTCGTTACGGCTGCGGCCAGGATGTCGTCGACCATGACCCCCCAGCCTCCGGGAAGGTGCTGGCTCTGGCGGATCGGGAACGGCTTCCAGACGTCGAGGCATCGGAAGAGCACGAACGCGAGGGCGAGCATGACGAGCGGCCTGCTCCCGAGCGGGACCGCCCACACGGCGAGAAGCATCCCCGCGATTTCGTCGATCACGATCGGGCGGGCATCGCGGCCGAGCGGGCGCTCCGCCTCGCCGGCCGCCCAAACGCCGAGCGCGGTCACCGCGAGGATGACGGCCCCGAGGATCCAGGGGTCGAAGCGGGGCAGGAACGGGAGGAGGCAGAGCGCGGTGCCGAGCGACGCCCACGAGGCGGGAGCGAGCGGGATGCAGCCGACGCCGAAGCCCGTCGCGAGCAAGACGGCGAGGCGCCGCATGCGGCTAGCCGAGGGTCTTCAGGACGAGCTTACAGGTCAGCTTGAGGGTGTCGAACACCCCCGTGCCCCGGAGCGCGACGGCTTCGTAGAACGGAACGCCCTTCGGGTTCAACTCCTTCTCGAGATCGGGTACGGACACGACGCGCGGGAGATCGCGCTTGTTGTATTGGATCACGAGCGGAACCTTTTCGGACGAGAGGCCATGCTCGGCTAAGTTGTCGTGCATGTTCACGAGGCTCTCGATGTTCGCCTCGAAGCGGTCGATCTGGGAGTCCGCGACGAAGACGAGCCCGTCGACCCCCTTCAAGATGAGCTTTCTGCTCGCGTTGTAGTAGACCTGGCCGGGGACGGTATACAGGTGGAATCGGGTGCGGAATCCGCGGATCTGGCCCAGCTCGAGCGGAAGAAAGTCGAAGAAGAGGGTCCGGTCCATCTCGGTTGCGAGGGAAATCATCTTCCCCCGCGTATCCTGTGGAACCCTCGAATAGATGTGTTGGAGATTCGTGGTCTTCCCGCAGAGACCCGGACCGTAGTAGACGATCTTGCAGTTGATCTCGCGGGACGAGTAATTGATCAGCGACACGAAGCTTTGGGCTCCTAGTCTTTGAAGAGGCTGTCGATCTCGCTTTCCGCTTCGGCCGCGAAGTCCGCTCCGAGGGTCGTCGTCGCGATGTCCTCGTTCTTGTACTGCAACTTGTTGAAAACCTTGTCCAGCACGACCTGGAGGTCGTCCGATGCCCGCTTCGCCTTCAACCGCACGAGGCCGAGCGAGGTCTTCTTGTCGAAGAGCACGACCAGGATCACGCGGTTCGCGATCATCGAGAGGTAGAGGCTGTCGTCCTTCCCCTGGTGGACGAGGGTGGCGAAGTCCTTTTCACCGACCATCTTCGCCAGCTCCGCGTTGGCGCCGAAATCGGCCGCCGCGAGGGACGAGAAGGAGATGACGTCGAAATCGGGTGGTGTCCCCACGGTGCTGATGAGCTGGCCCGTCTTGTCGATCAGCATCACGCTGCGCGAGTTGGCGGTCCTCATCAACGTCTGGAGGATGAGGGTCATCGAATAGAAGTCTTCCTCGAAGAGCGCCCAGTTCCCCTTGACCATTATCTCGGCTCCTTGGACACCTTTGGCTTCGCGGCGTGGTACCGCCGACCCTTGTGGACGCGGAATCGAGGGGTGTCCTACCCTCGCCCGCGTAAAGGCGGCAGCGAAACCACTTCCCCCACGGCCACGATTCCGCGCGGCCCATCCTCCGCGCGGTGCTCCCTCAAGGAATTTTGCGGAAACCTAACACGTCCCCCTAGTCGGTCAAGGGGAAACTACCAAAAATCAGGGACTTATATCTCTTTTCGGCCCGTCAGGGCGCGCGCCAGGGTGACCTGGTCGGAGAACTCGAGGTCGGACCCCATCGGGACCCCGCGCGCGATCCGCGTGACCTTCACTCCCTGCTTCGGTTGAAGGAGGCGGGCGATGTAGAGGGCCGTGGCCTCGCCCTGGGCCGTGGGGTTGGTGGCAACGATCACCTCAGTGAAACCGCCATTATCGACGCGATTTAAGAGCTCCCGCAGGCGAAGCTGGTCGGGGCCGATGCCGTCGACCGGCGAGAGCGCGCCCTTCAAGACGTGGTACCGCCCCTTGAACTCGCCGGTCCGCTCCAGCGCGAGCACGTCCATGGGCTGCTCGACGACGCAGAGGGTCGTCGATTCACGTCGCGGATCGGTGCAGAGGGCGCACGGGTCGGTCTCGGTCACGTTGCCGCAAATCGAGCAGTCGTGGACGTTTGCCTTCAAATCGACGATCGCCGCGGCCAGCCTCTTCGAGTCGGCTTCCGGGGAGCGGAGGAGATGGAACGCGATCCGCTGGGCGGATTTCCGCCCCACTCCGGGCAGGCGGGTCAGCTCGGCGAGCAGGGCCTCGAGGAGGGCGCTGGAGAACTGCATTCGGGCTAGAAGAGCCCCGGCGGGAGACCCATGCCGCCGGTGACGCGGCCCATCTCCTCCTCGACCATGCGCGTCACCTTGCCCCGGGCGTCTTTGAGCGCAGCGAGAACCAGGTCTTCCAGGAGGTCCGCCTCGGTCGGATTCACCACGCTCGGATCGATCGAGATCGCGGTGATCTCCTGCGCGCCGTTCATCGTGACCTTCACCTTCCCGCCGCCGGAGGCCCCTACGAGCTCGCGCGTCTTCAGCTCCGCCTGCATTTGGGCCATCTTGGCCTGGAGCGCCTGGGCCTGCTTCATCATTTGCTGGATGTTCACGACGCGCCGCTCCCCTGGGGGCCGGGCTTCAAGATCTCGCCGTCGAAGAGATCCACGATGCGCTGCACCAGCCCGTCTTCGGCGCCGTCCTGGGCGCTTTCTTCGTCGAGCTCCGCCTCCCGGGTCGTGGGGCGCACCTGATATCCGGAGCCCGAGACCGCCTGGTCGCTGTTCACGCAGACGAGCGTGGCGCCCCGGCCGTAGAGTCGCTCGAACTCCTGATTCAGGATCTCGCGGTTCTCCTTCATCTCCAGCATCGCCCGGTGGAACGCGTGCTCCGGCGAGAGGGCCACGCGGACATTGGAGCCCGCGATGCCGAGGAACAGGCCCTCCTCCAGGCAGGTGCCCAGGAGAAGCTTCCGTTCCTTCACGCGGTCGACCGCCTGGCGCCACCGGACGACGGCGTCCCCTTCCCCAGCGGGCTCGATGGCCACAGCGGGCTCGATCGCCGTCGTGCGCTCGGCGGGGGGAGGGTGAGGTTCGGCGCTTCGGGGCGGTGTGACCGCGGCCCGCGCGGGCGCCGGTGCGCGTGTGGCCGCGGGCGCGGGCGGACCGGGTGGGGCTGGACGCGCCTGCGACTCCAATGCGCGTCGGGGCGGCGCCGCGCCTCCCAGCCGCCTCTCGAGCGCCTCGAGCCGCGCAATCAAGCTACCCACGTCGGCGGCGCTCGGAAGCGTGCAAAGCTCGACCAAGCAGACCTCGAGCAGGACGCGCGGAGCTTCCGCCCGGCGAAGCTGGCCCCGGGTCTCCAATAGCAGGGCGAGCATCGCGCTCAGATCGTTCGCCTGAAATCGCACCGCCTGGGCGGCGTAGCGCTCGCGGTCCGAGGGCGCCGCATCGATGAGGCGCGCAAGCGAGGGATCGACCGCGACGAGGAGGAGCTGGCGCAGGTGATGGGTCAGACCGTCCGCCACCTCCTCCACGTCCATCCCGCGGTCGTGGAGCCGGTCGAGCGTCTCGAGGGCCGCCTTCGGATCGCGCGCCGCGAGCGCCTCCCCCAACTCGAAGTAGGCGTCGAGACCGGCCAGACCGAGCGCCTGGGCCACGACCGCAGCCGTGACCCCATCGGGCGAGACCGAGAGAGCCTGGTCGAGGCGGCTCAACGCGTCGCGCACGCTCCCCTCGGAAGCGCGGGCGATCAAGACCGCAGCGTCGTCGTCCAGCTTCGCCCCCTCCGCCTTGGCCACGTCCATCAAGTGGCGAACCAGCTCCTCGGCCCGGAGCCGGCGGAACTCGAAGACCTGGCAGCGGGAGGCGATCGTGTCGGGAACCTCGAGAGGCTCCGTCGTGGCGAAGACGAATCGGACGTGCGCGGGCGGCTCTTCCAGCGTCTTCAATAACGCGTTCCACGCGAAGTCGGTCAGCTGATGCGCCTCGTCGATGATGTAGACCTTCGACTTGCCGCCCGATGGCGCGTACTTCACGTTTTCGCGCAGATTCCGGATCTCCTCGATGCCGCGATTCGACGCGCCGTCGATCTCGAGCACGTCCATCGAGGTCCCCGCGGTGATCTCGAGGCAGGAGGGACATTCGTTGCAGGGCTCGGCCTCGCCGTCCGGCCGCTTCGCGCAATTCATCGCCTTCGCCACGAGGCGCGCGGTGGTCGTCTTTCCGCTCCCTCGGGGACCGGCGAAGAGATACGCGTGCGCGACCCGGTTCGTCGCGACCGCGCGCTCGAGCGTCATCCGGATCGGATCCTGGCCGACCAGGTCGGCGAAGCGCTGGGGCCTGTACTTGCGTGCGAGTGCGAGGTGGGACAAGGGGCCTCCTAACGGGCCGGGGATCTTCCGGGAGGCCCGGTGACGGCCCCCCCGCTTCTGGCTCGGGTCAGTTGGATCCGCGGCACATCGAGGCGATCACTGACCGCTGCTACCTTCCGGTCCTGACGGAGTTCGTGACTCTCGATTGCGCGGGAACTGGCCGTCAACGCCAAGCCACGAGGAGGCCAGCGCCCGGACTCCGGGGCCCGTGGGCCGATTGCCGTGCGTGAGAAAACTGGTGGAGATGACCGGGATCGAACCGGTGACCTCCTCGTTGCGAACGAGGCGCTCTCCCAACTGAGCTACATCCCCACGGCACTTGGGTAACCTGTGAGACTGGCGGAGAGAGAGGGATTCGAACCCTCGAAGCACTTTCATGCTTACACGGTTTCCAACCGTGCTCCTTCAGCCACTCGGACATCTCTCCGGGAAGCTAAGGTGCACGCGCGCTTCCTCGCGCGCCGTCGTCTAATGGCGGAGAGAGAGGGATTCGAACCCTCGATACGCTTGCGCGTATAGCGGTTTTCGAGACCGCCCGATTCAGCCACTCTCGCATCTCTCCGTCGGGGAGAATACGTGAAGGCGGCCTACTTTTCCAGGCGGTTCATCGCGCGCCGCCGCTCCTGGAAAAACGCTTCCAGGACGGCGCCGCACTCGTCGGCGAGCACGCCGGGGAGCACCTCGGCGCGGTGGTTCAGGCGGAGGTCTTGGGGCACCATCGCGAGCGAGCCGCAGGCGCCGGCCTTCGGGTCGCGGGCGCCGTAGACGATCCGCGCGACCCGGGCGAGCACGGCGGCGCCGGCGCACATGTGGCACGGCTCGAGCGTGACGTAGAGGGTCGCCTCGTCGAGCCGCCACGTCTTGACCGTCTGGGCGGCCGCGCCGATCGCGATGATTTCGGCGTGGGCGGTGGGATCCTGGGTGGACTCGACGCGGTTGTGGCCTCGCCCGACGATCCGGCCGTCCCAGACCACGACCGCCCCAACCGGGACCTCGCCCTCGGCGGCGGCGGCCCTCGCCTCCGCGAGCGCCGCTTCCATGAAGCGCTCGTCCGAGGCTGTCTGCCCGATCACCTGCGCGGGAATTTTTTGAACGCCGCCCGGACCAGGTCTCCCGCGACGTCCTCGAAGCGCGGTGGCTCGGTCGCTTTCCGGGACTGGATGTAGCCGGTCTCGTCGTAGGTCACCGAGCCGCTGGTGGGATCCACTTCCTGGGCGAATCGCGTCTCACGCGGATCCTTGGACCAGGTCTTCTTCAAGGACTTGAGGTCATACAAGGCGAACCGGAGCCCCACGGTCGTGTTCGACTGGCCCCGTCCCACCACGTTTACGCGGACGTTTTCCCACTCGGAGACCCCGACGCAGAGGATGGCGTCGACCACCAGGAGCGAATCCAGCCCCGCGACCGCCGTCGTGTCGAGCGTTCCGTATTTCGACCACCGGTCGTTCAGCGCGTACGCGCGATCGAGCGCGTTCCGATCGCTCAGGAGGCGCTCCGTGTCCGACGGCTTGAGAAACGTGGCCCGCTCGGTGGGGACGTCCTTGAGCTGGTCGCGGAGGATGTCCTCCATGATCTTGGTCGCGCCGATCTCGGGCGATCCGTTCACGATCGGCATGATGGCGACGCGGATGGGGCGCTCGGGTACCGGCTCCTTCTTCTCCTCCTTGGCCCCAACCGACGCCAAAAGCAGGACCGCGAGGGCGGTGGGAAGCACGTAGCGGTGTTTCATACCGTGAGTCGACATGATCTTTTACCTCTGCGGCGCGGCTATCGGCGCGGGGAATGGAGGCGACGGCTCGTCAAAATCGCGGCTCCAGATTAAGTAGTGGCGCGCCCAGGAGGATTTGAACCCCCAACCTTCTGATCCGTAGTCAGACACTCTATCCAGTTGAGCTATGGGCGCGCAACTCGAGTCCCGGAATCCGAGATGGCGGAGAGGAGAGGATTCGAACCTCCGGACCGGTTTTACCCAGTCAACCGCTTAGCAGGCGGCTGCCTTCAGCCACTCGGCCACCTCTCCCCATGGTATCTCCTACTCATTCAGCCGTAGTCATTCAGCCGTAGGATGATAGCCGGGTCGATACCGCCGGTCAAGGCGACGGGGCCGGGCGCCCTCCCGAGAGCGCCCACGCCGGCTCCACGTGGATCGTCATCTCGACGATCTGCGGCAGCTGGCGTTGCACGTCCTCTTTGACGCCGTGCGCGAGGGCGTGGCTCTCTCGAACCGACATGTCCGGTGCGACCTCCAGGTGCATGTCGGCGATGTAGTAGATACCCATTTTCCGCATGAGAAGTTTCTCTACTTTGTGGACCCCCGGGTGGGCCTCGGCCACGCGCGTCGCCTCGTCGACCAGAGAGTGCGGCGGGCTCGTGTCCATAAGCTCCTCGATCGCGGGGCGAAGGAGCCGCCACCCGGAGAGGAGGATGATCCCGCTCGCGAAGAGGGCCGCCCAGTCGTCGGCGGCCTCGTACCCATGCCCGCCGACAAGCGCGATCACGATGCCGATCGCGGCGGCGCCCGACGTGATCGCGTCGCTCCGGTGATGCCAGGCATCGGTGTGGACGGCACGGCTCCCTGTTTCACGGCCCACGCGCGACACGAACCGAAAGAGCGTCTCCTTGATGAGGATGACGCCCAGGAGGACGGCCAGGGTGTAGGGCGCTGGGCTCTGGTGCGGAACCGTGATCTGGTGGACGGATTCGACGGCGATCCCGACGCCCGCGACCATGAGGAGGACCGCGACGAGCGCCGCGGCGAGCGGCTCCGCTTTCCCGTGTCCATAAGGATGATCGGCGTCGGGCGGGCGGGATGCGACGTGGAGCCCCCTCCAGACCACGATGGAGCCGACCGAGTCCCCCAGCGATTCGACCGCATCCGCGATGAGCGCCTGGCTATGCCCCGCGAGGCCCGCCGCGAGCTTCCCCACGCCAAGCAGAAGGTTCACGACGAGCCCGATCGCGCTCGATCGCATGCCGCGCTCGTAGCGGGCGGAATTGGTGGATTCGAGGGCTGGCACGGGCCCACGGTACGTGGATGACGCTGGAACCGCAAGGGCGCGACCCGGATCGGCCGGGGCGGCGGCTCAGCGGGAGCTTCGGGTCAGCCGGGGCGGCGGGTGAGCGGGAGCTTCGGGTCCGCCGGGGCGGCGGCTCAGCCTTTGGCTCGCACCCTCCGGGAGCGCGCGCGGGACGGGCGGCGCGACGGGACGAGGGCCAGCGCGCTGCTCGCGCGCCACGATGCCACCAGGCCCTCGCTGATCGCGTCCGCGATCTTAGGATCGTCCCAGTATCCGACGTGGGAGAGCGGGTTCCAGCTCGTGAGCCACGAGCCCACGTTCACCGGGCGATCCTCGGTCACGGCGGCCCGGTACCGGGCGTTCAGCGGCTTCAGCGGATACCCGATCACGTCATCCGGGTCGTAGAAATTCACCCACCGGGGCTGAAGTCCCGGGTGGTGAACGGCGAGCTGTCGGTGAGGAAATCGGATCGGCTCTCCGAACGATGGGTAGCGGAGGCTCCAGAGTGCGATCGGGCTGCCAAGGGTATAGAGAAGCGAAAGGGTTTCGCCTCGCTCGACGGGGGTGCCGTTGATGCAGGAACGGACACTCGCGGAGAGGTACGATTTGCGGCGCTTGCAAAGGTCGTACACGTAGTTGCTGGCGATGACGGTCCCGAGGCTGTGGGCGATGATGCAGAGCGGCGCCCTGGGGCCGGCCCGCTCCGCCAGCCGGGCGACAGCAGCCGCCATCCGGGCGTGAATCGCGTCGTACGCGGTCCGGTCCGACGGGGCGGGCTGGTAGGCGATCGCGTCCGCCGCGAAGTTCACCATGAATTTACGGAGTCGCGAGTACCGCATGGGGGCCGCGCCGCGCATCCGGCGCCAGAGCTGATCCTCGCCGGTCTGAAGCGCGCTGCTCCAGTTCACCTCCTCGAACACCAGCTCGGAGGCGGGATCGGGCACGGCTCCGCGAATCCCTTTCGCGAACCGGCGCGTGAGGGCGCGCCGCATCGAGGCCGAGTAACCCGGCTCGGTGCGGCCGATTCCGTGGATCAACATGATGGCGATCTTGTGGGACATGGCGGTCGCCCGATATATCGGAAGGACGACCGGGAGGCTTGACCGGGATTTTGAGGGTCTGCCGGGCCGGCTCGAGGGTCAGCGGGCTCGCGCTAGCGGGCTTGGGTTAGAACCAGCGGCGGACCGAGTCGCGGTAGGACGCGTACTCGGCGCCGAACTTCCCCTCCAAGTAAGTCTCCTCGCGCGCGATGACCAGCCGCGCTATCAGGACAACCGCGAGAGGAAGAAAGAGGACGGGCCACAAGTATCCAAGCAAGAGGGCCGCCCCAAGGTAGATGACGGCCAAGCTCAGGTAGAGCGGGTTTCGGGTGAATCGATAGGGGCCGGTGGTGGCGATCGCGGTCGTCGGTCTCGTGGGCATCACGGGCGTCCGCACCCGGTGGAACGCGATCCAAGCCGAGACGTTGATCGCGAGCCCGATCGCGATGAAGACCGCGCCCGCGATCCGCGCGGCGGGCAGCGCCGAAGCCGGAACCCGGTCGCCGCCGACAAGATGGTGAAGCAGGATCCCGATGAGAAACGGGATGAAGTAGAGGAGGGGTGGTGGGATCGGGAGATGGGCGGTGTCGGAAGCGGGCTCCATGCCGCGATGGTAGTATGGCTTGGCCAGCCGGTACACCCCTGGAGCGAAGAATCGTCCATGACCGACCGCCAACTTCTACGACACGCCGTCGCAACACTCGCCTACCGGGCCGCCAAGACGATGCGTGGCGCCCCCGAGTCGTTCGCGTCCTACCGCCCCGCGCCGAATGCAAAGTCCCCGCTTGAGGTCGTGGCCCACATGGGCGACCTCTTCGATTGGGCCGTTTCGATGGCGAAGGGCCAGGGAAAATGGAACACCGCGACGCCGCAGGCCTGGGGCAAGGAGTGCGCGCGGTTCTTCGCGACGTTGAAGGCGTTCGACGACCTGCTCGCCTCCGACGCCGAGATCCAGTACGACCTGACGCGCCTCTTCCAAGGGCCGATCGCCGACGCGCTCACCCACACCGGGCAGCTTGCGATGCTGCGGCGGCTTTCGGGCGCCCCGATGAAGGGCGAGAGCTACAACCGCGCCGACATCGTCAGCGGTCGCGTCGGGGCCGAGCAGACGCCGGCCGATCCGAAGTACGAATTCGACTAGGACCCGCCGGCCCGACTTGGCCGGCGAATCGGCCTCTCACTTGAGGACGGTGAACCTGCCGCTCGTCGAGCCGAACGCGGTTTCTACCTGATAGAAGTAGATGCCGGTGGCGAGCCTTGCCCCCGATCCATCCAGGCCATCGATTTGCAAATCGTGATAGCCCGCCGGCACGAGGGCTTCGTCAAGTAGCGTGCGCGTCAGCCTCCCCACGGCGTCATAGACGCGAACTCGCGCATACCCGGCTTCGAGCGTCGTGAACGTGAGGGTCGCCGTCGGGTTCAGCGGATTCGGCGAAACGAGCGCGGCGACGGCGTGACCGGATGCGATCACGCGCACGTCCAGCGCGGCTCGGAAAATGCCTCCTCCGAAGAGCATCCCCTCGATCGAAACCGGGACGCTCCTGGTCCCGTTGATGTTGCTGAAGAGAAGACGCAGATCGTTCTTCCCGAAGCACGCCGCCATGTCCTCGACGCCGTTGTGGTCGTTGTCGCCGAAGGCGAGCGATTTATCGGTGAGCGCGGAAATTTGGCCCACGGAACCCGTGCCCGGCGATTTCATGACGAGCGTCGCGGGATCGACCAGGGTCAGATTGAACGCATATCCGGTCGGCTCCACCTGGGCACACCATGTCTGCTTTCCGGAATTGAGCCGGATGGAGGGATTGCCGCCCGCCGTGAAGGCACGCGCCAGGAACTGTCCCACGACCGACACCGTCGTGGTGGCCAGGTCGCTCACGGCGCCATCCGATACAAGCAGGGCCACGCCGTACGGTCCGATCGCCGCGTACGTGTGGGCCGGAGAGGCGCCGATCCCCGTCGTTCCGTCCCCGAATGTCCACTGATACGCGAGCGCGTCGCCGTCAGGATCCGACGATCCGCTGCCGTCGAATGTCATCGGAGTGGCCACGAAAGCCGTGTACGGACCGCCAGGATTCGACCTGGGCGGCCGGTTCACGTTCCGGACCGTGATGACGGTCGTGGTGGAGTTCGTAGCCCCGTGGCCGTCATCGGCCCGGAACGTCACCGTGTATGCCCCCGCGCTCATGAAATTCGGCGTCCAGGTGAACGTGCCCGTGTTGTCCCCGTTGTCCCGGAAGGTCGCACCGGCCGGTAGCCCGGTCGCGCCCAAGGCGACCGCCAGGCCGTTTCGGTGGGCCGCCGAGACGGCGAATGTGAGGCTCTGACCTTCGTCGACACTGACGGCCGCCGGCGCATCCATGGAGATCACCGGCCGGAGCGCGAGGACGATGGAGCTGGAGATGCCGAAGATTCCGGACCCAATCGCGTAGATACCTCGACCGTCGAACGTCACTCCCTGCGATATCTCGCTCACGGCGAACGGCATCTCCGGACCGGTCGTCCACGAATTGGCGCTCGGGTCGTAGAGCTCGGTCACACGCAGGTTTCCTCCGTTGTATCCGCCGAATACCGCGATCTTGTCTCCAATCACGCCTGCCATGGCGGCTCCGCGGGCCGTGGGCATGCGTGCGCCCATGGACCACGCATTCGTCGCGATGTTGTAGATCTGCACGTCCGATCGGTGGCTGAATCCATCGGTCCCGCCGAAGACGTAGACCTTCCCCGCGTATGCGACCGTTGCGTAGTTGTCCGAAACGGCAACCGGCATCGGTGCAAGCGTCGTCCAGCGATCGACGGTCGGATCGTAAACCTCGTTCATGCTGTAGATCAGTCCCCCTCCGTAGGAGGCGCCACTCCGGCCGCCGACAGCGTAGATCTTGTTTCCCCAGCTCGCGGCGCCGACGCCGCCCCGGGCCAGGGACATGGGCGCCCGGGTTGTCCATGTCTGAGCGACAGGATCGAATTCCTCGACCTCCGCGTTCGGCCCCGTTCGCCCCCCGATCGCGTAATGCTTCCCGAATGCCTGACCTCCGGCCATTTCGGATCGAGGAACTCTTGCGGTGGGCGCCGTCGTCCCGCCGTGAGTCCATGTTCCCGACGGAATGTCATAGATCGAGAGATACGCCGTGTCGGAATAGCGGTATCCGTGGCTTACGTAGATCTTGTTCCCGATGAGGCTTGCGGCGGCCCCTTCGACGCCGGAGCCGGTCCTCGGGTCTTGCATATCGGCCAATCGTTCCCAGACCGGCTGCCCGGGAGCCGGCGGCTCCGGGACATCCGGCACCGAGAGGAAAATGAACCGCGAGTCGGAGTACACGCCGTCGGTGACGTCGATCTCGACAAAGTAGGACCCTGCGTCGTTGAACGTGGGCGCCACGTGGACGTTTCCGGTCGCCGTTCCCGAATCTGGGTCGACCGTTGTCACGCTCACGAACGATGGCGCAGACGAGCTTGAAAAGAACAACGGATCGCCATCGGCGTCCGTTGCCAGAAGTGTCTGGTTCGCGACTGTCCCCTCGGGCACGGTCATGTTGTTCGGTTGGCTCAGGATTGGAGCGTTGTTCGGCGACGTCACTGTGAGTCGGGTGAACGTGGAATCGGTCGCGCCGAACTGATCGCTCGCGTGCCATTCAATGAACCAGGTGCCGGCCGTCCCGGGCTGCAGGGTGCCGCTGATCGTCGCGGACGGGTTGATCCCGGTCGGCGTGTTGGTCGTGAACGAGAGCCCCGGAGGGAACCCGCTCGCGCCGATCGTGATGATCGAATGGGGGTCGCCGCTCCCGGCCGTGGCCGTGATCGAGACAAATTCACTCTCCAGACCGCTCGTCGAGTCAGGAGCGTTGAGGCTGATCGCGCTGACCGTCGCGGCCCGCAGCGCGGGTCTTTCGGAGAGTTGGACCGAAATTGCCTGCGCCTTCGACGGGGCCAGGGCAGCGAAGAAAACCGCAGAGAGGACGACAGGGAGAACGGAAGACAGGGGACGAAGCCTCATGAACCCCTCCTCGCGAGGAATTCCGTCACGACAACGGTACCGCGACAACGACGGAGACGAGTGCCGGGAGACGACTGCCGAGGGAGAATTTTCAGAGGATACTGGACGGAGTTTACGCCTTGTAGCCAGCGCTCGTCAAGGAGGAGTCATAACCGTGTCGGTGCCGCATCCTACGGCGGGGGCGCGGTCACGTTCCCGATCTCCCGCACCTCGACCGGGTAGCCCTCGAGCTCGCCGGGGATTCGCTGCTTGAGCTCCGGCGTGGCGCGCCCGACGTAAACGACGAGGATGGCCTGCGCGCCCCGCTTCCCCTCACCCGTGCCGGTGACGCCGGGGATCGCCATGAGCTTAGGAGTGTTTCGCCGAAGCACGTCGGCGACGTCGGGGGCCGTCATCGAGGAATCTCGCGAGAGCGCGGCGCCGGTCGGCTCATGGCTTGCGGACTGAGGGCGAGCGCAACCCGTCCCCACCATGACAGCGATGACAGCCGCTGCGAAACGGAGGACGCATTGGCACCTCTCGAGGCAAAGAGTCGGGGCGGAGCGCCATCGAGCCCCGCCCCTCCGCAACTGCATTACCCCGCTACTTGACGGTCGCGGCGAATCTCTGGAGCACCGGACCGATCGGGTTCGCGAAGCTGGCCTGCGAGCTGCCAGCGAAGCAGAGGCCGACGGGATTGGCGCCGGTCTCGGTCACCATGAGCGAGCCCGAGTCTCCGGCCCGGATGAACTGTCCCGGGGTCTGAATCTGGTTCTGGAACACCGCGGTCCCAGCCGAGTATCCAACCGTGATCGTCACGTTGATGGCCTGAATCGTCGCGTGCGTGAGGCCGGACGTGCGGCCCTGCTTCTTGACGGCGAGCCCGACCGAGGGCGAGACGACCGTGGAGGACGGATCGTATCCGCCGGCCGACACCGACGTGTAGGCGCGGCCCGGATCGGGCCGTGCGATGGCCGCGTCGATCGTGTTGTTCCCACCGAAGTTGATCGGCTGATAATCAGAAAGCGTGGCCGCGATTGGAGTCTGAGCGCACTTCGGATGTCCGTCGTACCGGCCCGGCGCGTCGATCCGCTCACCGATCGACGCCGCGTTCTCGCGGCCGAAGACGTGATTGTTGGAGAGGAAGTACTCGGTCCCGCCCTTGATGACCACGCACGACAGCGTGCCGGACGCGCACTCGTTGTCGTTGCCGGTCGATGTTCCCATCTGGAGCGTGCCGCCGCCCGGCTTCGCGTAGGCAACGACCTTTCCCGTAACGAATTCTTGTGTCGCGATCCCGTCGATAGTCTTGGGAACGCCCGCCACACCGGCGCGCTCGGTGTAAACGAGGATCACAGGCTTCCCTGCCGCGTCGGCCGAGATGCCGGTGCCGAGGATTCCGCTCTGCCGAAGCAGGGCCGGCGTCGCGCGATCTTGAGCAACCATCGCTGCCATGACGGCCGGGCTGTCCAGGCGAAGCGCTTGGGCGTCGCCCGTGCGCGACGGGCCGGTAAGCGACTCATCACGGCTACATCCGGTTGCCCACAGGATCGAGATTGCGAAAACGAGGGTGATGAAGAGTACGGGGTTGAAACGGAGCGGGCGCCTCATTCCTGCCTCCTGCGTGGACTGGGGAGTTTTCCACGTGCGCGTCGAAAGGTGCGAGGGAACCATCCCGCTCGGGTCTGGCGCGCGGCGAATGATGAAGAGCAGCGCGCATTATACCACGAAACAACTCGCGGAGGGGGTAGGATTCGAAGTGTGATCGCTATCGGGCGTGGATATTGGCGAGGAATTGAACCGGGCCGGCGAAAGCTTCTCGCCCGTTGGGTCGCCGTGGCCGCCGACCTGCTTCAAATCGTGATCTTCCCCGCCTTCTTCCCCGGCATTCTATCTCCGCTCAATGGCGTCCTCGACGTGCTGGTTGGACTCGCCATGGTCTTGATGCTGGGGTGGCACGTCGCATTTCTGCCAACAATCGTGGCGGAACTGACGCCGTTCGTGGATCTCTTCCCGACGTGGACGGTCGCGGTGCTTTACGTAACCAGGAAACGAGGCCAGTAGCGGGCGGCATTGTTGGCGGAGGGGGTAGGATTCGAACCCACGGTGCCTTGCAGCACAGCGGTTTTCAAGACCGCCGCCTTAAACCACTCGGCCACCCCTCCGCCGTTTGTCGCAGTGTAACTTATCGCCGAGTACCCGCTCGTCGTCGACGACGTTGAAGTTGTGCTCCATGCAGCCTTCGATGCCGTGGGTCTTGCGCTTGCGGACGAGGAACGCGTGGCGCCACACCTCGCGAGTGGAGCGCTCGTGCGCCCGAACCTGCTCGATGCTTCGCGGTCCGTAAGCCCGCATGGCCCTAGTGAGCAGGTGAATTTCCGAGATTCCTACTCCAAGTGTCTCCCTGCTGACACGCCCCGTCCCGAAGACTAAACTGGGCCCTATGGTCCTTTCCCCGAAAACCCGCCTAGGTACCTACGAAATCATGGCGCCCCTAGGAGCGGGGGGGATGGGCGAGGTCTATCGGGCGAAGGACCTGCGCCTGGGCCGTGACGTGGCGGTGAAGGTACTGCCCTCTGAGGTGTCCTCCTCCCCCGATCGCCTCGCCCGGTTCGAGCGCGAGGCGCGCACGGTCGCGGGTCTCAATCACCCGAACATCGTGACCATCTATTCCGTGGAGGAAGAGGACGGGATTCGTTTTCTCACGATGGAGCTCCTCGAGGGCGGTAGCCTCGCGACCCTGGTCGCGGCCGCCGGCCTCCCCTTGGCGCGTCTGCTGGACCTCGCGATTCCCCTTGCCGAAGCGCTGGCGGCGGCGCACGAGCGCGGTGTCATCCATCGGGACCTGAAGCCCGGAAACGTGATGGTGACGCACGACGGCCGGGTCAAGGTCCTGGACTACGGTCTTGCGAAGACGGCCGTCGACTCGGGGCCGAGCGAGCTAACCGCAGCCGTCTCGCGGATCGCGGCGCTCGCGGAGCCACTCTCACGCGAAGGGCAAATCCTAGGGACGGTCCCGTACATGTCGCCCGAGCAGGTTCGCGGCGAAACGGCGGACGCGCGAAGCGATCTCTTCGCGTTCGGAGTCATTCTCTACGAGCTTGCCGCGGGCCGAAGGCCTTTCGGCGGGGCGAGTCCCGTAGACGTGAGCTCGTCTATCCTGCGCGATACCCCCGTTCCTCTCACCACCCTGCGCGCCGATCTTCCCGACCGCTTCGCGCATCTCGTGGTCCGCTGCCTCGAGAAGAACCCACGCGACCGCCTGCAGACGGCGCTCGACGCGCGGAACGAGCTGAAGGCCATCCAGCGGACACTAGGCGACTCGGTCCGCCCGGCGGGCTCTCCCGCTTCGAGGACGGCGTCGATCGCGGTCCTCCCGTTCGTGAACCGTAGCCACAACGAGGAGGATGAATACTTCTCCGACGGGCTGGCCGACGAGCTTCTCAACCTGCTCGCGAAGATCCAGGGGCTCCGTGTCGCGGCGCGCGCGTCGTCGTTTCAGTAAAAGGAGAAGAAGGAAAACCTCGCCTCGATCGGCCACAAGTTGAACGTGGCGACGCTCCTCGATGGCAGCGTCCGCAAAGCGGGGAACCGCGTGCGAATCGCGGTGCAGCTGATCAACGTCTCCGACGGCTATCACCTCTGGTCGGAATCCTACGACCGGACCCTGGATGACATCTTCGCGGTGCAGGACGACATCGCGCATTCAGTGGTGAAGGAGCTACGAACGGCGCTCCTCGGCGAGACGCCGGATCCGGGCGCGATCGGACGGGTCCGGGCGGAGGTCGCGAGAGCGGCGCGAGGCCGCGGTCAGAACCCGGAAGCGCATCGCCTCGCGCTGCAGGGGCGGCACATGCTGGAGCGGCTCACGCCGGAGGACGTCCTGCGGGGCATCGGCTATCTCGAGGAAGCGCTCCGGTTGGATCCCGACAATGCCCTGGCCTGGGTGGACCTCGGCCGGGCGCACCTGAACGCGGCGGGGCACGGCTGGGAGCCTGCTCAGACTGGAGCGGAAGCCGCCCGTGAAGCGGCGCTGCGCGCGCTCTCAATCGAGCCCGACCTGCCCGAGGGGTACTTGGTGCTGGGCCGAGTCCAGCTCTACTTCGACTGGAATTGGAAGGAGGCGAAGGCCTCGTACCGGCGCGCGATGGAGCTCGCGCCCGGCAACGCGGTCGGCCGCCATGGGGTCGGGATCCTTGCCCAGAATGAGGGGCGGATCGAGGAGGCGCTCGATATCTACCGCCGGGCGGTGGAGCAGGACCCACTCAGCGCCGGGGCGTATACCCGCATCGGCATCGCTTATCTCTCGGCCGATCGCCCGGCCGAGGCAGAAGCGGCTCTACGCAAGGCGATCGAGCTCGCCCCCCAGCGGGTCACCGTGCACGCCGCCCTCGCTCATGCACTTCTCTCGCAGGGCCGTTCGAAGGAAGCACTGGAGGAAGCCGAGCGCGAAGCCGAGGGCGTCTATCGACTCCTGGCTCTCGTCGCGATCTATCACGCTCAGGGCCGGTCCGCGGATTCGGAGACGGCCCTGCGTGCGATGATCGAGCGCGAGTCCCACCATGGCGCATTCCAGATCGCTGAAGCCTACGCCGCGCGGGGGGAGGTCAACGAGGCCTTCGCGTGGCTCGAGCGCGCCCACGTCCAGCGGGATCCTGGGCTCGCGGAGATCAAGGGAGCGGTCATTATGCGAGGACTCCACAACGATCCGCGGTGGGGCGCGTTCCTGAGAAAGATGGGGTTCGAGGCGTGAGGACGCGTGACGCGGCCCGTGTGAATCCGAGCTTCGTCTCCTCGAGCGGGTCCGGAGACAGCTCCGTCGCTCCCGAGGTGCATCGTGAGGCCACACCACCGCAGCATGGAAGCCGCGTGCGGTGGCGGCAGCAGTAGCCAGAATGTCAGTTGCCGAGTCCGATTTGCTTCATGAATTCTCCGTTGTCCCAGAACAGATACTCCTCGAACATGATGCCGTCCTTGTTCCAATGGCCCAGGGTCGCCATCGGAATCCGGTACGCCTTCCCGGTTGGCTCGATGGTCTTTCCGTCAGGGAGAACCATCGGTTTGGTGAAGGTCCCCTCCAGCCAACCCGTGACCGCTGTCCACTGTCCGTCCTGAGTACCGAATCGGACCGGGTGCTCCGTGATCCGATTGTCGGGTGCGAACGTCCACATGTACTTCAGATCTTCGATGTGCTTCTCGATTCCCTGCGTCGTGTGGCCATCTGGCCAGTGAACGATCACGTCCTTCGTATGGGACTTGTGGAGGTCCTGCCACTGCTGGTTCGTGTAGACGCGGAAGTCGAGGTCGTCAAAGTTTGCCAGATTCTTCGCCAGTACGGTCGGCATGCCCGGAACCTTAGGGGTTGAATTGCCTACCTTGGTACTGGGCCACTTGTCGTTCTCGGCCGCGCCTACTTGGGCAGTACCAAACACGAGCGCAGCAAGGATCCCACTGAGCGCAAAGTTGTAGACGCGTATCTTGGTCATGATCGACTCCTTTCTTCGATCGTTTGCGACCGATAGACCAACCACCCGCCAAAGATGACGGACGGCTCCCGCCATTTCGGCTCCCTCGCCACTCCCGTTCCGGTATTGCGCGCCAAGGACACTATCGTGACGACCTCACGGGACGAGACTCTTCGCTCCGGCGGCCGCTTCCTTCAGGATCGGGAGGGAGATAACGACTCGAACGGTACTCCAGCAAGGAGTGCCTTACCAGGCCGCTGTACCCACTCTCGCAAACCAAACGCAGATCTCGAATCTGCAGACTAAGCCCACTGGTCTGCGCCGATGGGTAAGCGGCGCTTTGAGCTCCTGGGGGGGTGAGTTCCATGTCGGTCGCCGGTGCGGAGCGCGCGCGCCGTGCCTAATCAGCGGTCGATGACGGCCATGTTCGCTTCGTTATGGCGTTCGCCGGCGGCCGGCGTGAGGTGGTTCAGCCGTTCGACTTGCCCAGCGCTCAGCTCGATGCGGTCGGCGGCTGTGTTCTCCTCGACGCGTGCGACCCGCTTGGTGCCGGGAATCGGCGCGACGTCATCGCCCTGCGCGAGCAGCCAGGCCAGTGCGATTTGTGCCGGTGTTGCACCCGCCTCCGCGGCAACCGCCCGGACTTCGTCGACGATGCGCAGGTTGCGCTGGAAGTTCTCGCCGGTGAAGCGCGGATTGGTCTTTCGCCAGTCGCCGTCGGAGAGCTGCTCTAGCGAGCGAATGTCGCCAGTGAGGAAGCCGTGGCCGAGCGGCGAGTAGGGAACGAATCCGATGCCCAGCTGGCGCAGCAGCGGCAGCAATTCCGCCTCTGGGTCACGGGTCCACAAGGAGTACTCGGTCTGCAACGCGGCGACCGGATGTACAGCGTGGGCGCGGCGGATCGTGTCGGGGCCGGCCTCCGATAATCCAATGTTCCGGACTTTCCCCTCGGCGACTAGTTCGGCCAGGGCGCCGACAGTGTCCTCGATGGGAGTGCTCGGGTCGACCCGGTGCTGGTAGTACAGGTCGATGTGGTCCGTGCCCAGCCGCTTCAGTGACCCATCGACCGCGACGCGGATGTTCGCAGGGCTGCTGTCGAGCACGCCGGGGCCGCCGCTTAAGTGCGAGACAAAGCCGAATTTCGTGGCCAACACCACTTGGTCGCGCCGGTCCTTGATGGCCCGGCCGACGAGTTCCTCGTTGGTGTAGGGACCGTAGATCTCGGCGGTGTCGAGGTGTGTGAC
>Ga0066709_100000339_pt1 | contig 23622 bp, 20 predicted proteins | sample GraSoiAngelo_158_FD_79665 | JGI IMG/M metagenome (GOLD analysis project Ga0066709, IMG submission 79665) | Grasslands soil microbial communities from the Angelo Coastal Reserve, California, USA - 14_1009_16_30cm | ecosystem: Environmental > Terrestrial > Soil > Grasslands | place: USA...
GCCGACGAGCCCCGCCAGGCCCCCCAGGGACTCGCGGTGCTTCTCGCCGCTGACAGCACTGCCCCGACGAACGCCTCCGGCCCCCCGAGTCCCCCGCCGCGCCCCCCCCCTCCCCCTCCCCCTCCTTGCGGTCCTCCCCCGCCGACGGTGCCGATGACGACGAAGTCTGCCCCTGCCTGCCGCGCGGCGCGCGCCAGCGCCGGCGTGCGAATGCCGCCCCCGACGAACAGCGCGCACTTCGGCACGGCCGCGCGGCACGCACGAATCACCTCCGGTGAGACCGGCCGCTCGGCGCCGCTGCCGGCGTCGAGATAGACCGCCTGCATCCCGATCAGATTGGCGGCGGTCGCGTGGGCGGCGGCCAGCTCGGGCTTATCGGCAGGGAGTGGCCGCGTCTGGCTCACCGACTCCACGCTCGTTACCCGCCCGCCGTCGATGAGGATGTAGGCGGTCGACAGCGTCGGGACCGGATGTTGCCGCAAAAACGGCACCGCGCGCACGTGCTCCTCGATCAGATACTGCGGATTGCGGCCCGACACGAGCGACAGGAAGAGCACCAGATCCACTTGATCGGTGAGCTGCATGGCCGATCCGGGAAACAGCGCCACCGGTATGCCGGGCGCGTTGGCCCGCAGCGCCCGCGCCACGTCGTGGGTCTGGGCGGCGCCGTCGAATGACGAGCCGATCAGCAGCCCACGCACACCCGCCGCTTTTGCCGCGCGTGCAATGCGTTCCGCCTCCGCGCCGCTGGTGCGGACCGGATCCACGAGCACGAGCAAACCCTGACCATCAAGTCTCATCTTCGGCCTGAGCCTCGAAAGCGTAGGTGGCGAATGCGTCCGCCGCGAGCAGATCGAGCGCCAACTCGCGGCCTCCCGCTGGTTGCGATGTTACCCCGTCCAGCAATTCCTGACCCAGGCGCGCGAGGTGCGCCGCGAGCCCGCCGGGCGCGTCGTGCACGGCGCGGCGCAGACGGTCGCGCAGTGTGGCCGGCGGCACGGGGCGGCGCGTGTCGAGCCACGCCAACACCTGGTCGCGGGTCATCGCGACGATGCCAACTCCCGAACGATGTCCGGCGTGCGCGCGCGTGCCTCGCCCAGCTTGGTGGCGTCCCCGACACCGGCGGACGCAAAATGGGGCCGCCCGCCGCCCTTCCCGCCCGTCGTGGACGCGATGGCATTGGCGATGTCACCCGCTTTGATGCCCTTGGAGACCAGATCGTCCGTAACGGCCACGTGGATCCCGGCTCGCTCGCCTTTTATGAACAGCACGGAAATAGCGCGCTTATGCTTCGCGCGGAAGCCATCCATGATCGCGGCGATTTGGCCGCGGTCGTCGAGCTCGGACTCGTCGATATAGAGCTCCACATCCCCGATGCGTTCCACGTTTCCCGTTTCCCGTGTCCCGCCTCCCGATTTCAGCAGCTCCTGAACCCGCCGTTCGAGCTTCCGGTTCTCCTCCAGCATCGCTTCGATGCGGCGCGCCAGATGCTCGGGCTGCGTCTTGAGCAGTCCCGCGGCTTCGGACAGGCGGCCCTGCTGCTCGAGCGCGTAACGGTAGGCCGTGGGACCGGTGAGCGCCTCGATGCGGCGCACGCCCGCAGCAGCGCCGGTCTCGTGCGTGAAGCGAAACAGCGCGATCTGTCCCGTCGAGCCGACGTGGGTACCGCCGCACAGCTCGAGCGACACGCCGGGAACGTCCACCACCCGTACCACGTCGCCGTATTTCTCGCCAAACAACGCCATGGCGCCCGCCGCCACCGCGTCTTTGTACGCCATCTGTCGGGTCTCGATCGGGAGATTCTCCCACACGTGCGCGTTCACCTCGGCCTCGATGACGCCGAGCTGATCACGCTTGATGGGACCGGGATGGCTGAAGTCGAACCGCAGCCGCTCGGGCGCGACGACCGATCCGGCCTGGCGCACGTGCGGGCCCAGAATCTTCCGCAGCGCCGCATGCACGAGATGCGTCGCGGTGTGATTGCGCTCGATATTGCGGCGCCGCGCCTCGTTGACCTGCGCGAGCGCGGGCGTCGGCTCGAACGTCTCGCCGAACGTGCCGACGACGGCGTTCCTGCCGTCCACCTTCTCGACGCCTGCAACGGTCAACTCCCACCCGTCCCCTTGGACCACACCGGTGTCGCTGACCTGGCCGCCCGACTCGGCGTAGAACGGATTCTCCTCGAGGATCAGCTCGAGTTGATCACCGGTCTGCCGAAATGCGATCGGTTCGGTCTCGGCCTTGGTGGCCTCGTACCCGATCCACTTCTGCTTGCCCTTCTTCTTTAACTCAACCCATTCGCCGCCCCTTTGCCGCCCTTCGCCGCCCCCCGCCGCCGCCGCCTTCCTCGCCGCCCTGGATCGCCGCCGCTGTTGCCCCAGCGCCTGCTCGAATCCCTCGACGTCCACCGTATGCCCATGCTCGGCGGCGATCATCTGCGTCAGATCGAGCGGGAAGCCGTAGGTATCGTACAGCTTGAACGCATCGTCGCCCGAAATAACCGGCTGGTGACGCAACTCCTCCATCCGCGTGAGTCCGCCTTCGATAGTCTCGAGAAAGCGCTCCTCTTCGGCGCGGGTGACCCGCTCGATGTGCTGCTCCTTCGACCCGAGCTCCGGGTAGACGTCCCCCATCGCGCCCGTGACCGACCGCGTGAGCGGCGCCAGCGTCGGCTCGCGCCGGCCCAGAAGCCAGGCGTGGCGCACAGCCCGCCGCAGGATGCGCCGCAGGACGTAGCCGCGCCCTTCGTTCGACGGGTAGACGCCGTCGGCGAGCAGAAACGCGACGGCGCGCGCATGGTCGGCGAGCACGCGGTAGGGCGCGCCGGAGGGACCGCGATCGTAGGGCCGCCCCACAATCTCGACGGCCTGCGCGATGATCGGCTGAAACAGATCGGTGTCGAAATTCGAGGGCACGTTTTGCATGACGGAGGCGATGCGCTCGAGCCCGGCCCCGGTATCGACCGAGGGTTTCGGGAGATTCTTCCGCGAGCCGTCGGGCTGCAGGTCGTACTGCATGAAGACGAGGTTCCAGATCTCGAGCTGCTTGCCCTCCTCGTTCAGGCGCACGAACTCGTCCGTCGTGAGCTCACCCTTGCCGCGCTCGTTCTTGGGTCGCAGGTCGACGTTCAGCTCGGTGTTCGGGCCGGCGGGGCCGGTATCGGCCATCTGCCAGAAGTTGTCTTTGTCGCCGAGGCCGAAGATTCGGGCTTCCGAGATCCCGGTGATCTGGCGCCACAGCTTGCGCGCTTCATCGTCGGAATGGTGCACCGTGACATACAGGCGGTCCGGATCGATGCCGAGCCACTGGCTGCTCGTCACCCACTCCCAGGCGTACTCGATCGCTTCCTTTTTGAAGTAGTCGCCGAAGGAGAAGTTGCCGAGCATCTCGAAGAAGGTGTGGTGCCGTGCGGTATGGCCGACCTGCTCGAGGTCGTTGTGTTTCCCCCCCGCCCGGACGCACTTCTGGCAGGTTACGGCTCGCGCGTAGTCGCGGCGTTCCAAGCCCTGAAACACCCGCTTGAACTGCACCATCCCGGCGTTGGTGAAGAGCAGCGTGGGGTCGTCTGCGGGGACAAGGGAGGAGCTCGGCACCTCCTGGTGGGAGCGAGGCGGTGCCCTGAAGTAGTCGATGAACTTGCGGCGGATGTCGGCGGACTTCATGCAGGTAAAATATAGTGCAACTAGGAGTTAAGGGATTCGACCACCTCCCGTACGTCCCCGCCGTTGAACCCTCGCCGTACCAAGAACGCCACCAGCCTTCGCTTCCTCACCGCCGCCGGCAGCCCCGATAGCTGCCGAGCCCGCTTCTCGGCCAGCGCCCGCACCGCTTCGGTCGGATCGACTCCTTCCGCCGCCAGCGACGTGCGCACCGCGTCTTCGGCAACGCGTCGATCGACGCCCTGGGCCTGGAGATCGCGCGCCAATCGCGACGGCCCGCGCCCGCGCCGAGCTTTGGCTGCCGCGTAGTCCACCGCGAAGCGAGCGTCGTCGATCAGGCCGGCGGAGCGCAACCGATCCAGAGCGGCATCGACGGCGGCGGGGGGATGTTGTTTCTGCAGCAGCCGGCGCCGCAGGTCACCGCGCGCGTGCGCACGCCGGGCCACGGCGCGCAGCGCGGCGCGATGGGCGGCTTCGACATCGGCGAGCTCCTGCAGCCGGGCGAATATGACGGCGGGAATCTCCGCGCCAATCCGCAGTTCAAGATCTGCAAGATCTGTGGCCCGGAGGGACGCAAATCGCCCCCGATCCACGTCGACCAGCCTGTAGTCTGGGCGGTGTGGATCGGGGGCGAGTCCGGTGAGAATCACTCTTCGCTCGCGGGCGTATCCTCGTCGGCGACTGTTCCCCCTGCACCCGGTTCCACAGTACTGACGCCGAGGTGCTGCTTCACGCGTGCCTCGACTTCGGCCGACATGTCCGGGTGGTCCTTCAGGTACAACTTGGCGTTCTCACGCCCCTGTCCGATTCGCTCCTTGCCGTACGAGTACCACGCGCCTGACTTCTCGATGATGCCGGCCTCCGCCGCGATATCCACGAGCAGCGACTCGTGGCTGATCCCTTCGTCGAACATGATGTCGAACTCCGCCTGGCGGAACGGCGGTGCCACCTTGTTCTTCACCACCTTCACGCGCACATGATTGCCGATCACCACTTCGCGATCCTTGACCGGCGCGATGCGACGCATGTCGAGCCGCACCGACGCGTAGAACTTCAGCGCCCGGCCGCCGCTCGTCGTCTCGGGGTTGCCGAACATGACCCCGATCTTCTCACGCAGCTGATTGATGAAGATGACCGAGGTACGTGAGCGGTTGATCGCGCCGGCGAGCTTGCGCAGCGCCTGACTCATGAGCCGAGCCTGCAGACCCGGGAGTGAGTCGCCCATTTCCCCTTCGATTTCAGCTTTGGGCACGAGGGCCGCCACCGAATCGACGACCACGACGTCCACCGCACCCGAGCGCACCAGGATCTCGCAGATCTCGAGACCCTGTTCGCCTGTGTCCGGCTGGGAGACGAGCAGATTCTCGATGTCCACGCCCAGCTTCTTGGCGTACTCGACATCGAGGGCGTGCTCGGCGTCGATGTAGGCGGCCGCACCGCCCTCTCGTTGCGCGTGCGCGACGACGTGCAGGGCCAGGGTCGTCTTGCCGCTCGACTCGGGGCCGAAGATCTCCGTCACCCGGCCGCGGGGGATGCCGCCGATCCCGATCGCCGCGTCGAGATTGATGGCGCCGGTCGATATCCCGGCAATGCGCACCTGCGGTGTGTCGGCGCCCATCCGCATGATGGACCCCTTCCCGCAGGTCTTCTCGATTTGCGTGATCGCGAGATTCAGTGCCTTGCGGCGGTCGTCCGTGAGGGAGGGAACGGAGGACTTGGCCGGTTGCTGTTCTGCCATGGTTGACCTCGACATAAGGTGGCGAGCCTCCTGGTTGAGGCCCGAATATATACCGAAACAGATGTCACCGCCATCCGGGACGGAAGGCGTCTTCCAGATGCTCTAACTTGTTGTCGACAATAGCTATACAGTCGAAGCGATAGACGTCGGAACGCTGCCCATAACGGTCCATCCACACGCGCGCCACTTTCACGATTTCTCTCCGCTTGGCGCCCGTCACCGCTTCGAACGGACTCCCGAACGCGGTGCCCCGCCGGGTTTTGACTTCGACGAAGGCCACCAGATGACCACGCCGGGCGATCAGGTCCACCTCGATGCGGCCGACGCGAAAGCGATGCGCAACGACCTCCCAGCCGCGGGCTTGGAGATAACGGATCGCCTGCTCTTCACCGGCAAGGCCGCGCTGGTGGCGCGCGTCGGACCAGTCCGCTGGATCGCTATGGATGCCGCTCGACACGCTGAGAAGGTATCGGTCCTCCGGACGCTCCCATAACCCGATTGCCGCACGCCTCATCATTTAGCTGCTCGAATTTGCGCCCTCCCGGCCGGTGAGATCGTCGAGTTCTTCCAGTCCTACCAGCACATCCCGGGGTTTGGAGCCATTGGCGGGGCCGAGGACGCCCGCGAGCTCCAGTTGATCGATGATGCGGGCCGCCCGTCCGTACCCAATGCTCATCCGGCGCTGCAACAACGACGTAGATCCGAGTTGGTTTTGGATACAAACTTCCGCGGCGTGCCGAAAGAGAGGATCGCGTTCCCCGGCTCCCGGCTCCTGACTCCCGCCTCCTTCTCCCTCCTTCTCCGCCTTCTCGAGCGCCGCAACTTGCTCGTCGATCGACGTTCCAGGCGCGGCGACGGCCGCCGCGGCGTGCGCCTTGTACCACTCCATCAGCTTCTCCGTCTCGTCGGTCGAAATGAACGCGCCCTGCACACGCATCGGCTCGCTCTTGCCGGGCGGCAGGAACAGCATGTCGCCGTTGCCGAGCAACGTTTCGGCGCCGTTTTGATCCAGAATCGTGCGGCTGTCGACTTTTGCCGAAACGCGAAATGCGATCCGGCACGGGAAGTTTGCCTTGATCAATCCCGTGATCACGTTCACCGACGGCCGCTGCGTCGCGAGCATCAGGTGGATGCCGATCGCGCGCGCTTTCTGGGCGAGCACCGCGAGCGGCGTTTCGATTTCGCCCTGCACGGTGAGCATGAGATCGGCCAGCTCGTCCACGATCAGCACGATGTACGCGAGAATGCCGCCGCTGTACACGGCATCGAACGGCAGCTCTTTCTGAATGCCGGCTTGCGTGGCCAGCGTTTCACGCGGCCCTTTCAGCGGTGCCTTCGTCTCGACCTTCTTGTTGAAGTCCGTGATGTTGCGCGCGTGATTGGCGTGCAGCAACCGGTAGCGCCGCTCCATTTCCCACACCGCCCATTTCAGCACGTTCGCCGCTTTGTGATGGCTCGTCACCACGGGAAGACCGAGGTGCGGCAGCGCGCTGTACATCGACAGCTCGACCATTTTCGGATCGATCATCAGCAGTTTCAGCTTGTCGGGCCCATGGGCATAGACCAGGCTCGTGATGATCGCGTTGATGCACACCGATTTTCCCGACCCGGTCGCGCCGGCGATGAGGAGGTGCGGCATCTTTGTCAGGTCGTCGACGACTTCATCGCCTTCCAGGTTGCGGCCGAGGACGACCGGCAGCACGCGCGCCGCGCGCCGGAATTCCGCGCTGTCGATGAGATCGCGCACGTGGACCAGCCGGGGTGTCGGATTCGGCACCTCGATCCCGATCGCCGCCTTCCCCGGAATCGGCGCGACGATCCGCAGCGATTGCGCGCGCATCGCGAGCGCGAGATCGTCGGCGAGTGAGGACACGCGCCCCACCTTGACGCCGCGTCCCGGCTCGAGCTCGAACCGCGTCACGACCGGACCCACGGTCTTGTTGATGATCTGCGCGCCCACGCGGAACGTCTCGAGCGTCGTGACGAGCCGCCGGCCCATGTCCTCGATCTGCGCCGCGTCGGCGTCTTCGACCGCGAGCGGACCCTCGGTTAACAACTCGATGGGAGGGATCTGCGAGCCCGGAGGAGGTGGTGGAGACTTTGGGGACGGTGCGGGCTTTACCTTCGTGCGCTGTGCGCCGTACGCCGGACGCCGGACTGCAGTATCGGAGACCCTACGATCGTCGGATGGCATGTCTTCCGGCGCACTGCGCACGGCGGACGGCGCACGCTCTTTTGCCGGAGCCCTAGCACGCGCGCGGAGTAGTGTCAACGGATGCCAGCCGATAGTCAGCGCGCCGACGGCGGACAGAGCGAAGACACCGGCAAGCACAGCTCCTGCCGTTCCGATCGCGCCTTGCACACCGTTCGCCAGGAATCCGGGAAAGAGCCCGACGAGCCGCTCGCTGCGCGTCCAGTTCGTGTAGTCGGGTGGGAACGTCGGCCCGATGGCGAGCGCAATACCATACGGAATGAGGAGAACGAGACCGGTGCCGAGCACGGCTGCCCGCTCCCAGGACAGCGCGCCGAGTCGCTCGAACGCGGCGAGCGCCCAGCCCACGCCGAGGATGGGCACGACGATCGCGCCGACGCCGAACAGCTGCCACAGCGCGTTGCCGATCGTCCGTCCCCAGCTTCCCGTCAACGCCACCGGCAGCAGCGTCAGCCCGAGGAAGAACCCCACCAGCAGGGCCGCGATGCCGACGAGCTCCTGTCGAGCTTTGGGATTCATGCCGCGATGCGGCGATCCGCGTAGACGGGGACGATCGAGAGCCGGTCGGGATTAGCGCAGAACTTCACGTCATCCCCGAGGCCCGCCTCGCCGAGCATGCGCGCGGCATCACTCGCGCCGAGCGCGTCCTGCCAGCCGCCCAGCGCCGCGAGGTCGAGCGAGACCTGTGCGGCGTCGTTGAGGGCGAGCTTTTTCGGCGGCACGCCCTTCTTCACCGCCTTGATCAGGCGGCCGGCGGTGTAGGCGTCCTCGAGCGCGAACTGCTTATCGCGCCCCGCGCAAATGATGACGAGATCGCCGCGCTCGGTGAACAGCCCGCGGGCGCGCTCGGCCACGGCGCTGAAGTTCAAGGCTGCGGCGACCAGCACCGGATCCCCGCCTTGTGCCGCCAGCAGGGCGGGTGTGCCGTTGGTCGTGGCCAAAAACAGCGTCTTCCCGCCCACGGCTTCCTTCGTCATCTCCCGTGGCGAATTCCCCAGGCTGAATCCCTCGATCTTCAGCAGGCGCCGCTCGCCCGCGAGGACGATCCCGTTCTTCTCCAGGTTCGCGGTGAGGCGCACGACCTCGTCCGAGCTGGCGGCGGGGACGATGGCCTTCGCCCCGGCCGCGAGCGCGGTCACGATCGTGCTGGTCGCCCGCAGCACGTCAATGACGACGACCGCTCGGCCCGTCAGATCTCCCGCATTGAGGCCGAGTGGGGTGTAGTAGACGTCGATCTTCATGTTTGATCTTTGAGGAGCTGCGGCTCGCGCTCGAGGAATTTCGTGTCGACCTTGCCCGCGACGAAGTCCGGGTGCCGCATGACCCGGCCCAGAAACGGAATCGTCGTAGTCACGCCCTCAATGATAAACGAGTCGAGTGCCTGGCGCATGCGGGCGAGCGCCTCCGTCCGCGTGTTGCCGTGCACGATCACCTTGGCGAGCAGCGAGTCGTAGTAGGGCGGGACGGTATAGCCCGCGTAGATGTGCGTGTCCACCCGCACGCCCGGGCCGCCGGGCGGATGGTAGGCGGTGATCAAGCCCGGCGCGGGTTGGAAATTCCGGCTCGGATCCTCGGCATTGACGCGGCACTCGATGGCGTGCCCCCGCAGCCGGTTGCCGTTCATCACGAAGGACAGCGGGGCACCCGCCGCGACCACGATCTGCTCCTTCACGAGATCGAAGTTCGTGCACATCTCAGTCACCGGATGCTCGACCTGGATGCGGGTGTTCATCTCCATAAAATAGAAAGCGCCGTCCGCGTCGAGGAGAAACTCGATCGTTCCCGCGCCCACGTAGCCGATCGACTCGGCCAGCTTCACGGCCGCGTCGCCGATATCCTCGCGCAGCGTCTGATCCACCGCGGGCGACGGCGCCTCCTCCACCAGCTTCTGGTGACGGCGCTGTACCGAGCAGTCGCGCTCGCACAAATGCATCACCTTGCCGTGCGTGTCCCCCATGATCTGAATCTCGATGTGGCGCGGCCGGGCGAGGTACTTCTCGATGTAGACCTCGTCGGAGTTGAAGGCCGCGAGCGCTTCCTGCTTGGCGAGCGTAAACGACTGCGCGAATTGATCGGCATCGTTGGCGACGCGCATCCCCTTCCCTCCGCCACCGGCCGCCGCCTTGATGATGACCGGGAATCCGATGTCCTCGGCCACCTTCTGGCCTTCCTCGAGCGACTCGACCGGACCAGGGGAACCGGGCACCGTCGACACGCCCTGCGCTTTCGCGAGCTTCCGCGCCGCCGCCTTGTCGCCCATCTGCCGGATCTGGTCCGGCGTCGGCCCGATGAAGGTGATGTTGGAGGCGCTGACTTTTTCGGCGAACTCGGGGTTTTCGGCGAGGAAGCCGTAGCCGGGGTGGATGGCGTCGGCCCCGGTGATTTCGGCCGCCGCGATCAGTCTGGGGATGTTGAGATAACTGTCGCGGCTCGGCGCGCGGCCGATGCAAACGTCGTCGTCGGCGAAGCGGACGTGCAGCGACTCCCGGTCCGCCTCCGAATACACCGCCACCGTCTCGACGCCCAGCTCCTTGCACGCGCGGATCACCCGCAGGGCGATCTCCCCGCGGTTCGCGATCAGCACTTTCTTGAACATTACGGCGTAAGCTCGATCGCCCCGGCCGCGTCGGAGCCACCCAGCCGGTTCCCGGACGAATCCACGCCCGACACCTTCAGGGCGAACTCGCTCGGGTTCGTCGCGTAGAAAATCGCGCTCTCGTAGCTGATGACGCCCTGCTGGTACCAGTGGAACAGCGACTGGTCGAAGCTCTGCATGCCGTACTGCACCGAGCCTTGGGCGATGAGATCGGGAATGTTGAGCTGCTTGGACAGATCCCGGATGTTGTCGGCCACGGCGGCCGTATTGATCAGTACCTCGGCGGCCGGGACGCGGCCGCGGCCGTCCTTGCGCGGCACCAGTCGCAGCGAGACGATCGCCTGCAGCGCGGTGGACAGGAGGTGCCGAATCTCGTCGTGCTGGTGCGGCGGGAAAAACGAGATCACGCGGCTCACCGTCTGCGTCGCATCGGTCGTGTGCAGCGTCGAGAACACCATGTGACCCGTATCCGCCGCCTTGAGGGCGGTGTCGAGCGTCTCCATGTCGCGGATCTCGCCGATCAGGATCAGATCGGGATCCTGCCGTAGCACGTGCCGGAGCGCGGAGTTGAACGTGAGGGTGTCGTTGCCGACCTCGCGCTGCGAGATGTTGGCGTGCTGGTCGCGATGCAGGAACTCGATCGGGTCCTCGATCGTGATGATGTTCACGCGCCGGTTCGTGTTCACGTGGTTGATCATCGCGGCGAGCGCCGTCGATTTCCCCGACCCCGTCACGCCCGTCACCAGGACCAGGCCGCGCGGCTTGAGCGCGATTTCCTCCAGCACGCCCGGAAGATTCAGCTCGCGGATCTGCTTGACCTCGTACGGAATCGCCCGGAACGCGAACGCCACCGTGCCGCGCTGCTGATAGACGTTCGTCCGGAACCGGCCGACGCCCGGCACGCCGATCGCGAAGTCCGCCTCCTTATGCTCGGCGAACTCCTTGACCTGCCGCGGCGTCATGATCTGCTCAGCGAGCGACTTGAGCTCCTCCGGCTTGAGTGGCGCGGTATCGAGCGCGACCAGGTCGCCGTTCACGCGGATGGTCGCGGGACGCCCGACTTTCAGCAGCAAGTCGGAGCCGTTGCGCTGTACCATGTGCGTGATTGCTTGTTTGAAGTTGAATGCCGGCAGATTGCTCTGCGTCGCCTCACCCATGCGGATCCACCCGGAAAAGGACCTGGCCGAACTCCACCGGTTGCGCGTTCTGCGCGGTGACTTCCCGAACGACGCCGCCGACCTCGGACTCGATTTCGTTCATGATCTTCATCGCTTCGATGATGCAGACCACCTGCCCTACGTTCACCCGCGACCCGACCTTCACGTACGGCTGCGCGGCAGGCTCGGGCGACTGGTAGAACGTCCCCACCATCGGGGACTTGATCTCGAGGAGCTGGGGGCCGGCAGAGGGAGCAGGAGCGGTTGGAGCGGAGCCTGGAGGCGGGGCGCCGGGTGCTGCAGCGGGGTGCGAGACGACCACATGGGCTCCCCCCGCCAGTCCCCCGCCGATCGTATTCCCGTGGCCCGCCTTCGAAACCCGCACCGACGACCACGCCCCGAACAGACCGCGACGGATCTCGATCGCCCCCACCTCGGGGGCGTCCTTCAAGATCTGCACGATCTGGGCGATGATGTCGAGCTTCATACCGTGAAGATACCCCCCAAGAGGCCCTACACCAGTTCCAGGAGATCCGTACAGCCGTCCGTCAACAGCACGGGCCCATCGACCGACAAATGCACGTCGTCTTCGATCCGCACGCCGCCCCGTCCCGCGACGTAGACGCCCGGCTCGATCGTCACGACGGCGTCCTCGGGCAGTGCGTCGGGCGCAGTGCGCGCGAGCCGCGGAGCTTCGTGCACCTCGAGACCGAGGCCGTGCCCCGTCGAATGCCCGAACGCGGCGCCGAAGCCGCGTGCTTCGATCGGTTCGCGCGCGAGTGCGTCCGCGTCCCGCCCGCTCATGCCGGCGCGCACACCTTCGCGTGCGCGCCGCTGCGCCTCCTGCACCAGGCCGTACAGCGCGCGTTGCGACTCATCGGCCCGCGCGCCGACCACGACCGTGCGCGTCATGTCGGCGCAGTACCCGTCGACAACGGCGCCGAAGTCTAGCAGCAGCCACTCGCCCGCCGCCACCGTGCGGCGGCTTGTGAGCGCGTGCGGGAGCGCGCTCCGCGGCCCGCTCGCCACGATCACGGGGAACGGGTGCGCCTCGCTGCCGCGCCGCCGCAGCGCCCGTTCGAGGTCCCCCGCGATCTCGAGCTCCGACTGCCCCGCCCGCACCGTCTCCAGCGTATCGCGCAGCGCCGCCGTCGCGAGCGTCGCAGCGGCACGAATGGCGGCCACTTCCCCCGCGTCCTTGCGTACCCGCAGCCGCTCGACCAGCTCGCCGGCGGGCTTCCAGCGCCACGCCGTGCCGGGTCCCGTCGAAAACCGCTCCGCATCCTTCACGCTTATCGCATGCGCTTCGAAACCGATCGACCCCCCAGGCCCCAGCCCCGAAACCCCAGCCCCGAGCTCCTTGAGCAGCCGATCCCAGACACTCGTCCCTTCGATTTCGACGCGCGCCACCGAGCCGGACTGCTGCCGCGCTTGCTCGTCGTAGCGGAAATCGGTGACCAGCAGGGCCTCGCCCCGGGTCACTACCGCCACGCCCGCTGATCCGCTGAATCCCGTCAAATACCGGATGTTCGGCCGCGACGTCACGAGCAGCGCGTCCAAGCCCTCGGCATCGAGTATTGCCGCCAGCGCCGCCTGTCGCTCGGCGCGCCTATCGCGACTCGAGGTACCTGGCAAGCGCTTCGAATCCCAGCCGATAACTGTCGGCGCCGAATCCCGTCACTACGCCAACGGCAAGATCCGCGAGCAACGAGCGCCGCCGCTCCGGCTCGCGGGCGAAGATGTTGGAGAGATGCACTTCCACAAACGGCACGCGCACCGCGAGCAACGCGTCGCGCACGGCCAGACTGGTATGCGTAAACGCCGCGGCATTGATCAGCGCGCCATCGGCACGGCCTTTCAGCCCCTGAATCGCTTCCACCAGCTCGCCTTCATGATTCGTCTGAATCCAGGTGCACTCGACACCCAGCGTGCGCGCGCGCTCTTTCGTGGCGCGCTCGATGTCCGCCAGACTCGTGCGGCCGTAAATCTCAGGCTCACGCTCTCCCAACAGATTCAGATTGGGGCCATTCAGCACGGCGATGTGGCGAGACACTAGGACTTGAGCTTCTTCAACCACTGCTGGAACTGATCGGCTTCCACCTCGTCTTCGGGCGGACGCTGTGTCCGGCCGGACGAACGGCTCGCGCCGGGGGTCTTGGACGACGCCGGGTCGGCGCCGCCGCCTTCACTCGTAGCGCCCGGCGCGCCCGGCTTCCCGCCGGCGAAGAATTCGTCGAACGAGAAGCCTCCCGTCTTGGCTTGAGAGGATGAAGCGGGTGAAGGCGGTTCGATTGGGTGCGCGTTCCCGCGCCGTCCCGCCTCCTCGCCAAAGACGGAGTCGAGCGAGATATGGTCGTTCGCCGGACGCGACGGTTCGCCGGGGGGCCCCCCCCCCGCACCCGCCGCGTCGAACGCTGCGGCGAGCGTACCCTGGTCCGCCGGAGCGGGCGGACTGGCGCCCGCCCCGCGTCCCGCCCAGATGCCCTTCAGAAAGGCCTGCGCCGAAACGCCGGATTTCTTTCTGCCGCCGGAGGACAACTGTTCGACCTTGCTCCTCAGTTTCGCGTCGCTGGGACGCTGCGCGAGCAGCGCCTGATAGACGCGGAGCGCGTCCTGTTGATGGCCCTGCTTGAGGTACAGCTCCGCCATCGTTTCCGTGAGCACGGGCTCCGCTCGTGACAGCGTCGCCGTGTCCGCTGCCCCGTCATCATCCGACAGGGCGACCGCCGCAGGCACACGCGACGGCGGTGGGGCTGGTGGAGGTGCCGGAGGCGGCGGAGGCTGTGGCGGAGGCGGTGGCGAGGGAGCGGCCGCTCTGAGGGGGGCGAGGATGTCGTCGTCCGGCATGATGAGCGGCAGATCGACCTGCGGCAGCGCTTCATCCAGGTCTGGTCCGGACTCCGAGGTCGGTTCCCGCGCATCGAGCTTGAACATCCCGCTGCCTTCGTACTGCGTGCGCGCCAGACCCTCGATCTCGACCTGCTCGATCTGCTGCGCGTTCAGCTCGACGTCTTCCTGAACCTCCAGGCCGTCCGCTTTTGCGGCGGCGTGGGCGTTGGGATTGAAGCTGATGGGGTTTTCAAAGTTCTCGACTTCCGGTATGGACGCCGAAGGCCGCGACGGCCGCTTCAGCGTGACCGGCTCGGGAGTCTCGTGCTCGACCGCGAAATCCGGCTTGGTCATCGGGGTCGTAGCGGCAGCCTTCCGCTTGGCTCGCGCCAGCGCTTCGGCTGCGTCCCCATTCATGGGGTCGGCGTTCAACAGCCGGGACAGCCACTCGACTTCTTCTGCGTACTTCCCCGTCCGCTCGGCGAGTTCGGCGAGGCCGCGCAACGCGATGATGTTTTCTCGGTCCAGATCCAGGACCTGCGTGAAGACACCGTGCGCACCGGCCTCGTCCTTCTTGTCGACGAGGCAGCGGGCGTAGACGATGTAAGCGCTGACGTAGTCGGGGTGCAGCTTGAGACCGTTCTGACAGAGATCGATCGCGTTATCTATAAGTCCTGCTTTACGATAGGCGTCCGCCAAGGGGGCAAAGTTTCTGCCCTTGGGGTTATCCCGAAAACGCGCTTCGAGCTTGTCGATCTCACTGGTATAGGCCACGGCCCCCCCGGCCTAAGTCTATGTGGGAATTGGGCGAAGATAGTGTTGGGCCTGCGCCGCTGTCAAATGACCCGTGCACCTGTGCGCTTGAGTTTGTGCGTTGTCGTTTTTAGACTTATGCCCCTTCAGCCCTCCTCTCTTCAACGGAGTTCGAGAGTCGCCATGCTGCGCACGATGCGCGCCAACGCCAAGTGGATCTTTTACATCCTCGCCGTCGCGTTCGTGCTGTGGCTCGCCATCGGACAAGTGATGAGTATCCTCGGACCCAGCGGCAACGTCGTGCTGCGGGTCAACCGCAAAGAATATCCGGTCACCGAATACCAGCAGCGCGTCCAGGTGGCCTCCGAGCAATACCATCAGCAGTACGGCACGGCGCCGACGACGAAGGAAGAGGACCGGCAACTCCAGGATCAAGTCATCAATCAGATGGTCCAGGACGCGCTGCTCGAGCAGGAGTACAACCGTCTCGGCATTCGGGTGAGCGACGACGAGATCATCGCCATGGCGCATAATTCGCCGTTGCCCGACATCATGCGCGATCCGCAGTTCCAGACCGACGGCCAGTTCGACATTCGCAAGTGGCAGCAGTTCCTCTCCACCACCAGTGACCGCAACCTGCTGCTGCAGCTCGAAGCGATCTACCGCCAGCAGATTCCGCGCCTCAAGCTGTTCGAATATCTCGCCAGCGATGTCTACATTCCCGACGCCAAGCTGTGGCGGCTGTACAAGGATCAGCACGACTCGGTGCGAGTCGCCGCAATCGCCGTGTCACCCTATGCGATCATCGACACGACGCCGATCGGTGACGCCGAGCTGCAGGCCTACGTCGCGAAACACCCCGACGACTTCAAGCGGCCGGCCGTCGCATCGGTGCGGTGGATCGCCATTCCGCGCCTCCCGAACGCCGAGGACAGCGCCGCGGCGCGCGCCCACGTAGCGCGGGTGCGGAGCGAGCTCGCGCGCGGGGCAAAGTTCGAGGACGTTGCCAAGCGGGAGTCCAGCGATTCCGGCAGCGGCCAGCGCGGCGGCGACCTCGGCTGGATCAAGAAGAGCGACAGCACCTTCGTTGCCCCCTTCATGCAGGCCGTCCGAAACCTGAAGCCGGGCCAGCTGTCCGGCCCCGTGCAGTCACAGTTCGGGTATCACCTGATTCGCATCGACCAGGCCAAGGGCGACTCAGTCAAGGTCCGGCACATCCTGATTCCCGTGCCGCTGTTGGCTGCGCACCTCGATCAGGTTGAAACGCGCGTCGACACGCTCGAACGCCTGGCGGCAGAGCGAAGTGATCCCACGACGCTCGATGAGGTGGGCCGCCGCATGGGATTACTGCTGTCTCCGGAGTACAAGGTCGTCGAAGGTCAGGGGTTCCGGCTCGGAGACTACCGGATTCCCGACGTGAGTGTGTGGGCATTCGAGACGCCAGTCGGTGAAACCAGCCCCGTGATCGAGGGCGACGCGGCATACTACGTGTTCCGGCTCGACTCCGTCACGACCGCGGGCACACCGCCGCTGGCACTGATTCGGGCGCGCGTTTCCGATCTCGTTCGTGTCGAGAAGCTCAAGACGCTCGCGCGCCGTCGCGCGGACTCGCTCGCTGCGCTGCTCAAGGGCGTGCCGGATCTGGCGAGTGCCGCCGCAGCGCGCGGCATCCCAGTGCAGCGCCTCGGACCCTTCACGCGCATGCGGCCGCCGCGCGATCTCAGCGGCGAGCCGATCGCCGTCGGGACCGCCTTCGGCCTGCGCGTCGGGGAGCGCAGCGCCGTGGTCGAAGGTGAGAACGGTTATTTCATCCTCGAGTCGTTGGGACGCAGACTCGCGGACTCGACGGCCTGGCTCGCGCAAAAAGAGGTACAGCGGACGCAGCTGCGGCAGGCGCTGCAGCAGGCGCGGATTCAGCAGTATCTGGACGGGGTGCGCGCCAAAGCCAAGGTCGTCGATCGGCGCAAGGATCTCTTCAAGTCGCAAGCCTCGGCGGACGCCTCGACGCTACTGCAGTAACACTACTCGACTAAACGCTTCGGTTTGGCATCGCGCGGCTGCTCTTCCTCCCGCGAGGGGGGCAGCTGCTGAATGCTGTGTTCCGCGTCAGAGAGCGCGCGTTTGAACTCGCGCAGTCCCTTCCCCACCGCTTTGCCCGCTTCCGGCAGCCGATTCGCGCCGAAGACGAGCAGGACGATCAACATCAGAATCAGGATTTCGCTGCCGCTCAGATTTCCCAGCATGAGACCGTGCCGCTACTGATTCAGACGCTTCGGGCTGCCGCCGCCGGCCGGGGGGATTGAGGAATCCGAGGACGCCGGCGGTTCCTCGGCCGACACGTCCTTGAGACCCTTCTTGAATTCCTTAATGCCCTTCCCGATCGACGCGCCGATCTCCGGGATGCGCTTGGCGCCGAAGAACAGCACCAGGATCAGCAGCAGAATCGCGATTTCCGTGAAGCCGAGATTGCCGAGCATGATTCGCCTTTCTAGAAGAGCGAGCGGGCCACGAGATACGCGACCACGACACCGACCACCGCAAGCAGCGACACGTCGAGCCCGATCGGTCCGAGCGTAATCGACATCACCAGCAGATCCAGGTGCACCGGCCCGATCGTCGGGGTCACCGACCAGGTGAACACTTCCTTCGCCGGCCCCTGAGGTAAGAAGCGCCGCAGGAACGCCTGCAGCAAGCCCCCGACCACGAAGCCAACCGCCAGCACCCCTAGATAGAAACCGGGGCGACGCGGGCCGTGGGACATGGACCTAGCTCCGACGTTCCACGGCATAGGCAATGCTCCCCTGTAGTGCATCCCGCGCGGGCGAAGCCGGCAGAACGTCGAGCTCCGCCTCCGCCTGCTGGGCAAGGTCCAAGGCCCGCTGGCGAGCCGTCCCGAGCCCGCCGGCGCCCTCCACCAATCGGATCACTTCAGCCACCAAATCGTCACCCGGCTCCGCCGCGTCCATCAGCTCGGCTACCACCGTCCGACCCTCGGCCGGCATTCGCGCGAGCGCGGCGATCAGCGGCAGCGTCACCTTGTGCTCGCGCAGATCGAGGCCGGACGGCTTTCCCGTCACCGCTTCGGGCTCGGTGTAGTCGAGCAAGTCGTCAGTAATCTGGAACGCCATGCCAAGGAGCATCCCAAAGCGCGCCAGGGCCTGGCGGAAGTTGGCGGGCGCGGTCAGGGCACCCACCTCGCACGCGCCGGACAGGAGCGACGCGGTCTTGGCCCGAATGAGCGCATCGTACGCCCCTTCGCCGTACGCCAGCTTGTCGTGCGCCTCGAGTTGCCGCATCTCGCCGACGGTCATCTCGTTCGTGACCCGCGCCAGCACGCGCAGCGCCTCGTGGTCGTCCAGCCGGACGAGCTCGATGATCGCCCGCGAATAGAGATAGTCTCCCATGATCACGGCGATCTGATGCGAGAACAGCGCATTGATCGTGGGCAGGCCGCGCCGCAAGACCGAGTGGTCCACGGAGTCGTCGTGCACCAGCGTCGCGAGATGGATCAACTCCACGACGGCCGCGAGCGTGACGGCGCGCGGATCCTTGGACCCGGCCGCCTGATGGCTGAGCAGCAGGAGCGTCGGCCGGAAGAGTTTCCCCTTCATTTGTAAGAGGTGGTCGTTCACTTCGCTCACGCTTGGGAAATCTGCGGCGATGACGCGCCGCAGCTCGAGGACCACCTGCTCCAGCTCCCCAGCCACCGGTCGCTGGACGTCGCGGAGGCTCACACGGGTGACTTGTTGACTCACGCTATTTCGCCTTGGCGAGCGCTTTGACGCGCTGCTCGGCATCGAGGAAACGGATGTCTACCGCAAAGACGCGTCCATACAGGTCGCGCGCGTCGGCTTTCTTACCCTGCTGTTCGAGCGCGCGGCCGAGCCAGTACAGGACGCCGAGACGCTCCTGATCGCCGGAGGCGGGCAGATCGAGACCGCGCCGCAAAATCGATTCGGCCACGCCGTATGCCCCCTTCTCGAAGAAGCAGATCCCCAACATCTCCGACGTGCGCAGCTTTCCTTCCGGGGCTCGCAAGGCCTTCTGCAGCTCCGCAATCGCCTCATCGAGCAAGCCCATTTCCTTGAACGCGACGCCCAGATCGTAGTGCGATTCGAAGTCGGCCTCATCGATGTTCTCGTCGATGCCCTGCTTGAACCGGGCCAGCATGTCCTGGAAGTCCTGCTCTTCGTCGCCGGTCGGCTCTTCGTCGGCGACAGTCATCCGCGTGTCCTTGGCCGGGACACTGTCGTCGTCCTCGTCGGTGAGCATCGAGCCGAGGTCGATGAAGTCGCCGTTCACGGCGGCTTCGTCACGGACCTTCATTTTCGCGTCTTTGGCCTTGACCTTGCCCTCAGGTTTGCCGGGCGCGGCCGCAGGCGTCGCAACCGCCGGCGCGAGCATCGCGAGCGCGGCCTTGGCACGCTCGTTTTTGGCATCGTGCTCCGCGACGCGCGCGTACACCGCGCGGGCTTTTTCTGGAAGATCCGAACGCAACAGCGCGTCGGCAAGCTCGAGATACGCGTCCACCAGCCTTGCTTTGTCGCCCGCCTTGAACGCGAACTCCACCGCCTTCTGCCGGTGACGCACGCTGTTCGGGTCGAGCCTCAGCACTTCATCCACGAGATCGCGCGCGTGCGAGAGATTGCCGCCGTTCTCGTAACCCGCGGTGGCGAGATCCAGCTCTTCGATGCCGCGCTCCCGCTCGCCCTGCTCGATCAGCGCCTCGCCGAGCGCTTGATGTGCCTCGGGATCGTCCGGATTATCGGCGACCCGTTCCTCGAGCTCTTCGATGCCCGGCGCCGCCGGCGTTTCCTCGATGTTGGAGAAGACGAGCGAGCCCGCCTGGTCTCCACCGCTGCTGATCTCGTCGATCCCGAGGTCGATGAAACCGGAGCGACGCCCGCCGGACGATATCGACGTGTCGTCTTCGGTCTGGATGAAGCTCGGATGTCTGGGCGTCTCGTCGATGGCAAGCGGCTCCTCATCGACGTCGTGCCCTTTGTCGGTTATGGCTGTCTCGAAGTCCGGCTCCAGCTCGAGCGGTGGGACCTCGACGACGGTTTTGCGTTTCCCCGGCGCCGAGGATGCCGGCGACGCGGCTGGGCGCTTCGGCACGACCGGCTTCACGCGCGGCGTGTCGGCGGCCGGCTTGCCCCCTCCCCCGGGGCCACGTCCGAGCGGCTTGAGTGTCGGCACCGCCTTCTTCGCCGGCGGTCGAGGCGCGGCCGCCGGCGTATCCACGACGTTGCCCTCGAGGACGAGATCGGCCCCCTCCAGCTCGATTCCCTCGTCCGGGCTCACGGCGGGGATCGTGGGCTCGAGCTCGGCCACGGGCTCGAGATCGAGATCCGCCGGATTCAATTCCTCGCGGATCGACGGCGTCTTGGGACTCTCCTGGCGCACCTGTCCGAAGTCCGCAACCGTCGTCTCCAGACCCTCGAGCATCCCGCTGCCGCCGCCACTACTCGGAGGCTCATCCACCAGACTCGTCGTTTCGATCTGCAGCGACTCGTCCGGCTCGGGCACGACTTCCTCGATGAGCTTCTCCGCGACGGGGGGAGCCGGCTCTGGTTCCGGCTCTGGCTTGGGCGCTGGCGCTGCCTTCTGGCCCTTCGCGACGCGCGGCTCATCCAGATCGAGGAAGACAAGACTGGATGTCTTCCTGCTGCCCGATTTGTGTACGTCGTCGCCACCCGCGGGCGGGGCCGTTCTCGGCGCCGCAGGAGGAGTCGGTCGCCCTCCGGCGGACGAGGCGCGCTTGCCGGGGTCGGTGCCGTACATCTTGAGATGCTCGGAGAGCATGTCGCGCAGCGACGCGCTCTCGCCCGATATATCGGTGAATTCCTTCAGCGCCGCGAAGGCGTGTTCGATCTTCCCGACCTTCTGCATCCGTTCGGCGTACTCGACGAAGTTGTGCTTCGCCTCGGCGATGAAGCCCTTGGCGGCGTACAATTTCGCCAGCTTCAGATACGTGGTCTGCCGCGCCGGCGCGTTGCGCAGCACCTTGTTGCACATCGCGATGGCGTTGTTGTGAAACCCGAGCTCGGCGTATTTGTCCACGGCCTGGTCGTAGTAATCCGCTGCCAGCGCGGGGTCCTTCAGCTTGATGTAGAGATCGCCGATGCGATTGTATATGGAGAGATCAGGATTGGTCTCGTCCTGATTGTTGAGAACCTCGAGCCAGATCTCCACGGCCTTCTTCGGATCCTTGGCCTCGAGACCTTTCGCCTTCTCTTTGAGCTGCTCGAGCTTTGACATATGGAACGACTAAGATATCGGGGCCCCCTTGGTGGGACAAGCCGAACCTGCTGTCCAGACGGCGCTTACGACCTCTTTCCCCATCCAGTATGCGACCTCCCGCCAGTCGTCTGCGGCCACGACGACGAGATCCGCGACACATCCGGCGGCGATCTGGCCACGGTCCGCGGCGAGTCCGAGTGCGGCAGCGGCATTGATCGTCACGGCCGTCACAACTTCCGCGTGACGTAGCCCAAGTTGCGAGACGCCCAATGACATGACGAGCGGCAGGCTCACCGTCGGCGAGGTCCCCGGATTGAAATCCGTCGCCAGAGCGACGGCTGCCCCCGCGTCGATCAACCGCCGGGCTGGCGCCTGGGACCGCTTGCCGAGAAAGAGCATCGTCGCCGGGAGCAGCACTGCCACCGTCGGGCTGGCGGCGAGCGCACCGATCCCCGGCTCGGAGATCGCGGCCAGATGATCGGCCGACACCGCCCCCAGCTCCGCCGCCAGCTCGGCGCCGCCGGAACCCTCGAGCTCGTCGGCGTGCAGCTTCACCGCAAAGCCGTGCGAGCGCGCGGCTGTGAGAATCTGACGACTCTCCGCCACCGTGAAGACGCCCGGCTCGCAGAAGACATCACAACACTGCGCCAGCTTTTCGCGCGCAACGGCCGGGAGCATTTCCTCACAGACGAGTCGCACGTACTCGGCGCGCTTGTTGCGATACTCCGGCGGGACCTCGTGCGCGCCGAGGAATGTCGGGATCAGCGTGACGGGCAGCTGCTCAGACAACTGGCGGATCACGCGGAGTTGCTTCAATTCGGCCTCCAGCTCGAGGCCGTACCCGGATTTCACTTCGATCGTCGTCGCGCCATGCGCGATCAGCGTCTCGAGACGCGATCGGGTGAGTGTGACGAGCTCCGCTTCGGAGCGGCCGCGCACGTCGCGCACCGATTGCAGAATCCCGCCCCCCGCCGCGGCGATGGCCTTATAGTCGACGCCCAGCGCGCGCCGCTCCTGATCGTCGAGCCGGGGCGCGCCGAAGACACCGTGGGTGTGGCAATCGATGAACCCGGGGAACAGCACACCGTCGATTTCGACGACGCGTACAGGCGCAGCATGCTGTGCCTCTACTTTGGGCGCCTCCCGGCGCGGACCCACCCACGCGATCCGGGCGCCGTCGATCAGCACCGCCGCGTCGGCGAGCACCTCGACGTCCGCCATCTCGCGCCCACGGCGGGCGCGCGCAGGCCCGCGACACGTCACGACCTGGCGCGCCCCGACGAGCAATGTCTTCAGTCGAGATCCTCGCCCATCGGCAGCCGGATGTTGTGGCGGCGCGCCGTATCGATCGCTTCGGGATAGCCTGCGTCGGCGTGACGGGCGACGCCAATTCCCGGATCGTTGGTGAGCACGCGCTCGAGCCGCTTGCCCGCGGCGCCCGTCCCGTCGGCGACGATGACTTGCCCCGCATGCAACGAGTTGCCGATGCCGACGCCGCCGCCATGATGAAACGAGACCCACGACGCGCCGGATGCGGTATTGAGCAACGCATTGAGAATGGCCCAGTCGGCGATCGCGTCGGAACCGTCACGCATCGCTTCCGTTTCTCGGAACGGCGACGCAACCGAGCCGGTGTCGAGGTGATCGCGACCGATGACGATCGGCGCCGCCAGCTCGCCGCGTCGCACCAGCTCGTTCAAGGCAACGCCGAACCGCGCGCGCTCTCCCTGCCCCAGCCAGCAGATCCGCGCCGGAAGTCCCTGGAATGCCACGCGCTGTTGTGCGAGCGTGATCCAGCGTTTCAGATGCGCGTTGTCGGGAAACAGCTCCAGCACGAGCTGATCGGTGCGATGCAGATCTTTCGTCTCGCCGGACAACGCGACCCAGCGAAATGGGCCCTTCCCCTCGCAAAACAGCGGCCGGATGTATTCCGGCACGAAACCGGGGATCGCAAACGCGTCGGTGACCCCGGCATCCCGCGCTTCGGTGCGGATGTTGTTGCCGTAGTCGAATGTGACGGCGCCGCGCTGTTGGAATGCCAGCATGGCGCCCACATGCGTGGCGATACTCGCGCGCGCGCGCGTGAGATACTCATCGGGCGACGTCCGCCGCAGGTCCGCCGCGTCCGTGAGTGTCATCCCACGCGGGACGTAGCCATTCAATGGGTCGTGCGCGGACGTCTGGTCCGTGACGACGTCGGGAGCAAAGCCGCGCGTCACGAGCTCCGGCAGTGCATCGGCGCAATTACCCACCAGCCCGACGGACAGGGCGCTGCCCCGCCGTTTCGCGTCCTCGCACCAGGCGAGCGCCTGGTCCACGGATGTGGTCGCGCGATCGAGGTACCGCGTCTCGAGCCGGCGCTGCACGCGGGCGGGATCGATTTCCACAGCGAGACAGATCCCCTCATTCATGGTCGCGGCGAGAGGCTGCGCGCC